>Ga0224501_10001040_pt1 | contig 21294 bp, 22 predicted proteins | sample SF_Oct11_sed_USG_4_FD_169105 | JGI IMG/M metagenome (GOLD analysis project Ga0224501, IMG submission 169105) | Sediment microbial communities from San Francisco Bay, California, United States - SF_Oct11_sed_USGS_8_1 | ecosystem: Environmental > Aquatic > Marine > Sediment | place: USA...
CAATGATGAATTATTGGAGCTGGAATGCGATATATTAATTCCAGCGGCTTTGAGCAATCAAATACACGCAGGAAATGCGCAAAAAATCAAAGCCAAACTGATTGTCGAAGGCGCGAACAATCCAACCACGGTTAAAGCTGATGAGATTTTGAACCAACGCGGCATTTATGTTATTCCCGATATTATGGCCAATGCGGGTGGTGTCACTGTGAGTTATTATGAGTGGGTGCAAAATCAAGCTAACGAGCAATGGGCTATGGATTATGTGATCGAAAAGTTAAAGACTAAAATGTATCACGTTGTTGATGTGGTATTTGATCGATGGCAAAAATTTGTTGTCGGTGAAGAAGTGCCGGGTGATAAAGAAACTGCCGAATGTTTATGTGAAATGAAACCAAGCTTTCGTAGTATTGCCCTAATGCAAGCAATCGAGCGGGTAGCCAAAGCAACTTTGATGCGGGGTATATGGCCTTGATTTTTTTGTCTGAGAACGGTCAGAAAAACGTAATCTTAAAAAGTTTCGCCTGTGGGGTTTTACTGTTGTTATTATTTGCATGCGCGGCTCCAGAAAAAGAATCAACAATAATTGATTTGATCAGTGAAAACAAAAGCAAATGGCGATCGTGGAATATTTTAACTTATAGTTTTGAATTAAATCGCACGCCGGTGGATTGTCCACTGGTCGATGCATTTCCACCGGTTGAGATTATTGTGAATCAGGGCGAGGTTTCAACCGTCTATGTGCCAAGTTTGGGAGCCTATGAAGATGCCGATAACTGGCCGAGCATCGATGATTTATTTAAAACGATGTTAAATGAGGCTTCCGATGAGCCTAGAGTGTTTTCGTTGAGCAGCAGCGAACCCAATGCCTTGCCGCAATTTGATGCTCAATATGGATTTCCTTCACGCTATTATGTTGATTTAAGTGCGGCGGAGTGTGACGCAACCGATTTCCAATTAAATAATTTCCAAACATCAGTTAACTAGAATGACTCACTTAAAAAGGACAAAATGAAATCATGCAGCTAACAAAAACAACAAAATTACTTTTAATATTGTTAGTAGTGAGCATTGCAATAAGTTTTGCAGGATTGCAATTGTCGCGGTTTTCCAGTGATGCCAGTTTAAGTCACTGGCACCAAGGTTTCGAGGGCTTTGTTGAAGCCAGCCGTTTGCAAGCCGAAACGGGGAAACCCATGGCTTTATTTTTTTACACAGATTGGTGTCCAAATTGTAAAAAATTAAGGGAAGAAGTTTTATCATCGCCGCAGGTGAATGACTTTTTAAACCAGCTACATCTAGTGAAAATCAATCCTGAGCTAGGTTCCTATGAAAATAAACTCGCGGAAGAGTTTAAGGTTCAAGGCTATCCGACTTTTTTAGTTGTTGAAGCCGAAACGGGGGAGGCTAAATCCGTACGGCGTACTTCGAATATTACAGCTGAGCAGTTTGTCAACCAGCTAACTGCTTTAATGTAAGCGCTTATGCGTCAACAAATAACTGGCTTTGACTTATATCGCCACTAGTATCAATTACAACTTTTTTGCACTCAGGTATACGGCTCAGAATATAGCCGGAAAATAGAATGATCATATCTTCTTTTTGGTCATTAAATGCATCAAGTATTTTGTCCGCAACAACTTGGCAGCGCTGTTCTATCGTAGGGTGAGAAACCCATTCACGGCTTAATTGCCAACCTTTGTCCATATCGGCATCCATTTTTTGATAAAAATCTTCAGCATCTTTTATCAAGGCGTCTGGGACATCGACATCAAAACTTTTATCATCAAATGTGAGGCTTAAAATCATTGCTTTTCATCCTGGTATGTAGTCGCAAAAAATGCTTAGTCGTCACCAGCAGGCCTTGGTTCGCGTTTTTCACGAATTTGCTCTTCCGCAAGTAATTCATTATCAGCAAACATGATTTTGATTATTTCTTGATCATTCGAGTCTTGTTCCGCGCGTTGGCCTTTGGCGAATTTTGATGCTTCGGGATAACTTGCAAACTCGGCTAACTTTTTGAGTTCTTTGAGTTTACCTAAGTCTGTATTTTCGTACTTATAGACAAAATAAGGCATAAATCACCATCATTAGCTTAGAAAATTATTCAGGTATTTTAACAAACAAGCATATATTAGCAAAAAATAATATTTAGCTGTTATAGTTACTATTGAATGGCAAAATATGATGCTTTTTAAAAATCAATTACCGAAGAGACATGGGCCTTGTTTGGCGAATATGTCACAATAGAAACAAATTCTAGGGAGTTTTCTAAATGGCTGATTTTCCAGACAATAAAGAATTACAGATCTTGCGTATGGTGAAGCGAGTACTTACTGACGTGGCCAAGGACACTCATGTTACTCCTGGGCTAAAGCATCCGCTAACTGAAGATACCATACTAGGAATACGTGATTGTTTGGCATTAATTAGTAAACGCGAGGCAGAAATTTCTGAAAAAATGGGTAAACCCATGAGTATGCGTCCGCGTTTTGTCGACGAACCCAAGACTAGTCATTCGGTGAAAGTGGAGAGTATTTTTAAAAATAAGAGAAACGATGAAGATGCCTAAATGTAGCTAGAATCTCGGTAACTGCTGATCAAATTGCTTCTTTGGCGAAAAACCTTCAAAAAACCAAAAATCAAGCATTTATCATCCATAAATAACACAATCTAACGCGCATATTGCCACGTTTTTGGGTATAATGCGCCGCTCGTGATTTGCCCTGAAAAAGAGCGATCAAGGCCATGACAGGGGTATTTATGAATTCCTGGGTCGGTATGAATTTTGGTTAGTGTCGTCGAGTGTGTTTTTTGCCGGACACCATGCCCGTATCTTGTTGAAGATACTAAAGTTTTTAATTTTAACATAGAGTAGCAATCATGACTGATTTATCAAAATATAGAAATATTGGGATTTTTGCCCACGTGGATGCCGGTAAAACCACGACCACAGAACGTATTCTGAAACTCACCGGAAAAATTCATAAGTTGGGTGAAGTGCATGATGGCGCTGCGACCACTGACTTTATGGAGCAAGAACAAGAGCGTGGTATCACTATCCAATCAGCAGCGACAACTTGTTTTTGGAAAGATCACCGTTTTAATATTATCGATACGCCTGGGCACGTTGACTTCACTATCGAAGTTTATCGTTCTTTGAAAGTACTCGATGGTGGTGTTGGAGTTTTTTGTGGGTCTGGTGGTGTAGAGCCGCAATCAGAAACTAACTGGCGCTATGCTAATGATTCAGAAGTTGCACGTATTATATACGTGAACAAACTTGATCGCATGGGCGCGGATTTTTATCGTGTTGTCGATCAGGTTAGAAACGTATTAGGCGCTAATCCTTTAGTCATGACTTTACCAATTGGTATTGAAGACGATTTTAAAGGTGTGGTCGACTTGATGACTATGAAAGCTTGGATCTGGGATGATTCTGGCAATCCAGAGAATTATGAAATCGTAGACATTCCTGCAGATCTTCAAGAAAAAGCAGAAGAGTTTCGTGCGGCAATGGTTGAAACAGCAGTTGAGCAAGACGACGATTTAATGGAAAAATATTTGGAAGGTGAAGAGCCTTCTGAGGATGATCTTAAGCGTTGTATTCGCAAAGGCACTATTGCTTTGGATTTCTTCCCAACATTTTGTGGATCATCATTCAAAAACAAAGGCGTGCAATTAGTGTTAGATGGCGTGGTTGATTATTTACCTAGCCCAACTGAAGTTGAACCACAGCCTGAAGTTGATTTAGAAGGTAATGATACCGGCAATGTCGCAATCGTTGATCCTGAAGGTCCTTTGCGCGCCTTGGCGTTTAAGATCATGGATGACCGTTTTGGTGCATTAACTTTTATTCGAATTTATTCAGGACGTTTAGAAAAAGGCACGACAATACTCAACACTTTTACTGGTAAAACTGAACGTATAGGCCGAATTGTTGAAATGCATGCAGATTCACGTGAAGAATTAACCAGTGCGCAAGCAGGTGATATTGTTGCGGTTGTTGGCATGAAGAATGTGCAAACCGGGCATACCTTATGTGACCCGAAAAATCCTGCCACCTTAGAGCCGATGGTGTTCCCAGATCCAGTTATTTCAATCGCGATTGCGCCGAAAGATAAAGGTGCAGCTGAGAAACTAGGTATTGCGCTTGGTAAGATGATTCAGGAAGATCCATCCTTTCGTGTAGAAACGGATGAAGACAGTGGCGAAACAATTATCAAAGGCATGGGCGAGCTTCACTTGGATATTAAAGTTGATATCTTGAAGCGTACTCATGGCGTAGAAGTCATTGTTGGTAAACCACAAGTGGCTTATCGTGAAACCATTACTCAACGCATTGAAGATTCTTATACGCATAAGAAACAAACCGGTGGTTCGGGTCAATTCGCAAAAATTGACTACGTGGTTGAGCCTGGTGAGCCGAACAGTGGTTATCAATTCGAATCAAAAGTAACGGGTGGTAACGTACCTCGTGAATTCTGGCCGGCGGTAGAAAAGGGCTTTAAAGATAGTATGGACCGAGGTGTATTGGCGGGATACCCGTGTTTGGATTTCAAAGTTACTTTGATGGATGGTGGTTTCCACCCCGTTGACTCCTCGGCTGTTGCTTACGAAATTGCTGCGAGAGCGGCCTATCGTCAATCCATGCCAAAAGCCGGTGCACAATTACTAGAGCCGATCATGAAAGTTGACGTATTTACACCAGAAGATCATGTAGGTGATGTTATTGGTGACTTGAATCGTCGTCGCGGCATGATTCAAGGTCAGGAAGCAGGGGCAACAGGTGTGCGTATTAAAGCGGAAGCGCCTTTAGCAGAAATGTTTGGTTATATCGGCGATTTGCGTACTATGACCTCTGGTCGCGGCCAATTCTCCATGGAGTTTGCGCACTATTCTCCGTGTCCGAGGAATGTTGCGGATGATGTTATAAAAGAAGCGCAAGAGCGTAACAAAAAATAATTTAATTTTTAGTGATTAAAACCTGAAACGGGGCCTAAATAGTGCCCCGTTTTTTTTTGCTTATCACTCTACTCGCTGCTTTGAAATTGCGTTATCCTAGGCCTATGGCCACTCAATCTTCTTCGATCCCAGCATTTATAAACGGTCTTATGTGCAGTGAGGTCTATCCTCATCAATGTTCAAATATCCAATTAATTGAAACCCATATTTCCTGGGTGATTCTGACTGGAGCGTTTGTATACAAAATAAAAAAACCAGTCAATTTTGGTTTTTTAGATTTTTCACAATTAGAAAAAAGAAAATATTTTTGTGAAGAAGAGTTGCGCTTGAACAAACGCCTGGCGCCTGATATTTATCTGCAAGTGGTTGCTATTGGTGGAACCGAAGCGCAGCCCAGAATATGCAATGATGAAACGGTGTTTGAGTACGCTGTTAAGATGAAACAGTTCCCACAATCAGCTCAATTGGATAATTTGTTGGCGCATGGTGATTTGCATCCAGATTATATAGATGCCGTGGCTATATGTTTAGCACAGTTCCATAATCAGATTGATATCGCAGACACAAATGACGCTTTTGGGGACTATGATCATGTTGTATCACCTTGTCTTGAAAATTTTAAGCATATTCGCCATTTAATTAAAAACAAAACCATTAGCAACATGCTTGATCATTTAGAAATTTGGACACATTCACATGCGGCATTATTAAAGAAAGTTATTGTCTATCGAAAAAAAAATGGATTTGTGCGTGAATGCCATGGTGATTTGCATTTGCGAAATATGGCCTGGCTTGAAAATAAACCGATATTGTTTGATTGTATTGAATTCAATACTGATCTTCGTTGGATTGATGTAATGAGCGAAGTTGCTTTTGTGTTGATGGATTTGCATGATCGTCGGCTTCTAGAGTTGTCGACTCGTTTTCTAAATACTTATTTGCAACAAACTGGCGACTACTCAGGGCTCAAAGTGTTACGTTTTTATGTAGTGTATCGGGCTTTAGTGCGCAGCAAAGTGGCTGCCCTGCGGGCCGCTCAATTTGCAGAGACCAGTGATGCCTTTGATAGTTGTGTCGACGAAGTGAAAGAATATTTGCAGCTTGCGCATGGATTCACTCATGTATCAAAACCTATTTTGCTGCTTATGCATGGTCCATCCGCTAGCGGCAAAAGCACGGTATCTGAAATTTTAATGAATCAGTTGGGGGCAATTCGATTGCGCTCCGATGTGGAACGAAAACGCCTTTTTCAAGTTGCACCAGATGAACCTTCGGAGAATGCGTTTGGTGCAGGGATTTATAGTTCTCAAGCAACATGTGCCACCTATTTGCGTCTATTGGATTTGAGTGAAAGAATTTTGCGCGATGGGTTTTCTGTTATCGTCGATGCAACGTTTCAAACAAAAGACGAACGCGTTGCATTTATAAATTTAGCGAAGTCCTTGTCGCTTGATGCTCGAATCTGTCATTTAAATGTGAGCAAGGAAACATTAATGCGGCGCATCACGCAACGAAAAAATGACATTTCTGATGCGAATGAAACTGTTTTGACAAAACAGTTGAGCCATTGGCAGGGTTTGTCTGACAATGAGTTGACAATCGCTATCAATATTGACGCCAATGATAATTATGATTTAAACGCAGCAATACGTGAATTGCGAGACTTGTCTGCGTTGCCTTAATGCTTCAGTTTTAAAAGTCTACAAAAACTCCCCAAACATAAAAGAATCCTTTGTTTCTTTTTGCATGTTTCACCTAAGGGTTAGGTATGCAAAATAAAATTCACGCATGGCTACATTTAAATATGGTTGGCCATGAGCGGTTATGTGCTTGGTAGTGCGGAATAATAATGCATCTTGAAAAAATACTGCTGTTGATGAAGGTGGCTGTTCTAAAAGTTAACATATTCAATTCATGTAACTGATATTTGCAGTCGCTAACCCATGTGCTTGTGCTTTGCCTGCCGCAGAAAATTAAAGTCAAAATCAACGTGTAGTTGCGTACCCACTTTTTATTTCATAGTGAATGCCAAATTAGTAGAAGACATGTTCGCAGGGAACCATTCAAAGAAAGCATTCGTATTATATCTTGCGAATATAGATCGCAAAATTAAAAGGAGTTTTAATATGACTGTTGTGAAACCAGAAAAAGTCAATAGTTCATGTATGGCTGTGACGAGTTTATTGCTATTGGCGACAAGTGCAGTTAATGCGCAAACTAGCATAACTACAACTGAATCGGCAATGATGGGCATCAATCTTGGTGAGTCTTATGTGCACGTGCAGGCATTTCGCTCATCGGGCGGTGCCCGGGAATTTGCTCCCCAGGATCAGAGCTACCTAGTGATACATCACATGGATCCGATCAGTGGTGCTGATGGCTTTTTTAGTGGTGAGTTGTTACAGCATGAATTTGAGTTTGCTAACAATCAGGCTCACTTGAGGAAAAATGTTTGTTTGACCTATACACGTTATATGTCGCCACCATTTCCCGGACAGCCGGAGCCTACCGATCCAAATCGTCCGCCCGTCGATCCAGTGAATCCGCCTTCATCAATGGTTGGCCTTCCAGATGCAAATGGTAACTTACCACCGTCGGATCAAGTTGCAATTGGAGAGCCTGATCCTAATCAGCCTGAGCCAGCGCCTCCGTTTCCAAGCCCGCCAGAAAGTTGGCAAGTGTGTGGTGATGTTTATTTTACCTGGCAAGCCAATGGTGTTAATACACTTGAGGAGCGCACCGTGCGCAATGAAAAATATGCAGAAATTTCTATTGTGAGTAAATTGCAATGGGAAAATGTTAGCACCAACAATGAAGGTGTGTTTTTAAATAATCGTTTAGATCAAAATAATACGAATGGTTTTTTAGAACATCATAAAAACACCATTCGGCAAAAAGGCCTAGTTAGTCCTTATCAATAATAACTAGCAAAGAATTATAGCTAGATGTAGTGGTTGCACCCAGATTAATGCTGGGTGCTATACTCAGAAAAAGAAGTATTTAACGCCAAATGTTAATCCGTTAGACTCAAAATGATAGCGATGAATGACAGATTGGTTTTGACTGCGGTGAAGTTCAAGCATAGCAAGTGACTTTTTGCTGAGCTGGTAATTTAATTCAGTGCTATAACGACTGCTATAGTCTCGTCGATTAACAAAATGACCATTGTTTAGTTGGTCTAGGCCTGCAAATATGCTGAAATTAAAATTGGCACGAAAAAAAATAGTGAACTTACTTAGAAACTGCTGTTTAAAAATAAAGCTGGCACTGTAACGAGTGGGAGAGTAACTGATCGTTTGCTGATTAAAGCTATTTTTTATGCCTTGGCGGCGATTTATGTTTTGTTCAAAAATAAAATAGCTATGACGAAATTGATTGCCAAAATGGAATTGAATCTGATTGCTAAAAGAACGCCCGTCAAATGCTGCTGATGTCTCTGCTTGACTTTGTGTGAGCTGATAATTGGACAAGATTTCCAATATGAGACTGCCGATGGGGCGCGCTTTTGCAGAAAAATAAATCCCATTTTCATTGATTTGTTTTAGCAGCCCACTATAAAAAACTTCGTTTTGCAGTCCGAGTAATAGCTTCCAGTGCCCGAATTTTCCCTGCAAACTGAGTTTGGAATTTAATTGTTGGTAATTATGTTGGGTTTGTTTGAAGTAGTTAAGTTTGCTAGCAGATAACTCTAAGGTTAGATGTTTTGAGTAATCGCGTAGATAGTGAAAATTTAAAAAACTAACATTGTCAGCTTGTTTTTGTTCCTGAATAGTGTAGAAATCCTTGTTAAGAACGGGGTGAGTTAAATAAGTGATATCGCTATGTATACTGAGCGAGTTTACTGAACTTTCTTGATAATTGTTTGATCGTAATACTATAGAATTGATTGGCTTATGCTTACTCGATTGCTTTAACAGTGTTTGAGATTTTAAGGACATGCGTTTGCTCAGCGTTTTGAGCTTCGGATTATCCGTTTTGAGTTGGCACAAAAGAAAAAATTGTTGGGCGGCTGAGAAATCATTCATTTTTAGACTTATCAGGCCTAAATTATAATTGGCCTGTGCACTAAATAAAGGGTGGGAGGTGAGACTGCTGAATGCTTGTTTTGACGACGGATAGTAGCCAAGCTTATAGTTGGCAACGCCAAGATTATATTGTAAATATGCGTAGTCTATGTCTGGATCATTGACTTGTAAAAATAATTCGCGTGCTAATGCATAGTTCCCACTTCGGGCCGCAGTAACAGCGGTATCAAATAACTCATTCGCCTGGAGATAGGTGGCATTGAGCGTAAAACAAATGCAAATAGAAAGTACAAAATTGTTTATAGGTAAAATTTTAACTAAATAATTCTTCACGTAATTTCCTGTCCGTAAACTCAGTTCTGTGGTGTTTGAGTTAATTTTTTATCAGGACTTAGCGGTAATGAATTGTTAGGTTTGCTAAATTGAATATCGTTAGTCTTGTTAGGTTGATGCTTGCCACCAAAAACAATGGTCTGGCCTGGAATCGATATTATATGTGGGATTACGGGGCTCAAGTCTGTGTCGAGATCAACTACCTCCATAGTGATTTCATCTTCTCTATTGATGTCAACAGCAAATGCACCGGTAGATAAGAACATCAGTAAGCTAAGAATTATTATTTTATTTGCATGCATATAATATGTCTCACTATAAAGCCTGTGTTGTAACAGACGTATTTAGTTGATCGAGGACGCGTATAGGTTCATGAATGGTTTTGCTAAAATTGGCGTATTGAACTTCAGCAACAATAATGCCCTGAGTTTCTTTATGGGCGATGACCGGAAGCGCTAACAGATTTTTTCCCGCGTGTAGTTGGCTCTGCCAGCTAATGTGCCGCTGATCTGGGAAACCAACTAGAAACGTATTTTTAGGTAGGCTGACATGTATGGTGACGCGATCAATTTGCCTTGGCGCATCAACCACCACATTAACAAATCGTTGGCGTTTCGTTTCAAATTGTAAATAACTAGGCTGTATATTGGTAGATGGCCAGAGTATGAAGTTGAGAACCAAGCTAAAAATAAGCACCGCAGCCAATCCACTGAGCGCCCAATTATGTAGCGGCTGTTGCTGTTTAAGCACATGTTGTAGCACTCGATTATGAAATTCACTAGTTGGTGTTTCTACAGGTAAATGTAGTAGTGAGTTACGCAAGCTCATATGTTGTTTTAGCAGTGATTTGCAATGATCACAGAAACCTAAATGTTGAGATATTTGTAAAGCTTCGTTTGGATTTAGGTACCCATCTAAATAATCGTCGAGCCTATTCTGAGTGTACGGGCAGTTCATGATATGCTCCAAAGGAGTAAGTGGTTATGTGGTCGTTATTCAGGGTATCGCGGATAATTCCATGGGCGCTCAATAAGGATCGCAACTTTTGCCGGGAGCGATGTAAGCGTGATTTCGCCGTACCAATAGGTATGCCAACGATCACACTAAGCTCGGGTAAGGTATAGCCCTCTATATCATGCAAGGTGATTAGAATACGATGTTCATCGCTAAGACTTTCCAGGCAAGCCTGAATAACCAGTTGTTGTTGTGTGCGATACAGCAACTGTTCGGGTTGCTGTTCCACCGGATGTTGAAATTGTTCGTATTGTTGAATAGGTGAGTCGGTACTGAACTGAGTTAACGGTAACAGTGGAGATTTTTGTTTTTGGCGCCATTCGTCTACAAAAAGATTGTAAAGACACTTAGCTAGCCAGGCACCTAGTCCGGCTTGTTGTTCCATTTGATCAGTTTTGCAATAAAGTCGGGTTAATAATTCTTGAATAAGGTCCTCGGCATCATGCGACGAGTTACATAAGCGACTCGCCAGACGGCCTAGTTTGGGTATGTGAGGCGTGATTAAACTAACAAAACGTTTTCGATTATTATTTAGCCCGAACATGGCTTGCGTGTCCTTTTCTCCCACTCCCTATTCTTTCATATACGAGTTTGTCGCCAAAAGGGTTCCAAAAAAAACAAAAAAGGGAACAGTTATGTCTGATTATTCGTATAAGTCTGCAATAGGTGCAACAAAATTTTGTGAGATTACTATGAACTCAGTTTTTAAACGACTATGGATGTTACTACTGTTGCTGCCGCTGTCGGCTTGTTTTCACAATACTGCACCTATTGCGGATGCGGGACAGGACCGAGATGCAGATCTGAGTTCAGTGGTAGAATTAGACGGCGGTGCCTCTTGGGATCCTAATGGTGATGAATTGAGTTTTTATTGGCGCATTGAATCCTGGCCCAGCCGCGAAAGTGAAGCTGCATTTGATAATGCAAACTTAGAAAAACCAAAACTGAGCATCGATATTGCTGGGATATACGAAATTAGTTTAAGGGTCTCAGATGGCGAACAAAGCAGTGAGCCTGATGTGATTAGAATTTACGTGGGCACAACTCCCAATAAACGGGTTGAAAATGGTTATCGACCGGAACACGTTCCGGTTTATAGTGATTGTTTGATCTGTCACGGAATGAACTTGCCTTTGCAAAATCATGTTGTTGAAACAGAATGTGAGAAATGTCATGTGTTTGCAAGTTGGCAGTTAACTATTCCTGCGACGCATCCTTTGGTGGACCAGGCGTGTTATCAGTGCCATAACGGAACTGATGCTGATACTCGTCCAGCCAGTCATATTTCAAGCAGTCTGGCATGTGGTCAATGTCATAGTCTAAATGATTGGCAGCCCATAGGAATAGATCATCAGCAATTATTAGGAAGTTGCGCGAGTTGCCATACGACTTCAAGTGAGCATCCTGTCGCGGATAGAGAGTGCGCTCGATGTCACTTAAGTGATTCTTGGTTAACTATACGGGTGGTTCCGCACCCTCAACTTGATCTAGTTGACCCGAATCTCGGGCAATGTTACAGCTGTCATGTTTTAGTGAGTGGCGAGCTGATAGCGAGGACAAAACCAGAATGGCATTTGGCCACGACAAATCGCTGTGAGGCTTGTCATATATTAAATATTTGGAATCCAGTCAGAGTTGATCATAACCAAGTGTTAGGAGTATGCGCTAGTTGCCATGGTTTAACGCAGCAACATGAAGATGTTAAGGAGTCGTGTGAATTCTGTCATTCGACTATTAGTTGGTTGCAAGTATCAACGAAAGCGCACCCAGCAGTCAATCAGTTATGTATTGACTGTCATAATAACATTCAGCAAACAGGAAAAAGCAATTCGCATTTAATGTCATCAGAATTTTGTAATGCATGTCATCAATTAACGTCGTGGTTGCCTACTTGGTTTGATCATTCGCAAACCAATCAACGATGTTTTAGTTGTCATGATGGAATGGCCGCTGCTGGTCGCCAGGTCGCACATATCAAAACTACAGATGAATGTGGCGCGTGCCATCATGTAAGCGTTTGGGTTCCCGTATTGCAAGTGGAACATGCCTATGTGCTAGGCCCGTGCATTGAATGTCATGTCGCTGCAAACTCCCCCGCCCATGTTAATGTAAGAAACGACTGTGATGAGTGTCATGTGGTTCGCTCCTGGCGTGAATTTGTTAATGGAAAAATTCCTTAAATAAAATAAAATATCTATTAAACTAATTCGCTGAAAAAAGCCAATCTTTTGACAAATATGGTTTTTTATGGCTCGTTAATTTAGTCAAAGTGGCTAATGGTCGTTATATATAAAGATGTAATGTGAGTTTTTACTTTTTATATATGTATGACATGAATAAGCCTCTGCGCTGTATGAAAGAAATAAGGTTTTTTCAAAAATTATTTATTCTTTTCTCAGCAGTATTTTTTGTTAATTCTGTGTTCGCTAGCGAATTTACAATAAGCGTGCGCGCACTCAATGGCATTGAGCAAGCGAAAAAACGTTGGCAACCGACAATCGACTATCTTAACCGTTCGATAAAGCAACATCAGTTTATTCTGAAGCCGGTTATATCTCTGGATTTACTTGATCAAATGGCTGCCAACAAGGTAACTGACTTCATCATTACAAATCCCGCATCATATGTAGATATGGAAGTAAAATATGGAGCAAGTGCCATATTAACCCTAAAAAGTTCTGTTTTTGGTACTCCACTCACTGAATTTGGTTCGGTTATTTTTGTCAATTCCGATCGTGGTGACATTAATAGTTTTGACGATTTCAAAAACAAAAGTATTTTAGCGGTATCACCCACTGCATTTGGAGGATGGTCTGTGGCCTTAAAAGAATTGAAAGACTATGGGTTTGATGTCGAAAATAATTTGAAATCCATTCAGTTTGCCAATGGTATCCAGCAAGCGGTCGTTTATGGTGTACGCGACGGTATTGCAGATATAGGTGTCGTTCGAACAGACCAGCTAGAGCGTATGGCGGTCATTGGGGAAATTGATTTATCAGATTATAAAATTATCAACTCACGAATGTCTATGGGGTTTCCATTTCTCTTAAGCAGTCGGCTCTATCCTGAGTGGGCCTTTGTTAAATTAAAGCATGTTCCAGATGAGATAGTACGAGAAGTTAGCCTAGCGTTGATTTCATTGCGTCAAGACAGTGCTGCGGCGCAGCAAGGTTCTTACGCAGGCTGGGTTTTGGGCATGAACTATCAGCCGGTGCATCGTTTAATGAAATCCTTACGCTTTGGTGTTTATGCAAACGGAGATGAGGTGCGTCTGGAGCGTATTCTCAAAAAATATAAAATGGAATTAATAGTTGCTGTGCTAGTTTTGCTGGTTGCACTGTTGATTATTGCGATACTTCTGCTTGATAATCGTTTTCGGCGTCAGCGACAAACGCAAGCGGAAAAATTACAGCATATGCTGCAAGAGGAAGTAAAAAATCAAACCAGTCAGTTGCAAAAAGTTAATCAAGAACTACAGGGTCTAATTGATGGGGCAAACATTGGGATTATCGCAACCGATATAGACGGTGTAATTAGAACTTATAATATCGGTGCGGAGACAATGCTGGGTTATGAAGTCGATACTGTTATTGGACAAATGTCGGTGCTAGAAATTCACGATGCGTTTGAAATTTTTAATGAGGCAAAAGCTCTGACGCAGAATATTGGTAAACGCATTGAACCTAGCATGAATGTATTTGCTGCAATGGCAGAAAATCCTAAATATCAACAAGCCATATGGACTTACATACATCAGTCAGGTGAGCGTTTTCGCGTTGATTTGTCAGTTTCGATTATGCATGATCCAACGGGCGAAATCGATGGATTTGTATTTATTAGCAAAGATATAGAAAAGCAATGTATGGCTGAAAGTAAAATTAAACAGCTTTCAGTATATATGCGGGGCATTGTTGATAACATCATTGACGGAGTAATTACTACGAATGAACAAGGTATCATAGAAAGCTTTAATCCGGCGGCAGAAAAAATATTTGGATATAGTAGTGCAGAAATAATTGGTAAAAACGTGGCTATTCTAATGCCTTCTCCTTATGCACAACTACATGATGACTATATAACAAAATACATGGAAACCAGTGAGTCTGTTATTGTTGGCAAAGGTCGAGTTGTGGAAGCAAGGCGGCGCGACGGTGAGCTTTTCCCTCTTGAAATCGGCATTAGTCAACTGTGGGTTGCAGAAAAGCATCGTTATGTTGCAATTTTCCGCGATATTAGTGAACGCAAAAAAATTGAAGAAGAATTGAAACAGCAAAAAGAAAAGGCTGAGCAAGCGAATAGAGCCAAGTCGGTATTTCTTTCAAGTATGAGTCATGAAGTACGAACACCCTTAAATGCGATCATTGGCTTTGCCGAATTGTTATTGTCTGATACAGATCAAGATACTAACAGCGAAACACAAGCGCAATTGACTGACATTATGCTTGCAGGTGAGCATTTACTACTATTGTTTAACGATGTACTTGACTTATCAAGAATTGAATCGGGTACATTGAGCCTGCATATTGAAAAACTGCCACTCGCCAAGATAATGACTGAGTGTCTGGGTTTGTTGAAATCGCAAATCGATAGCAAAAAAATTGAACTGAATTGTGATAACTTAAATAATATTTATGTTTGTGTCGATGAAACGCGCATGAAGCAAGTGTTGATTAATTTGTTAAGCAATGCGATTAAATACAATCGCCAGAACGGCCGCATTAATATTTGTCTATCTGAGTTCCAGCTAAATGAAAGTGTAGAGTTGACCATTTCAGACACAGGAATTGGTATTGAAGAAAATCAACAAAGTCATTTGTTTGAACCTTTTAATCGACTTGGAGCCGAAAACTCAAATATAGAGGGTAGTGGCATAGGTTTGGTTATTGTTAAACGTATGATGGAAATGATGCAGGGATGGGTGAAAATAAGCAGTGAGTCAGGAAAAGGTACGCAAGTCACAATTTGTTTGCATCGTCCTTCGGATAGGTCTGTTAAATTGCAAGCATAATTGAACACACTAGTGCAAGCGGCCGCCAGTGGTCTGAATTGCTTCATGTGAGTCACTTTGCGTCACCCAAGCAATTATAGCAAGATTGCCATAATTTTTGTATTTGCTTAGTGAAAAATCAGTCTGCCAAAAATATGGACTTTTTGCTCGCTTGGAATTTATCTTAACAAGTTGCAGCACGACAAAATCATGATGCAGAATATGCCCAGAGTTTTCGCCGTCAGTTATTGAGTTGCTTAAATTCATTGCAACAATGGCATAATTAAGATGGAGTGTAGTATAAACATTTTCCGGTGTAAATTGAGCTGACAAGGTATTTTGATTGATCTTCAATTTAAGCTCACCCACAGGAGTTTTGTTTGAAATGTCGAGTCTTTTTTTTCGGAAAAAGCCGCGCCATTCTTTGCCATTGATAACAAATGCTGGTGTGTAAACCGAGCGAAGATGGCCTTGCTTTTGATGAAGTCTCTGGCGTTGCGAAAATTGCACTTGTGCGAATTTATCCCGCCATCCCAGATAATCCCAGTAGTCTACGTGAAACGCTAAAGGGAAAACCTCATGCCAGAGTTGTGGATGTTGTTTGAATTGTGATAGCCATCGATCGGCTGGTGGGCAACTGCTGCATCCTTCAGAGGTATACAATTCGATCAAAGTGGTTTGATAAGGTGGACTTTTGAATTCCACATTAAGCGTTTGAGCAAAGGTTAAAGTAGAAGCCAGATAAAATAAAATATTCTGTTGTTTAAGCATAAGTATTAATTATGCTGCCTTTTAATCCTTCCTCTAGCTGCATATTGTTATCGGTGCTGGGCTGGAGTGTCTGATTGGTTTTAAGTGCGTGCTGATCTTCGAGTTTCTTAGTTTGAGTTTGCTCAATACCCTGTTTGAATAAAGTGCTAGCTACGCTTTCGCTGCAAGTGCCTGATATTGTACTCACAGTAGAAATCTCCTATGAAAACTATTGGTAGTATCGGTTGAATATTTCACGGAAGTATCACAAATAGAAAATAAAATCTTGACTGAGTCTGAATTGAAAAAAATGCTCCGAGGAGAAAGTTTCTCGGAGCATTATTATTAGTCGCGACAGCGCACATCACCGCGTGAAATACTATGCTGAGCGCAAATGGCTTTGCCAATACTGTTATTTTTTATAAAACTAATACGGCTACCAAATGTGGCAAGCAAGTCAATATCCTCTATTACCTCATCGTGATTGTTTTTTCTATGACGAGATTTTATGAAAGAACCATTGTTGCCGTTGATATCGCTATCCCGTAATTGAACCACACTAGCGTTATCAATGTTTAGCCCGAGTGCTAAATTGTTCTTGGCTTCAAGTCGACTATTTACACCGACATCCAATTTGCCTGAAAATTCGATTCGCAGACCATCACGTGCATTAGTATTGGCGGCAATCAGTGGTCCGGGGTTTTCGCCAACAAAAAATCCAAATGAGTTAAGTGTGCCATCATCAATGCTAATGCCATCGCGACCATTATTCTCAGAAATCAAACTTGAGCTGCCATCGATATCAAAGTTAGCATTGGAAACAATATCAAAACCATCAAGGCCATTGCGATTACTGTATAATTTTGCATTAAATAAAAAACCAGATGCGCCGGTATTAATGGAAAAGCCGATGGTATGATTTCCTTCGACAATAATTTCACCCTCATCAACGAACAGCGACGAGCCAGTGGTGATTTGACCGCCAAGTAAGTTTGCGTGGGTTTTTAGCTGGGTGCCAACAACTCGTAGACTTGAATTGGTTTGAAAGTTAAGGCCAAAAACAGCGCTGCTGCTAATGTCCATATTTCCAAGCAGTTCAAGTTTACTTCCTTCTTCAGCATGAACACCAATTGCGCCAGAGTTTTTTATGTTTACGTCTGTTGAGCTGATATGAGATCCGCTTTGCAAAAATATCCCAAACACATTGTTGCTGGCGGTGATATTTCGCAGGGAAACACTAGCATTTGCCTTTGTGGCAACTCCAGCAAATCCATTTTGTAAAGTTAAATTATTAACACTGATTCTTGTGGCACCGTCAATGGTTATTGCGGAACCAAAAAACATGGGCTGAATGCTGCTGTTAGCATCACCTTGAAGTGTTATCCCATCTTTGTCGATTAAAACACTTTCACGACAAGCCCCGCTGATATTGATGATGTCGCCGGCGCTCGCACTCAAAATTGCTGCATTTATAGATTGGCCAGAATTACAATTGACATTAACGTCTGCAAGAATTGATTCACTGGCCAAGGCAAGTGTGATCGAAAATAAAAATAATCCTTTTTTCATTCTGAATTCCTTTTTAGAGAGTTAACTAAGATTGCGACTTTACTTTAAGTAATTCTTGCTCGCAAGCCACGACGATTATTTCGCCGTGGGTTTCCTTTTGTTATAATTAATTGAATGGTATTCATTTGAAAGCTGAAAGGTAAGTCTATGTTAATGTTGATCTCACCAGCGAAAACCCTAGATTTTGAATCGCCAGCTATTACCAAACAACATACCTTGCCCGAGTATTTGCAGCACTCCAAGCAATTAGTTGAGCGTATGCGTCAATACTCTGCATTAGATATTGCAGATGCTATGGACGTGAGTATGAAAATTGCGGAGCTAAATGTTGAGCGATTCTCACGCTGGTGTTTGCCGTTTACGGCCGATAATGCAAAACAAGCATTGTTAGCCTTTAAGGGAGAAGTGTATTCCGGTTTACAAGCTGAGGACTTCACTGGGAAAGATCTGGCCTATGCACAAAAGCATTTGAGGATTCTTTCCGGGTTGTACGGTTTATTACGACCCCTAGATTTAATGCAGCCCTACCGTTTGGAAATGGGGCGAAAAATCAAAACTGATCGAGGTAGTAATCTGTATGAGTTTTGGGGAGAAATTATTAGTGATGCCTTGAATAAGCAAATGCAAGAATCGCAATCGAAATGTGTAGTCAATCTAGCATCCATCGAATATTTTAAATCAGTCAAGCCAAAGCTGCTAAAAAACAAAATTATCACGCCACAATTTAAAGAATTTAAAAATGGTGAATTCAAAATGATTGGGGTTTATGCAAAAAAAGCGCGTGGTTTGTTGAGTCGCTATGCAATAAAACATAAGCTTACCAATGTTGAGGATCTAAAATCCTTCAATGACGAGGCTTATTTATTTAATCAAAAAATGAGTAATGCGAATACCTGGGTATTTACCCGAAGGCAGAGTTAACATGAGCGCAAAGCAAAAACGTTTATTGGAAAATATTTTATTAGGGCACATTAGCGCCAACATTAGTTGGCGCGAAATCGAATCCCTGTTAAAACACCTTGGTGCAACAATTAAGACTGGGCATGGTGCAACCGTACATGTGATACTCAACGGGACTGAGTTTAGCTTGCATAAACCGCACAATAGTAATATGTGCACCAAACGTGATTTACATATGTTGCGTGATTATTTAGTGCAAGCCAATATTGGAGGTGATTCAATTTAGTTGTTTCAATGGTTTCGCTTTTTGTTAATTCGGGTATTTAAGCTTTTAATTTTATTAGCGTAATGTAGAAAAAGACTTTCCATGATAGATTCAAAAGAATGTCCATTCCCTATAGCACCACATATACGTTGGATTGCTCAAGATAGTGACGGTGTATGGTGGGGTTATACCGTAGAGCCTTTACGCCATGAGCATGGTTGGTATGAAAATGAAGTTGGTGAATATGAGCGTCTTGGGGTGAACGCCGAGGAAAACTGGCAGAATTCCCTTAAACGGGTTAAATGACGGCTAATCAACGGGAGCTTGCTTCTAACTCAAGAATATTAATACCAACGCAAAAACAGCAGCCGCTATTCCAACGATTAAAACCAGCCAGTCATCTTGTTTTGGCCCGGGGTGAAGTGTAGCTTGTTGGGGATTGTCTGGGTTATAAAAAACTGTGACTTCTTCTTCCGTGATTTGTTTATTGTTATGGGATTCAAACTCGTCAATGTGATGCTCAAGTGAATACACTTCGTCATCAACCGTGTATTCAATAACTTGTTTTAGATTCTTGGTTTCCTCGTGTGGGTGACCCTGTACTGGGAGCCAGAACAAGGACTGTTTACTACGCTGAATGTTGCGCACGGTTATGAGGCTTAGCCCGGTTCCAGCGAGGGCGAATAAAATCAGTATTATCACATATGAATTAAACATGGCCTTAATAATCTCTTGTTATTCGAAAAATAATGTTAGAATGTTGGCTAATTTTGCGTCAGATTATAACCAAAGAAACACTAATGCCAAAAACCTTTTTGCCACTCGATTCATCGCTATATGATTATATGCTCGAACACGGCGTGCGTGAGCCAGTGCTTGCCCGTGGGTTACGCGAGGAAACGGCTAAACTTGAATTCTCGGCAATGCAGATATCGCCTGATCAGGCTCAAGTGATGGCCATGCTGGTCAAACTGGTCAATGCAAAACGTATTATAGAAATTGGCAGCTTTACTGGATATAGCGCACTTATAATGGCGCAAGCTTTGCCACAAGACGGACAATTGGTCTGTTGCGATATTAGCAAGGAATGGACGGATATTGGCCAGTCGTACTGGCAACAAGCTGGCCTGGCCCAAAAAATCGATCTGCGTTTAGCACCTGCATTAGATACCTTGCAAGCATTGAAGCAACAGCAGCAGCAATTTGATCTTGCATTTATTGACGCGGATAAAGAAAATTATTCAGCCTATTATGATATTTGTTTTGAACTATTAAAACCCGGCGGTCTAATTCTGGTGGATAATGTTTTTTGGGGCGGGTGGGTTGTTGATCTTGCGCAGCAAGATGCCGATACCCTGGCCATACGTGACTTGAACCAAAAAATTGCTCAAGACCCACGTGTGGACATTTGTATGTTGCCTATTGGTGATGGGCTTACTCTGGCGCGCAAAAAACATGCGTCCTAGTTGTTGTAAAAAGGTTGAAAAATGAATCAGGTTAATATGCTAAGAAGTTTGGCTTTAATTGAAGCGGTTTCCTTATTGGTTCTATTATTTATCGCAATGCCAATGAAGTATCAATGGGGTATGCCGCAAGCCGTTAGCATGGTGGGCATGGTTCATGGGATTCTATTTTTGTTATTTGTATTTTTTGCCAATTATGTAACACAAAGACAGGCTTGGTCTGAAAAGTTTTTGATGTTGATGGTGGTATGCTCCATGGTGCCTTTTGCCACGTTTTTTATTGATCAGCGTCTTAAACAATATGTGCCTAGCTAACATGAAATATTGATACCCGAGTGTGGAATTAGTATTGTTGCCTAGTCGTTAAAAGTCGTAAGCTAGGTTTAAAGAAATGCAACAGATTTTTTTGCAAGCATAACGGCGGTTAAGCAATATGTTTGAAAAAGCATGTGAACAAATTATTCAAGCGGGACGTTATCTCTATGCTCAAGGTATGGTGCCGGCAACCAGTGGAAATTTTTCCGTGCGTTTAAATCACGGTGAAATTGCTATCACCGTTTCTGGTCGACATAAGGGGCACCTGACGGATGCAGATGTCATGCGTGTAGATAGCAATGGTGAGTCACTTGATGGGCAAAATCCATCGGCTGAAACATTACTGCACACGTTCCTATATTCGCGTTTTTCACAGATAAACGCAATTTTACATCCGCATTCAATTAATGCGACGGTGTTATCACGCTTAAGTGGTGAATATGTCAAATTGAATCAATATGAATTACTAAAAGCCTTTCCTGGAATTACAACTCATAAAACTAGCTTGGTTGTTCCCGTTTTTGATAATGACCAAAATATTGCGCGTTTGGCGCGATTGGTCGATAGCTATATAGCGGATATCGACCATCAAGTGCATGCGTATTTAATTCGAGGGCATGGTTTTTATACTTGGGGTGAAAGCATGGATGATTGTTTGCGCCATGTGGAAGCATTGGAGTTTTTGTTTGCATGTGAATTAAAACAACG
>Ga0224501_10001041_pt1 | contig 21288 bp, 25 predicted proteins | sample SF_Oct11_sed_USG_4_FD_169105 | JGI IMG/M metagenome (GOLD analysis project Ga0224501, IMG submission 169105) | Sediment microbial communities from San Francisco Bay, California, United States - SF_Oct11_sed_USGS_8_1 | ecosystem: Environmental > Aquatic > Marine > Sediment | place: USA...
CCCTTCCGTAAAGGTTGTTGACTATTTCGGACAACCCATTCCAAATGCTGAGGTGAAGCTTGAACGAAAATTTGACGCCGAATATGTGAATGTTGCTAATTTAACAACCGAATCTGATGGAACGGTGCCACTACCTGAAACTGGCGGTTATTATCGAATTTCGGTCTATGTGATGGGAGAAGACTGTGAAGTCAGACAGCTGGACCTCAGTGAGTCAAAAGCAATCGAGTTTAAGATAGACAAATACGTCACTGTTGGTGGATACCCGATTCAAATCGCTCAGTTAATCACGTACATCTCCTTAGCTCTATTAGTTACCACATTTGCGTCAGTCACAGCATATAGAAGACTTTCGAAAACAATCGAGAAAGAAAAAACCTCACAAGAAGATTAATGCCTTAGCAAAAAAGTTTATAATACTCTTTATCTTAAAATAAACTCGATCAGCGACGCATACTTCAAAGAAATTTTCGTTTTCAAAATAGGATTGTGTTCGTGTTGTCTGGAGCAAAAAAATGTTCTCCACAATGTGAAGTGTTTCGATGCGCAAAAAAAGCCCTCGGATATCGTGGAAACACGGCTTGGTGCCAATGGACAGAAGAAGAATGCAACATCTCAAATTGCAGCTACGCCACATGTATAAGAAGGCGGTTGTTACCTGGTGGTATCTGCGGAGAAACCCTGAAACGGAAAACCGCTGAGATAGAACTTGAAGAAGCCTTGGGTCCGCCGGTAAAGCTTAAAGGAAAGGCTTTGCGAAGGGTAGGCGAAAAAGAAATCTTCTAGACAAATAAACCTCAGCACTCTAACGAAAACTATCTGGCAGGCACACGTTTTACCACGGGTGGCCTTTTCTTCTTAAGAACACGGTAGCCACAGACAGTGCATTTTACTCCGCCACCACGCATCTCAAGTTCATTTATTGCCACCTTGGCACCGCACCTTACGCATTCATAAAGAAGCCCTTGACCCTTCTTTTCAGACAATGCCGTGTCTCCGAACTTGGTAACCATAAGTTATATGGATTTAAATGTTTCTCAAAAAAGACAATTATATAACTATTTGAACAAGAGACACTAGTGGAGAGGTGCACGTGCCTGGGCGCGGACTAATTCTAGCTGGCGGCGGAGGACATACAGGCTTCGCGTATGCCTTGGCTCAAGTACTTCACAAAAAGTATTCTTTGTCCTTCCTTGTACCAAAAGGAGACTACTTCAGCGAAAGAAGACTACGTCCATTTGGTGAAGTCGCGTTTCTAATAAAGCCTCGAGACCCAAAGACAACATTTCAAAATTTTACAATCCGTCTCACCAAAGCCTTCATAGAATCTATAAGACAAACGTTCCACGGCTTTGACTTTGTCATTAGCACAGGCAGCAACTTTTGCATCCCACCAGCAATAATTGCTTACACAAAAGGAGTCCCATTAATCAACATCGAAAGCGCAATTCGATTCATAAAGCCATCTAAAACCGCTCAGATATTGCAGCCTTTTTCAACGATAACGGCATTGCAGTGGGAAGAGCAGACAAGAATGTTAAAGGGGGTAGTGGTTGGTCCTATATTTTTCAAGCCTGAAATCGAGCGATGGAATGGAGGCTATATACTTGTTACTGGAGGCACCTATGGACATAAGCCTTTATTTGACGAGTTGGTGAAGAGCAACCTGCGTAATATAGTTTTGCAGACAGGCAAAATTGACCCTACGCCTTACGTTAAGGAACATCCTGAATGGAAAGTTGTCACCATAACGGAGCGTTTTCAAGAACTTTTAGCAGGCGCCGAACTTGTCATAACACACAACGGCTCGACGATATTAGAGGCTGTGGCGTATGGAAAACCCACTTTGCTGGTTCCAAATCCTGAGTGGACGAGAACTGCGGGAGTGAAAGATGCTGAATATTTCGCGAGAAAAGTAAATGCTGTGCTGGTTTCTGACATAAAACTAGAAAACTTGCTAGATGCCATAGACGAGGCGAGAAAAAGAAGAGTCCCAACCTTGCCAAATGGAGCTAAAAACCTTGCAAACATCATAGTTAAGTTACTGTGAGAAGTAAGACCGAACCTATGATTAATAATCTGCAGCATCTGTCTACAAAAGATATCTACTTTTACTGCATAGTTTTAAGTCTCGATTGCAGATAAAAGGCGTGGAGAAACTATGCGGAGCCTAAGGATTTTGGTAACAGGTGGAGCCGGATTCATAGGAAGTCACCTAGTAGACCGGCTCATAAAAGAAGGGCACGAAGTAGTGATCTTGGACAATTTTTCCGCTGGTAAAGCTGAAAATATACAGTATCATTTGGATAGTCAAAGTTTTAACCTAGTTAAAGGTGATATCCGAAACTCAGAGGATGTTAGAAAGGCAGTTAGAGACGTTGATGTGGTTTTTCATTTAGCTGCAATTGTGAATGTACCGTTGTCAATAGAAGACCCATTACTTGTCAATGACGTGAATGTGAGGGGGACGCTGAATCTTTTGGAGGCGAGTGTGAAAGAGGACGTTCAGCGGTTCATATATGTTTCTACATGTGCTGTTTATGGCGAGGCACGTTATTTGCCGATAAACGAAGAGCATCCGATAATGCCTCTATCTCCTTACGGTATCTCAAAATTCACAGCCGAACATCACTGCAAGATTTTCCACATGATTCACGGGCTAAAAACGGTCTGCCTACGTTTCTTCAATGTTTATGGACCCAAGCAGTCGGAGGGCCCATACAGTGGGGTGATAACCCAGTTTATTAATAGGTTGAAACGGGGGAAGCCGCCGATTATTTATGGCGACGGAAAACAGACAAGAGACTTCGTCTACGTCGAAGATGTGGTTGAAGCAAGCATGCGGGCTTTAAACAGTCAAAATTGCGTTGGCGAAGTGATCAATGTAGGAACCGGAAAACCTACTGCAGTCAATGAGCTTGCAAATGTTTTAATGGAATTATTCGAAGAGGCTGGTGCGAAGCCTGAATATGGACCACCAAGAGCTGGAGACATTCAAGATAGCTACGCGGACATTGGCAAAGCTGGGCGAGTCTTGGGCTATAGGCCAAAGATTAGATTGGAAGAGGGCATAAAACGGTTGCTTCAAAGCTCGGATATGAAGGCAGAACCGTAAAGGTTATGATGATCAGCGAGTGTGGAGAGATTTTTTCATGAATTCGATTAATTCTAACACTTTTTGTTCGCAATCGTCTTCCCATGTCCTTGGAGTAGGTTTAGGTGCGTTTCCTCTTAGTGCTTCTAGAATTCCTTTTACCAAGTCTTGAGGTTTGACGAGCAGATACTCTTTGGATGGAGCAATTCCACAAGCAACTATGGGCTTTTCAAATAACATGTATTCGGAGATTTTGAGTACTCCTTCCTCGTTGTAATAGTATGAGAAGGGGGTCTTGTGTCTAGGGACAATGCACACGTCTGCGGCATTAACAAAATTTGGTATTTCTTGATATGGACGCCATCCGAAAAATGTGACGTTTTCTGGGAATTTTCTTTCTAGTTCTTCAGCTACTGACCGGAGAACGCCGTCTCCTACGATCCAGAGTGCTATCTTTTTTGTTTTGTGCAGTAATTCTTTGACGATGCTTGGTAAGATGTCGGCGCCTTCTGTCTTTGACAGTAGGCCTATGAACAATATTATTTTTTGATCTTTTTTTACGTTGTGTAACTTTCTGAAGTGATCGTGTGAAACGTTGGGTTTAAAACTGTTCTTTTGCGGGTAGTTGGGGATGATGTATACTTGTTTTCGAAGTTTTTTCACGTCTCTTAAAAGGGTGCTGGTGGTTAAGGTAATCACTTTTGCGTGCTTCAAACCCATGTCTGTGAGGTACTCAGCTATTCGGCTTAGCTTGCCTCTACCGAATTCTAATTCTATTTGTAGTGGCCAGGGAGAACGATAATCTAGAATGTAATTCTCTTTTCTTAGTATGAGTGGTAAGGCGAAGATGTCTGGGGAGTTGGCGACCCAATAAATATCAGCGTCGGTAAGAAATATTTGTAAGAGAAAAGAAGTGTAAGTGACAAATGCTGAGATTAATCTTTCAATTTTTCTGTTCCCTAACTTTATTCTAATTTTGGGAGCGAACGTTTGAAATGTAATGTTTTGATCTTTAAGCGTGGTGGATATCTTTTTTACTCTTGGATATTTCTCCGGGTAAAGCGTAATGTAAATCAGCTTTAGACTCAAGCTTTTCACCGTTCTAGTGGACGTGAGCTGAATCCTTGCATTATGGTTTTGTTTCTGTAAGATTTTTCTAGGCGTACCATTACTTTTGATGTATGTTGGGCGCGGGTTCCACTTCCTACGTTTAGGCATGCACGCATTTCACTTGTTCCAATTCTATTCTCTGGTTAGGTGTTTTGATGATGAATATATATAAGTGCTTTACCTTCTTTTAGAAATCGATATCATTTCAGGTGGTTAGATGAAGGTCTTACATGTTTGGAACATTGCTGGTGTTGCGTCTATAATCGCTAAGCATATGGATAGACTGTTCAAAACGGAAAGCAATGTGGTTATGCGAAAACAATTTGACAAATTCGGTCTAACAGTTTATGGTGAAACATGGAATTGCGGAGCCAAAGCATTCACATTTAAGGCTCTATGGATGGTACGGAAATACGATTTAATCCATGTGCACGATTTTGATAAATTTGTACCTTTATTGAAGATGTTTTATCCAAATAAACCGTTTATACTACACTATCACGGCACACGGATTCGGGGGATAGCAAATGAAAGACGCAAATATCACCAGAAAGCTGAGTTCATAATTGTTTCCACACCAGACCTTTTAGAAGACCTACCTGATGCAACTTATATTCCTAATCCCATTGACACTGATTTCTTCAGACCTTTAGGAGATCACGCTGACAACTCAGCTATCTACATAATTAAACAGCAGGAAGAACTTGGTGAAAATTTAGAATGGTCTAAAAGCATGGCACAAAAATACGGTTTAAGACTATCTCTTAGGGATAGAATCGAAAATCCAATCCCCTACGCAGAATTGCCAGCATTTTTGAATCAATACAGCTATCTGATAGACCGCGACTATATAAAAAGCTTAAGCAAAACAGCCTTAGAAGCATTGGCATGTGGACTAAAAGTCGTTGCATGGAATGGAAAATTAGTAGAAGGCTTGCCGAAGGAACATAAACCAGAAATCGTTGCAAAACAGCTTCACGACTTGTACAGAAAACTGACAAGAACTGGCTAAAACTTTAAGGATTTCATCAAGCTTAATAACTAATTAATATCGGCATGGATCTGAACATTGAAGTGAAATATGCGGCAAGATGATAGAATGAGTGGAAAGGAGCTAGTCAGCGTTGTTATTCCGGCGTATAATGCAGGAAAGCTCATAGAAGACGCTATAAAATCCTGCTTCAGTCAAACTTATAGACCAGTTGAAATAGTCGTTGTCAATGATGGGTCAACAGACTCGACAGTGCATGTCGTGAATGACTTGTCTGATCTGATTCCGAACAATGAATTTGAATTGAGAATTATAGACATTGGCGAAAATAAAGGAGCTGCCAACGCTCTAAATGTTGGCTTTTCAGGGGCGCGAGGAGATTATGTATGCTGGCTTAGTGCAGACGATGCGTTTATAGATAGAAGAAAAGTACAGAAACAAGTTGATTTTATGAAAAAAACGAAAGCTCTATGGAGTTATTTCAGATACTCCTATAAGGGAATGACTATTTCAAGCGCAGTTATTTCCAGACGTGGCTATCTACCATATTCTCGAATGCCAGATCCTATATTCATTTGCGACTCTGATTTACGATTAATGTCATTGCTTTTCAGAAATCCCATAAACGGAAGTTCAGCAATGATCAAAAGAAATTGCATAGAAACATACGACCAGTTTGACCCAATCACAGGGAATGTCGACGGTGATGGTGATCTTTGGATGCGTTATAGCGCTTTAAAGCTTAAGCTCAAAGCATTAAGAGGAGCCCCAGTTTTCTATCGAGAACATCCAAAGCAAACCTCAAAGAGAAAAAATCGTATGATGCATGGAAGTGAGCTAACAAGAATGAGAATATTATTAACCTTAGAGAGAAAAGGGAATTTGATGAAACTTATCAAGAAATTCACTCCTTATCTTGCTATTATTCTCATGGCCAAAGAACATCTCAACAGGCCTTTTGTTTCAGAATTTCTGTTTAATTATATTTTGGATCACAGAAGAGAATTCAACCGAGTTTTTCTCAAGTATATTCAGAGATCTCTGGATAATGTGAAAAAGCACACGAACTATCTTATGCTGGACAAGAATAAATTTCTGAAAGATCTTGAATTGTTTATGGGAAGCCATACATTCAAAAACTTTGAACAAATCTTTTTGAGATGATGATTTTACAATGGAGAAAGTAGTAGTAATCGGGGGCAGTGGATTTATAGGTAGAGCTATACAAAAGCACGTTCTTGATCAAGGGAAAGAAAACGCTTTCATCTTCAGTTATAATACACATCCTGAAAGAGTCGATAGTGGTTTAGAGAAAGTTCGAATAGATCTTCTCAAGAACGATAACATCAGGGTAATCGAAAGGTATCCGACAGCAATCTACCTAGCAGGTAATGCCGATCATGGGCTTGCAAGAAGGTTTCCTTCGCTTGATTTAGATTTAAATGTTAAGGGGTTTCTTAGTTTTATGGAAGAATTTAGGGGTTCATTGGTTTTACTCTCTTCTCAAGCTGTATATTATGGCCTTGAAGGTGAAATCTCTGAAAATGAAGATCATGTTTCGACCGTTCCATATGGGCTTTCCAAACAGATGATAGAGGCCTACGCAAAGTATTTCCTAAGAACAGATACTCTGTCAAGACTCTGGATATTTAGGTTGCCTTATGCGTTTGGAGAAGGTGAAAAAGAAAGGAGGCTAATTCCGCGATGTGCAAGAGCGACCTTTAACGATGAAAAAGTCACCGTTTTTGGTGAGGGCAAGTCATTCTTAAATCCCTTGCCTTCTTGGTTTGTTGCAAAAATATTAATCAAAGCTGTCGAGAGCCTTAAAGAGAGAAATAAAAGTTTCCTAGAAATTACGAACATAAACTATCCGGAGAAAGTAACCGTTAGAGACGTAGTCAGGTTTTTGGAAAGCGTAAAACACTTTGATTATGTCATTAGTGAAGGTGGGGAGGAGTGGCCCGTGAGATTTTGGGGAAATACTAAAAACTTGTCCGCTCATCTGAAAGCATGGAAGATTGATTTTCCAAACCTTTGGGATGGTTTAAAAAAGTACTTTACAGAACTAGTAAGCGGGAGAAAAAATGGGTAAGATATTCGTGACTGGAGCTCTCGGGGTCATAGGTAGATTTTTGGTCCCGTATTTGAGACAACGAAACTATGACGTACTCAGTTCAGATGTTTATGTTAGAGATTACAGCGATTATATAAGGTCAGATATAACGTCGTTTGAAGACTTGTACAGAGTTTTCAGGAAAGAGGATATAGATACAGTAATACATATGGCCGGCGAAGTTGGAAGGATGGTGGGAGAAGAACACCCACAAAAAATGATGTATGTTAATAGCATTGGAACATTAAACCTCATAAAACTTTGTTTGGAACATAATTGCAGATTGGTGTACTTCAGCACGTCTGAAGTTTACGGGCGTCTTTTAGATACAGGTGAAGAAGTGAAAGAGGAAGATCTTGAAAAAAAGGGTTCTGTCTTTATGACGACTAATATCTACGCGTTGAGTAAGCTTTTTGGAGAGACAATGGTAAGACATTATGTAGGAAACTATGGATTAAATGCAGTAACGATAAGACCCTTTATGATATATGGGCCAGGAGAGTACCCCTCTAAATATAGGAGCGCCATATGCAATTTTGTATATTCCGCTCTCACAGGTGAAAGAATAACAGTGCATAGAGGGGCTGTGAGGGCTTGGTGCTACGTTTCAGATTTCGCTGAAGGTGTTCTTTTGGTTTTGAAACATCCTTTTTCAGGGGCTTATGAAGCATTTAACATCGGATCCGATGAATGTCACACCATGGAAGAAGTTGCAAGGATGGCTATTGATGGATGCGGAGGCGATTATAGTCAGATAGAAATCGTAGATCCGCCGACCAAGTTTTTGAGTCTGGTGAAAAAGTTCTCAATAGACAAAATCAAATCGATAGGTTATGAGCCGAAGACATCTTTAAGGGAAGGCATTCGTAGAGTAACAGAATGGCAAAGAGAAGAAATACTTACAAAGATAAAAGACCCAAAATTTCTGACGTAAGAAATTGGTTTTCCTAAGAATATAAAGACATTGTAACCAAAGTGGAATTCAATGTTCCAACAAAGCGTAATTGTGTTAATGTATCAATATTGCTTACAGTGTGTTAGGGACAAATAATTCCGAAGATTACCTTACCGAGGTAAGATTTTTTTATTTTCTTATTTGATTTTCTCTCTCGGTGGTGCGCCTGAGGTGTTAGAAGGGTCAAACTTTTCTCTATAGAAGCAAACGCGGAATCTTCTCCTTGAAATTTGGATTGATCGCGCCATCATCCTTAAACCATTTCCATTTTTTGTTTGATGTTTTCCAAGTGCTACCATACCTATATCCCAAATATCTTTCAACATTGGAGGGAATGTTGAATTCCATCCCATAAAATTGAATGGTTGATAGTTTCTCAAAATAGCATTTTGGAATCACCCAGTAGATGATGCAATCGCATTTATTCATCGTAGACCAGGTCATATTTCCCATGAAGTGCCTCAATTTTGATGGAAGTGGAGCTAGTAACAACTCACCTTTTGTATAGAATCTCTTTTCTTCTGTTTCCGTATACGTCTCTAGCCTTATTAGCCTATACATAAACCAACGTAAGAGCTTCTCAATTTTTTGGTTCTTTGCTGGGAGTAAGACCCATGCATAATCACTTGTCCTACGGTATAAAGAGACGCCAATGTTAACATCTTTTTTTACACTTGCCTGACCAAGCCTTTTATTCAAACCTACTTGAAAACCTCCTTCTGTGAAGAGGGAAAAAACAGAGATAATTTTTGCTATATTATCATACCATGTCCCTAAATCAATATCTTCATCCCATTCGATGAATTTCCCATTTCTAACAGCACCCAGCAAGGTTCCGGAATCAATCCAGAACGTAATGCCAGCTTTATCAAAGATATCTTTTATTTCCTTTAAATTTTTCACCGCTGCCTTTGCATCCATTTCCTAACAACTCTAGGCGGTATACAGAAATGTTAACTTCTCCGTCATTTTTTAGTGCTTTCCCATATAAGTATATGGTTTATACGCTATGATTCATGTGCAACCAATTTTGTTAACATGACAATCTGTCCTGTGCCACACCAAATATATAGAAGTATTTTAGAAAACACTGTTGAGAGAGAAAAAAATGAACCATAAGGAATTTTGCACTCTATTAAAAAAGAATGGTTTTGACTTTTACACGGGTGTACCTTGCTCTATCCTAGGCGACATCATTAATCATCTATCCAAAAGCAAGGAGTTTACATATGTTCCAGCCACAAGAGAGGATGAAGCCTTGGGTTTAGCTGCAGGAGTCTACATGGGAGGAAAAAAGCCTGTTGTTTTAATGCAAAATTCAGGACTGGGCGTTTCTATAAACGCTTTAACATCCCTCGTTTTGTTATATAAACTTCCAATACTTCTGATCATCTCTTGGCGTGGCTGCAAAGGAAAGGATGCGCCGCAACACGTACTTATGGGCAAATACATGCTGGATTTTTTAGGAACCATGAATATTCCCACAAAGATTTTGATGAAGGATATTCTAGAAAAGCAATTGATGGATTCTATCCAGATAATAAAAGATCAAGAGGCCCCAGTTGCTCTAGTATTGAAAAAAGGTGTGATTGAATGAAAAGATCCGAAGCCATTAAAACGATCGTTAAATGTTTGAACAATGAATTCGTTATTGCTTGTAATGGAATAATAAGTAGAGAGCTTTTCTCTATAAAGGATAGACCCAGAAACTTCTACATGTTAGGCTCTATGGGATTAGCATCAGCTATAGGTCTTGGAGTCGCCTTAGCCAAACCAAAAAAGAAAATTATCGTCCTTGCGGGAGATGGAAATATGCTTATGTCTCTAGGGACCCTCGCGACTATTGGAAAAGTTTCACCTAAAAATCTCATACATATAGTCTTGGATAACGAATGCCACGAATCGACTGGTGGACAAGACACAGCAAGTTCGGTAACCAAACTTGACATTATAGCAAGCTCTTCCGATTTCAGCAATAGTCAGTGTGTAGAATCTGTGGAAGGGTTAAAGAAAGTTTTGAAGAGGCTTTTGGATACAGAAGGCCCATCTTTCGTTCATGCCAAAATTAATAAAGAAAGAGTTGATGTACCAAGAGTTTCAATAAAACCGGCGGAGATAAAAAACAGATTTATGAGAGTGTTGCTGGAAAACTAAAATACCATTTTCTTTGCTATCTCGTAGTCTTTTTTGTTGTGAATTTCCATCCATCCCATGTTTGTTTCAATGTAATGGACTTTAAAGCCTCTGTCAATTATTTCTTGGAGCATATCTACAATCGATGCTTTTTCAAAGCTTTCACTTTCATGGAACCTACCTTTATGATTCCTTGCGCAATCTTCATAAACTCTCATCAAGTTCTGTGCGCCATATGCAGAAAACTTGGCAATTCCAATAAACTCGTGTGTTGCTATGTCTTTTTTAATTTTCTTCCCTACAAAAAACACTTCCTTTTCAGTTGTTAAAGAAGGTTCACGATAATATCGACACTTCTGCTTACCAATTATCAAGTCCAGTTCTTTATCTATTTCGTGCCGATGGAATGGATAAGAGGCGTCAGCGACTATTGTTATATCCTGTCTGCTTCTGAGAAGATTACTAATTATTGATTCATCAAAAATTATGTCAGAGAATATCAGTATAAAACCACTTTTCATTTCCTCTTCAGCAGCAAATAATGAAAACAACGAGCCTCTTATAGAATAATCCACATCGTAGTGTTTTACGGAAGCAACGTTGAATTCTTCTTTCCTGTAACCTCTCACTGCCACTACGTCTGCAATCCCACATCTTTTTAATACATCAAGTTGTCTTTGGAGTACGCTTTTTCCATTTATATCTAGCATAGCTGTTGGCATATCCCTGACGATTTCTTCCTTTGGTTCACCAGCAGCTGGAATAATCACTTTAGCTTTACTGCGCTCTATCAAACTCTGGATGTCTCTTTGCTTTATCCTTGTGAAACCAACAATATCGAATATCTCATTCACTGGGGCACAGTATGGTTCAGTCTCAAAACCGCGCCCGCTCAATAGTATCATCCTGCATACGTCTTCCATCGCCTTGACCGAAGTCCTCAAGAGATGATTTGCATAAATCACGATGTTAAACCTATATCTTTTAAGCTCCTTTTCTGTGATCATGTTATACGTCGTTGGTATACAAATCAAAGGTTTGCGAAAACCGAGTTTTTCGCACAACTTATTGTATCCCTTTGCAAACCTTAACACGTTACTCGGTTTACTGTCCCTTGAATGTATCAGTATTCCATCTGCGCCAGCTTGTAAGTATTTCTTTGCTCTAAATAATGCATCCTCAACACCGCACCCTGCTATCATACTTTCTATTCTAGTAAAAATCTGGAAACCTTCCGAGAGTAAAGCGTTTTTTCCTATTCTAATCTTATTCGCAAACACGTTAGGATCTTCAAGATTTTGTATAGCGTCTGGATCAAGACTATTCCTTTTCGGAAAGGTCTTATCTTCGATTACTATGGCTGATACTCCCAACCTTTCAAGTTTAGTTAAAAAGTATTCAAGACGATCGACATCTCTACCAGTATCTCCATCCACAATTAAAGGCTTATCTGTAACATTCACAATTTGCTCTACAGTAGTAAGCCTCGAATCCAAACTTACGATTTCGATATCTGGAAGTCCTTTCGACGCTGAATCGGTAAAACCACTTGCCCATAAAGCATCAAACTCTAAGATCTTTTTTCCACCATTGTCATCCATTTCTATCTGGGCGTCGTTCGCTATCCGAGCGCTAATTCCATTATGCGCCTCTATCGCCCGTATTAGTTGTTTCTTGCTCAGAAGTTTTCTGATTTTCTTACGTCTGTCTTCAGGTTTGATTTTCCTATGTTTAAACACGTCAATCCATAAAGTGTAAAAGCTAGATGTTTTTTATTAAGTTTGTGAAAGCTATGAAAGCTTGGAGTTACCATATACCAACAAAAGTGATTTTCGGCAAAGACTGTTTAGAGAAAATAACCGACATTGCCGAGTCTTTTGAACCGAATAGAATAATGTTGGTTACCGGCACGGAAAGCATGAAAAAATTAGGAATAACGGATAGAATCATCGATTACTTAGAAAATTACCAAGTTGTTATTTACGATAAGGTTGAGCAAGAACCTAGTGTTAGCACAGTTGAAGATGGAATTCGATTTTTAATAGTTGAAAAGTGTGACTTGGTGATTGGACTAGGAGGCGGAAGTGCGATAGATACCGCTAAAGCTGTTTCCGCGCTATCAAAGAATCAAGGGCCCGTAGATGAGTACCTCGCTGGAAATAGAAAAATTATGAACAAAGGGGTGCCGCTTATCGCTATTCCTACAACCGCAGGAACTGGGACTGAAGTTACACAATATGCATCAATAATTGATGAAAGAAAGAAACGCAAGCTTTCACTGAGCCACGAGTATATTCATCCGAGTATGGCCATCGTAGATCCAACTCTTACTGTTACTATGCCAAAGTTTGTTACTGCAACTACAGGGTTGGATGCTTTATCACAATGCATTGAAGCTTATTGGTCTAAAAATCATGTGCCTATAAGTGATGTTTTTTCATTGAACGGCATCGATTTAATCTTTAAAAACTTGGTAAAAGCCTTCAACTTTCCACAGAATATGGAGTTTAGAGAGAAAATGGCTCTTGCGAGCTTGTTTTCAGGAATAGCAATAAGCATCGCAAAAACTACGATTGTCCACTCCGTTTCTTATCCGTTAACGGTGCATTTTAATGCTCCTCATGGTTTAGCATGTGCACTGACTTTGCCTTCATTTATGAGATACAATTCCGAAGTAGCCAAAGATAGAATTAACAACATTGCTCGAACAATAGGCGCAGAAACCGTTGAGAGATGCATTAAAAAAGTAGAGGAGCTTATTTCGTCGTTGAAGGTACCAAGAAAGCTAGGCGACGTTGGGGTTCAAAGAAAAGATATTGAGCTGATTGTTAGAGAGGGGTTTAGGCCAGATAGAGCTGGGAACAATCCAAGAAGAGTTACAAAAGAGGATTTAAGAGCTATTTTGGAAGATCTTTTGTAGAGGAGAATTGGAAGAAGTGAAAGCGCTTATCCTAGACTCTGGCAGAGGCGAGAGGCTTCGTCCTTTAACAAAATACATTCCTAAGGCTTTGATAAGAATAAGAGATAAGCCGCTTCTGGGTCATCAAATAGATAATTTAGTGGGATGCGGCATTAGGAATATAATAATAACGACAGGTCCATTTGAGAATAAGATAAAGAAATACGTGGAAAGCGAGTATCCAGACCTCAGCGTTGTGTACGTAAAAAATCAAAGGTATCGCACTACAAATTACATATATTCCATGTGGCTCACAAAAAAGCTTGTCGATGACGACATAATCCTATTTCACGGTGATTTGTTTTTTGAGAAGGAAATCTTGAAGAAACTGGTTGAAAAAAAATACGCAAATTGCGTTTTAGTGAACAGAAGAATCAAACCTCCCAAAAAAGATTTCAAGGCAGTAATTGAGAATGATGTAGTAATCAAAATAGGCGTGGAGTTCTCTGGTAAAAATGCTTTTTTTTCCGCTCCGATGTACAAATTCTCAAAACTGGAATTTTTGCACTGGTTAAACGAAATAGGAAAGTTTATCAAAAAAAGAGGAAAATTGAAGATTTATGCTGAGTGCATCCTCAATGAAATCTCTGATAAGATTATACTGCATCCAGTGTATTTTGCTAAAGAAATCTGTTTGGAAATAGACACTATAAAAGATTTAGAATTAGTAAGAAGCTATTTCAAAACGGCTATAACCGATAAAAATGATTGAATAAACCTTCACAAGCATCTATATCAGTTCTTTTTCTAAGCTATATGAAGATTCAAGGCAAAAACAGGTGGACACAGACTCATAAAAGTCTTATAATGATTAGCAGTTCAAGACTATATGATCCAGAGGAATACGGCCATAAACTGAAATTTGTGGTCATAGAAGTTGGGTGGTAACACACTTTGAAAGCCCTTGCATGCATGCCGCGCACCTCTTATATACGTCCTCGTAAACATCGATAAAGAAACCCCTCTTAGCACGGTATGTCGTGGATTGCATGGTCAAGAGCGAGATCAGACTTAGATACTCTGGATTCATCCTATTCACATCTAAGCTTCTCAGCGTTGCAACCGGACTTGCCTTCGTTCTTATGATTACCAGAAGCGTCTCCACCGAGGAGTTCGGAATCTGGGGAAACATCAGCGACGTTTTCACCTACTTTATCCTACTTGCTACTGTCCTCCCGTTCTGGACAACTCGCTTCGTAGTCAGAGAACACACAGGATCAGCCAAAACAGGACTTACCACCAACATATTCATATCCATCGCATCAGCTTCCATATACCTCGCATTACTCCCATCCATTCTGTCAGCTCTACAAATCCGCAGTGCCTACACAATTCTATACTTCATCGTATCAATCCAAATAGTTGAATTCTACACAATATCTGCCCTAGAAGCAGTTCTACGCGCCAAGCAGCCACAAACCGTCGGATACGGCCTACTCGTATACGAAGTCTGCAAGGTCGCTCTTGGCTTCACCTTGATCATACACTTTAAACTAGGCTTGCTAGGAGCGATCTACAGCATGATCAGCTCGTACATCATCCAAATCGCATTCTACGTAAAACTCACCGCCAAAGAGTTCAAAGAAAGCGTCAGGTGGAGTTACCTGAAAGAGTGGCTAAAAGCCTCGCCAATCAACATCTACAACATGGTTGGCAACAGAATCGCCACATTCACTCTTATTCTTCTATTCATGTACGGAGAGTTAGCGCGTTCTTATTATGGAGCAGCCCTCACCATAGCCAACGTCATCGCCTATTCAACGTTCCTATCATACGCCCTATACCCAAAACTCCTCTCTAAGACAGATTCCAAAGACATATCGACGAGCCTCAAAATGGTCCTCATGCCCGCCGTTCCCATGACTATTGGAGCCGTAATTTTATCTGACTCCTATTTGACTATCTTAGGCCCAGACTACACTGAGGCGAAACTCGTCTTATCCGTCTTAGCAATATACATTTTCAGTTTAAGTCTATCCGGAGTCTTCAGTACAGTCGTAATGGGTACAGAAAAAATCGATGCCAAAGCCAAAATCCCATTCAAACAACTCATAAAAACCCGATTATTCCAAATCTTCACCCTGCCTTACGTCCAATCAGCCATAACTCTACCGACAACGTTTTTCGCCTTGTTCTACATTGCAAAAACCCAATTAGAGGCAGCTACATATCTCGCTCTGATCAGTCTAATTGTAGGCTTAGCCATGCTTCTGTGCACATATATTATTGCACGCAAATGCTTAACGTTTATCTTCCCGTGGAGAAACACCGTCAAATACACAATAGCCTCTGTAGCTATGGCAGCCCTGCTTTACATAATTCCAAATCCTACAAGACTATTGCTGACAGTAGGACTCACTATTCTAGGAGGGATCGTATACTTCGCCGTGCTAGCTGTAATCGACTGGGAGACTAGAGAGCTGATAAGATCGGTTATTAGTGAGGTCAAGTCTTGGCTAGGATGAACATAATCCAAAAGCGATAGAGATACTCGGATGTTGTGCATGTGTGCGAGAATTGGATGTTATTGTTTTTCTCTGTAATAGCTTAGCCCAGCTGTGATCCCTGTGACCAACGCTTCAACAGCGACTACCGTTGTCAAGTTGCCTTGTGTAACAATGTATGTGCAGCCAATTGATAAGCCGTGTAGCAACGCGAGAACCACACAGAGCTTCGGCTTAAACTGAAACACCATCGCCAGTTTTCACCTCCCTTCTAGTTATTTCTTCTCAACACTGGAAGCCGCAACTTCCTCTGGTTCCCACAGCTCCCATCCCTGCTTGACTAACATCTTACGCAGTTCATCACGTCGTATGACACTAAGCTCAAACGCCTTCAACTGATCCGAGACAAGAAGCTCAGGCATCTCTGGAGCCCCCCAAATCAGTCGGCAATCCGCCTTTCTAGGATCCAAACCAGCTTGCTGAATCACGGACCAGAAGATATCTCGCTCACAAATTCTCTTTACAAAACGTTGAAGAGACATAACCTTACGTTCAGCAGTTTCTAGGGCAGCCCTTGCGCTTGCCTCGGTGAACCCCGGCGTAGTGAAAAGTTTCGGTAAGGGGGTCTGTCCGCCTAAATACACCTGATTCAAGACATGTTCAACAATGTAGGCAAATCTCATCCGCGGGTTAATCTGAACTGTCTTGATGTCCGCCGGCTTGTTATACACCCAGCGAGCACCAGCCTTGGGCATAGTTTTTATCAGCCGCTGATATTCAGCAACTTTTTCTTCACTCGCGCCCTCAAAAATGTAAATAGCTTCGGGACCAACATATTTTTCAAAAACATCAGGCATAACATTTTCAATACGCGCCTTCATCTCCAAGAAGCTGATGCGGGTTTCACCATCAAAACTCATCCTCTCTAAGAGCACCCGCAAGACTCCCGTACCGAAAGGCTCTCCATTCACCGAGTTCCAGCAAAAATGAATAATGCTTTCAGGATCTAACACTTTGCCGCCATACATGGCCGTTTGCTTACATCCTTGAACCTCTCCCGTCACAGTTCGGATGATCTTTTCTACGCTGGTGATTGGCAAAATCTTTAACGTTTCAAGCCTTTCTGGCGCGATCTTCTCCCAGAAACTGTTGCCACACGCAACGATCTCTCGAGCACTTATCTGCAACAAACCGTCAAGATTTACGCTTTCATTGAATTCATCTACTACTCGCTTGGCTTCCTCAAACCTCGCGTACTCTTCATTTACTACGGTATAGAAGCCCATTCCAACTGCCTGATCCGCAAGAAAATCTATGAACGCTTTGCAGCTTGGATCCTTTAAGTAAGCGTCGGTTAAATCAGTAAAACTCACAGCCGGAACTTCACCATAAACCTCACGCCAAGCAGGTAACAGAACTCCTTTCCCCCTTCGCAACCTCCCGTAGAACTCCTTAATCTTTCTCAAGGCTACGCTCAAGTTTCACGCCGACATGAAAATCGTTGAGAAGTTCACTTAAACGAGAATCAGCGTAAAAACCAAATATGGTCTATCTACCAATGGGCGTATCGATGTCTTTGAAGAGCTTGATAAGAGCGTTTCCTCTCTCCGTCAGTCGATAATATTTCGCTGGCAGGAATCCATTTTCTTCGATGTGGTCGATCTCGATGAGGTTTATGTTAACGCAGTATTGCAAGTATCGGTACACCTTCTTCGAGTCAAAATGAAGGGTGCTGGTGGTTAAGGTAATCACTTTTGCATGCTTCAAGCCCATGTGTGTAAGGTACTTAGCTATTCGGCTTAGCTTGCCTTTACCGAATTCTAGCTCTATTTGTAGTGGCCAAGGAGAACGGTAATCTAGAATGTAATTCTCTTTTCTTAGTATGAGTGGTAAGGCGAAGATGTCTGGGGAGTTGGCGACCCAATAAATATCAGCGTCGGTAAGAAATATTTGTAAGAGAAAAGAGGTGTAAGTGACAAATGCTGAGATTAATCTTTCAATTTTTCTGTTTCTTAACTTTATTCTAATTTTGGGGGGCGAGCGCTTGAAATGTAATGTTTTGATCTTCAAGTGTGGTGGATAATTTTTTTACTCTTGGATATTTCTCCGGGTAAAGTGTAACGTAAACCAGCTTCAGACTCAAACTTTTCACCGTTTTGCATGCATGCAAGGTCAATCCAACTTCAGTAGAGATAAAGTTATCAGTTGTCTAGTAAAATTGATACTCTTTAATGTCAAGGAAAGCATAAGTTGGGTGATTTCCAAATGTATAATCCCGATAGACTAGTTGTTTTGACTGGATTTGAGCCTTTCGCAGACTTCAAAGTGAACCCTTCATGGGAAGCCGCAAAAACATTTGATGACAAAGAGATAGACTCGTTCAAAGTCAAATCCTTCCAAATACCCTTAGCATACAAAGAAATAAAACCCACAATCACAAGGATAATGGACACTCAGAAACCAGCGGTCATAATCAACATGGGACAATCATCCCGCGCTTTAATCTCCTTGGAAAAAGTAGCCATTAACTTCGCAGACCTAACCGAATCTTCCATACTCTACAACTGTGGAACACGTCCAAAAGACCAAACACTAGAACCAAACGCACCAACAGCATACTTCACAACACTACCTATACGAAAAATCCTCAACAAACTACGACAAAACAACATCCCAGCAGAAATATCGTACACAGCAGGCACATTCGGATGCAACCAACTATTCTACCACACAATGCACAAAATACGCAAAGACAGATTAGACATAAAAGCTGGATTCATACACACCCCCAGCCTACCAACCCAAGCAGCACAACTACAAAAAACAAGAAAAAAAGGGATCCCCAGCATGAACCTAGACACAACAATCAAAGCAGTCGAAATCACAATCAGAACAACACTGAAAAACATCCAGTAATAGCATCCCTCTGACTGACGCAACATTCAATTTTCACGTGTTTTATGTTGAAAACTCACGTAGTCAAAGCATAAACAGAGTCTTCACCAAGCTTAGAAACAGAACCTAAAAAACAACTTTGACAAAGCCATGACCCCCCTAGGTAGGGGGGTCTAGAAAGAGAGAGACACACAAATAACATAACAAAAAATGACTCTTCAAAAACACCACGGAAATAATAAAGCATATAAACAACGCAACCCCAGTTGATTCAGCACATTAACAAAAAGAAGGAAAGACAGACAAAAAATGCCACAATGGGGATACTCAAAAACAGACATAGACCCAGAAAAAACAGCGAAAGCCAGCGCACGCGAAATCAAAATATCCCCAAAACACGCAACAGAAATATGCAAAACAATAAAAGGAATGAAAGTACCCCAAGCAAAAACCTACCTACAACAAGTCATCAAAACAGAAAAACCAGTACCATTCCGCAAACACAAAAAGAAACAACCACACAGACACGGACTACAAAAAATAGCCACAGGCAAATACCCCCAAAAAGCCGCACAAAAAATCCTAAAAAAACTAGAAGAAGCAGAAACAAACGCCGAATTCAAAGGACTAGACATAGAAAACCTACGAATAACACACGCATCAGCCTACCGAGGAATGAAAATCAAAAGATACAAACCAAGAGCCTTCGGACGAATGACACCACACTTCGAAACACTCTGCCACATCGAACTAATCCTAGAACAAACAAAGGAGGAAACATAAAACGTCAACAGTCAAACACTTCATAACCGACTCCATAAAAAAAACAGAAATCAGCGAATTCCTACAACAAGAACTCGAAAGAGCAGGATACGGCGGCGTAGACATCACAAACACCCCACTAGGCACACACGTAGTAGTCTACACAATGCGCCCCGGACTAGTCATCGGAAGAGGCGGAGAAACCATAAAAAACCTCGCAAAAACACTAGAAGAAAAATTCAAAATGCCCAACCCACAAATCTCCGTAGCCGAAATCGAAATCCCAGAACTCAACGCACACATTGTAGCATCCCGCGTCACCTCAGCCCTAAAACGTGGCGTACACTTTCGAAGAGCAGGCTTCTGGGCATTAAACCAAATCATGGAAGCAGGAGCACTGGGCGCAGAGATTGTTATAAGCGGAAAACTAAGAACAGACCGTTCTCGATACGAAAAATTTCGGTCAGGATACCTGCCTAAAAGCGGAGACGCTGCAAGAAAATACATGCGAAAAGCAGTATTACCCGTTCAATTAAAACCAGGCATTCTTGGAATCAGAGTGCAAATCATGCCCCCAGACGCAATATTTCCAGACCAAGTACAAATTATCGAAGAAACCACAGAAGAGGCGACGAAAAAAACTGAAAAAGAAACCGCGGAGACTGAAGAATAACATGCCAATCATAAGGATGAAAGACATCCGAACAATGTCTTCCGACGACCGCAAAAAAAAGATCATTGAACTGCGAACCGAACTCGTCAGATTGAAAACAATGGTCAAAGCAGGAGGATCTCTTGACAACCCTTCTCGAATACGCGAACTCCGCAAAACAATCGCTCGCATTCTCACAGTCGAAAACGAAGAAATACACGTGGAGACGAAGAAAAAATGAAAATCACACCCACCACACTTCAACACGAGTTTATCGGACTAGACGCTGAGGTTGTAAGAAGCCTACATCCTAGCTACGTGGGCATAAAAGGCAAGGTACTCGACGAGACTCGAAATACATTGGTAATACTACACAACAACAAGAAAACAATGATCATCAAGAACGTGGCTGTCTTTCATTTCACCATGCCCGACGGAGCAGTTGTAGAGATAAACGGAAAGATCATCGTTGGACGACCTGAAAATCGAATCAAGAAGCGAATCAGGAGACGTTGGTAAATGACAACCCGTTCCGCAAAAAAACCAAAAAAAACCTGCAACGACCCAAACTGCCCCTTTCATGGAACCCTCTCGATCAGGGGGCACACATTGGAAGGTGTTGTCATAAGCGCCAAGATGGACAAAACCATCGTCGTGCGACGTGACTACTTAAATTACGTGCCAAAATTCAGACGTTATGAACGCCGGCGCAGTCACATTTCAGCCCATAACCCTCCATGCGTAAACGTGAAAGAAGGAAATCTAGTGAAGATAGCTGAATGCCACCCTATAACCAAAACTGTTTCATTCGTGGTGGTCGAAAAACTAGGGGGAAAATGAAGTGGCGGCAAGAGCCAAAGCACGTGCTTTCATAGCCAAAGGAATGATCGGTCAAAGACCAAAAATTTCAACAGGCTTGCTAGCCGGTTCTATTGTCAAATGTACTGATAACACCGGGGCCAGAAAACTCAGAGTAATTCAAGTAATGGGTTACCATGGTCGATTAAGACGTGTTCCCGCAGCAGCCGTTGGAGACAGGGTTGTTGTCTCAGTGAGAAAAGGAACGCCTGATATGAGAAAGAAAATGTTTCAAGCAGTCTTAGTTCGACAGAAAAAACCATACAGACGGGCCGACGGAATCTGGGTTCAATTCGAAGACAACGCAGCTGTTATAATGACC
>Ga0224501_10001043_pt1 | contig 21276 bp, 17 predicted proteins | sample SF_Oct11_sed_USG_4_FD_169105 | JGI IMG/M metagenome (GOLD analysis project Ga0224501, IMG submission 169105) | Sediment microbial communities from San Francisco Bay, California, United States - SF_Oct11_sed_USGS_8_1 | ecosystem: Environmental > Aquatic > Marine > Sediment | place: USA...
GTTATAGTCAGCACGGGTCACAACGTATCAAGCCGCGGTACACGACCAGCCAGCTGGAGGGTTTATTAGGAACATCACCAACATGACTGTAAAATGTTTGGCTACAGGAGTGTAGCGTATTTTGACAATCGGGTAGGGGAGGTGTAATTTTACATGGAACCTCTCTTTGGAGGAATTCTATGGATATCAGGTGTTCCCTAAATCTGATACAAACCATTTTGTTGGCCAGAAGGAGAACAGCGGCATCTCGGAGGTCTGGTTCCTGGACAAGTTTAGCCAATTCATTATACGCTTCCTCCATACGAGACTCGTTGCTCCCATCCACCACAAAAATAAGCGCCTGGGTGTTATGAAAATAGTGCTTCCATAGTGGCCTACAATGAAAGCATCACAAGTTCACACAATTTTCTTGCTGATTATAATGACGGAATAGCAAAGTCAGATTTTGGAGAAGTCCCTGGTCAGTGGTATGGTTTGTAAAGTAAGACTGGCTACAAAGGAGGTGAGTGTTTGACTCAAGAGTTTGCGAGATTGTGAGAGTTATTCCATGGTTTACCATAGAATGTAAGAGCCTTGTCGCATGCTGAAGACCCAGGTTACCCAGCTAGTGTTTCTAGTTTCTAGCAGACCGGTTAATACGCAATCGCGGTAAGATACCAGTACTTTCCTTGGTGATATTCACTGTAGAATGTTATACCGGAGTGGCCGTGACAGCAATGGCAGGGTATAAAACCAGTTGGGTTAGAAATTAAATGCGAAAGCAGTGAAAATACTTGCCTTAGTTTAGGTAGTCCACCAACATCCCAGACTGTGAACCTCAGATTCTTATATTCCACCGGCTCCACATTGAAACCGATGGTAGGAGTACTCTCTATGAATTCATTTTGTTTAAGCCGAAATAGAATGCTTGTTTTTCCGCTATCGTCTAGACCGAGCACAACGACTCGCATCTCCATTTTGGCTCCGATATGGAGGCGGTTATCCTGTAAAACGCAAGATAAGGATTTTTTTTACACATTTATAGTACAACTCAGCCAACGGGTCGTTTCTAAGATGGTCTACAATGTATCCGTTCGCTATTCTCTACTTTGATGTTGCAGTAAGAAGAGGGTAAAAGACAAAGTAAAAGGGATGCATGTTATATTGGAGTTGTTTGCCCTTTGGCACAAAGCTGAAACCACTTGTGATGTAATTTCGGCGATTTCTGCACAGTTTACATCTATCGGAGACATCACAAGTGAATCGGTTCGTTTGAGATTTGCGATTACCGATCCACATATTCATATCATTGGTTGCACACCATAAAGCTTTAACAATATGGCCATAATACAACTGAAATACAATAAACAGCTTCTAGACTCAGCTTACCCGTGTGAATGTAATAGGGATCGTCGATTCAACGACAATCCGTTCAGGAAGTTCACTGAATATTTGCTGGTCTATTCTTAGGGCCTCCATAACTGACCCAATTTCGTTCTGACAGCGGAGTAACTTCTGGTCATCCTGTAAAAAAATTTACAGCAGAAATTTAGAAGTTTGTACTGCAGAGACATTAGGCCTATTCTTGAAACCGGGATAGCGACGAATAAAAAAATGCTATTTTTAGTAACAAAATAAGCAAAACGGTGACGATAGCCCGGGGTGAAAAATACCATGTCCAACTTATATGTGTCCAGTCGTCAGGTTTCGAGAATCGTCGCCAACCGGAACTATAGCTTGGGGTCATGTGACCGTAGTTCCATCTCGACTCTCATTGGTTGCTGGTAGTGACAGATAAACAATGGCCGATCGAGAGTTTAGTAGTAACAGCTTGCGGATTTCAATTCAATTTTGAAGGGATAGTAAGCCTTTACCTAATGATTAATTTAACATCGCTATCGTCCCGGTTTTGAGAATAGGCCTATTTTCAATGTATTCTTGGGGTGAAGTGATAGCTTGATACTGGATCTTAGGCCAGTGTTTCGACTCCCCGCTCGAGTAAAAATGTTGCCTTTGGCAAGACCTTGGTCAGTTTTAGATCCCGACATTAAATAAAGGAAGCCATCCCATAGGGTTACCTTCTCTATGAGGCGCGGAGGGGCAAGCAGAAAGCCTCCTAATGATACACCCTGGGAAGCACAGAGTCAAAGACTCCGTAAGCAAATTTCTGCACCACTCCTGACAGCTGTTCTGCCATAGAAACATGAAGGAGAAGAAAATTGTATTCTTTTAAAAGCGATGAAACCGTTTCCAGGCAAATATTGTACTGTTTCATAGGATAAGGTAATAAAGTTAGAAACAATCTGGTTTAACTGCAAAAGTGTGAACGGAACATTTACACCACATTCAATACACACCAAGGCCCAGATCGTTAGCTGTAATACATATATTAGCTGTCAAACCTGTTGAAGTATGTGTAAGCAGCGCAATTTAGTATCTGTAGCTTTGGTGACAAAGTTGGCAATTATTTCTCGCTGTTGAGTGAGTCCCAGCAGACGCTCAGCAATATGGCGATCAATGACTGTGAGCGCCACCGCCTCTTGATCTCGTAATGTCTGATGTAAATCCTCAAAGTATGTGTGGATTTTTTCCTTAGTCTCTGCTGCAGCTCCACCAATCTGGAGTAGGATAAACACTTTTTTTATCAAAGTATCAGAATAGCGGGATAGCTCAATGATTAGAGTGCTGGGCAAAAGATAGAAAGATCTCGAATTCAAGTCCTAGACATGCTGAGCCCCTGCGTGATTTATAGAGCGTTACTTTCGCTCCAACAAATCTCAGGCAGGAGGTACATTGAATAGGGCGGCCTATAGTCGGGAAAGTTGAAACCGGCTGTGGCTTTTTTTGCTGTTGGTCAAACCAATGAGTTACTGCAGTTCAAAGGTGGCCTGATCTATTTGCTAATCTGTTAGAATTGCGGTTCTTTTAGTATCAGATTATGTAAACCACTACCACATGCCAAACTCAGTGGTACTAACCCGGAGATAAGCACTCGTCATGTAAACTTTCAGCTCATCGCCGAATGGCTGCTATAGAGCCCCTCAAAGGCTTTATGAGTACAGACAAAGAAACCCATGGCTTGGTGAATTTGTGATACAATTAAGTAGGCAACACGTATTTAGGCAAGGATTTCCAGGACTGCCAGTTAGAAGCCAAGTCGAAAGGGGCTTTACAAATAGTCTGTTGAATGAAAAATTTACATGGCAAATGCCTATCTCCGGGTTAGTACTACTGAGTTTGGCATGTGGAAGTGGTCCACACGATCTGATACTAAAATAACCACAATTCTAAAACATTGGCAAGCAGATTAGGTCAAGTTTGAACTGCAGTAACTCATTGGTTTGACCACCAGCAGCAAATACGCCACAGCCGATTTCAACTTTGGCCCACTACATGTATAGTACTGCCGCAAAACAATAAAAATACTATACACCCGAAAGTTAGTATTCAATAGGTTGGATTTGATTTTCCAACATGTGCTACTGACTGCTACTATGACTACAATGGCGCTTGATGGCAAGCACAGTTTGTGTATCTTTAGGTGATGTACGTTCCATGAACAAATGGCCAAATACTTCCTTCGGGCTTCATCACCAGATGCCATCACTTATTACTCTGCAAAAATGCAAAAAAGCCTCTTACATTCTGTGAAGGATCTCCGGTAACTCTTGCAATAAATGAGTTCATTTCTTGCAGAGCTGAATTTCCGTCCTCAGTGAAGCCAGACGCTAGCTGGACAGCGGCTCTCAGAGACTGCTTCAGATTAGCAACTTGAGTTTCGTACACTTCATACTGTAAAGTGATGCAAACTACGTGCAACTCGTTCAGAGAAAGACTGAATATATCCAGTCTTGATATGAATTCGAATATGATCGAAGCTTGAAACTGTTTTAAGTGCCCAAAAGACTGCTGAGCTCTAGCGATGGTTCAACTTATTCATGATTAATTTTGTAACCTGCCGGCTATGTGCAGTGAACTCGGATTCCATTCATATGTACCGTCACATACACTATATTCCTGAAAACTTCTACTGGCACAAATTCTTTTAAGGTGCCATGAATGGTCAACAAAGTCTAGAACCCTCCAAAAACATCTTCAACAAACCCTCAGATAAATGACAACACCATGGTCTTGCATTGTCCGAATCACCACTCACTGGATGACGATTGTGTTTCCCATATTCTTTGCAGATGTAGCACATGAAGGGCATGGCTTGACATGCAGGATCGAGGCAGATAAACTCTACGACATGCTGGCCATGAGTCTGACAGCATGGACGAGCCTGCGTTCTCTCTGATAGAGGTACTCTTCGGTGTTTGGATAGAGTACGACTTCTATGAGTGAATTCGGCGCAGAGAAGACATAGACTGGATTCGCACTGTGTGCAGTATAGCACAGCGATGTGAGACCCATCTTCATCACAGGGTAGTGCAAGCTGTAAAGTGAAATGTTCTAGGTACAAGGCATTTCTTATGGCTACTCATGTGGCACATAAAATCTTATGCGGATTTAAAATCAATTTATATTTAGGTGAACACCATAGTTTACTGCTAGATATTGCACCAACATTCATGCTTGTTTTGGATAACAAATACGTTTGTGGGAACCCAAAGACACGGGTGATGGCGTGAATTTTGTGTGCCAATTGCCAACAGCACTAATAACATTGGCAATCCTACCTGTTCTTGCTCAGATATGACATCTGGATCTATTAATTGATTATTGGTGATCTGCAAGGATGATTCATTGGTACATGACTCGAGTACCTCAATCAAGGCAAAGTTCTTCTTCAGGGCTGAAACTCCTGCAGAAAATATCCATGAAGTTAAGTCAAGCAGTACATTTAAGATTGGTATTGTTGCTTGGTATCAAGAAGCTGTGTGGCTTCCAGTGGATGGAGTTGGCATAAAGGTTCACACAGACTGACGAAGATTAGAGGAGGCCTTTATTCAAGAACATAGACATGATAGTTGATGGCAATCTAGGCAGAATTATTAGCAATTCTCTAGGAAAAACATTTTAGCAATTAGTGGGTGTCTCAAGTAGATATCCAACTATGAAACATATTTAGTATTGCAGCCCTTACCAACTGGGGGTAAGGGTGTCGGTTGTCGATCAAAAGGACAGTTGATAAGACAGTTGCGAGCATCCACGTTGAGCCGGGTTAGGCACTGATGGCAAACCGAATGGCCGCATGACAACAGCCGAGGGACCTTCTCCCCATCCACGGAATAGCGCTCTTTACACACACGACAGTCGTAGTTCTGTAAAATATAGCAATATGGCGCATTTATGATGAGATGAAGGACACAATGTTCATCTCAGCCTTGACACAAAGGGTAGTGAGTGGCCGACCAAGTCAGTGAGACTGAGAATGAGAGATATTGGTACTCACCGTACTGATTTATTTTGTGATGATAAACTCAAAACTAAAGACTAAAGTTATTCTCTCTCATAGATTGTAGTGAAAAATTGAATGAAACTATAGTTTCTCGCTACCCTGACACAGATGAGATACCCACTTCACATGCTTACGCGTATTTCAACAAAGGCCAAGGGGGTACTTGGCATTCAATTGTTCACTACCATCCATGAGAGAGAATAACTTTAGTCTTTAGCTTTGACTTGAGTTTATCATCACAAAATAAATCAGTACGGTGAGTACAACTATCTCTCAGTCTCAATTTCATTGACTTGGGAGTCCGTCGGCCACTCAGACTCACTTGTCACTAGTGCTAGTAGTAGTAGTAGTAGTAGTACTAGTAGTAGTAGTAGTAGTACTAGTAGTGGTAGTACTAGTAGTGGTAGTGGTACTGGTAGTAGTAGTACTAGTACTAGTACTAGTAGTAGTACTAGTACTAGTAGTAGGAAACAGTCAAACTAAAAGTAAAACACTAATTAAACTACTTGTAGGGTGACCCCTGACAGATAGCGTATTCACTCAGATGACAAGTCACAACTGATACTCGATAATCATAATACTAACTGATACTCACCAGTTTGCTTAGAGTCGGCGATGGATTTTGTTGGACAAATGTCATTCCCTCATGATGATGATTCCATAACTGGCCGCCTTCTGCCATCGGTAACTCGGGCTAAAGAAATGGGAGTTCGATTGGGTGCATTTACTCTCACTGTCAATAATCCGGTACCAGGCAGTGTCAGTATCAGTTCATCTCAATGTAGCTCTCACCAAATCATGTCCGACTTTGACCCCAGTCCTGCTCACAGTTGAGTTGGGGCACTGCCTACTAGACCATCTTCCGGACGAGAAATCATCGATTGCTTGGCCGAATCATTGCGGAGTTGTCTTCTCTTCTTTAGGAATGGCTGAAACACGAAACTGTGGGGTTCTGGGCTGGAATAAATAATTTTAACCGAAAGAAACTAACAGCCATCGATGATTTCTCGTCCGGGAAATCGTTTAGCGTGGCGGTACGGTTGCAATTACCACTATGAGAAGTAGGATTTTATGATTGCATCCTTGTCCGCGGTTACAACGGGCCGTTGCTCCAAGTGATCGGCGTCCGCTGTTTCAAACGTCGTATCTGCCCTACTTCCCTGTTACAATACGTTATAGTTGTTGCAGCGTATTTGTGAACTTTTCTTACCATTTATACAACATGTTAGTTGTTTTGCAGTCTAATCTACTAGTCTATACCACTTCTAAGAATGCGGTCACAGGAATTGCATTGTATGTTTCATAAACTGTTCTACCACTATAGCCCAATTTTGGTTGTATGTCAGGTTTTTTTTATGTTTGAACTCCATCTGAATCCTACTGCTCAGTTGACCTCCTTGTCCATAGAATGTCCATGGGGTTGCGTGAATGATCTCTGACAATAGATCAGATAGTAAAATACTTTTGAAGGTCTGCAGGTGCACTTTTTTGTGGGGCTACCTGCATGTCACATGGCATTGTAGGAGTGGTTATTATAACTTTACCCATGAAGGACGAGACGTGAGCCAATCTAGCCTATTAGTATGATTGAATGAAATTGCTTAATGTCTCACCTCAATCAGCAATAGACTCTCTCGCCCACCATCCGCCATATGCTAAAAAGCCAAATCACCGGGCAGACTACATAATAATTCTAACTAAGAATTGTGTTCTCACTGCACTGAACTGCGAGAAATACCGGGTCACGTGGGACCGATAGAAGTCCGTTCCGTCCAACTGCGTGAAAACTAGCGTGCGCGCCTATTCACATCCTTTTCTACTTGGGCAGTACCGGTGAGTGGATGCTTTTTCCCTAGCGCTAATAATTTTTGGGCGAGGATACTCCCCGCTGACTGCAAAGTTCGATAAGTGATGCTGTTATTGCCTTAAACGCGACCCGTTCTCAGTGGGGATATACATTTATTCTCCTTTGGCGACTATCTGATCCGCTGGTGTGAACGAAAACTGGCACCATGGTGATACTGAACCACTGAATGACTGAATCGTTATGTTAATTTAATTATTAATGTATGGGAACTGAAAGTTAAGATTACATTAGTTTATTTTTCAATCCATGATACGGAAAGGATTAGTCAAAAAACAGCCATATCCCCTCGCCTATCGGCTGTCTTGCCCCACCTATTGGACTTAGGTTCGGTTATTTCGCTGCCCATTGATTGGTCACCGGCGGCTGCTGTCCATGACCACATTCTAAATCAGGGAAGTCGCTTTTTACCTTGATACCTATCGTATACCCAATGATAGCAACCTCAAGATAATGTTTTGCGCTTGCAGACGTTTAGCATCATGTCCGAAGACTGGGATCAAGAGATGGCAGAGGAGGTACCTGCGCCTGTAGAGGCCGTTATGGCCGATGTTAAGTTGTTCGGTAAATGGTCCACCGAGGAAGTTCAAGTGGGAGACATCTCACTTCAGGACTACATTGCTTGCAAGGTATACCAAATTGGCTGTATAATCCTTATCCAAGAACAGAAGACCTTGAACACATGAATTTTCATGCTTGAATGTAACACTGGATGCTAATGGATTTTCTTGGACAAGTTTCCGCACTGTCCGATAATTTTTCTAGGATAAGCATAGCAAGTATCTGCCCCACAACGCTGGAAGATTCGGTAAGAAGCGTTTCAGGAAGGCCCAGTGCCCTATTGTTGAGCGCCTGTGTTGTTCACTCATGATGCATGGTCGTAACAGTGGAAAGAAGCTGATGACTGTCCGAATCGTCCGACACTGCTTTGAGATCATCCATCTGCTCACTGGAGAGGTTAGTCCGAAAGAAGTGGTATGTTTTTGCTGTGGGGTTCTCAAATGGCAACTATAATACTGATAATGAGTCTTGCCAACAGATCAGACAAAAGTTCCTTGCCGAAATATTTGCTGCATCTTCATACACCTCCCAGACAAACCACTGTTTTGGGAGGCTGCTTAACTGGTGCTAGACGAAACGTGTTGGGATCCTTGCGAGGCAGACTTTTTTGCTGTCTCCATTTCACCCTCCAAACAAATCCTCCCTCTGAATCTCTTTTTTTATGTGTTTCCGTGCAAGTAGTCATTTAAAGATGCTTCTCTTGCAGAACCCGCTGCAGGTCCTTGTAAATGCCATCATTAACGGTGGGCCCCGTGAAGACTCGACCCGTATCGGTCGGCAGGGAACCGTTCGCAGACAGGCTGTTGATGTGTCCCCCATGAGAAGAGTTAACCAAGCTATTTGGCTTCTGTGCGTTGGAGCAAGAGAGGCTAGCTTCAGAAACATCAAGACCATTGCTGAGTGCCTTGCTGATGAGCTGATCAACGCTGCTAAGGTAATTCCCTTCTCCCTAGTCAAAGATTGCTAGCTAACCATCTATTTTTCTGGTAGCTGTATTCGGCTTTTTTTGTTTTCACACTTAGCTCTGCTTTTTTAGGGATCCTCTAACAGCTATGCCATCAAGAAGAAGGATGAACTGGAAAGAGTTGCCAAGGGAAACAGATAAATGTTCTTCTTTGTATTGTATTTTCAGAATACAATGTAATAAAAATGAACTGAATAATCTAGTTGTGCCACAAAACGTACAAAAACCCTCCAATGAAACTGAGCAAGATGATCCAATATACTGTGAAGACGGTGAATGGAAGTCCAACTTGACTTTTTGCAGTTGATGTACGAGTCTCATTGTTTTTTGACATCTCCATCGCCTCAACAGTCTTGGCATTCTGTTCCGGTTGGTACGAATATATACTCCCTGAAATTGGTGATGTCAAGGTTGTACAGGAATTTTGTAATTAAAAATCGCAAGATTTGCTCGCCGTCAGGCCGAAGTCGTTTTACTAGAGCATTCTGGTGTAGAGCCATGTGACGCGGCAGAAGCTGCCAGTCGGAGGCATGATTCTTTTGCTGTGTAACTCTAGAATTACAGGTGGGATACCTCTACGGCTACAGTCCTGCCCGCCGGCTAACTACGTTATTTGCAGGGTTGTGTGTCCATGTCCTGGGTTAGGTTAATTTTATTTCAAGTGGATGGCAAAGTCTTGTTTACAAAATAGTCTCTTGTGGTACAAAGACTTCTGGAGAAGTGTAGAGGATTATGTTTCTTGCCACAGGCCAACACCCTTGGCTTAATTCCATACCTTGGGTGACCCAACCACATGATCTCAACCGTACTGCAGGAGTTGGATGCAAGATGTTTGAATTTGTGGAGCTTTACAATGGAGTAGTATACCGTTAACCGCAGTCATAGAGCAGCACCGGTAGCCTGGTGCTAAATCGAATTACATGTATGTAGGATATTCACCCTTGAAAATCACTACTTTTTGAAATTCTGTGTACCTACTAACTTTTATGGTCACAAGTATAGTGACTTGGGCCGTCACATCACAACTTTAGATTCTCATAATTGCAGAATGCATGGGAATTCAGCCATAAATGCCATTACACCATGCATGATGCCACAATACCCGCACTGAGAACATGGCAAGGGCTGCAATTTGGCATTGTCGCCAGTCACCATCCCAATTCAAGCCTTGTAAACACTTACCAATGCATAGTCCGCTTATACATTCAAGCAGAAGGCTAGCAATCACTTGAACTGCAATCGCTGCTGCTAGTAGTCCAGTTCCTGTCACCTTGATTTCTTGATGCATGTAACCCAGCGTTGTACCGAGTAAAATGGTGACCGCCGCTAGCACGTATGTGACCAGTCCGCCTAGTCGATGTACCCAGTTAAAGACCTTCCTGTACTTCGCGCCATTGTCTGGTCTGATGAAGCCGGCCAAAATTTGCAGAACAGTCAAGCATGTCACAACGATGCCAAAGCAGGCATGCAGACCCAGGTTCTGTAAGAGCGAGAGTGTTAAGGTAATCCCGGATAAACAGGAAGAGAATTCATGACACAAATGGTATACCGAGACTTTGGTTTGAAATTATGTCCCTTCCATTTGAAGGACACTACATGATATAATCAAAGTTACTTCATCTCTCGAATTAATGTCGTCTTAAATCAAAAATGCTCTTTTACAAGTAAATGAGTTGCTGGCCCTTTCACTTGAGGGTTCAATTTCCAAGCTTGTATTGTCACCGACAGAACATAATTGCTGTTTACACATGCGCGCACACACATACCCGATAGTGCTCTCGGAAGTGTACAAAAATGATGATGAAGGCTGCTGAAGTTAACACTGCACATGTGATGGCCATGGCTCTGTGCACCTGCAGCAATAAAATGTGATATTGGTGAAATCTGCTATTTCTTGTTATCAACAAAATACCTTTCCTTGTGTACCTATGCACAGCAGTATCTACACTCAATAGTGCCTACACTCAATAGTACTTACATGAAGAATAAAAAAATGACACGATATTGATGTCTGCTTCTGACCAAGACCTCATTTTCATATAAGGGAAAAATTCCATAGCTTACTTGGAACCAGGTTGCAAGACCGCAAAGTGTACTTCCACTCTTCGAGACTCCATCTTTGAAGTAGCGAGCCAAAATCATCGCAATAGCAGCCGCAACAAGATAACCAAGCACCATGAATGTAGCTAAAATGTTTTCCAAAAATGAAGGTTAAATGTTGATTAGTTAACATAATGGCCCGTTTAGCCCACGTATACATGCTCGCCACGTTTATGAATATCAACATGTATACACGCATGGTGCATCTTTCTGACATGACAGGTCATGCTAACCATGTAGTTTGACAGTTGCATCTAAAGTAGAGAAGACACTTTTTCCTTTGGTGCCAAGCGCCACCTTATAGACTGATACAAGAGGAGCCTCCTTGTGTTTGCTAGCTGATTCCTTTGAGCCTATAATGTAAAAGCACGATGACTTGTCTACAACTTGTATGAGTTTTTGTAAAACTGCTCAAGTCTATACCAGGATAGATCATCAGAACTACTGAAGGGGACATCAAATGGAGTAAGTTTTTTCAAATAATTATGATCTCGAGAGACGCTATCATTGTATGCATAGACATACAAACTTACACTGGTTTACATATTTATGCTGTGGTATGGATAAACTTACCTACATAGTTGCCGCCGTAAGCCAGATATAAGTAGTATTCCGGTGTGTTTACACTCTGACTATAGTCAATGGACAGGTTCTGGAGATTGTTGCGATTATAGTACTGGATGACAGCATCTAATTTTCTGCTGAATTCGCAGGAGAAAACTCCATCAACTGATTCCATGGTCACATTCGAGATGGCATCCTAATAAGAACAAGAGAGATGTGTTTGAGCACTTTCATGCTTTTATAAGCTGTAAAAGGGACACGGGACAAGTCTAGGACCAGTCGCAAGAAATCTCACCAAAAACGTTCTTGTTCAGAATTCAACAACAATCTCTTTTTGAAAGATTCTGTCACCCAAAATTACAAGAGGGCCTATCCCTAGTGGGTCTTACTTAATCCACCCAACCCATTAAATCATATCTATTTTGCCCCACAAAACCACAAGGCAACTAGTAGCTGTACTAGCCGCAGTGAATAAATGGCTTGCATTGCCGCTAGCAAGCTCAACTACCCTGGCAGAAATAAGGACTCATGAGTGATGCTAGTGTTTAAGTTTAACTGAATTCTGAATAGTACGACCATTTTTCAACTTTACGCTGCATGACACCTGATTATCGTAAATCTTGTCTGTGTGAAAGCAAGTTTTTTTTTCAGGATGCGAACACGCTTTATGTTGCCAATAAATAGCATATATGTCATTGGCCCTAGATATTATTGGGATAAGTCACTTTGTTGGGCAAACTCGTATGTCAAATCTATCAGGGCTATCAACGCTCATAAATAAGCAAAGCAAGCACACTTTTCAATTTTGTTTTGACAAATCAAATTATTAGCTAACCTCCCCCAGCATGCCAAGTGGGTAATAAGTTCAACCCGATGTATGGTCTCCAGTCTCGGAAGAAACTGTGTAGCATTACGACATAATCTGAGACGAAGTTAAATCTTTTACATGGCTAGCCAGAAGCTTGTTTCCAGGATGATCTGTATACAGTTTTCCTTCCCCCATGAAGAAAGTTACCTCATGGGTTGATAAAATTATATACATGGTGCTACATAAGCTGCATGGGGTGTTATTGTAATGGCATGTTCGGCGGTTCTTGTCATAGAGTTATAGTTCTATGGTTATTGTGTGTTATGTTATAATATATCCACACATCACATACTTACTGAACGGATAGTCGTCGCGTAATACGCAGGTGTGTATCCATGACTGAATTCAAACCGACCCATATAATTCATGCATGTAAATACCTCATCCTTTGGCTACAATCAGTGCATAGAGAGAGATGGAGATTATCATGGATTACAGAATCGTTCATCCCATTGAAGCTCCTGTGTCGGTACTGTGAGATATGTGAGCTTGTTCACGCATGCCAGGTTTCATGGGAAAGACAATAACTGTCAGCTTCACCTACCATAAGAACATCAGTAGATAGTCCGAGAGATAGGTAGTAATTTGGTTCCGAGTTTCTACTTGTGAGCCTAAATCTAAGCTTATCACCTTCTTCCAGCATGTATGAGACTGTAAAGCGGCAAGAAGCCTTATCGCAATCACTGGGGAAAGTGATACAGCCACTCTCTTTTTCGCAGTTGGACAAAGAGAGTCCAGAGTTCGGCATTCCTTCACCAATCTGAAATTTGTGTTAGAAACTGTTCATTAAAATTTAGTGTGAGAGTTTGGGTGAAGAAAATCATCTACGTTTGAAGATAATATGTAAACATAGTATTGTAATGCATGCCGGTATGCATCAATGGATCAGTTCTCATCACAGTATCTAGTATAAATAGATTAGAAACCTAGTCTTATTTAAGCTATCCATGTAAAATAAAACTATCAAATCTAATTAAGGTAGGGCAAAACAGGCTGTAGCGTGTGGGTGAAACTAATAAAGTGCCATTTGAATGAGGTTTGAAATTTGACTAGACACAATCTGCCCCTATTACCCATATCGCACACCCATAAATATATATCATATGCCGGGAGAGGAGAGTGAAGAGAGTGCTAAGGTAACCTCATAATGCCAGGGACAGTAACACTGGCGCGTTGAAGCTTTTGAGATCGATCGTACAAATCTATTGAGATTGCAAAGAGGACGGGTCACCATAGTAACCATCCTACCTGGAGTAGAGGTATAACTAGTGCTGAACTGTTTGCCGGGACTGCAGCTTTTAGCTCAACTGTAATGTTCGCCCAAAATGTAGCAAAGTCTTTCATCAATGTCGCGCTGTAAGTATATATGTGATGAGTTTCTGTATCTAGATGCAGATCATAAGCAATGCCTTAAAACATCCTTGTTGAAAGATGTATGTTATATTATATTTACACAGGACTTGCTGATCAGAGATTGTAAAGGATTTCAAGCATCGAGCTGGGTCCTTTTTGCATACAAGGAAACCAGGCATGTACTGCCTTTGCCCCATATAATGATATAATTATCAAAGTTAGGATAACTCAACTCAATGTTTAGCCTTTACCTAAACATGATGTCACCGACGGACTCGGCAGGAGCTTTCCACTGAAATTCTACCTCATCGACTGCAGTGAAATTCTTATTATGTGATACACAGTTCTACAAAATAGTAATGATGTAACCTTCCTGTCCGCCCTCCTCTAGCTTTCATTGTGTACTTTACCCAACAATTTAGCATCTATATTTATGCTGCTGTCTTCATATTTTCCCATGCATGTACTCAAGCATGTAGTTTAGCGAGGCAAGAAAATATGTAATTTACTCAAATGATATCAAGCGTGGGGCCTGTTTTTATCTTTGCCAGTCAATAGCTCATAATACAAGAAATTCTAACTGCAATGCCCTGCTGCTTGGTGTTGAACAAATCTTGGTGTTGGTCTCATATTATAATAATAATATGCTGTGGTAAATGGTGATATAAGATACTGGGCTGCTCCAGTGCAGCTGAACTGTCATAATACATGGTAGCATTAGCAGGGTTACCAAATACATATATGATATACAGTGATGCCGAATCATGTGAAATCTACATGATAAGCGTCATTCAATGCTGCTTTTGAGAGTTAATGAGGTGGAAAAGTGATGAGGAGATTTCAACTTTCAGGGCCTTGTAGCTCGGATTAAAACATGGGCAGACTACACTATGCAAGATGACCAGATAGTATAGGATAGTATAGGTTTCATCATAACCATTTCAGCATGTATGCGGTGCGATGTGCGACCACCAGTAACTCGCTAACCAATCACTCAATGACTGGTAGTCTAGTGACTCAATATTTAACAGGTCATGCCATTTGGCACTATTATTTTGGCTGCTCGGGGTGTCAATTCCACATAAATTGAGTTCAGTTTCTGGTTTGTAATGGTCTAGTCATATTTAGCTTTTGTGTATTTTGGTATGAGTTGAGTTCAACTTGTGGACTATCTGGTTTGTAATGGTAGACAAGCTGTGCTGAAAATTAGCCTACCAGTCATGGTCATAAAAAATACTAATCCTGATAAATTTGCATTAAGCCTTGAACTGTCGACTGGCCTGAGTCAGATAAAACAGTACTTAGTGTGAAATTGCGTTGATGATACGAATACTCACCACAAATGGACTGTAATATGTGTAACCGCTCACTGTCCTTTGGTCATATTGAGTAAATTCACCATGCAGCTGACCCCATGATCCAATCAAGCTATGAGCTCCCAACTGGAATCCTTTTATTTCGTCTAAACCGTGTAATTTCACTGTAAAAACAAAACTAACATAAGCTAAAACCAAACACTGTTGCTGCATATAGCACAATGGCTAGAGCGTCTGGTTCGAAATCGAAAGTTCCCGAATCAAACCTTGGTCATGTTTGGCTCCCACTGTGAGTGTGAGCTTCCCAACTCTTAGAATATGCCCAAAACAAGACTCAGAGTTATGATATCCACTGCATAGGATGATAGATTGGCCGAATAGACCAAACAAATTAGATAAAATGGAATAATGTTGATTTTATGCAAACTTCCACCTATCATAAAACATGCATGTACATAACTGAACATAATTGAGATTAATAGGGTGGGTGGTCGTCAGGGTTAAACTTACACTTAATTGTATCAGTGACAGAAAGGACGTGTCATGAAAGACCTGAGGCTACAGAATACCTATATGTTAGGTGTATTTAATGCATGTCTAAACAGAACAATATGGGTGGTATAATTCAGCCCATCAGTGATTAAAGGTAGTAGATTGATGATGAATTTGTGGATTACTTAGGTATGTGACTGCTTGTATGAATAACAGGTTGTTCTGTAGACACAGAGCACTGCTATGGTATGGTATATAGGTGTGATTGTGTCTGTGCACAGACACCAAGAACCTTTGAACTCAAGTCTTCTATTCTTGCCATTTACATTTGAGAGTAGAATTAAGCAATAAAAAGATGAAACTTTCCAGAAAATCGGAGTCTACATGTTATGGTATTCTATCAAACTTTATCATATCTTCTTGGATCATATGTATGCTGGTTCCAGTAATATTGAGATGTCTCTGTGGTAAGAGAAAAATCAATGGTATGGAACACCGGTCCTATCGCACAGCTAGGAATTATTCATGCCACTACATTTTACCACAGTCCAGCTGCATTTGGTGATTATCAGCCATGCAGCCTCAGTAAACACCTCTTTATATTGTACAGATTAACCCTACCGCGCTTTTCTTCAATTCTTTTCCCAAATAGACACCCAGACGATACCTATCAGTAGGGGCTTTATATTTACCGGTAATGACATCAGAAGGGCTGTATATTTCAGCACTCAGTGTAATGCTGTATGGTGTTGGGAAGGTGGATGCCTTTTTGCCATGGTGATGCGGGTAAGGATCGTTGCAAATTGACAGCGGCCCACCAGCTGGATAGGCAGCACCTGTATGTAACGAGGATTAGCTATTATAGGTAGCATAAAGAATATGACATCCATGACCAACTTCAGGCAATGACCACAAATAATATGATATATCCATCCCAGAGGCAAAGCAAGGGAGCAAGAGAACCAGCATTAAATCAACAAACCAACCTGGTAGTTGTGCATTGGTGCAGCGGAAACTAAAGCAGCCAAATGTGACTGTAACCCAGGAGATAGTGGCATGGGCAAGTTCGAACGGAATAGAATTGTAAAAAATATTGATATTGTGCCCAGATCAGCTTTCTGATTTTGCTCTACATGCGGTGAGAGATGAAACTACAGAAAGGTCTACACCTAGAAGGCAATCAGTGTTTAGCTGAATGCCCATTTCAGAATCTCATACTTGTTGCATGAAGCAGAACAGGGCAAAATGATTTCACACTTACCTAGCTGGAGCAAGCAAAAGAGAACCGCTATCTTCATTGCTTCACATAAAAATAACTACAAGCGCGGATACACACACCGTTACTCTTATAGCCGACCTATCAGGGCATTAAGGGTCAAAGGTCATGATATTATGATTTATCTCACTATCCTAAGCTACTGATTATATTACTGCAGATGACTTACAACACCAAATGGTAAACAGCAGTATGAAGGTTTCAAAATATAGTAAAACCGCTTGTCTCCTGGAATATACCAACTGGCCTCTGCCGTGATGACATCACCTTGTTTTAGATGGCTGGCATTCGTAACCCAATGGCTTGTTACCAGGATAGTCCATAGAGTTGGTACTTCAAGTGTGGGCATCCTTTATCCATCCACAATTATATAATGCAATCAGGAGGTGTGTTATCATGCGAGAGCGAGAGCAAGAGCGCAGCGCCAAGTAACTTTGTAAATGGGCAGATGTGGGGTGGTGCGACACTTTTTACAAAACATTGACATGAAATAACATTTAATTTTGATCAATATGAGCAGCAATATATAGTAATGCCGAAATTTCTTGACCAGACAATGGTGCCTTTAGTTCTTGTAAGGTGTCGTAGTTTTTTGCCAGTCAAGGTGTTTCATGAAGCACCACCGCCTCACAGTAAGGCTTGTTTTTTTAAGTGAGGAGCTCACACTTTCAATGGGAGTTCGTCACGACCAGGATTCAAATCCAGATTCTCACGGTTGCGAGCCGAGCGTTCTACCACTGAGCTATCCCACTATTTCAAGAGTGTCTTCTTCAGATAAAACTGGTACCCTACTTTAAAATGCAAACTGCCTGTTAGAAACCAAAAGGACGATATGGCCATCACCGTACATTGACGCGTGATAAGTCTCTTCTTGTGATTGTACAGTAACTATTTCTATATTTCTGTTGCTTCTTGTTGACAGATATAAAACCATCGAAAATTCAAAAGGTGTTAAGTCACAGAAGGATTTTGGTAGAATAGCCGTGACAAAAAGGGATTTAACACAAAGACTTTGAAAGAGCAAGGATATGGACAAAAATCTTAGATCTTAAAATTCGATCCATCTACAAAGATGGAGCCTCCAAAATTCGTCTCAAGTTGGAAACCCTTGAATCATCGCTGTACTCCACGAACCACATCAGTGCTTCAAACATTAACACTACTTTAATGCCTCTGATTAAATCTCTGTTAGTGCAGCAACTTTATATTTATCACCTAGAATCTGAGATTCTACTCAGTCGAAACATATTCTGGAGAGCCTGAAGAATTTTCTGTGTTATTCTTCCGGTCTGTGTATTTGGTACATGCACTGTAATGTGAGGCAAAGGAGTCTTTTGCGTGTTTATGTTTTTATCTTCTCAGTCATAAAGCACAGAATCCCAAAAAAAGATGGAATAGGTTTAGTTTATTTTACATGGATAGCCTTGTTTTCAAAATTTTTCATGAGAAACACGATTTGATGCAGCCAGGTGACCTGGCTCTTTGGCATATGGCGGGTGGTGGGGGCAAGCGAAGCAGTAGCTTCCTTCACTCGCCACGTGCCTAATTGTCAGTCACCTGACTAAATTATCACTCAGAGAGTATTGTTAGTTATCCTCTCCTCAATGATGTAGAATCTAAAGGGAAATAATAAAGAGATGCAGGATTTTTTATTTGCCATTTCACGACCAATGGTTTTTAATTTCCAATCCTAGTCAGAGAATCACCAGTCATTACAAGCACTGGACATAACTATGCAATGGTAAATGTATTTGATATGATGAAATAGCATTGCCAAGGTTCTATTTCACTTCACATGGAACTTATTTTCAAGCTTCTCCCGATAAAAAATCACAATAACTAAAGATTACAGTAAAGGCTGATGCATAGACTAGAAAGCCAATATTGCGGAATGAACATTTAAATAGAAATAGACACAAGTGACTTGTGATGGAGAGAAAAAACCATAAAAATTAAATTTTGCTAGTAACCCACCAGGTCACCGGTCTGAGATCACATAATTTGTGTATCTTTGGTCTTTTAATAAGAGGGAACACAAAGATCAAGTGAGTGAAGAATATGCGTAAAGAAGACGACTCTCATTTATTACCTGCAGAATGTCACAATGGTTTTACTTTGGCGAGAATCGGTAATAAAGTGAGAATGGAAATGTCTTGAGCAGATGGAGTATTTTCCGGCTTTAAGGAAACCAGCAACCTGATTTTCTAGAGAATCAAACATGACTATGTGGCTGTAGATTCGTTTATTAGGCCCACGGGTCACCTCAGATTTTAGCCATTTCACCGGATCTTCATAGAATCTGTCAGCTTCATCTACATAGTCGCTAATGTTAGTTAGGTTCGGTTCACATGTCAGAAAGCGCATTGTGATGTTTGTGTGAATGTGACTACAAGAATCAAACATTGCATTTAATACAGTCTGTACAATTCTATCTCGAAGTGAATGGCTGATATGAGCTCAGGTAGCGCATGGGCACACAGTACTTGGTTGTCCTTTGTACTTTGTCTTTTAATGGTTCACTGTTTTTATGCCTTTGGACGGAAACTATGCTTGACAAGATAAAATCGTTACCAAATCAGATTTTTTTCTATCTGGGCACTTTGCCATCCAACTTAACAAACCTCCTAAGCTTGAGTCTTTGTGGAACGCAAGGAGCTAGGATTTATGTCAGGAGCTAATTCTTACATTGGACGCTCAGCATGACTAGGACTTGAACCCAGGATCTTTCAACCTTCAGCCAACTGCTCTAACCATGGAGCTATCCCGCTCTTCCAAATTTTATTCCCTCCACTCATTCCGACTAGACTGTCCTTATATAAAGGGATCAGTTTATAACAAACCATGTGAGGCGTTATTACCTGTAGTAGGGAGTAGAATGGCAAGGCATCAGAAACAGGGCGGCCATATTGGGTTTGTGTTGGCTCTCCGCGGCCAGGTATTTGGTCACCTCCAGAGCACCTCTCTGATGTAGAACTGAGAAGTAAAACATCATTGGCACGTTACCGAGAAGCAGCAGATAGACAATACGACGAGGAGTCAACCAGGGAGCAGGACGGTGATGCAGACGTCTGTGAACCGCTTTAACAACCTCCGAATCGCTAATTGAGTCACTAAACTCTGTCTCCGTCAGCCCAGAATCTCTCTCTGGTGTGCCAACAACCTACAACCCAAAGCATAATGACACTTTGCCCAGCGGTATAAACCTATTGCAGTCCAGTGCTAAGTGTTAATCAGGAGGTCATAAAGTGGCCGAAACGTGCCACTACAATATTCTGATTTTAGCGGTCTGGGCTATGCTTTTCTGCCCATTGTTGAGGGGTGTGATTTGCAGATGAGATCAGTAGGGAGAGCACTCTGAAGGAGCATCCAGACTCTAGTCGAGTGCTAATGTGCGTTTCCAGGGTTTGGGGATATACTCACGCGAATCTCACCATGCATTTTGAATTATACCAGCTAGGAAAGGGAGCATGGAACTAAGTGTGTATGTAATATAGCCTATCACAGTTTGAAGCGCAGAGAAGATATTAGAATAGTTTGCGGAGTTGTGTACTTCGCTACGAAAACGGAATTTTAACGATTCGTCTACTAATGTATAATCACTCGCTCGGTGAGCCATTCGCTCACTCACTCCGCTTTGGATTGGTATTACTAGTGATTCAGTGCATAGTATGGGTGCAAATATATGAATATGTATGTTATATTAGTTTATAACATCAGTGATTGCCTAAACTGAGGCAGTCTTATTTGAATGAACTAGAAAGAGATTATTTATAGTCGGGAAAGTTGAAAGCGGTCGTGGCTTTTTTGCTGCAGGTGTTCCTGCAGTTCAAAGGTGACCTAATCTGCTCACTAATACTTTAGAATAGCGGTTTTCTAGTATCAGATCATGTAGACCACTAGCACATGCCAAACTCAGTGGTACTAACCCGGAGATAGGAACTCACCGTGTAAACTTTTCGGCACACTGGACACATGGCTGCTATAGAGCCCCTTAAAGGCTTTAGGATTACAGACAGAGAAACCCATGGCATGTTGAATCGGTGAAAAAATTAGTAGACGACAGGAATTTAGGTGAGGATTTCCATGACTGCCTGTTAGAGGCCCAGTGAAAAGGGACTTCACAAGCAGTCTGTTGAGAGAAAAGTTTACACAGCAAGTGCTTATCTCTGGGTAAGTACCATCAACCCCACCCTCTTTGGTACCACTGAGTTTGGTATGTGGTAATAATCTACACGATCTGATACCAAGAGAACCACAATTCTAAAACATTAGCAAGTGGATTGAGTCAAAGTTTGAACTGCAGGAACTCATTGGTTTGACGAGCAGGAAAAATGCCACGACTGCTTTCAACTTTCCCGACTAATAGGTATCATCGAACAGAATTTCGCAACTCATCCGCATTTGCGCACCAGTGACATCAATTCGTAGCCATTTTCCGTTTACGTATACGGAAATGCAACTCGGCAAACTGTCTTATATTAATCAGTTTGCAATGAGCACTGCTGTTCGACATATGACAGGAATATTCAGCTGGGACC
>Ga0224501_10001044_pt1 | contig 21261 bp, 24 predicted proteins | sample SF_Oct11_sed_USG_4_FD_169105 | JGI IMG/M metagenome (GOLD analysis project Ga0224501, IMG submission 169105) | Sediment microbial communities from San Francisco Bay, California, United States - SF_Oct11_sed_USGS_8_1 | ecosystem: Environmental > Aquatic > Marine > Sediment | place: USA...
CGATTGCTTCAGAAAATTCACGATTCGCCCAACCTGAGGGTAAAATAGGGGCTTGGCCTCCCCTAGCGGCTGTCAGGCTACCATCAATTGTAGGAAAGGCGAAAGCCATGGAAATTATGTTGACCGGGGAACCAGTCGACGCGAAGGAGGCCGAAAGAATCGGGTTAATAAATAAGGTGGTTCCGCCCGAAAAGCTAAAAGACGCCGCCATGGAGACGGCGAAAAAAATAATGCGTGTGGCACCGCTCTCAGCTGAATTGATAAAGACGACTGTGAACAAGAAAATACAAGACATGGAAAGCGTAATCGACGCGACAGCAATGCTCTTCTCTTCAGAAGACCTTCGTGAGGGAGCAATTGCCTTCTTGGAGAAAAAACAGCCAGTTTGGAAAGGAAAATAGCTTGGAAAATGCGCGCATAACTAATATTCATAGGTGTCTTTTACTAGAGATGAAAGCGTAGCTAACCCAACTATCCAAACTATGAATGTGGCATACCACACTGGAAGTGCAGGCTCGTTACTATGGAAAATGTTATGATACACGGAAACAAGAAACAGCGAAATCCAACAACCCACAGTCCAAAAAATCTTAACGTCTTTCATGACGGGTACAAAGTTGTGTTTTCATAAAAGACTTCTGTATTGAAGATTGATTTTCAAAATAAGGATATTAGATTTGGGTTGCGTTGGTAGTCTGCGCACGCCAAAACGTTCTGCCACGAATGTTGGAGACTCATAGTTTGAGGTTGGTTTAGAAGGCTAAATTGGACCAAAAATAGTATGCCTTGAACGTGTTCGCAAATCAAGATTCATAGTGAGCGAAAAAAGAGAGTTTGCACAGTTGGCGACATCGCCACTGCACACGGAAAAATTCCAATCTGCTGGCTCTTGGACAAATCCGCAAGGTTTTGCTACTTCCTTTTCCTGAAGATTTCAAATCCGTCCATGTCGTTCACGTATTCGAATGCGCGCGCAACAAGCATCTTTGTGTTTGTTAGACTATTTCGTTGAGATCACCGTAGATGTGCGCGGGAATAGGAAAATAGATCTTGGCTTCATAAACTATTTTGCCTCATTCGATTAAACCATTTTCCTAAACCTACGATCTAATATGTATAGAGTGACGGAGATGCTGAAATGGATCTCTTAGGCCCTGAAGTAAATTATTACGTCCTCAAGGAGAAATGGTGGGACTGGGGAAGCGGTGACATCTACAATGAGGCAGGCACGCCCATAGGAAGGATGCATAGGCGAGTTATTTCTCTCAGAGCGTTAACCGAAGTGACGGAAAGAGACGGAGCCCAAGTTTTCACTGTGAACAAGAAGTTGGTTTCAATGCGCCCGTCATATATGATAAAGGATGCTGAAGGAAGCCTATTAGGTAGAACTAACAGAAAGATTCTCACACTCTTCCGCCCAAAACTGTGGCTTGAAGGAATGGATGGAAAAAAGCTTCTGGAGGCTAAAGGCAACTTCCTAGGCAAAGACTTCGGGGTAAGAGATCTGAAAGGCAACTTGAAGGCCAAGATAGGGAAAGGCGACTTCTTCAAGGATCTAGTGTTAGGGGGAATTTTCGACTTCTCAGACACCTACGCCGTCCAAATCCTAGATCCAGAATACGATAAACGGTTACTCTTAGGATTCGTAATCGCCATAGATAACAGCGTTCACGACAAAAAGTGATCAGTGCCAGAAAAATTATAAACTATGAATGCGCGCGATTATCTCCCATCCAAACATCAAACAGCAAGGGATACCTTTAAAATATCTCAGTTATTGCTTCAACTTTGACGCGCGCAAGCGAACTTCCTAAAATCAACCGAAACAGTTATCGTTCCACGCGCTTTTTTACATGGGAACACATCCTGACGTGAGGACGGGAGCCTCTTGAAGGTCGAGAAAAGGGAAGTTTGCATTCAGAATGTCGTGGCCTCAGCCGCATTCAATCACCTCGTAGACCTAGACGCCATAGTCAAGGCTTTTCCACACGCCGAATACCGACCGGAAGTTTTCCCTGGACTCGCCTTTAGGCTGAAGAAACCCAAGACGTGCACCCTCATCTTTCACTCAGGAAGGATGGTGTGCACCGGAGCCAGGTCAGGGAGAGAGGCTAGAAAGGCGATCATGAAGGTCGCTAGAGAGTTAAGAGCAGCTGGCATAATCATCACCGGAAAGCCTGAGATAACGATTCAGAACATTGTTGCCTCAGGAAGCCTCGGCGGCCCAGTCGATCTCGAAGGGTTGTGTGAGCGGGCTCGCGTGGGGGGGAACATCATGTACGAGCCGGAGCAGTTTCCAGGCGCAATCTACAGAATGAGCAGCCCTAAGGTGGTTTTCCTAATATTCTCCGCTGGCAAGATCGTGTGCGTGGGCGCGAAGAGGGAGGAGGAAATCTACGAGGGCGTGGAAAATCTTCGGCGAAGGCTGGGGGAAATGAGGGTTCTCTATGAAGAAATGCCCTGATTGGAAACCCGCATCCGCATCTTGAAACACGGGAAGTTGAGGACGATAGGAGAGAAACGAATCACAAATTTAGTAAATTGACTACTTTCATCATCCAAAAAGAGATTTCTATCCCATTCTAGGCACGGGGCAGAGCTATCGATTTCGCAATGTCGTAGGCAACCTTGTAGTCAAGTATACCACTTGAAGACTCCACTGCTCGTTTGAACAACTCAGCTTCAATCTGGCTCTTGAAAGGCCCTATCGCCAGAGCGCCTATTCCCCAGATGCCAGGCAAAAACTCAACACCGTTATCGGTAGGTTTTAGCCCTTCAACGCCTACTGGTGGAACAGCATTGATGTCCCCAACAACCTTACACCGCTTTCCATAGTCCTTAAGAACGTTTAGAGGAAGCAATTGGATTCCAGCAGCCCCAGCAGACAAAACAATTTCAGCTTTCCTGACGGCTTCGGCAGTTTCATCGGGCGCGCTGGCTTGCGCGCCGAAAGCTTTCTCTGATCCGATCTCTTCGTTGATTTTGCTTGCTACTGCTCTTGCTCTTTGTAACTTCCGTGATGTAACAATCACATTGCACCCCTCCATAGCATATAAACGAGCAGCAACCTGCCCGACTGGCCCGGTGCCCGCCAAGACGGTGGCATTCTTTCCGTTGAAATCGCCGAATCCCTTTTCATTGAAAAGGACTAGAGTTTTCGCCACTGCTGCTGATGCGGTCGTGTAGGCTCCACGGGGATCTACAATGACGGCGAGTTCAAAGGGTGGAAACATGGACTTCTTTGCAACTTCTAAAATTCCTAGGGCCTTTTCAACATCTTGACCTCCTATGAAAATCTTAGTGTATTTTGCTCCCCCAGGTCCGCGTGGAAACATGGCGTCTTGAATAATCCTCTTTGCATCACGGGTGTTAACATCACTATAGTGAAGAAATTGTGCATCTGGATAAAGATCAATCGCAGTCAAGATATCAAAGGGACTCGAATGTTTGTCAGTATCCAAAAAAATTATCACTGTTTTTCTATATTTTTTGGGGGGAGAAAAACTCGACATAGCCTTTCATCTCAACATTCTTGCCATGGGTATTTTTATATAGTGCGATTTATGTGTTTTGTATATATCGTTGTTCCGCTAATTAATATTATATTCACGTATATAACGTATTACGACAAGAAGTATATACAAAAGCTTCATAGTACTTCTACCGAAGGTGAGAATGTTGAAAAAACTGCTGTTCATGTTAGACACTGGCGGAAGAGCAAGCCCGTTTGACATTACTATGGCATACGATGCTGGATTCGACGCGGTGATGCCCTACGAAGACGTAACCCCAAGAGACGCTAAGAGTCTCACACAAGATGCAATGTTTTCAAGAAGCCCGAAAGCGTTCAAAGACACGTGCTTCTTAATCAGTGGAAGAGATGTTCTAAAGGCTGAAGAAGTTTTGAAGGCCGTAAAGAGTGCGATGTTTCCACCGTTTGAGACTTCTGTGGTAATCGACCCTGCTGGAGCATACACCACAGCCGTTGCGATAGTAGCCAAAGTTGAAGACGCTATGAAATCTTATGATCTTGGAAGCTTAGGCGGCAAAAAATACGCGGTGTTTGGAACTGGACCTGTGGGAATAACAGTAGCAGAGATTCTGACAAGCTTGGAGTGTGAAGTGACGGTTGCTGAACCAAACCCTATGTTGAACTCGGATTACTTGCTGCAACACGAAGCTTTTACGGATGTTTTAAAGAGACACGGAGCTTATCTACACGGTGTTTCCGCGCCAGCATCAACTGACAAGATTAAGGTCTTGAAGAAAGCCGATGTAGTATTCTGCATTGCCGCTCGAGGAGTAAGAATAATCGAAAAAGAAATACTGGAGAATCTGGAACCAACGAAAGTAATGGTTGATCTAAACGCTGTTCCACCGCTAGGAATCGAAGGACTAGAGCTCAAGGATTACATGAAGGAAATAGTGCCTGGGATCTACGGAATTGGAGCACTCGTAGTCGGAGATCTGAAGTATAAGTTACAGAAAGCAATTTTACAAGACGCATGCGAAATCCGAACCCCAACTGTATACGACTACAAGTTTGTACTACAGAAAGCGAGAAACTTGCTTCAAGAAATGGCTGCTCCACCCGCACCTAAGTTAACTGAGACTTAGACAAGTGTGCTAATGAGGACCCAAAAAGCCTAAGCAGGCTTCACAACAAACCCATTTTTTCTCATTTTAACTCCGTTTTACCCTTCAATTGTCTTGTCAAATGGATAACGTTGACGCTGGTTTATACGAATGGTTTAGAGTGATCTCAGCTATGTCCGCTGCATGATCGGCGATTCTCCTTAAGCTATCTCGTATTGAACACATCATGCAAGCTAGTAAAGGATTTGTCTCGCCAACAGTACAAGCGGCAAGTTTCTCATCAAGCTTATTTTCTCGACTTATCAAATCATTAGAAGAAGCTGTATCCCCTGAAAAGAAAGCTCTAACCGCTTCGTTGTACAGATCAAAAGTTTCGCTCCCGAGATTCAGAATATATTCCAACATCGGATCCGAAAACCACTGATCCCTCTCCACCAATATTACATTCTTCGAAATGGCTGCTGCATGGTCCGCAACTTGCTCAATCCTGTGCACTAGAGTTTGGTAGTCGAGGCAGTCAATAGGCTCGAGACCTAATTGTTTTGACAAATCTGGGTCAAGGACTGCACCGCGAAGTAACCGGATGAGGAAAAAGCCGAGTTGATCAACATCGTCATCAAGCGTAAATACAACCTTAGCCAACTCTGAGTCCTGATTTCTCAGCGATTCCAACGCATCGTGGCACATCGAACCTGAGATTATATGCATTCGGCGAATAGCTGCCTCAACAGGCGCCTTCGACTCGTCAACCAAGGTTTGGATATAAATCCTTCTAGCATCCGACTCTAAAATCCCCATGTACAATATTCCGGCTATGGCACGAACCGCTTTCTGCTGTTCAACCGTAAATATGTCTGTTGAAACCAATGTAATGCCAAAATAACCATTCAGGTAACAAGCGATTATTTCCCGAACGAGCGAGTCCTCCTTCTCAGCAGGATCAACCTTGAGAGTGATTTTTCGAAGGTCTTTCTTTTTCTTGACTCCTGGGAAGACGACCAGAGAACGATCCCTTTGAATATCCAAAGAGACAAAGTCGCCACGTTCTAACTCGTTTAATTTTATCCAACGTTTTGGTAAGGAAACCACAAGCGACGATCTTCCGAGGGACATAATTTTGCGTTGGTCCATACCCAATTCCTTCAGTCATAGCACATTATTTCGGGTATATATAAATCATTTCAATATATATTTTTATTTTCCTTTTTTCTTCGTCTTCTATGGCAAGGAAAAACCCTAGTGTAGGCTATTCTATTTTCTTTGGGGCATTTTCACGAATGTGATGTGTGCGCTGTTAAGTGTACATATCTTCAAAGGGGGCATCTTTAGTGACCCAAAATAGCCATCATCTATTGTGCAACATGAAGGGAAAAGGAGGTCTATGGAAAAAGACGATCGATAACATTAATAGGTTGCGACAAGTAAGTAATTTTTTCAAAGTTGGGTGATTATGCCTAAGTTAAAGGTTTCACTATTAACCGGTCGAACAATAGATCAAGGCAAAGGAAAGGAAATGGGCAAACTTTCCAAAGAATACTCAGAAAGCGTTGTGATTTGTCAAATGGACCCAAACGACATGAAATTTCTCGGAATAAAAGAAAGCACCAACGTTAAAGTCATCACAGATTTCGGTTCAGTGGTCTTGAAAGCCGTGAAATCCGCTAGAGTTCCCCATCCCAAAGTTGCCTTCATTCCCTACGGTCCATGGGCAAGCCTCATCATGAACCCTAGAACCCATGGAACAGGCATGCCCTCCATGAAGGGCATACCAGCAGAAATTGAACCAGCACCCAATGAAAAAGTGTTAAGCTTACACGATTTACTTGGCCAATTTCGGAAGGAGGGACAGCCGTGACCGTTGTTACCGGGGTAACATGTCCTGTTTGCGGCACTTTTTGCGATGATATTGAACTAGTTGTGAAAGACAACGTTATTACGGATGTCAGGAACGCATGCGCTATGGGAGCGGCCAAATTTCTGAACTATTCCACTCATCGAAATTTAAGACCTCTCGTTAGAAAAAACGGTGAATTAGTTGAGGCTTCAATAGATGAAGCCGTTAAGAGAGCAGCAGAAATCCTTGTAGACGCTACATATCCTATATTGTATGGTTGGAGTAACACGAGTTGCGAAGCAATTCGCGTGGGTGTAGAACTGACTGAAGAAGTTGGTGGAGTTATTGACAATACATCTACAGTTTGTCACGGTCCATCTGTCTTAAGTATCCAAGATGTCGGCATCGCATCTTGTACTCTAGGACAACTGCGGCATCGAGCAGATCTCATCTTCTATTGGGCAAGCAACCCATGGAGCGCTCACCCACGTCACATAGAAAGATACACAATGTTTTCAGAGGGCAGATTTCAAAAGAGCGCATGGAGAGGTTACCTATCACGCTTAGGAGGCATCATGTCACGAAAAAGGCTTCGAAGAGCTGCTAACCTGGTTCTGAGACGCGACGTTTTTGCTACTCCTGAAGTAGAACGCCGCCTGCCCTACAGCATGTTCCAGAAGAAAAGAAAAATGGTGGTCGTGGACGTTCGCAACACACGCACCGCCGAAGCAGCAGACTATTTTCTTCAAGTCGAACCAAACAAGGATTATGAACTTCTACAAGCCTTTCGCATGCTTATTAGAGACGAGGAACTCGACGTTAGCGAAGTTGCAGGAGTTCCTGTGGAGATACTTGAAGAAGTTGCTGACGTCATGGTGGGGTGCGAGTTAGGTATCTTGTTTTTTGGAGTCGGCCTTACAATGAGTGAAGGAAAACTTCGTAACGTTGACGCAGCCCTCAACTTGACTCGGGATCTAAATAGCCACACAAAATTTCTCATCATGCCTATGCGGGGACATTTTAACGTTACTGGTGCAGATGTTGTTTTCGCTTGGCAAACTGGATATCCCTACGCCATCGACTTTTCCCACGGCTATCCTCGATACAATCCAGGTGAGACTTCGGTGATCGACATACTGTGCCGTGACGAAGCCGACGCCAGCCTAATAATTGCGTCAGATCCGGTTGCTCACTTCCCGCAAAAGGCTGCTCAGAATCTGGTTAAAAAACCTCTCATTGCGATTGATCCAGAGGTAACTCCTACAACATTAATGGCTGATGTGGTGTTTCCTTCCGCCTTCGTAGGAATTGAGGCCCATGGAACAGCCTACCGCATGGACCACGTTCCCCTGCCGCTAAAGAAGATAGTAGAACCTCCAAAAACCTGCCTTCCAGACACAGAAATACTTCAAAGAATTCTTCACAAAGTTCGCAAATTAAGGAGAGAGCAAAACTGACAGAACTCATCGTCAAGAACGGAATCGTTTACGACCCCATGAACCGCATAAACGGAGAAAAAATGGACATCGCCATCAAAGATGGAAAAATTGTTGAAAAAGTTGACGAGAAAAAGGCTGAAGTCGTCGATGCTTCACGGATGATAGTGATGCCAGGCGGAGTTGACATCCATTGCCACATAGCTGGTGCTGAAGTGAATTCTGGTCGCATTTTACGACCTGAAGATCACTTTAAGGACGTAGAAGCTAAAACGGCTTTAACCAGGTCTGGCGTAGGTTACTCCATTCCCTCGACTTTTACAACGGGCTACCGTTATTCAAGAATGGGCTACACGACAGTTATGAACCCTTCCATGCCTCCTCTCGAAGCTCGCCACACCCATGAAGAACTTGACGACACGCCAATGGTTGACAAGGCTACCTACCCCCTGCTGGGAGATTGGTGGTTTGTGCTGGAACACTTGCGAGACGGTCTATTAGAAGAGTGCGCTGCCCACGTAGCTTGGATGATGTCTGCTACAAAGGGATACGCCATAAAAATCGTTAATCCAGGCGGCTTGGAAGCCTGGGGCTTCGGCCGAAACGTCAAAAACCTCGACGACCCTGTTCGATACTTCAACATAACTCCAAGAGAAATCCTTCGCGGATTGTGCAGAGTAAACAAGCTCCTTAACATGCCTCACACAATTCACGTGCACACAAACAATCTTGGACAGCCGGGAAACTACCTGACAACCTTGGAGACTATGAAGTGTGTAGAAGACTTGGCGGAAGAAGGTCATCCTGCTATACACATCACCCACTGCCAATTCAGCGCCTTTAAAGGCTCAGACTGGGGAACGATGAGTTCTGGAGCAGAAGAAATCGCGAAATACGTCAACCACCACAGTCATGTAACCCTCGACATGGGACAGGTAATATTCACCGATACAACTACCATGACTGCTGACGGCCCGTTTCAATACGGTCTTTATCAGCTTAGCGGAAACAAATGGGTCAACCACGATGTAGAAACGGAGACGAGTGCTGGCATCGTACCTTTCCGATATAAACGCAAAAGCGCTGTTCATGCAACTCAATGGTCAATTGCACTTGAACTCGCCCTTCTAATCAAGGACCCATGGAAAATCTACATGACAACTGACCATCCAAACGGCGGGCCCTTCACAGCCTACCCACACATTATTGCATGGCTCATGAGTGGAGTTGCAAGGAAAAAAACGATGAGTAAAATCAGCAAGCGGGCGAGAAGAAAAAGTTTGCTTCCAAGTATCGCCAGAGAACTAGGCTTCTACGAGATAGCTATTGTTACCCGTGCAGGTCAAGCAAAGGCCCTCGGCCTAAAGCAGAAGGGCCATCTTGGAGTAGGAGCGGATGCTGACGTTGCGGTATATGATATAAACCCAGAACTGGTTGATCCTTCCAAAAAATATAAGACTGCCAGAAGGGCTTTCAAAAGAGCTGCTTACACTATTAAAGGCGGCGAAATTGTTGTGAAGGATGGGCAGATTGTAAGGCCTGTTTTTGGAAAAACCTTTTGGGTTGACGTAAAAACTTCGCTACCAATAGAAGTCAACGATGATATAAAACGAAAATTCCGAGAATATTGGACCGTGGAATACGAAAACTATCCCATCCCTGACCGTTTCTTACATGTTCCCGCTCCGATCCCGGTTAAGGCGGAGGTTTGAAATCTTGATCACATTGTATCCGAAACGCTTGTTCAAAGTGCCCGTAGAGGCAGAGTGTATTTGTCCTGACGTTTTCGCCGAAAAATCAGCTAAAGAGATAGCTACGTTACAGATTTGGGAAGGAAACCGAAAACGAACCCTCGGCGACCTTTTCAAGATAAAACATGAAACGGATTCCCCAACAGAAGAATTCACCATAAGGATTTGCGGAGATGTCAGCAAGGTTCGAAAAATCGGTGCAAAAATGTCCATGGGCAACATAATTGTTGAAGGTGACGCTGACATGCATCTCGGCGAAGAGATGAAGGGAGGCATTATCACCGTTACTGGCAACGCAGATTCGTGGACCGGGTCCATGATGAAAAATGGAACCATCGAAATCAAGGGAAACGCTGGCGACTACATTGGAGCATCCTACCGTGGAAGCACCCAAGGAATGAGCGGAGGAAAGATCATCATACACGGAAACGCCGGATACGAAGTCGGATGCTTCATGAGGAAAGGGCTCATCAAAGTACATGGAGATATTGGACGGTTTGCTGGCATCCACATGAGAGACGGAACGATATTTATTCAAGGAAACTCGGAAGGAAGAGCTGGCGCTCAAATGATCAACGGAAAAATCGTGGTATGCGGCTACATTCCATCCATACTTCCCACCTTCACCATCGACGACATTAGACCGAAAGTCAAAGTGAACGAAGAAAACGTCGAAGGCCCCTTTTACAGATTTGTCGGCGATCTAGCAGATGGAGGCGACGGAAAATTATTTGTTTCCAAAACCAAAAACCCACATTTAAGTTCCTATGAAGAATATTTGTGATACAGCCCATGACGCATCATTGGTATCAAAATGGAGGAAAAGATACTGCCAACACCAAGACTAAGCGTGAACCGTTCCGCGTGGATCCTTGCAAAAAAACTATGCGATAAAGCCGAAGAGTTTGGGGTTGTTGTCAAAGAAACAAAGTCAGGCACAACTTTGATCGATGCCGGAATTGAAGCGAAAGGAGGACTTCTTGCAGGCAGAATCATAACAGAAATCTGCCTCGGCGGCTATGGCAAGGCAAAGATTGTCTACAAGCAATACAAAAAGCTCCAACTTCCATCAATCTTCGTTTACACTGATCATCCTGCCATAGCAACGTTGGGGTCCCAGTTTGCCGGATGGCAGCTCAAAGTTGACAAATACACTGCCATAGCATCTGGTCCAGCGCGGGCGTTAGCTCTAAAGCCCAGAGAACTCTACGAAAGGATACAGTATAGTGACAAATCAGACGTGGCCGTGCTCGTACTTGAAACTGCCAAAAAACCGCCCGAAGAAGTGATAAGAAAGATTTCTGATGAATGCAAAGTCGAACCAGATCACTTATCTGTAATTTTAGTGCCCACTTCGACCGTGGCTGGATCCGCACAAATCTCTGGAAGAATTGTGGAAACGGGAATGCATAAACTGATGGAACTGGGGTTTGATCCAAGACTGGTTACACACGCCTGTGGATACGCGCCCATAGCACCGGTGCATCCCAAGTTTGCCCAAGCCATGGGGAGAACAAACGATGCAATAATGTATGCTGGAATCACATTTTACACCGCAAACTATGACGACGACGAAGAGTTGCGAAAACTTGTAGAGAAAGCACCATCTTCAGCCTCCAAAAGCTACGGAAAACCCTTCATAGAAATCTTCAAAGAAGCCGATTATGACTTCTATAAAATTGACCCCGGTCTATTCGCTCCAGCGGTCTTCATGGTTAACAATGCTAAAACAGGTAGCACTTTTGAAGCTGGAAAAATTGATGTGGAAGTATTTAAGCGATCAATAGGACTCCAAACCTAACTCCCATCTTACCTGGTTTTCGTTATGCATGAAGAAAAAGTGGTTAGAAAGGTTATACTTGGGTCACTGAAAGGAAACACGCAAGGTTTAGGAAAAGACATTGTGGCGGCAACCCTTAGGGCGGCAGGATTTCAAGTATTAGATTTGGGGGTAGACGTTTCACCTGAAAGATTTGTAGATGCAGCTGGCCGAGAGAAGGCAAAGATAATCGGCATCTCCATTTCAGTGAATGAAACGGTTCCTTTCCTAAGAGACGTTATCAACAATTTGAAGCAGAAGAACCTGAGGGATAAGGTTAGAATTGTTGTTGGAGGGCAAGCTGTTTCCGAACAAACCTGCAAGGAATATGAGGTTGATGCCTATGCCAAGGATGCTGATGACTGCGTCAAAAAAGTTAGGTATTTACTTAAACTTCAAGAAACAACGCAGAAAACGTAACTCAACAAAAATGTTAACAGCCCTTCTTACTCCACCCACACAATGAGTTCGATCTCCGTTCCATCCTTGAGCCCAAGTGTCTCCCGTAGATTGACCGGAGCCAGTACCTCCAAGAGATCATGTGGATATTTTGGGATGTCAGGCACCACTACAGCTCCCAACAGTTTTTCCATTATTAGAGCCTTAAAGCACCGTCCCTCGTGGAAGCCTTCTGGAGACTTGATCTTGATGCCCTTCGTTGCGTTTCTCAGTTCCTCAACATCTGTTCCCGATGACAGCTTCAGGTTCAAAGTCCCCGGGTAGGGGTTAAACCCAAGCTTATCTTTAAACTGCTTCTTTGCCCACGGAAGGTTGACGAAGAGACTTCCTGTTCCTCCCCCGCTGAAAACCCTCCCTTTCAGAGTTATTTTTTTCACCCGAGCCACTTTTCCTCCCTTACGAAATGTATCTCCAACAATACTCGCGTGAACATTCCACGTTTTGTGTTAGTTTAATGGTTTGCATTAATAAATTACTGGGAGCTTGGATTATTTCGTTTTTAGCGTTGACTCCATCCTTCAGTACTCGTGCCGAAACTAACGGCTCTTGATACAAAGTAGCCAAGAGGGATGGTGTATAGGACAATAGTGGCGTTAAATAATGCTATGGCCGGAAGCATTGCCGTTAATGCTTCTACGGGAATGCTGAACCCAATGGGATAAGGATACCGAAGGAAGACTAAGTTCACAATCGACATAACTCCTACTCTAGCAATGCTTCCAAGCACTGTGGAGAAGGCGGTCAGTATAGTCTCCTGTCGCCTACTGAAACGTTCAGCGACGAACCTGTGTATGATATAAATGCCGAGTAGCATACTCAAGACCGCTGCAAGATTGTAAAGCGGACCTATGGGAAGGTCTCCTGGATATACAACCAGCAGTATAATGGTGTTTATGGTTGATGTTGCGACTCCTACCAGAGGGCCATAGAGTAGAAATGCGGTAACTATTGGTATCTCCCATATCTGGTATTTGAGGAACGGGGCATATGGCGCTGGAAACTTAGCAGGCGACAGGACAAGAGCAACTGAGAGTGCAGTGAATATGGCAATAGCAGCGATTTTTTTGGATTCCATCCATATTCACCATCTAAAGTTCACAGCGTTTCACGTAGTTGGCTAATTATTTAAGAGTAACTACTCAAAAATGTGTTGACTAGCGCTCCGATGGATGTGAAAATAAATAAACAAAGCAATTGTAGAATTGACGGAAGGGATCATATGTCGCCAAACCTCCTCAACGTATTCAGAAGTAGACGCAGCATCAAAGAATATTCACCTAAAAAAGTTTCAAACGAAGTTCTTTTCAGAATTCTAGAAGCAAGCAGATGGGCTCCGTCAGCTCATAATGCACAGCCTTGGCGTTTCATAGTGATCCAAGATTCTGCCCTGAAACAGAAACTTGCTAAGGCCATGGCGAGTCGCTGGCACAGAGATATGAGCAAAAATGGGGTGTCAAAAGAACAGCGCGAAAGTCTCATAAAAGCTTCTGTTGAACGATTCGAAAATGCACCTATCATCATCATTGCATGTTTGACCATGGAAAACATGGATGAATATCCGGATCACCGAAGGAAGAGAATTGAGTATGTTATGGCGGTTCAAAGTGTTGCGGCGGCTATTGAGAATATACTTTTAGCTGCTTACGGTGAAGGGTTAGGTTCATGCTGGTTTTGCGCACCGCTGTTCTGTCAAGACGTAGTTAGAAAGATTATGAAAATCCCTCAGCATGTTGATCCCCAAGCGTTGATAACTTTGGGATATCCAGCTAACAGACCGAATCCGCCATCCAGAAAACCCTTAGAAGAAATTGTACATCAAAATCGTTGGAGGCATACAGCATGATCACGGTCCTTGCAGGAGGTGTTGGAGCCGCAAGGTTTCTTCAGGGATTGGTGAACGTCGTTCCTGAAAAAGATTTAACCGTCATAGTTAACACGGGTGACGACATTGAACTCTATGGTTTACACATTTCCCCAGACCTCGACATAATCATGTACACCTTAGCAGGCATTGTTGACGAAGAAAAGGGCTGGGGAATTCGAGGAGACACCTTCCGTTGCCTCGACATGCTGAAAAGATATGGACATAAACCATGGTTTAATTTGGGTGACAAAGACTTCGCCACCCACATCTATAGGACTCACCTTTTGAAAGGAGGACTCTCTCTTTCCGAGGTCACCAAGAGACTTTGTCAAAAGTTAGGGTTGGAACTGAAGATTCTGCCAATGACCAACGACAGGTTCGAAACAAAAGTTGTGACAGCTACGGGCACTATACACTTTCAAGAATACTTCGTGAAAAGGAAGGCCCAAGATGAGGTAATTGATGTAACGTTTGAAGGAGTCGAAAAAGCGCGACCAGCTCCTGGGGTCGTTGATTCAATCTTAAGCTCAGATGCTATCATCGTATGTCCCAGCAACCCCATCGTCAGCATAGGCACCATTCTCTCTGTAAAAGGCATCAAAAGTGCGTTGGAAGAAACTGAAGTGAAGGTGGCGGCAATAAGTCCCATAGTCGGAGGCTCTCCAATTAAAGGTCCTGCCGATAAGCTAATGCGAGGCTTGGGATTAGATGTTTCTGCTTATGCTGTCGCAGATCTCTATCGAACTTTCCTTGACACATTTGTCATCGATCAAGTGGATCGAGCTGAAAAGGAGCGAATAGAAGGGCTTGGATTAAATGTGGTTACAACAAACACCATCATGAGAGACCTGAACGATAAGGTTCAATTAGCTAGAGTTACTTTAAGGTCTGTCGGAGTGAGATGACCAAAGACCACATGGCTGTTTTCGTAATTATTCCGGTCAAAGGGTTGGACGATGCAAAAAGTAGGCTTTCATCCCTTTTAGCCGACGACGAAAGAAAGCAGTTTTGTCTCAAAATGTTGGAAGACGTGTTAAGAACCGTAAAGTCTACAAAACAACCTCATGAAACGGTTGTGGTCAGTAAGGATCCAATGATGTCAAAGATTGCGAAAAACTTTGATGCTGCGTATCTCAAGGAGAGAAAAAGGGGGTTGAACAAGACGGTTTCCGAGGCAATTGACTGGTGTGTCGAGAGGGGAGCCGCATCTGTCCTCGTTCTTCCCGCTGATATCCCCTTAGTCGAGCCTACTGATTTGAACAGAATGTTTATTTTAGGGGAAAAGGCTTCAATGGTTGTTTCTCCTTCCAAGGATGGAAAAGGAACTAATGCGTTGTTGCTTACTCCACCCAATGTCAGTCCGACGTTTTATGGACCACATAGCTTTCAACGGCACATCAAAGAAGCCTCAAAACTGAAAATAAGGTTCCGCAGATATAGGTCCCCGAGGATAGCCTTGGACATCGACACAGTTGAGGACCTAACATATTTTATTTCACTAAAGGCGAAGGATACTTCTGCCTACAAATTACTAGAAAAAATAGGAGTCACTACCAAACTTGAAAAGATTTTAATGGGTTAACTTGATCGTTTAAGGTGAGTGGAATCAGAGTTATGGCTGAGGCGCTTGAGATAAAACTTGAAGATGTCAAGGAATGGCTAGAGGCAGAAACGATTTCTATAGTTGAACCTCTCAAGGCAGAGGGAAGGAGGCTAATAGATGATGTTAAAGCCAAAATTGATGAAGTCCTAGAAACTTCTGACAAACTGCTGGATGATGCTGAAAAAGAAATTGCGAAAGGTAGCCGTAAAACCTATCGTAGAGCTAAAGTCATGAACAGGCTTGCTCGAAACATTTCAGACATGATTGATGAAATAATCATTCCTGATGAAATTTCCCAAGAAAGCCTTCATAGGTTTTGTGAAGAACTGGAAAAAACCCTTACAAAGGTTGGCCGAGAAAGATGGAAATGGTTTCCCGTAATTTCACCCTACTTTATAATTGACCGCCGAAGATTCGATGTTGCATTAAAGAGAGCCACGGATTCGCTTCAGGAACTTCGCTCCTTTTCATCAGAAGAATATGAAAAGGCTAAGGCTGTTGAAGACGCTTTTTCTGCAGTTGATAAACTCCATCAATCATTGAGCGAGTTAGGCGAGGTTGAGGGGCATAAGAAAAAAATGGAACTCAGAAAAAGAGTTCTTGAGAAGAAGATAACGGAAAATCAACGGAGAATCACAGCAATCCAAGGTCAAAGTGAGATAGTTGAGCTTTTTCAAATAAATGAAAAAGTTGAAGAGCTAAAGAAGGAAGTGAAGCATAGTCTGCGCCATCTTCAAAAACCCTTTCTCAAGTTCCAAACTCTAGTTCAAAGTCCAAGCTACAGTCTTTTTCTTGATGAAACAAAGAAACTTGATGAATATTTGAGCGATCCGTTTAAGGCCCTTGCAACTGAGGAGGAAGAATATCCCATGCTCAAAAAGATTCTTCAGAAGATGGACGATGCGATAGCCCAAGGGAAACTGAAACTGAAGAAAAGTCGCTTAAGGAAGGCAAAGGATCAAATAGATAACCTGGTTTACAACAACGCCTTACTTTCTTTACATCAAAGCTGCAAAGAAGTTCTCTCCAAAAAACAGCAGCTCTCAACATCAGGGAGAATAACTGAATCCAAAAACGAACTGGCACAAATCCAAGAAAACTTGAAAAACTTGCAAAAACGGAAAGAACTTCTTGACTCCAGAGGCGCCGTCTTGGAGAAAAAAATCAAAGAAACCTCTGAAAAAATTGAAAACCAGAAAAGAGAGCTAGAAAAAACTGTTTTGGACCTAACCAACAAAAAAGCGCAAGTTTTGTTGTAAGTTAAGCTAGATTAGAGGGAGGAGCCAGCTGTTTCTCGTTTTCTTTTCGAGAGTCTGAGTAACAGATCAAAGGCTCCTTTTTCCTCTTCAACAGACCTTGTTTTGAGGAATCCTTTCCTAACAGCATTATCGAATAATTCTTCGCCCTTTTTGGTGCGGAGGATGGTGAAGGTCCAGCCACTCAGTCCCAAGCCGCCGACCGAGATGTCGGCGAGTTCAGCGGAGAAATCTGTGCATATGGTGCAGCTTTTGCGGGTGTATTGTTTTGCTTCTTTCAGCGGAATTACCTTTACTTCTCCAGATTTTGTAGTAACCAAAATCTTTGCTTTGATGTTAATTTTCTCGACATCACTTAAGTTGACACCAAGCTCTCCTTGAATATGCTTCTCCATTAAGCCTTCATAGGTGAAACTTTCGGTGCACAGTAATCCGATGGCTAAGTGTAACGGGTTAAAATATTCTAAGAGGAGATCCTCGATTTTTCGTAAGGCGTGAATTTGACAGGGTGTACCCACAAAGGCTAGTCTCTTTTTGTTTTGATTGATACCCTCTTGGAGAGCAAGGAGATTTGGCGAGTAGGTGTATCTTGTTCCGGCACACTCCAAAGCCTCTTCTGGAGTCGTTACCAGCCTTGGAACAGGATAGAACGGCTTATCTTGACTTAACCCCGACACGGCAGCGCCATCAATTATTTCCTTTTCTAAAGCATATGTGAGCAGAGCTGTGACTACTCCTCCATCCTGGCAGGATTGAAGAACCTTCTCATCAATAGCTTGGGCGATGACTATACGTCGATAAATGCCAAACTCTTCTTCCGGCTTCCTTTGTCTTCCAAAAATTGATTCTTCTAGGCTTGGCTGAGTATACTCGTATTGGGGGCAGACAATCACGCAGATTCCACAGTTTGCGCACTTCTTAACCAGTTTTGGCTTTCCCTCCACATACTCTAAGCAGCTAACGGGACAAACCGAAACACAAGCGGCGCAACCTGCACATTTTTCGGCGAGAACAACTTTTGCCAAGAGGTTTCCAAAACTCAGAGGCTTCTTAGGTTCCATCGTCTTCTCCCTACCAGATCTAAAGATTTAATGATGTAAATCCATCGGATATAAAAACTTACAGCATAGACATAGCCTATTTTAAGTAGCCCACAATTTATCTTACCTCTGAAAACTGGTGGAGAAGGTGGCTTTCAGCGTTAAAGATCTCTCTAACCTAATCGATATGGCTGCGAAGACAAGCTCCAACGAGTTTCTTCAGCTTACTCAGATTTGCATTCAGCTCTTGGCTAAGGAAAGCAGACAGGTTGGAAACTTACGAATAACTGGCAGACTAGTTGAAGTGCCGCCAGTAGGCGAAGCAATCATAGTTGGAGACATACATGGAGACCTAGAAAGCCTCACACACATTTTAGAAAACAGCAGCTTCATCGAGAAGGCGAATGGCGGCGAAGACATTCTGTTAATTTTTCTCGGTGATTATGGAGATCGCGGATTCTACTCGCCTGAAGTCTATTACATTGTTTTGAAGCTTAAGGAGCTATTTCCCCAGCGCGTTGTCTTGATGAGGGGAAACCATGAAGGCCCCGATGACCTCCTTGCCTCTCCACACGACCTGCCATTTCATTTGAACAGAAAATTCGGTGAGAAGGGCTCAGAGGTTTATCTAAAGCTCCGCGAGCTTTTCAACAACTTATACAACGCTGTGCTTATAGACGAGAGATATATTTTGCTTCACGGCGGCGCCCCAAGCCAAGCCTCCAAAGCAGATGACCTTGCCTACGCCCATGAGAAGCATCCACGTGAACGTCATCTTGAGGAAATCTTGTGGAGTGATCCTTGGGAAGGCATAAAGGGAACCTATGCCTCCCCCAGAGGAGCTGGCAGACTCTTCGGCGAAGACGTCACAGATAGGCTTCTAAAAATGCTTGCCGTAAAAGCGTTGATTCGGGGACACGAACCAAGTGAAGAGGGATTTAAAACAAACCATAATGGAAAGGTTCTAACGATATTCTCCCGAAGAGGTCCGCCTTACCACAATGACTACGGCGCTTACTTGTATCTAGATATGTCTCTAAAAGTGGAAGAGCCAAACCAACTTCTACAAAGTATCCGTAGATTTTAGTCAGCGCTTCTTGAGAGCAGAAAACAATTAGTGAGGCTATACTCTATCCTTTAGTCAACAAGGCTGACGCGAGAGGGATACTGTTTGAAGATGGGAATCATGACGAGAAACGAAAATGGGTGGTGTTCCACTCAACTTCGAGGGGCGATGGAAAGACGGAACATAACACCCGTATGTTTCAACTATAGTCAACTCGTTGCGCGGGTCAAATACAAACCTGACGCTTCTGTGGGCGAAACTAACATTCTTCGAGACTTAAGTGCCCTGATTACGCGTCCGATTGGACGAGGCTCTCTCGAAGAAATCATTTTTAGGATGGATCTTCTTCATCGGCTTGAACGTTTAGGAATGCTGATAATAAACCCGCCTTTATCCATCGAGCGTTCAGTGGACAAATACTGCGCACTTACTCTCTTGGAGGAATATGGATTGCCGGTTCCGCGTACAGCGGTAACTGAAAGCCATGAAGAGGCTTTGAAATGTTTCCATGAGTTGGGTGAAGACGTCATTATGAAACCTTTGTTCGGGTCGAGAGGAATTGGCTCCACCAGAATTTCTGATTCAGACGTAGCCGCAAGAGTTTTCAGAACGATTTCCTTCTACCATGGCGTTCTCTACCTCCAAGAATTTATCCCTCACGGAGTTTCTGACATCCGCGCGTTTGTTGTGGGCGGTCGGGTCATAGCTTCTATGCATCGAATAGCAGAAAATTGGAAAACCAATGTGAGCCTCGGCGCGAAACCAGTGTCAATCAACCTCGATGAGGAGCTAGAGGATCTCGCTTTGAAAGCAGCAGAGGTTATTGGCTGTAAGGTGACTGGTGTGGATATCTTGGAGGGACCGAAAGGACCGGTAGTTGTGGAGCTGAACAGTCAGCCGGGATGGAGGGGATTACAATCGGTCACAAAAATAAACATCGCCGACGAAATTGTTGGATATGTTCTATCTGAATTGAAGGCTTAGGAGAATTCAGTGATGCGAAAGGTTCAAATTTCACGAATAGACGTTTCCACCCAAACCCTTGAGTCGAAGACAGACTTCGTGGCAGAGGAGACCCCCCTCCACATATTCCTGAACCAAATCCATTACGTAACCATCCTCTGCTGTCCCAATCAATTGAAAGAACTGGCAATAGGGCATCTCCTCTCAGAAGGGATTCTAAAATCAACAAACGAAATACAGGAAACACGCTTAGAAGAGGATGGAAAATGTCTAGTGAGGTTAAAGCCCGACATTGACGCGGAAAAACGAATCTCCATCTCGCAACCCTTCGCGCGTCTAATTGTTTCAGCCTGCGGCTCCCCAGACTATTGGCCTCTCTCAAAACTCATTGACAGGATCACTCTTGTCAAGTTGAACTTAGGTTTAACCGTAGAAGCAAAAGTCATTTCGGAGTCAGTGAAGCGACTCAACACGCTTGCCCAAAGGTTTAGGAAGACCGGCGGAGTTCACGTAGCAGCACTATACTCCACAAGCGGCGAATTAGTAGCCTTATCAGAGGATGTGGGACGCCACAACGCCGTGGACAAAGTTGTCGGCGCTGGAACAGCGAAGAAACTGAATTTTGAAAACCTTTTTCTAGCCTTGAGCGGACGACTCACTGGCGACATTGTGTTAAAGGCGGTTCGAATGAGGATTCCTATAGTTGCCTCGATGGCAGCGGCCATTAACTCTGGCGTAGAGGCCGCCCAACTCACAGGAATAACTCTGATTGGTTTTGCCAGGGGCAAACGAATGAACGTTTATACGTATCCAGAGAGAATTGTCTTGTAATTTTTACTTAAACAGTTGACAAGAATTGGTTTAAGAGTTCTCTATCGGTTCATCATGGATTTCATAAAGACACAAGTGGAAGATTATCTAAACGATCTGGAAGAACTGGGAATAATAGAAATAAACAAAGATGGAAAGCTACGTTGCCGTGAAGCGCTCAAGAAATTAAGAAGATGAATTCATGGTCAAATCCAATGAAAGTAAAGAATCTTTGAAACCAGTATTTCACAAGGAACCGTAATCTATCGATCAAAGTCGTACTAAGAATGGGGAGATTTCATGGACTTCCTAAAAACTGCACAAGTATCATTTGGTTCTTTCATCGACGTTGTTTTTTCCACATTTTGGACAGTCTCTGACCTCAAAGCAGTTCCATCGCCAACCACAAGATTGGCAAACATACAAGTGCATGCCGTGGTATACTTTCTCAGTCATTTGACAAACCTCTTGTTCTGTGACAAGAGAGACCATGTGTAGGAATCTTGGTTTAAGGTTAGCTATGATGAAAAAGTATACTACAATAGTATGCATACGCTTTTTTCTGAATTATCCTTCCACATTGAAAGACTATTACATCACCTATCAAAGTTTGGATTAGGAACTAATAGAATTGGAAGAAACATCAGTCTTAAGTCTAAAGCTGAGATTAAGGAGTTCTTGATGATCATTAAATGTAGCTGGTTACTTGATATTTTAACGAGCTACCAGTATTCTGAGCGGTTTAACTAAAGTCACTCCAACTA
>Ga0224501_10001045_pt1 | contig 21241 bp, 32 predicted proteins | sample SF_Oct11_sed_USG_4_FD_169105 | JGI IMG/M metagenome (GOLD analysis project Ga0224501, IMG submission 169105) | Sediment microbial communities from San Francisco Bay, California, United States - SF_Oct11_sed_USGS_8_1 | ecosystem: Environmental > Aquatic > Marine > Sediment | place: USA...
TCTTTTTCACGTAAGCCCATGCCAAAACATTTCTCTCGCTCTTCAGCTGCCATACCCATCATCTAAGTCTGAAATATTTCGGCTTTACCCTTCTTAAGATTTGCTTGCCAATGATCCCATGCTCAGTTTATAAACGCGTGCGAACACACTTTTTTGCAAAACTAAAACACAAAAAAATCTCCTCAAAATGCCCAGCTTTTGATACTACTTACTAACTATTAAAAGGAGTTGGTTAGTGGTCTCTGTGTGCTGGGTCTGTGTGCCCTAAACTGTGTCACAGCCTTTGCAAAACCTCAACTGTCACTGGGCTTGTCAGCCTTAAACAGAGTCAAAAGGTCTTGTGCAACAGAGAGCATGACCTCTCTGTTTGCTTTGGGCAAGTCCTCAAAAGCCACTTGGCACTGAGCTTGAGTGCTCCAGCCCAACCTCTTGGCATGATGCATAGGTCTGATGCATAAATTCAGCCAGTCCCTCAGCTGAGCCAGTGTCTCTCTCTGAGCCAAATTGCAAAGTGTCTGGGTCAAAGCCCATTGACCTCAAGAGGAGCTTGCACTCATAACAGCCATCTCTCTGAGCATGCTTGCCCAGCTCCTTAATCAGTTTCTTTGCCATCATCAATGAGAGAGTCATGGGTCAAGGCTCTCCATAAGGGTTGGGCTTGTCTCTCTTGCATACCACTTGTCCAGTCCAGCCCAGTCATCATGCTTAAAGGCTCTATGCTGGAGGAGCTGATACTCATGCTCAAAATATCTGTCACAGTCAGCACAATATGCCATGTCAGTCAAGCCTCAAAGCATCTGGGAGGAGGTAAGAGGGTTTTAAGAGAAAGAGAGAAAGACAAAACAGAGAACTCAGCCCTCTTGCCTCCTCATTCCAGCCTCTCTTGCACTGTGTTAGCTTGTAAATCCTTACAAAGACAGAGCCAAAATTTTGGATAAGAACCAGCTGTCTGATGTTTTGATATTGCCCTAAATGACAAGAGGACATGCCATCTGTCAAAAAGATCAAGGCTCTTTCAAGACTTATCTTAATCTCACACCATTTCAGCCAGAGGAGACCATCATCTTTGAGGATACGAAAAAACTCTTTTTGGGCTTGCCACACATACTTGACAAGCTCAGCTCTTGTCTTATACAGCTCCATGCCATAATATGTTGGTATTTTCCTGCCGTCTCTCCTCTGCCAGCTTTTTGCATCTGGACAGCCAAACAAAGTGCTTTTCCAATTCCAATGATGTGGAGGGTCAAAAAATATTGTGTCAAAGGTCTTGTCTGAGAATGGAGTCAGCTCATCAGTTGCAAAAATGGTTGGAGGTCTCTCAAGTCTCTTTTGTTTATCTATAAAAATGGCTGGATTGACAATGCCTTTAATTTGCCACATGACTCTGTTGCCAGCTGTTGCATCTAATATCAGAGTCAGCTCTCTCCTCTTTGCCATCTGTGAAAATCCTCAACAGCTTGCTTGACCAGTATGGCAACCATGACAAGAACAAAGCCAACTCCTCCAATGCCAGTCAGCAAAAAGTCTGATGTTGAAAGTCCCAGAGCATAAACAACTATTGCCCAGATCAGCAGTGCAGACAGCAAGCCATCAAGTGCTGTGCTCTCATACAGCTCCTCTTGTCTCTCCTCAACCCAAGTCTGAAAACTCACTTTAATATATTCCTTCAAACTCACTCAATCACCTCCTCTCCAAAGAGTATGTCCTCAGCTGGCTCAGTCAGCATGAACCTCTTGCCTCTGTCAAACTCCAGCCAGCCTCTCCTCTTGAGCTTGAGAGCCAGATGGCTCTGGTCTTGGTCATGGAGGGTCTCATAACGGACAAAGCCAGCCTCTTGAATGTGAGTGAGCAAGTCTTTCTCTGGAGCTGTCAGCCTCTCCAGATGCAACCTCTGTATGCCCTTGAAGGCTTGGAGCTGTGCCCTTATCATATGATTTTTCTGATCTCTCCATCTGTCATACCATGTTTGGATGGCTGGAGGCAAAGCCAAGAAATAGCCCTCTCCTTTGTATGTGTATTTCTTTCTCCTCTCAGCCTTCTTGAAGTCCAGATACTTCTTGAGCTGTTGGACTTCGTATCTGCCTCTCCTTGCAATGACAACCTCAAAGTGAAAGAGCATACGAAAAGAGGAGCAAATCATGTTTCTGTCTGGAGCACTGGCAACCCAGACTTTCACATAGGGTCTGACTGTGGTCAAGTAATAAGCCAGCTCTTTGATCTCTGGGCTGTTGCTCTTGTCCTTGCCCAGTGTGGCTTGCAGATCATCAATATACACTCCTAGTGCTCCTCTGTCAAGGACATCCTCAATCTCCCAGTAAGCTCCAATGCAATTCTGTTTGACTCTCTCCCAGTTGCCAGCATAAACCTCAGTCTTGACCAAGTTGAGACCAAAAGTGCTCTTGCCAGCTCCATAATCCAAGCCCAGACTTGGCACTTTGCCCTCAGCTCCAGAGGTCACAAGTATCCAAAGCATGTATCCAGAGGGAGCACTGAGAGCCAGATTGATATAGTCTCTCAGCATCAGCTTTGCCATGTCATCTCCTCATGGTTTGGCTGTGGTTGTCCTTGCCAAGCCCATTCCACAGCATCAAGATTTTACGATACCAATTAACGAAATTACGACCTTGTTGAGTCGTGGAATATACTTTTTTGGACTTCATAACCAATCCTTTCATAATCAAAAGGTCTAAAATTGTATGCAATTCTATAGAATTAACATTGGCATCATACATAATCTTGGTAAAAATCATACGTTTATCAGCAGAGCACAACACATCTAAGACCATCTCCATACGAGAACGGCGTTTAGAGGAAAAAACAGATTTTGAAGTCCACATACTCCTTGTCATTGTTTGGCTCTCAACCTCTCAACGTCCTCCTCCAACTCCCTCATCCTCTGAGTCATCATCTCCAAGCCAGTTGTGTCCAGCTCAGTCTGAGGAGCATATTTGGCTGGGCTGAGAATGGGCTTGCTCTCTATGATGTAAAAGGGAGTGTGAGTGACATCCATCTCTTGCCAGCTTAGGCTGATTAATTGCATTGCCTCCTCAAACAAATCTGGAGCAAACTCCTCCATGTATCCAACATCAGTATAATTTTCGAGAAAGCAACTGATTTTGTCAGCCAGCTCTCTGTTGTCTAAGCCTCTTGCCCAAGCATCTCCAGCCACAAAAAAGAGCATAAACACTTTACGGACAAGTTTGAGTCTGTCTCCAGTTTTGAAGATGTCAAAGTCTGGCTCTTGTCCATCCTTGCCTAGCATCCATCCTCTGATGTCAGCCAGCCTTGCCTCAATGTCAGTCATGTTGAGAATGGGAATAAAGCCAGCCTCTTTGTGTAGTCTGTCCCAGACCTCTTGACTTCTGGGCTTGCTGGGAGCAATGGCATCAGCAATCTTTTGTCTTGTGCCCTCCAATACCATGCTTACCACAACCTTAAAAATCTGCCAGCAAAGAAGATGATGGCAATTATCAAGATGCCAATGGCAAGAGTCTTGAAGTTTTTGAATTTTGTCCAGATGCTCTCTTTTGTGTCCATGACTCTGGCATGTCTCTTTCTGACAGCTTTCATTCTGTTGTCAGCTGACTCTTTGAATTTCTCAGAGCTTTCTTGCTCAGCAATCTCAACTCTGTCCTCCAGATAGGCTGTGTGTTGGTTGAGGCTGTGCACTTTCTTTCTGGAGGCTCTGAGGTTAGTCTGTGCACTCTTGAGTTTGGCTTTATCTCCTTTTTGAACAATGCTGGCTCTCTCCAGCACTTGTTTGTATGTGAGAGCACAATCATTTATGACACAATTAGGAAAGTGCTCTCCATCCATTGTCTCCCAGCCAATGACATAAACGCTGATGTCCTCACAGTCTGGCTTGGTCACAAAGATTCCTTTGTGAGCAAACTCTCCAACAGCTCTCCTTGCAAAAGATAAGTCCCAAGTGTTTGGAGTATTCCAGTATGCCATTCGCCACTTTCTTGGAAAAGGTAAGTCTGGGTCTGCATATTGATATGTGGCATCAAACCAAACCTTGTATCCTTTGCTTCCATCCTCAAACTCCTCAATAAGCTCCCAGCTGTCTGGAGGCACTTTCAGATCAAAAGTGCGACAGTCTCCATTAGGAAATTTCCATTTACTCTGGGGAAACACAATGAAGTTGTTGGCATCTGACTTTGCCCAAGCCCAGATCATAATAATCCAGACCAGCCAGCCTCCAAAGGTATAGGCAATGTATTGGTCATACAGCTCCACTGGCAAAAAGAATTTGATGATAGTCCAACAAACCAAGAAGGGAGCAAGCAACACTCCCATCATCTTGAGGTTTGCCTCTGTCAAGCCAATGCCAGTGACAGTTGGCTCTCTGAGCATGCCCAGCTTATCCAGAAAGCCTCTGAGCATTATTGGTTCTCTCCATGTTTCTTGTGTCTGAGAGTTGCCATTGCATGCAAATCAGTGACTTTCTCATGTATGTCAGCAAGGCTTTCTTTGATGTCAGCCAGCTCTTTTGGGTCAATAGAATTTGCTGTCACTTTATCCTCCAGATGAGCATGTTTTGTTGGCTGTGCTTTGGAGGCTCTTAGTTTTGCCATGAAAATTGAGGAGAGAGAGACAGCAAAGAGTATGAGAGGCAATGCTTGCTGATAGAGAGCTGGCTCAATGACTTGTCTCAGCTCCAGCACATCATAGGCTTGCACTCTGAGAAACCAAAGGACAGCACAGAGAATACAGATGGCTATTGCTGTAATCTGAGCTTTCACTTTTTGACACTCCTTATCTCAATGACTGGCTTGCCATTCTCTCTGATGAGTCTGATCTCTCCTTGTCCCTCCATCAATTTTTGCCAGAAATCTTTGAGCCAGAGCATGTCCTTCCACTTCTTTGGCATGGTCTGGACATAGCAACCTCCAGTCTTTCTCACGTTAGCATCAACTTTGTCAAAAAGCTCTTTCTCATCAGTTTCTTTTGACATGCGTTATCAATTGAATTATAGTGTAATCTTACATATTTAAGACTTAAAAGTGCGAAAAATTCACATTCTCTTGTCGATAAAAAAAGGAGGAGGAAAAATACAGTGACACAGAAAAATACTTTGGTGTGGCTTTTGGTCATCGTGCTTGTTGTCATGTTAGTTGGCTCAAGCTCACAGAGCATAGGCAACTTTGACCTCAGCAACTTTGATCTCAAAGGATATTGGGACAACCTCTTTGGAGGCAAGGGAGACAAGGGACTTGTCGAAGTCAACAAAGTGCTGGACTTTGCCCTCACAGATGAATATGTTGGCTCAGCACTCACAAGCAAATCATTGATAATTTATGACTCAGATGGAGAGACCCAGCTGGAGAGCCTTACAACTGGAGCTGATGGCACTATCAGCTCAGCCTTTACTTACGAGTCTGGCAAGGTCATCTATGTCAAGTATGAGGACTCCAATGACAAGCAATACTGGAAGATCACAGTGCCCAAGATGAGAGCCTCTGATGCTGAAACTGCAACCGTCAACAGCATACCTCTCAAGAGCTTCAGCATTGGCACTTACACCAGCTCAACCTTGCATGTTGGAGCAACAGCCATTGCTGACGCTGGGACTTATAATTTCACGACATCTGGAGACACGCCCACTTTCACTATGCGAGTTGCCAACTCTGGAACTGACAATACTGGAGTCAAGGACTCTTATGACCCATTGTATAAGCACAACTGGTGGACTTGCATCTATATCACTTTCAGTGGCACAGAGTATGAGAAAGTGCTGGTCTATGGCTTTGGCAATGATTTCACACTTGGGACAACCCATTATGTTGCCTCACGACTCAACGCCTATGAGCTGACAAGAGAAGTGGATGGCACAACCATCAAAAGTGATGGAGTAGATACCTTTTCATTCAGCTTGGATGGCTCTGGACTCACAGACGCTTGTGCAGTGACAATGCAAATCTACATCAAGACCTACACTGACCCAGCATATTGCCAGACTCATGGCGGAGCTTTCGGAGTCGACTCAGTCGAGCTGGATGAGATCACAGTCACTCTCCAACACTGAGGTTGAGACACTATGACATCATTCAAATTTGACGTATTCAGTGTTATTCTGATGGCACTGGCAATCGGTCTTGGCTCAGTTGTTGGCAATGCTCTGGCTAACTGGATAGGGTTTGCTGGAGGCATCATTGGCTCAATCGTAACTGGTCTTGTGGTCTATGCGATCTATGCCTTTCTGAGTGGCATGCCTATCAGACTCATTGCTGGCATCATCTTTGCGGTCATGGTCTGGCTGGCAAATATGCTGGCTGGCATGGTTCAAGGCTGGACTGGCTTTGGAGGAGGTCTCATTGGACTGTTCATCTCAGCAGTAATGTTAAGCTTACTCTGGGGAAACATTGGAGCAAGCATGGCTGGCACACCAACAAGCACACCAACAAAGAAACAGACTGGCAAAAAACATAGCTAGTCCTCCATCATAGGAGGAGGTCTTATGAAAGAGAGCACACTGCTTATCTTAGTCGTTGGCATGGTTTTCATTGTTACCTTAGCTTTGCCCAGTGTTCTGACTACTGGCTCAGAGGTTCTGAGTGGCATCATGGACTTCATCAAAACTGGCTTAAAGACGGTCAGTGGACAGCAATCAGCACATTTAACCTTTGACATCCATTATACTGATGGCACACAGAGGACTTTCAGCCCAGACACATTCTCATTGTTGCCTTTAAGCATCTCTGATGGAGGAGGAGAGGTCTTACAGATTGACCTTTACCTTGCTGTTGGTATGACCTATGAGGGCACAATCAGTCAATGGTCTTGTGACTCCTTGCTTGTGGCTCACATCAAACAAGGCACATCCACAAAGGTTGGTCAGTTTCAGAGCTGGGTCATTAAGGAGAGTGGCACAACATGGACTGTTGCTGGACAAGACATTGCAAAGAGGACAATAATGGCTCAAGAGATTGAGACAGCAACCTCTGCTTTTGGAGAGGGCACATACAACCTTGTCCTTGTCTTTGACTTGACTATGATTGTGGATTTCACTGATGGCACAAGAGAGACCAAAGGAGCAAGTGCTGTCCCAGCCACATGGACTTATGAGTATAGCACTGGAGGGACAGAGCCAGCTGGAGCAATTCGTAGTCTCAATGTGCAAATTGGCATTGCCAGACTGAGATCACCCTAACCTCCCTTCTTTTTTTTGTGACATCAAACAGAGGAGATGGTTAAAATATGATAAAGATAAGTCGAAACTTGCAACTTGCCTTTGTAATCTTGTTCATTCTCATAATGCTGGAGGGAGGAAATGCTGGCTTTAACTTCTTCTCAACAGCCTCATATCCAACTGGCTATCAAGGAGCAAAAGCCCAGTTTGCTGGCATCAGATGGCAAACCCAGCAGTATGAGGGACTGGGCTTTGACACAACATTGCATTTTGACCCAGATGATGCAATTTATGGCATGCCAGACCTTGAGGGAGAGATGACAAGTGTCTTTATTCCCAGTGAGAGCTTGAGCAACATGCCCTCATGGATACCTCTGGACTGGGTAAGAGAGACTTCATATATGCAAAATCCAGTGAAAGAGCCATACAGCTGGGAAATTGGCAATCTGACTTATACAATGGAGGAGTGGAGGCTCAGATGGTATTTCAGCATCTCAGCTGACCCAACAGATGCACCTCCATTCACAATGTTAAAGGACAGAGAGGGAGCAAACAAGAGATATACCCAGCTCCAAGTGTGGTTTGAGTTTGACCTCACTCCAACATGGTATTTTGAGGGAGCTGACACAGCCTATTTTGCCATTGCCAAGATGCAAGTGGCTGATGTTAAGCTCCATGCCCTTGACAATGATGACAATGAGGTTACTCCATCCTTAGAGACCTCTGTCACTCCTCAGAGTCAAGGCTCAATCTTGCCAGTCTATTATGGCTTGTTTGCTGAGCAAAACCCAGCTGACAAGGATGCAATGGACTATCAAGGGAGACAGCTCAATCCAGACCTTTTCACAAGCAAGGTCTATACTTACATAACACTGGCTAATTTTGGCACAACTCACTGGACTGAGACTGGAGCTTGGCTCAACATTGTGGACAAGTGGAAGGGAGATGTTGTGACGGTCTCAGTGGATGTCACAGTCTTTGTCATTGGAGAGTGGACTGTCCAAGACATTGAGGAGTTAGAGGAGTATGAGGACTATGGGAGGACAGCCAAAATTGGCACAACTGGAGGATGGACATGGGAAACCTTCTTATCAAGTCCAGCCAACAGACTCTTACTGATGCTCATTATCGGATTTATTGTGCTCATCTTCATTGCCATTGCTTTTCCCTCAGTCATCATGGGTCTTGCACTCCTCATCCAAGCCCTCACTGGAGGGAAAAGGAGGAGATGAGGCACAAGTCAGCCCTCTGTCTCACTATAAGCATGATCTGTCTCTCTCTTTGGAGTTTCTATGGTATTACGGTCAAGGCAAACTCCAACACACTTTGGATACAACTATACGCAGTTGCAGATGGTTTTATCGAAAAAGGAGACCCAGACTGGAACGGAGGGAATCAAACAATTCTCTATGTTGGACATGGAGCAGTAACACCACAAGTTGCCAGAAGTCTAATCAAGTTTAACCTCTCAAGTGTGTCATACACACCATTGGATGCAGAATTGCGATTTTATATTAATAATTGCATCTCTCCTATTGATAATGAGACCAATATCGAACTCCATGAATATTCCAATGACTCTTGGACAGAAGAAACACTATGCTGGAATAACATAACAACAGAGGCTGGAGACCTACTGGAGAGAAAAGCCAATTTTCCAGCTGGCTTTGTCAATAAATGGTGGTCTTTTGATGTTTTCTCCTATGTAACTCAAGAGCTTTCTGGAGATCAAACCATCTCTTTTATGTTAAAATCACAATATGAGAATGAGACACAGGATGAGCACACCTATCAGTTTGCTGGTCGAACAAGCCTAAAGGTGAGATACCCAGAATTATGGTTACAATATGAGGATGGCACAGCAACAAATCCAACTTTTTCCGATGATTTTAATGACAACAGCATTGACACAACCAAGTGGGAGAATTTCACACATGGCAACGCCACTGTTGTTGAGACGGAACAAGCATTGAATATCACATCTGAATATCCAGACTTTGCTGGACTTGTCACTCCCAGCACTGTCAATGTAGAAAATTCTGGAATATCAGTCGACATGACAAACTGGGCCATTGATGCTGAGGGAGGAGTGTGGATAAGCATAAGAAAAGTCATTGCTGACCCTTTCAAAAATTACCGAGCTGGCTATAACATGCATGCTTACATGGACTCAGCAACAACTGGAGCATGGTATATTGACAAGTATGAGTATAATGGGTCAACAACAACTGTGGTAGATGGAGAGCCAATAACTGATGCAGATGTCCTCCATTTTAGAATTGTCTTTGAGGATAACATGGTCTATTTCTATGATGATGAGACTTTACTTTATAATGTGACCTTTGCCCTTATGCCCTCAACATACAATCCTTATGAAGTTTATGTTTATTTGTGGTCTGATGATGTTTCTGTTGAATTTGACAATTTTCTTTTGGTTAAGTATTGGTTGACCAGCTCAATCAAAACATACAATGCCAACTTACAAAGCAATGGAGACCCATATTTAAACACAAATAATAGAACAATTACCCAGCTGTCATACATCTCAGATGTTCTCATCTTCACAATTAATGCTCCCTCTGGGCACACAAGCACAACAACAGTCAATTGTGCCGAAAAGGGTCAACCGAGAAAGGTCAAGGGTGTGGACAGCTGGAGCTTTGATGCAACTACTAATTTGTTAAGTTTTGATGTTCTCCATGCCTCTGATATTTGTGTTGAGATTACATGGCAAGCAAAAGCATCTGGCTATTTCTTATTGAGAGTCCACTTGCAAGAGGAGGATAAGCCCTTGAGAGATGTCACTGTCTCAGTCATACCTCTTGAGAGTCTTGAGATGCAGATGGTCAATGCAACTACTGGCTTGGCTGGAGTGGCTGAGTTTGAGTTGCCTTATGGCACTTATCTGGTTAAGGCAACCTATGAGGGTCAGCTCAAGACCATGAGGGTCTGGCTGACTGGCAACAAGGATGTTGGCTTTTACTTTGGCACTCCTCCAGCTGACCCAAGAGGAGACTTGATCTTGGTTGCTGTTTTTGTGGTCATCATCATCCTCTATTTTGTCCTATTTAGGAGGAAATGAGATTGAGCCAGAGTGAGAGACCATACAAAATTGGGTTTCTGGGCACAATGGCACTGGCTGGAGCTGTGCTGATTTTCATGTATGCCAGCACATTTCCGTCAGAGCACAGCAACGTGATCTTTGGAGCTGTCTTGATGGCTGTCATTGGTGTTAGTTTTGCTTACATCATGGTTGGTCTCAAAGTCAAGCCTTTTGAGTTTCAAGACCTTGTGGAGTCAGTGGTCTGGACAGCTGTCTCAGTCATTGCAATCTGGGTCATCAATAAGACTGTCCCTTTCAGCCTTGATGTTGCTCCTCTCTCGACAAGGCTTTTCAGTGTCCTTATGGGAGTGGCTGAGGAGAGCTTTTTCAGAGTGTGGCTGTGCCCATTCATTTTTAGGATGACCAGAATGGGATGGCTGGCAATTGGTCTCTCCAGTGGCATCTGGGCACTCTATCACATCAACCGATATGGAGAAGCTGGCATTGGCACTTTTCTTGTGATCTTTATGGCTGGCTGTATGCTGGGCTGGGTCATGCTGACCTCTAAAATGGGAGATGGAGTGATCTTTGGACATGCAATTGTCAATGGACTTCTTGTATAGATTGATAAAAACGGGCCCATTTTTTCACATTGCTGGGCTGTTGGTTTTGTTTCAGTTGATGCTTGTGCTCCCAGTGCAAGCTGAGTCAGTGAGTCTCAACATGGACTTGTTTGAGCCTTGCGTTCTGGAGACAGAGGACAAGTATGTCTATGTCACTTCAGTTGGTAACTATTCCTTTTCAAAGGAGGATGGCTCATACAAATATCACTGGGTCAATGGGTCTCTCCTCTGTCCATCAGTCAAGTTTGATGTGCAGTATTTGGCTGGAGACTCATGGGAGGACTTTGACCAAGAGTATTTTAGCCTCAGAGGGCTGAGCAATGAGCACTTTGCCTTTTCAGTGAATGTCCTCAACAGCTCAAGGCTCATGGGAGTCTTGGATGTTGACTGTCTCTTTTACAGAGATAAAGCTCCAAAGCTGACAGCCAGATTTAGAGAGATAGAGCCATGTAAGCCTTACCGATTAGTGTTTAAGGTCACTGTGCCTCAAGCATGGAGATATTTCATTGATGCTGGCAACTTGAGACAGATCACAAGCACAGCCTATTTGATGAGGGCAAAGAGAGTGAGAGTGCTCAACATAGAGGATGTTGACAGCTCCTTTAAGCTCCTCATTGACTGGAGAGACTTTGGAGATGCAGATTGTGTGCTCAGAGGCTCAACAGTCAGAGTGCTTTTTCCAGTGAATGTTGAGGCTGTTGACCCAACAACTGTGGCTGAGACCAGTCATGGACTGGCAACAGCATGGTCTTGTCAGAGAAACTTGTTTTGGGCACAAGATAGATGGTTTGCCTCATGGCAAAACAGCACTGGGACACAAGAGCATGTAGTGTATAGCTCCTCAACAGATGGAGCAAGCTGGGCAAGTCCAGCTGAGGTCAGTGCCAAGACCAAGAGAGAGCACTCTGTCTTTTACAATGGCACTTATGCCAGTTTTGCCTTTGTCAAGCATCCACTGAGAGACTTCTATTTCCGAGCTGGAGAGCCACAAGCTGATGGCTCATTTATTTGGCTGGACACTGAGCAAACAGTCTTGACTGATGTGGCTGGCACAGAAAACAAGTATGTTGGCATTGCCACTGACTCCTCTGGCTATCCATTTATTGTTTATACTCATACAAATCTCAGTGCCTCTCCAGATACCTATGAGCTGAGAGTCATCAAGTCAGCATGGAATAATGGGAGCTGGAGCACAGAGTTTAACACAAAACTGTCAGACTTGGATGGCAAAGCTGAGGGTCAAATTGTGCCCTTAACCACTGGCAAGATGTATGCCCTCTATCAGTCTGGAGGAGTCCTTAAAGGTCAGCTCTGGAATGGCACAGCATGGGAGACTGAGGAGACTTGCACAACAGCCAATTACTTAGGCACTGGCATCAGCTCAGTTGCCATCAATGACAACCTCCATGTTGTGTTTTTGGAGGCATCAACCTATGACATTCAATATGTCAAGAGAGATGCCAGCACTGGCTGGGCAAGTGAAACTCTCCTCTTTGATGGAGAGATCAATGAGAATTATCCAGTGATCTCCAAGAGTGGCAACAACCTTGTCGTATTCTGGGAGAGCCAAGACACGATTTACTCAAAGAGATACTCTGATGGATGGCAAGACACTGAGAGCTTATGCTCAGACAATGAGATCAGCACAAGATGTCTCAGCTCCATGTATGAGGCTGACACTGGGAGGTTGGCTGTGCTCTACACCAAAGGCTCAAGCTCTCCATACTCAGTGGTCTTTTGTGAATACTCAGCTCTCATTGTCACACTGTCAGCCAGTCCAGAGGAGCTGGAGACTGGGCAACAGACCACAATCTCATGGACAGTGAAATGGCTCAATGGCACAGAGGTCTCCAGTTACATCCTCAATATCACAAGAGATGGCATACTCATCTTACAAGACAGCTCAGCCAGCTCCTTAGTGGACAAATTTGGGTCAGCTGGCACTCACTCATATACTTGCAGTGGCATCCAAGCTGGCTCAGAGGACAGCTTTGCCTCAAACACTGTATCTGTTGAGTGGACTGGAGAGGAGACCAAAGGAGAGGGCACAGAGGGCACTGGAGCTGGCTCATTCAGTGACCAAATCAGTCAAGTTGTGGATACAGTCAAAAAGGGTCTTGCTGAAACTGGCTTATACTGGCTCATTGGATGCGTGGCTGTCATTGTGATTGGAGGAGTCTATGCTGGCACAAAGACCAAGAAGGTCTCCAGACAAGCCAGAGGCACAACTGGAGGAGGGAGATCAGCCAGTCCCAGAGGGCACACTGGAGGGAGGCAAGCACAGCCCAGAGGAGTGCCTAAAAAGAGGAGGAGAGACCCAAAAGGAAGGTTTGCCTAAGTGAATGTCAAGAGAGAGCTGATACAAATTCTCATCAGTGCATTGTTGCTGGCACTGTGCATTGAACTTGGCTGGATAAGCCCAGCATACAGTTATTGGGCAAATTTTGCCACTGCAATTGTTATGTATGTGCTTGTGAGAGTGCTGGCTTACTTCTTGAGCTGAGCTTGAGGAAGGAAAAGACCCAAAAGAAAGACAATGACACCAAGTATCTGCAAGCTCCAAAACCACATTGTTTCTGACTTCAGCACTGAGTCCAGCCAGTAAAGCAAGACCCAGTATCCAAAGATTAGAAAGCCAATGTGTAGATAGTCCTTTCTCAGCTCAAACTTGCCTCCTCTCAAATATTTCAGCCACTTTGGGAATAGAGAGAGCAAACTGGATATGTCTGCATTTTTTGCTCTCACAAAGCTCACACTCCACTGTGCCATCTGGCTTGAAAAAGACCTCAATAATGCGAGGAGGCTTGAGGGCACGATCTAAGACCAGAACTCCATGCTCATCCAGATTGAAATGTTGAAGGGATGGTTGAAGCTCCTCCTTATTGCTCCTCCAATAGCGATTGACAAGAACCCTAACAACTTCAGTGTCATTCTTGACTCCTAAGTGACGCTTGACACTCAAAAAGCGGTCAGCCTCAGTGCCAGATAGGTCTAACCGTATTCTGACAAGAACTTTCTTGCTCATGCTCCTCTCAATTAGTGTTAAAAAGTGCGAGTCCCTTTAATAGTTTTTGCTAACATGATTATAGAAGATTGTTTCACTTTTTTAGTGCTTTCTTTCACTTTTTGGGATTTTTTGTGCGAAAGTCTTAAATGCTCAGCTCACACAGTAAGAGGCATAGAGTGCGAAAAAGTGTGAGAAAGATGGAGACTGTGAGAATAAGACTTGATTTAGTCGGGGATGATGCCACAAAATTTGTGGCTCTCAAGACCAAGAGAGGTCTGACCCAGAACACTCAGCTGGTCAAACAGCTGTTGAAAGAGGCTCAAGATAGAGAGCTGAAGGAGGAGGCTTAAAGATGAGCATTGAACTGTCAGAGGGTCTGCAAGGACTCATTGATGAGAAAGTCAAGGGCAATGGGTCTGGAGGGAGACCTCACTTTCTGGCTGAGAAAGCCAGAGACAGAGACCCAGCTGATGTGATCTTGGACATTGCTGAGATGGCTTTTGTCAAAGACAAGAGTCCAAGTGTCATTGCCAGAAAAATGGGCACTGGCTATCACACCATATATCGCTTTTTGCAAGACCTTGAGCCACATAAAGAGGAGCTGGTCAAGCTCATTGAGACAGTGCCCAGACACAAGACCTTTTGGAATACAACAATGAGCACATCAGACTATGAGACAGTGCAAGCCTACATCAACCATGCCCAGAGGCAAGAGCTGAAGGGCTATAAAGCCATGCTCAGAATGGCTGAGAAAGTCTGGAGAGCACTTGGACACAAAGACCCAGCCAACTGGACAATTGACCCAGTGGTTGCTTTCATCAAGACCAAGACAGATGCCTCTCAAGGAGGCTTTGTGAGTGCGGTCAGATGTGTTGCTCCTCAATTCTCAGAAAAGACCAACAAGAATTATCTGGCAACTGGGTTTTACAGAGAGAAAATCCAGAGGAGGAGAAAGCCCTTGTTTGCTCAAGACATTCTCCAAGTCCATGAGGCAATAGATGCAAGGCTCACTCCATACCACAAGGACATTTTTGACTTGCATATCACATTGGGAGCAAGAGAGGGAGCAAAGAACACTGAGGCTGGCATCTGTGGCATCAGCTGGGACAGATTTAAGGAGGGCTTTTCAAGGGTTGATGACTTTGAGAGCAAGGTCAGAGCCAGAGGCATCTGGTGGAGAGATTGCCCAGTTGGGCTGTTTTTCCATAACTTGCCAGCCAGACTCAAAAAGAGATGGACAGAGGAGGGCAAGCCAACAACAGCCAAAGTTATCAAAGGAGGATACATGGAGCTGTTGATGATATACAAAGAGATCAGAAATGCTTGCAAGCAACACTGGCAAGGCAAGGTTGACCCTAACCTCCTCAAAGAGATGAGCACACTCAGACCACATGATGCAGACAAAATCCATTGTAACTTGTGCTGGGAGTTTGAGATCAGCCTTGAGGTTGTGGCTGGACAGCACATTGGCAAGTCAGAGGGTCTTGGGCTTGTTGGGAGAGGCTGGCTGAGCACAGACACGATTAAGAAATACTATCTGAGCTTGACCCAGAGGAGTCCCAAATACAAGAGGATGCTGGCAAAAGTGGCTGAGTATGCCAGCCAATTCAATGGAGCTGACTGACATGCCTTGTGATTTTTGCAGTGAGCTTTGGGCACAGATAAGAAACAGAGAGGATGAGCTGACCAAGTTGGCGAGGCATAAGGGCATTTACAGCAACGCCATCCAGCAAGTCCAGCAAGAGATCAACTGGAGAATGAGAAAAGCAAGGCAATGTAGAGAGGCAAATCATCCAGAGGAGCAATATTGAGATGAGCCAACAGCAACCTATCAAGACCATTAAAGGCTCATGTCCTAAATGTGGAGGACAGCTGGAATTTAAAGAGCATGTCATGGCTTGGAACTTGGATGGGAGTCCCTCAAAGGCTGACACATACACTGAGCCATACTGTCCCAACTGTCAACTCTTTTGGTGTGCTGAGGAGGCTGACTGAGTTGAACAAAGAGAGAGAGGCAAGAATAAGAGCCTTGAGAAAGGAGCTGAGCCAGCTGAGGATACAGAGACAAAATGAAAGGCTGGCTGAGGTCTTGGCAATCCCAAAAGAGCAATGGCTCAAAATGATTTTTTGAGGGCTTGCAAGGAGGTCTTTGAGTGAAAAACGTCAGTCTCCAGCTTACTGAGGGACAAATCCAGTGCCTTGCTGAGCTGGAGAGGAGAGGGCTGTATCCTAATCGGTCAGAGGCAATGAGGCATGGAGTGGATGATCTCCTCAAGTTACATCTGACTCCAGAGGAGAGGCTCAAGGTCTCAAGGAGTGCTGTCACAGCAATGACTCTTGTTTTGAAAAAGGGACAGCTCAAAGCCAGCAAGGAGGCTCAAGACTTCATGGCTGGGAGAGCCAAGATTGACTACAACAAGGAGTGTCTGATAGCTTGCAAGGTCTGTGGCATAACCACTGTCCATGAGAAAGGGAGGAGAGCCAAAGTGGAGAATAGGGCTATTGGAGCTGTCAGATTTTTGGCAGTGAGAAAGTGCAAGGAGTGTGGCACTGAGGTTGCTTGAGGCTGATCTCAGCTGTGCAAGGAGTGTGCTCAGTTGCAGAGTGTGCCAGTCCAATGGAGTCTGCATTATCCTCAAGAGGCACAAGAACTCTCAAGAGGCTCTGGATGGATGGACAAAGCTGGAGGCTCAGAGGTTTGGCATCAACATTGAGGCAAAAGAGGGTCTCAAGAGGCTTGTCCTTGCTCATTTGAGATGGCTGTGCAAGGTAATCAGAGACAAGCCAGATCAGCTGGGCTTGTGTGAGGAGCAAAGCATGACAGCTCTTGTCAGCTTGGATGATCTTTTGAGGCTGTGCACAAAGGAGGAGACCTGAGCTTGTCTAAGATAGAAAGACTGAGGGAGCAAGTGAGCCAGATCAATGAGGAGTTTGATGCTATGGCTGACTGGATTGAGACTCAAAAGGCTGGCATTGCTGAGAGGTTTCAAAGGGTCTTGGAGGGTCAACAGACAGTCCATGTGGATAATGGCTTGATTGAGGACTTTCTCAATGAGCCTTATGTTATGATACCAAAGAAAGGGCATGAGTGGTATGTGCTTGTGCCCAAATTCGTTAAAATGCAAGTTGGATTTCTTGACCATGCAACCAAGAGTTTCAACATCTTCATTGTCAATAAATATGTCAAGTGGCTGAGTGAAATTCCAGAGGTCTTACAGAACAAGCTCAAGTTTCCAGAGCCTCTCCCATTCAAAGTGCATGATGGCATGCTTTTCACTGGACAGCAATTGCAAGACAAGGGCTGGACAAAGTATAAGCACTTTTTACATCAGCGAGTTGGCAAGGACAGAATACGCATCAGAAAGGGCTATGAGTTTAAGCTGATTGCCCAGATGATTGAGGAGGGCACTTTGCCTTTTATTCCCAAGCCAGTTTCAGAGGAGGACTTGAGAGACTGGACTGGAGCTGGCTTTCAGAAATACACTGAGATATGTCAAAAAAACCACATCCAAGACATCCAAGACAAAGCATGGAGGAGCTTCAAGGAATATGGAGCACTGGGTCTCTTTTGGGCTTTTGGAGCTGGCAAATCTCTCTTTGGTCACAAAGTCATAGGCTCAGTTGAGCCTCCTCATCTTGTAGTTGTGCCAACATTAACATTGAAAGAGCAATGGCTGGAGAGGCTGGAGGAGCTAAACCCAGAGACCAAGCAAGGAGTCACTATTGAGACCTATCAAGCCTATCATAAGATCAAAGACCAAGAGTGGAAAGTTGCCATCTTTGATGAGTGCCAGCACTTGCCAGCCAACACTTTCATACGGTTTGGGACTCTCAGAGCCAAATACAGACTGGGATGCAGTGGCTCTCCATTCAGAGAGGATGGCAGAGAAAATTACATCTTTGCTCTCACTGGCTATCCAATGGGTCTGGCATGGGAGGACTTGCTCAAGCTGGACATTGTGCATGCTCCCAAGTTTAGAGTCTTTATTCTGAGGGACAAGAGAGCCAAAGACAACAAGCTGGAGGAGCTGATGAGGTTGCCCTTAAAGACCCTCATTTTCTGTGACAGCTTGGACTATGGAGAGGAGCTGAGCAAAAAGTTTGAGATACCTTTTGTCTATTCAGCCACAAGAGACAGACTGGACATTATCAGAGGCTCAGAGGCTTGTGTGGTCAGTCGTGTTGGAGATGTTGGCATCAGCCTCAGAGACATTGAGAGGGTCATTGAGGTTGCTTTTCTCTTTGGGTCAAGGATGCAAGAGAGCCAGAGGTTTGGGAGGCTTATGCACTCAACAGCCAAAGAGACTCAGCACATTATTTTGATGACTGAGACAGAGTTTGAGGCTTATCAAAAGAGGCTGAGGGCAATCCTCCAGAGAGGGTTTAAAATTGAATACATCAGATGAGGAGGAGAGCTGATGGCATACAGAGAGGCTGTTGAGGTCAAAGGATACAGACGCAACTGGGACTGTGCATGCTGTGGACATCCTTTGCTCTATCTCCCAAGACAGCACAAGTTGATCTGTTCATGCTCAGCCAGAACTGGAGATGTGGATGTCATAGAGCTGAGGACTCTCTGGCATCCTCTCTCCAAGCCAGTGCTCCTCTGGAGCTGTGGCTGTGTCTCATTCAATGACAGAGACCAAGACAAAGAGGCTTTTTTCATCAATCCTTGCTCAGCCACTTGCATAGTGGTTGAGGAGGTTTTGAGAAAGTCAAAGGAGCTGGGTCATCCAGTGGAATTGAGGAGGAGGACTTGAGATGCCAAAGAGACCAACAAAGGAGCAAAGGCTGGAGCTGGCTATTGAGGCAATAGATTTTAGGCTGGAGCAATTGGGAGACATGCTCATTGCGAGCAACTGTGTGTTGTGTAAAGCCTATCAAAAGATAGATGTTGCTCAAACTCTCACTTGGGATTGCAAGGGTTGCCCAGCAAAAAAGAGCAAATATTCATGCCATGACTTTCAGCTGGCTGTTAAAGAAATACGCATCAGCTTGGGTTGCCAAAAGATCATTTTCAGCAGGAGATTGAACAAGCTGATAAAGGAGGAGAGCTGATGCCTCCAAAGGGCTATAAGAACTTGCCCAGCATCAAGAAGGCTCTCTTTCTTGATTTTGTTGAGATTGCCAAAAGCAAGGACAAAAGCATCAGTCAACTACTCCATGAAGTGCTGGGAGCTTTTGTGAGTCTGGCAAAGGGAGACTTGCCAGTTGAGGAGTGGCAAAAAGTATGACAAAGTGGACAGTGAGTGTTGTTTTGCTCTGGATAGGAGGGAGCATCATTGGTGGCTTGGTCATTGCACTGGCAATCTTTGAATGGTATAAGGTCATTGTGACAGCTCCAGACTCCTCAACAGCTTGCTTGATAGTGTTGGCTGGCATTGGACTCATCCTTTTGCTCTTGGGCTTGGTTGCTGATGTAGTCCAGAAAGGGAGACCAAAACAATGAGCACTGGATATTGCTGGAGACAGAGAGCTGACAGAGACCCAAAGGCTTGTGATAAGAGCAAGTGTTGCTATGAGGCATCAGCTCAAGCTGTGTTTGACTATTGGAAATTTGCCAACAGTGACGAATGGAAAGAGATGGTTAAGAGGGAGCTGGCAAAGGAGAGAGCCAAGCATGGCTGAGGGCACTTATGGAGATTGCAGAGATGAGTGTATGCAATATCAGATTGAGGGAGAGCATGCTTGCCAGTCTTGTTTTGACTTGGATGAGCTGGACAGAGAAAGAGAGCAAGCTGAGGAGGCTGACTGGCTCTAATGTGCCATAAGCTCTTTTGTTGGCTGGGCTTTCATTCTTGGTTTTACTGGAGAGAGCAAGAGTATCCAAAGAGGAGGAGAGCTTGCTGGATATGTGACAAGGCTCAAGCCCTCATGTATGACTTTCTGACATTCAGCTGGAGTGATTATGGCAAGCCTCTCTGGAGGACTGAGCAATGAGTCATGGCAATCCTTGTCTCAATGCTCTCTTTGACCTCTTTGGGCTGATGCTTTCAAGAGACTGGCTGTTTTGGACAGCTCCCTTGTGGATACCTTACTGGCTCATGGCTTACATCTGGTTTTACTTTGTCACTCAGAGCTTGCCAAAACTCTTGAGACTGAGGAGGTCTCTCAGATGAGTGAGAGAGTAAATCTGAGGCTCAACTCAAAGCTCAAGAAAGTATGTGAGCAAGATGCCAAGCAAAAGGATGTGCCCAGTTTCAATGAGTATGTTGTGAGGGCACTGGAGCACTTTTTGACATGCTCCAAGCTGGAGCTGTCAGCCCAGATGAGACTGATTGTGCTCAAGTATGATAGTAAGTGCTTGAAATGTGGCAATGTGGTCAAGGCTGGCAACTGGGCACTCTATGGGAGAGGAGTTGGAGTGGTCTGCATGGATTGCTATATTGAGAGAATTGGAGACAAGGCTCTTGTTGCCAAGTATCTCAAGGTGAGGGAGTGGAAACAGATTTTGAAAGCCCTCCAGAGTGAGTGTGAGAGGTATGCTCAAGACCTTGAGGATTTCAAGCTGTTTGAGAGACTGAAGGGCATGGATGAGACTGTTGAAAAGCTCAACAAGGCTGTCATGCTGTATCTCAGTGAGAAAATTGGGACTTCAAAGGAGCAAGAGGCACTGGAGGATGTGGTCAGACAGCTGAAAGAGTTGAGGGCACTGACAGACACAATCAGAGAGCTGTATAAGAAACTGAGCAAGAGAAAGAAACCGGACAAGACAGTTTATGCATGAGAGGAGAGACCAAATGGATTTTGTCAGACTGATTGTGATTGCTGTTGTGACCTATCCTTTGTTTTATGCTCTTGTCAAGCTGGCACTGGAGCTTGGAGAGGACTGTTGACTGGTGCACCAATTGGCTTTTTGGTGCATCCTTTTTTTGCCATTTTACTGTAAGGGTCTGATGTTGTGGCTCAGCTTTCATGTTGAGTTGGCTCAGCTCTCATGTTGCAATAATGCCATGCTTAATGGTAAAGTGGCATATAGAAAATGATGTTACAGTAAGACTTTTGGGTTTTGCAAAGGGTTTTGCAACATTCTTTTTTGCTAAACCATGTTAAATTTATGTAGTTAAAATGTCGTGCGTACTTCTTCGCCGGTCGTGTCCGCATGAAGCTTATTACGAAATTTCGTTGGTTTTTGTGGAATCTTTCTTGCGTCAACTCAATCGAATGTGCCATCCTTATGCACAGTGTAGTCCAGATGTCGCAAAGCCTTTGTGACCCGTGTCTTGGAGTAATCTCTTCGTTTGACTATTGAAGCGACTGTGTCTTTTCTGGGGTTGACCTCTCCCAGGATCTTTCTTGCGGCGCGTTCTTCAAGGTTCTTACGGGCGGATTCGAAACTATCCTGGAGATCTTCGAAGGAGGGTCCCAAGATCTCGATCTTGTCCGGGTCCCCTTCTCCTAGGTCCCTCTTCACAAATTCTTGTATAACTGGCATC
>Ga0224501_10001046_pt1 | contig 21219 bp, 18 predicted proteins | sample SF_Oct11_sed_USG_4_FD_169105 | JGI IMG/M metagenome (GOLD analysis project Ga0224501, IMG submission 169105) | Sediment microbial communities from San Francisco Bay, California, United States - SF_Oct11_sed_USGS_8_1 | ecosystem: Environmental > Aquatic > Marine > Sediment | place: USA...
AATTGACACCCACATTCGCCAGCAGATTCGCCGAACCCTCCACACTTTCATTGGTTTCCCGGTCTTTTGTTTCCTGCAAAGTCAGATTGCTGTTCAGTTTGAGTTGGGAAGTGATTTCCTGCTCCCACTCCAGTTCCATACCCATCTGATCGGCCCCTCCTGAATTAGAGTAGACACCTCCCTGATTAACGATCAGATCATCCAATTCCGAATAAAAGAAAGTCGTTCGAAAAACCGTTCCCGATTGTTTGTATATGTAGCCCACTTCAAAAGTATCGATTACCGAAGGATTGGTCGAAGGATTCCCATTGGTGACGGGATTGTTTTGGCCAAACATTTCAACAAATGTCGGGGGACGGAACGCTTGGGCATACTGAGCTTTTAATATTTGGTGATCGGTTAACCGGTACACACCAGCAACTCGTGGGGTCAATCGATCTCCCACATCATCATAATGGTCATAGCGTAAGCCCAGAGTGAGGGTCAGATCGGTATTCAAATTATATTCATCCTGCACGAAAACACTGTTGAGCAGGCGGTCGTTCCCGGCCTGAATCCAGCTTTCCGACCCACGCCAGGTTTGCGTTGAACCTACAGGTGCTCCCGTGGAAGGTACAAAGTTTGCGGCGAACGAAGAATCCTGAATCTTAGACCAGGAAAAGGACCAGCCCAGCAAAAGAGTATGATCCACCCAACCTTTCCAGGTCAGATCGGTTCCGCCGAATAAGCGAGTCTCTTTGGAAGCAGGGGCACTCACCATACCGTTGGGAAATCCCGGAAAGCCGGGTGGAAATACCAGGCTGTCGTCTCCCCATTTGATCCGGTCCTGCCACCATCCCAGCTTCAAATTCATTTGGAGAGAGCGGCCCAGGTCCAATTCCTGCCTTCCCTGCAATGCATAGGTGGTGAGGCGGTAGGTGATTTTATCGATCGGCTGGGGAAGTGCGTTGGCCGGGCCGAACATATCGCCCCATCCGGAATGAAGAATCTGAGCGTCCAAATAAAACTTTTTGTATCGGAGGTGCAGACCAGAGGAGAGATTGTCATTATCCTCATTGGCAGGACCCGGCGCGTTGGAAAACGGAGCGGCCCCAAGAACATCCGGTCCTGTCACTATATCCGGTCCGTCGGATGTCACGCCGGCCACATTAAAACTGATGTCCACTTGCTCCCCGGGGTCGGCCCAGGAATAAAGAAGTCCTCCGCCATAAGTCTCGAAACTTCCGCCACGGCCATAAACCTGACTACCCTGCTTTCGGGTAATCACGTTCACGACACCGGTAAGGGCGTACTCGCCATGCACCGCGGACCCGGGTCCGCGGATCACCTCAATCCGCTCCACCTGCGCGACAGGATATTCAAGAAGCTGAAGGTTCAGACCTGCAATATTGGTATTCATGGGGATCGAATTCCACAACAGCTTGATATTTCCGGAAGCCAGGGTGGACCCTACCCCGCGCACGGTAACCTGTTTGAAGGAACCATTGATGGTAATATCAAATCCCGGCACGAGGGCGAGGGCCTCCAACACGGTTCCCACGCCGCGCGCCTGCAAATCCTTGCCATGTAAAACGGTGACCATGCCGGGGACGTAGTCGGCGTTGAGCTTCGACTTGGTGGCGATCTCCGTCGCCTCGTCGAACACCTTCAGCAAATCCAGCGCCGCTTCTTCCGAAGAGGGGTCTTCGGCCCGAACCGTCGCCACTGCCGACAACCCGACCGGGAAAATTATTAGCCACATGAATGTTAATTTAATGCATACCTGCTTCATCTTCATTTCCGTGAGATTAAAACTCATAACTCAACTGCGCCCAGAAGTTAATACCAGGACGCGGATAATCCGCCGGATAGGTATTGGCCGGTGCCGCATAATAAATATCTTCGTCGAACAGATTGCGCACGCCGCCACGCAGGGTCCAGCCCTGTCCGCCGAACGGCTTGAACCAGTTCGCCGTGAAATCCACATTATTGTAACCACCCAGGTTTTCACGCCCATCTCCTGCCGCCCGGTGCCGGTGCCCGATGTACCGATACTGCACATTGAACATCAGGTCATTCATGGGACGGTAATTGACACCCACATTCGCCAGCAGATTCGCCGAACCCTCCACACTTTCATTGGTTTCCCGGTCTTTTGTTTCCTGCAAAGTCAGATTGCTGTTCAGTTTGAGTTGGGAAGTGATTTCCTGCTCCCATTCCAACTCGACTCCCATCTGCGTAGCTCCTCCGGAGTTTTGATACTTCCCACCCGACACTTCAATCAGTTTATCCAAGATGGAATAATACAGGGTGGTGCGGACCACCGTTCTGGCTTTTCGATAGATGTGGCCCACCTCAAAGGTATCGATCACCGAGGGGCTGATATTTGGGTTTCCGGCAATCACCGGATTGTTCTGCCCGAACATTTCGAAAAAGGTGGGGGGACGAAACGCCTGCGCGTATTGGGCCTTTAATATGTGCTGGTCATTAACCTGCCATACACCAGCTATACGAGGTGTCAATCGGTCACCGACATCGTCATAATTGTCGTAGCGCAACCCCAGAGTAAAGGTCAGGTTAGTGAAAAGACGGTATTCATCCTGAAAGGTCACGCTGTTGAGCAAGCGATCGACCGGCGCAAGGATAAAACTTTCGGAACCCCGCCATGTTATTACACTTCCTGCGGGCGCACTGGTGGAGGGTACAAAATTAGCGGTAAAGGAAGTATCCGCCAATCGTATCCAAGTCATACTCCATCCCAACAGCAATGAGTGTTGCTCCCACCCCTTCCATGAAAAATCTATCCCTCCGTACGCTCTTTTTTCCTTTGTGGCTCCAGCCGCCACCATGCCGTTGGGGAAACCAGGAAACCCAGCTGGATATAAAAGATGGTCCGGGTCCGTCTTGGTCCGCTCATGCCAGAATCCGGCGTGAAGGTGGACACTCAGGTCTGGTAGCAACTTTAAATCCTGGTTGGCCTCCATCATAAATTCAGTAAAATTCTGTGGAGTGCGATTTTGGATGGTAGAAGGTAAAGCATCCGCGGCTCCGAAAAGCATTCCCTGATTCAAATGAATTAACTGTCCTATCAGAGAAAAATCCTTGTAACCGATATCCAAAATCGCGGACACATGCTTTTTATCTTCGTTGCTCGGACCCGGTGCGTTGGAAATACCTCCCAGTCCCAAACCATATAACGCATCCCTCCCTGCTTGCACCCCGGCACCTTCAGAAGTCGTTCCCGCCAAATTCAAACTTGCCCGAAGGTCGCCATCCTGAGAAATCCAGGAACCCGAGGTCCCGCCACTGTATGTATTAAAGCTCCCGGCACGAAAGTAAGCCTGATTCTCCTCTTTGCGAGTGATAATATTAACCACTCCCGTAAAAGCATACTCTCCGTACAGGCCTGATCCGGGCCCTCTAATGACTTCAATCCTGTCAATTTGCACAATTGGAATTTCCAAATCTCCAAAAGAACGCCCGTAAGTATGGCTGTTCATTTGAATGGAATTGACCATGATTTTAACGTTTCCTGAAGCAAACACATTGCCAATGCCTCGGGCAATAATCTGCTTCGACCAAGACTGCATCGACAAATCAAATCCTGGCACCAGAGCGAGGGCTTCCCATACGGTTTCGACGCCGCGCGCCTGCAAATCCTTGCCATGTAAAACGGTGACCATGCCGGGGACGTAGTCGGCGTTGAGTTTTGACTTGGTGGCGATCTCCGTCGCCTCATCAAACACCTTCAGCAAATCCAGCGCCGCCTCTTCAGATGACGGATCACCATTGCCTCCGGTATCCTGCGCGTGCAACTCACCGGGAAGATACATTGTGGTCACCAAAGCAAATACCATAAGGTATTTGAACATCCGGGAATTCCTCATAAGTGGCTTTTATCTTTTGTCTCAGGGTAAGGAAATTGGACTTGAAACCGGAAATTATTTTGTATTGATACGGTACGAATAATCAGGCTACGATGGGATTCGGGAGTCAAAGCGGCTTCCCGGGTTGCGAAAGACGAACCGGGAACGAAAAACCATGGCAGAATAATCCAAAGCAGAATAACGAGCCCGCGAACGAATACCAAAAAACCTCCAGACCTCTCCGCAGGAGTTTTCCAACTTCCTCTCAGAGGGACATCCAGAGTGACCCACAGCACTAATTTGAAAAGTGAAAGCAAATTACCCAATTTAAGGTACCTTTTGCGCCTCTAACTCATTTAAATAAAGAATGTTGTGGGAATTAATGCAAAATTCGGGCCACGACCATGCAGGCGTTTCCCTGCAGGTAATCCGAAAAAACCTGGCTGATAAGTTTATTTTTGAAACATCTGCTCACCGGGCGGTGCAGAATTGAAAATCACTGTTCCAATTTAGTTACAAAGGGGGCGAGCGTTCCTGAAATCCGGGAAAAATAAACCTGGCTTAAGAGGGTGGTACAAAGAGGGTATTTTTCTGGTATATTAATCCTCCGGAAAAGCTGCCATAGCTACTCCGAATTCTGAAAATAATATGCGCCTGTAGCTCAGCTGGATAGAGCAGCGGACTTCTAATCCGCAGGTCGTACGTTCGAGTCGTACCAGGCGTGCCATTCTTAAAGAAGTTTCAATTGGGATCATTTGATTTTTCGATCCGCTCTGCCTCCCCTGATTCAAACCCTTAAGTCAGACCTTTCACCCAATACAGGGTATTTCGCTTGAACGGGCCTTGACAAAAATCCAAATATATTCCGACAATAGATTATCTACTTATTTTGGAGATTTTGATATGCCGTCATTCGCAGCTAATGCCAAGCAACCCGACGCAAACGAAAATCAATTTTTACCTGAAATCATAGAGGATGAACCGGAAGGATTAATTGGCCGATTACAGGCTTATTGTCAAAAGAATCTGAGCGACATCATTCTCCTGACCATTTTAACCAGTCTGACTGTGATGAATTTTTATATAGAGGCTAAACTGATCTCACTTAATTTTTTCTATATCATAATATTCATCACCGGATACGCTATGGGGCGAAGGCTGGCCATCCTAATGGCATTTTTCAACATCCTCGTTGTATGGGGCTTTATTCTTTCCGATGAAGCTCCCTATTTAATCCATTTGAGTCACGAGGAACTGGAAATCCACATGGTTACCTGGGCAAGTCTATTGATATTGCTGGGATGGGTAGGAAGCTCAATGGCTAAAGCATTCCACGGAAAAGCCGAGCAATGATTTTAGCCTTAGGCTTTTTAAGCGACAGGTAAATTTTGGTCTGCAATATATTCTTCCAAAAAGAAGAATAAGTCTTCGCCCATCAATTGAGACTTCTATCTACTGTGTACTCGCTGTTGGCGGGAAAGGGTTGCCCGATGCGGGTCGTGGAGCCGTCGGACCAGCGGATTTCAAGTTTCTTGATGGTATCGTGCTGACCTAAACCAAAATGCACCGCAGGCGCATCGAAAGAACGGTAGCCACCGCTGGCCTTGATCTCACGCATCTGATGCCGCTCCCCTTTCGGGCCATAATGAATTATCACCCGGCATCCGATGCAGAACCGATTGCCCCCCTCATCGCGCAATTGAAACACCACACTGCTGTGGCGCGTCTCGTTGTTGCGGTACACCTTGAACGGACCATACTGGGTGTTGGTAATGATGTCGAGGTCGCCGTCGTTATCGAAATCCAGATACGTATAAGCCGAGCTGTGATCGAAATCTTCCAAGCCGAATTCCTTTTCGGCCGCAGTAAACGTCTTCCCGCCTTCATTATGAAAAAAGTTATTGGATGCGAATTCCTGCGTACTCAGGACGCCGTTGACCACATACAAATCCTGCCATTCGTCGTTATCCAGGTCGGCGAAGCGCGAATTCCAGCTCCACTCCGCTGTCTCCACCTTGGCTTCTTTCGATACATCCTCAAAACGGTGATCCGGCAACCCTTGAAACAGGATATTCGCCATCGACCGTAGTGGAATTTCCGCGCTGGTGTCCGGATGCACCGGCTGTGCGAGGAAATAGTTGCCGCATAATTTTTTCGGCATCACGTGATCCGGTGCAATCTTTTCGCACAAAGCAGGGTCTTCCCGGCGCGTTGCGGTCAACGCCAGACGCGTCACCATACACTCCCCAACTTTGCGCCGGTCTTCCAGCCCACGGCACCGCTCGGAAGGGTCCTGTTTTTCCGGGTTCAACAGGGTCACCAGCTTCACCAGGTCGCGGCATTCATCTTGATTCAACACGGTGTTGCTGGCACTGCAAAATTCCCGACCCGCTTCCTGCATGACGCTTCCGAAAATATTGGACACCACATCGATCCCCTTGCTCATCCCGATATTCGCCAGGTACAAATCCAGTTTGAGATCGTTGTTGAAATCCGCCGTGTCCATGCTCATTGTGTTTTCGGTAGTGATGGGAATGATACCGTCCCCTTTCTTGATTTTTTGAAACGCGCCCACCCCATTCCCCAGATAATAGGCATCCGATACCTTGTAATCGTTACCGATCATCAAATCGGATTTTCCGTCATCGTTGAAATCGGAGAGCAATACGGTATGCGTCTGCCCCGGTACGCCTTCCAGATCGCTCGGAGTAAACTCCAGATTGCGGTTGATCACCAACTGATCCACCGAATTATTGATTGGCTTGCGCGTCAGCACACCCAGAAAATAATTACCGTTAACAATGTCCAGGAACCCGTCGCGGTTGACGTCACCGAACGCCGGGGCGGTGGTCGCCAGAGCCTTGCCGTTGGGGACTTCTATCAGTCCGCCGCTCGCTTCTCCGGATAATGGGTTCAGCCATAAAAAGTTTCCGTCATTGAACGTTGTCAGGAACACATCCAGCCAGCCGTCGTTGTTCATGTCCACCAGCGCCACGGTGAGTCCCTGCATCCCCGTCAAGTCCGAGGGCAAACCGCCGAGGCGCTTGAATTTTATTCCATTCAGGTTCTGGTACAACTCAAACCCATTATTCGTCGCCACCGCAACATCCGTCCACCCGTCCTGATTGAAGTCGCCCGACGCAATGCCGCGTCCGAAATAAATCGGATCGAAAAATATCTCCGGGGTCAGTCGATTGGAATAAGTAATCCCCCAGTCCGGCCCCAGATCCTTACTGAAAGGAACACTGCCGCGGTTGCGGCTGCGAAATGGAGTGGAATATATTTCAACGCTTCCTGTCTTCATCAAAAGTTTCGACGGTCGTTTGCGGGTTTCAACAAGATTGAACGGCTCTTCCCGGTTGGGGTTGGCGATTTCAGCCGCTTTGGAGCTACCTTCGGTTTTTTCTTCCGCGAGGAACCGATCATACTGCTCCAGCCATTGCAGGTACTGGTGATTGGAATACGCTTGCGCCGAGTAACCCAGACCAATTCCGATCACCATGACGATGGCGTACAGCTTCAGGGCCACTTTCAGCGAAAAAGTACGGTAGACAATCAGCGCACTGTAGATACTGAAGGTCCCCAGCGTAAACAACAGAGTCATCACCAGCCCGTCCGCCAGACGCGACATCATCAAAGCCTGCGTCAGCATCATGTCAAATGCGATGGGCAGGGGAATGAAGGTTCCCATAAATGAAATCAGGGAAAGAGTCGCAAGCGTCGGCTCCATGCCGATGAATTTATCAAATTTCCACAAATGGACCACCAGCGCCCCCAGGAACCCGGCCAGCAACATCAGGGGAAACGTGCGAATAAAGATATAGGAAAAACTTTTCCAGTAATCCCGCGCCGCGCTTTGAAGGGCCTCGCCCCAGGAAACGGGAAGGAAGTCCACCTCGCACACCTCGGACTGTGCCGCCGCAGATTCCTGCCGCCACCGGTTCACGTCCTTTTTGGAAATGAACGGAACGATCAGCAGGACCAGCACGAACGTCGCGCCCAGCTTAAGCAGCGCCATGTGCAGCGGAAAAATGGAAAACAGCATGGTGAGCACCACGATGTTCAGGGTTGGAGAACTGAACATCACCGCCAGGGCGGTTTCCATTTTGCTCCCTGCCTCGTACAAACCCTTGGCGATGGGGGCAACGCAGTTGACGCACACGCCCAGCGGGGTTCCCACCAGCATGCCCATCAGGCTATTTTTAAACCGGCGGTCGGAAGTTTGCTTCGGCAGGTAGGACAATAGAGTCAAAAAAGCCCCTGCAAGAATCAGCCCGAAGGCCATCCCTTTCCAGTTGGTCTCGTACCAGTTCAACGTGGTGTAGAGGATGCGAATATGGAGTGGCGCCTTGTCCGGCGCGTGGAAATGCGCCTGGTGGGTCATCGGGTCCTCAAACGCTTCGGTGCCCGACATCGCGGCCTTTTCGCCCAGGGCCGGGTAGCGGGACACTCCCCAAAAACCCGCCGCCACCAGCACGATGAACGCTACCAGAATAACCACCCGCTTGTTTTTAAACACTCAACCGCCTCAAGGGAATTATAAATACTGAATTAAACGGAAGGAATGATTGTATCAAACGAGGGCGTGATACAAAAGACCGCGAGTAGGAATGGGAACCGTCACAAACATACTTCACTAGGCCGGATCGTCAAGGGTGTGACCGTGGGTCTGGTACAACCATTTCATGATGAAGGGCGGAAGAAATGTCGTAGCGGCGATCACCAGGATCATACCCGAGTACAATTCGTTACTGAGGATACCGGCGGTCAGCCCCAGTTCCGCGAACACCAGCCCGACTTCCCCGCGCGGTACCATGCTGAGTCCCACCGCCAGTTTCTGCGCCCAGGCGCCTTTTACGCACAGGCCGCTGGCCAGTTTCCCGATCACCGCAGAGACAAGAAGCAAAAAGAAGAATGTCCAGATGAACGGCGAGCTCCAGTCCACTTCGCGAAGATTCAGCGACAGGCCAACAAACACAAAAAACACGGGGGTCATCAGTTGGGAAATCGGTTGCATCTGGAAGTCGATGCGATCGGACAGATTCGGATTTTCCTGCCCCATGGCCCCGCCGAACGGTAGATGAAACCGGCGCGATAATGCCAGGCCGGTGGCGAACGCTCCCAGAATGGGCGGCGCCCCGACGGCATACGCCAGCCAGGAGAAGAACAGAATCAACGAAACAATCGCGGTTGGCAGGAGGCCGGGAATCTGGCTTTCTCCTTCATAATGCTCAATCAGGAGTGACAGGCTTTTGACCATCACCGGAGCCATCAATAAAAAGATAAGGATAAACAAAACTACCTTTCCGATATGAGGCAGATAGATCCCCCCGTTCAACGCAAACTCGTATAACAGAGCCAAAAGCACGACACCAAGGATGTCGTCCATCACCGCCGCCCCCAGCACGACTCGGCCTTCGGAAGAATGCTGACGCTTGAAATCGTCCAGAACACGGATGCTGATCCCGATACTGGTCGCCGTCAAGGTACCGCCGATGAACAGCGAAACCAACAGGGACAAATCGAACACGAAACGTGCCAGCGCGAAACCGAACGCGAACGGCACCAAAAACCCGATGCACGCCACCATCAGGGAAACCCTTGACGTCTTCGCTAGATGAATTACGTCGGTTCCCAACCCGACTTTGAACAACAAAAGGAGGACGCCGATTTCCGCCATGATCCGGATCGTCGCTTCCGGCTCAATCCAGCCGAAAACACTGGGGCCCAGCAGGATACCCGCCATCAGATCGCCGATCACCGGCGGCACCCGCACCCGCCCTGCAAGCTCCGCCAGAACGCGGGCCGACAGCAGTATGACCGCCAGGGTGATTATAAATTCATGAACATTCATTTAGATTTATTCGATTATCTTTTCAGTGCGGTTATATAAATAGGTAGCCATCGCAAGCGCAGTGAACAAAAGGATCAGCCCCCATCCCAGAAGCTTTCTTTCCTGCTCGATTCTCTCCAGGCGTGCGATTTCGGTTTCCATCGTGACCATGAGGGCCTTCACCTCTTCCGCCTTTTTCTCGATACGGGTCATATCAAACGTATGGGACACCATCCTGACCTGACGCAGTTGCTTCCAAACTTTATCCAGTTCGCTTTCCAGAGGTTGAGTCGGAAGCCCCTTGATCAGTTTGATTTTTTCACGGGAAGCGCCAAACCGGTCGTGCAAACCCGACAGGACCCCCTTGAGCTTGTCCGCCGATTCATAGCCATGGCAGGTTCCACACTTCTCCGGATCGATGATCTCCAGACTGATCCTCTGAACCGTATGCGTTCCGTGACACTGGATGCAGTTCTGGGTGCCCGTAGCCCAATGCGCGCTTTGTTGGAAATATTCAGATAATTCCTGATGGCATTTGCCGCAGAAGCCGGTGACCTCTTCCTCCTTCGGTCCCAGATAGAATTGGTTGCCGTCGGACATGGATTTTTCCGTGGGATCTTTGGGATCGCCGCCGTGGCATCCATCACAGGTATTTCCGACTTCGGCGTGCACGCTGGACGCCCACAGCGTCACCGGCCTGCTCAAACGCTCAACTGCCAGATCCTGATGGCAGTTGATACAGGAGTTTTCCAGCGGTGGCTCGAAAGCCGCACCGGCGGTCCCCGGAGTGAATCCCAGCATGGCGAAACACAACCCAAGCGCTCCGGCCCTTAATATTTCAAATGGAGAGAAAATCTTCACTCACCCTCGCCTTCAAGAGAGAAAACCCCACACAGTCAATCCTATAAAACCAACGATGCAGGCCAGCACCAGAGTCAGGAATATCGGCCTCTTTAAAATATTGTTTTCCTCGCTCCGGTCAACAAACGGTAGAAACACGAACAACAGCCCCGCTACCGACATCAAAATCAGCGCACCAAATTCCGACGGGATGATTTTCAAAAATTGATAGGAGGCCAGAAAATACCATTCCGGCTTGATATGTTCCGGCGTATTGAACGGGTCCGCCGGAATCTTTGCGTCTCCAAACACGATGAGATGTGGAAAGAAGAACACCACCCCGCAAAACACGGCCATAAAAATAAATATCACCAGCACGTCTTCCATTATGAACCGGGGAAAACGCATGCCTTTGGAAAATCTGGGTCTCTTGAACATGATTACTCCTCATCCTTTGTCTTCGGGGGCGGCGAACCCGATATTCCAAGCACCCGCACCAGAAACAGATGAAATCCCGCCAGCGCCAGCATGGCGGCGGGGATGACGATAACATGCAGAGCAAAAAACCGGTTGAGCGTGTCGGGGTTGATGTGATCACCCCCGCGAACCAGCTTCACGATAAAGGGACCGATCACCGGAATCGGCTCGGGAATACTGGTCGCCACGGTCGTGGCCCAGTACGATAACTGGCTCCACGGAAGAAGATAACCGGTGAAACATACCGCCAGCGTCAGGAGAATCAGGGCGCACCCGGAAAGCCAGGTCATCTCCCTCGGCTTTTTATAGGACCCCATGAAAATTACGCTCACCATGTGGAGCAGGATGATGATGATCATCATATGCGAACCCGCCGCATGCGACAAACGTATCAGCCAACCGTACGGAATTTCCAGCATGATGCGCTGGATGCTGGCAAATGCCGACTCGGTGGACGGCACATAATAGGCCAGCAGGAGCACACCGGTCACCAACTGCATCCCAAAGATGAACAGGCTCAATCCACCCAGCGAATACCATTTGTTGAGCTTGGGCGGCACCCGGTACTCGGTGATTTGATCGCGTACGATATCCTTGATCCCGGTCCGGTAATGGACCCAGTCAATGAATCGGTCTAGGAGGTCGCTCAACCAGCTGAACATGAATGGACTCAGAGAAAAATAATATTGTCGTCAACGATTTCGAATTTGACGGGTGGAAGAGGTTCCGGCGGCGGCCCGGCCGTCACCTTGCCTTTGGCATCAAATTTGGCTGCATGACAGGGGCAATAGAAAATTTTTTCGGCGGGCATCCATTTCACGAGGCATCCCAGATGGGTGCACACCGCTGAAAAAGCGGATATCCCTTCTTCAGTATGCACCGCCAGCACCGGCGCTCCCTGATGTTTGAGCATGAGGCTGGAGCCCATCGGAATCTGTGACACAGGAATGGAAACCTGTCCCGCTTTTTCAAGACGCGGCGGCGGTGGCATCAGGTAGCGCAGGACCACGTTGGCCGCCACTACAAATCCTCCGAACAACAATCCGCCGAGCGTCCACTGCAAAAACCGGCGGCGGTTGGAATCCACGGAAAATACTTCCTCCTCCACCTTCAACTCATCGGACACGGCGTTGCACCTCATTCAATTTGATATGGATGGGAGTGGGTTGCAGAATTTCCGGGGTATAACTGTAATACGCGGCGGCGGAAATTATCTGTTCTTCGGGCTCATCAATAAAGAACGTGAACGACTCGTGACGGGTTTCCAATGGGGCGATCCGATTATCGGACACAACTTTAGTGCCTTTACCAAGCATCAAGTCCACCAGGTGGGTCACCGTACGGCCCTGGGCGTCGGCCACCACTTTCTGATAAATCCGTTGTTGAATCTGCCGGTGAGAACCATTGGGTTCCTGCACTTTCACTTCCAGTATTATTTTTTTGACCGGAAGGCCGGTGGGCATATTGTGCCCCGCTCCCGTATTGGTCAGGTCCACCTTCACACGAATCCGGTTTCTGTGAGTTTCGACGTCCACAATTTTAATTTCCAGGGCCTGACGCCGTTTGGTCAATGAATGGCCGGCGGCGATATCGTGATTGCTGATCTGGTTGCGGGTGCTTTTCTGAACCGAGGATGCAACCGTCTTACCCGCAATCTTTTCCATGTGGCATTTCTGACAGGTGACCCCTTTTTCCGAATAGGGGCTTTCCTTCCATTCCGACCAGGTGGCAATCATCGATACACCGTTCTTGTTTTTCTGTTCGTGGCACCCCTTGCAAAACAGGGATTGCTGATAGAGGTCGTTGAACCGGTTTTGATGGGCGGGGCTTTTAGAATTTTGCAGAGACCCCTGCTTGAGGCCGCCGAACTCGAAGCGAAACTGGGGACCTTCCGCTGTCCCGGGTAGCACTTCTGCAATCGAATGGCAGAAATCGCAACTGACACCTTCGCGGCTGATGGGCTGGGTGAGCTTGGGATCGTTGTTGTAATACGCCACCGGGGCGTGGCAGGTCAAACAGGCGGGGCGGGCGCTCTCTCCCTGCTCAAAATAAACCTGCATGTAGGCCGCCTTGAAAACCGCGTTGCCGGAGGCATCGGCATGCAAACTGTGCCGCCAGTCTTCATACAGTTCCTTATGGCATTGCCCGCATTGCCGGCTGGATGAGAAGCCTTTACTGTTTAAATGAATCTCTGGAATATCAGCAGAAGGGCCGGAGGTCCTATCTGCCAGGGAGGAGGAAGCAAAAAACATCCCCCCTGAAAAGAAACACAGAAGCCACACCCCGAACGATTTCAGAATCATAAAATGTGTGCCATCCTCATTAGTTGCCGACCGCCGGGGACGAATCAGATCGAATCGTCCATCCTAGCAATGATAGCATCCATTTCCTTTTTATCAAACGCCCGGAAGGTGGTGGTCCGCACGTTACCCCACGCGCCGACCCGGACCAAAAGAGCCTCCACCGCCTGGTCGTCCGGTGCCTCCACGATGTTGACCACATCGAAATCTCCGATGAGCCAGTAAATCTGCTGAACATGGATACCCAGTTTGGCGGCGATTTCCTTGAACTTGTCCGCACGCTCCGTGGTCTGTTTGATGTTCGCGATGCCTTTTTCGGTGAATTTTCCCATAATCAAATAGGTCTGCATAATCGATACCTCCTGATATGCCTCCCCCAACCTTACCCCCATATTAATAAAGAACGAATGAACGTTCATTTTATTCCTTTAATCAGAAATGACTTTTTATTGAAATTATTTTGGGGTGGTGACGGACGAATCGGCGGGTTATAGTTAGGGGGCAATTTTCGGAAAAACTCATTCAATTTGGGGTCGGGTCAGGATGTTCAACAACAGCGGCACCAAAAAATATAAAATTATCATCGGCCTGCTTGTCGCGCTGGTTGTGGTGATTCTGGGTGTCGGCTCCCTGCACCTGCACGACTACACCGAAAACGATCCCGAATTCTGCCTGAACTGCCATCTCATGAAGGACGCGTTTCACAGCTGGGAAACCAGTGTGCACAAAGGCGTCAATTGCCACACCTGCCATCACGCGACCTTTTACGAACGGAACATGATGTTCCTGAAAACCATCGTGGAGCGCCCCACAGAAGTAACGAAACGGCCGCACGAACAGATTATCGTGCCCAGCACCATGTGCGTGACCTGCCATCTGGCCGGTGACAAGGAAATCGTCAAGGTTTCAAGATCCAAAGGTCACTCCCTGCACTGGTTCAAGGAAAACATCGAGTGCACCTCCTGCCACGCCATCGAACTGCATAAGTTCGATCCGGAACAAAAATTCTGCGTGAACTGCCATGCCCACGCAAAAAATATGGTCCCCAAGATGAAAGACATGGCCTGCAGTGACTGCCATAATTTCCGGACCGGACGATTGGTGCCGGGAAATAAAGAGTGCATCCAATGTCATGAGAACAAATCGCCCTTGACGCAACCGGCCAGCGCGTCAAGGGCACATCAACCGTTTGAGTGCAACGACTGCCATCAGGTCCATAACCCTAAAAAGTCTGCAAGCACTTCCTGCACCGAATGCCACCAGGGGGCCATGCAACGCGGCAAGCATCCTATTCATATCAAGGCTTTAGGGAACGATTGCACCACCTGCCACACTCCGCACCAGTGGCGCATCAGCAATCAGGACGCCGTGGGGTTATGCTCGCAATGCCATCAGAAATATGGGTTGAGTACTTTTTCCAGAAGATAGTTCTGGAAATGCTGTTATAATCCCACTGAATCAATGGAATAAAATTAAATATCAGGCATCTGTATTAACATAGGACTTTACTAGGGGGGTCTTGATGTTTAGGGCAATTTTTTTTCTGGCAATAGCGCCGGTCGCGCTCTTGGTGTTTGCCGAACCCATTCACGCCGGCCCGAAAGTGGATTGGGAAAAGATTAATCCCAGCCTCAAAGGAGCCACCTCATCCAGTTCTATCACCGGATGCCTGGATTGCCACGAAGACTACATCAAATCCTTCGCCCGCACTAAACACGCGCTCTATTTCAAAAAGACACTGGGAAAATCGCTGGTTCAATCCTGCGAAGACTGCCACGGGCCTACGGGTACCCACGCCGCGGAACCGGACTTTGACAAAAAACAGTCCACTACCGTTTCCTTTAAAACAATCACCCCGCAACAGAAAAGCCAAATCTGCCTGCAGTGCCACGAGAAGCAGATCACCCTGCACTGGAAGGGAAGTGTGCATGAGATGGCGAACGTCTCCTGCGACAAATGTCATTACGTGATGGCGCGAAAGAGCAAACGCCAATTATCGATCAATGAGGATTCCAAAAAAGCCTGCTTTACCTGTCATGCCGACAAGCGTGCGCGAATGTTGCGATCCGCCCACATGCCCCTGCGGGAAGGCAAAATGTCCTGCGCCAGTTGTCACAACCCGCACGGCAGTCTGGCGCCCAATCTGCTCAAAGCGGAGACCACCAATCAAACCTGTTACATCTGCCATCAGGAAAAACGTGGGCCGATGCTGTGGGAACACGCACCGGTACGGGAAGACTGCAATAATTGCCATGATTCGCACGGGTCAAACCATCTATCGATGCTTAAATGGAAACCACCTTACTTATGCCAGGCCTGCCATTCCAATGCCGGTCATCCGGATTCTCTGAATGATGGCTCTGGCCTGCCGGCATTTGGAGGAGCGGGAACATTCATAGTGGGGAAATCATGCTTAAACTGTCATAGCCGGATTCACGGCTCCAATCATCCTTCCGGAGCGAGATTTATGCGATGACGAAGGGTTCAGGTTTGTCATGATTAGGGGGAATATTCTAAGATGAAGCGGCGGTTCTACACGATGATATTTTTGCTGATGCTCATTCCCGGACTCTCTTGGGCGCAGGATGAGGATGCGGCCCTGATGCCCGAAGGACTGCTGGGAGATGTCACCCTTGGCGGCGCGGGAGTGTTCGGAGACAGCGACTCTTTCAAATTCGGGGAATACACCGGAATCAACGATGACACCGGATATATCATAGGCTCCTCCAACCTGACTTACAATCGCGACTCGTATTTTATGAACCTGTTCACCGATGACCTGGGGCTCGATAACCGGAGCATCTATTGGGAAACCGGTATCACCGGAAGTTATACCGTCTATGCCGAATACAACCAGATTCCGCATTTATTGAACAACAATACACTGACCCCATTCAACCAACCTGGCAGTACCACTCTAACCCTGAATCCCGGTTTTGTCCGCGGAGGATCAACTACCGCCCTGACTATAGTCAACCGGGATTTCGAACTGCAGAATGAACGCGACACTGGCCTGTTCGGAATTAAATCCACTTTCGGTAAATTCAACTTCGACATGAGCTATAAGCGGACTGAACGGGACGGAACCCAATCCATTGGGGGACCCAGTGATGGATTCCGGAGTACCATCCTACCGGATCCGATCGACCAGGTGGCGCATGATATGCACGCCGGCTTATCACATAGTGGAGACCGTGGACAAATTGAACTCTCGTTCGACTACTCCCTGTTCAACAACAAGTTCGACTCATTGATCTGGGAGGGACCATTTGACGGCGGAAACCGGGCGTTGATTAATTTAATTGCTCGCGACCCGGACAATCATTCCTGGAAAGTGGGACTGTCTGGAGCTTATCATCTGACCAATACTACGCGTATATCTTCAGTTTTCCAATACGGAATTATGGAGCAGAATGAATCGCTGTTACCCTTTTCGACCAGTACCACTACCGCCCTGCTACCCCGATTGAAGGCAGATGCGCAAATCCAGACGATTCACGGAACACTCAACCTGTCATCGCGGCCCCTGCCCAAGCTCGCTTTAAACTTAAGGTACCGACATTACCAGACGATCAACGATACACCAATTCAGAGTTTTGCCTACATCGCCACCGATGATACGGCTAATACTGTATCCGCGCCCACCAACAACCTGCCGTATGACATGACTCAAAATCAGGTGGATGCGACGGCCAGTTATTATGCCTTCAAGGGGACCACGTTTAAACTCGGCTACAAGTTTGACCACCGCAAACGCGATTTTCGCTCCGTGGATGAAACCAAAGAAAATGCGATTACGGCAGGGGTTCGCTCCAGTTATTTTAAAAACGTGAGTCTCGGCTACAAAGTTACCCTGGGCGTGAGGGAAGAGGTGGACCCTTATGATGAATCTAAAGTTAATTTTGCTCGATTCGGTACTCCCGGAAATCTGACGAATCCCCTGATGAAGCGCTACGACATCTCGGAGCGGGAACAAATGAAGCACTCGGCCCATATCAACTTTACTCCGACTGCGCGAACCACCTACGGGGTTTATTATAATTTCGTCTATGACGATTACGACACATCCCAGTTAGGGTTACAACTCAGCCGGCGGCACGACGTTACATTCGACTGGACTTTTCTGCCATCGGATGCCACGACGATCAATGCTTATTACACGTTTGAAAATATTGTTACCGAACAACTTAATCAGGATGGTGCCGGATCTGCTAATAATTGGATCGCCAATCATGACAATGATGCGCATACCGTGGGTGCCGGGGTATCGCACCAGTATGCCGAAGGCAGGGTAAAACTGAGCGCGGATTACTGGTTTTCAGACAGTGTGGAGGAAATCACCTTTGCGACGGGCGCCAATCTGGTCGGCGCGCTGGACATGCCCAAACTGAAAACCCGCAACCACAATGCGCGATTCACTGGGAGGTACCGATGGAGTCCCAACGTCGATATCAGTATGCGATACTTGTATCAAAAATTCGATATCGACGATTTCGCCACCGATGGGTTTAGCCCTGGTTCAAGTACCGCTCCGAATGTATTAACCCTCTTCGGTACTCTGCCCGATTTCGACGCCCACACCGCAATGGTATTCTTCACCTACCGGGTGGGTACGGTCAAAAATTGAATTAAATTGACAGGCAATCGTTATATCTCGGAATGCAAACACAGGACATAATAATCATTTACGATGGCACTGCTTGCAATTTTTACTGGCAGAGAAGGCCTGTTTGCCATTGTGACATGAGCCGCAATATTTTCCCTGTCGGAGGGCTTTCATAGTCAGCGCATTGCCAGCATCGGTGGCTCCCTTTTTTTTCGGAAACAGGGCATCGTGGCAGTCGCCGCACCCTACGCCTGCATTTGTATGTTTGGCATGATCGAACACCACAGGAGCGAAACTCTTGGTATCCTCGAACACGATGTTTCCGGGCCCGTCGCCCGCCTGCACCGGCACCGCACTATACATCCAACCCGCTGCGGCAAGTACAAACACGCTGAAAACCAGAATTTGATTTCTCATACTACCCCCTTATCCTTCGATGATATATCGTCCTTCCAGTACATTATATCCGTCCTCCCTCTCAAATAAAAGACGATTACCGGCCCGACCCATTCAACCATTCATTCTGCCACGCTCCATGGAGCATGGCTTATCGCCCTCATTGTTTGGTATAATGATGCTCGAATCCAAAAAGGGACATATGGGTTTTAAGATCAATCTTCATTGGACGGATCACCAATTTATGAGAAAAGACAGTTTTCATATTGAGATGGATAACCTCTCCCGCTTTAACATCGAGCGGTCCGGCGACTTCGAAAACTGGGAGGACGTGTCCCACGAGGAGTTGGATACAATCCTGGATCAGGTGGATGAAGTCAGGGCGAAAAACTTTCTTGCCGTGGTGCGAGGCGGAGGTATTTCCAGGCTTGATGGCGACTATTACCGCATCCGTCCGCGATCCTGAACCAAACCAGCCCATGCCCCACCAACTTAATGTTGTCTTAATTGAACCAGAAATCCCAAACAATACCGGGTCTATCGGACGATTGTGCCTGGCCACTCAATCCACCCTCCACCTGGTCGATCCGCTCGGATTTGAAATCAACGATACCCAGTTGAAGCGAGCCGGCCTCGATTATTGGCAGCATCTCGACGTGGTAAGGCACCCCGGCCGGAACGAATTTTTCGCCTCTATACCGGAAGGGGCTCCGCTCGCCTTCTTTTCCAAAAAAGCCAAGACACTATATTCAGAGCACCGGTTCCAACCTGGAAGTTATTTGATTTTCGGTAAGGAAACGAAGGGGCTTTCTGAAGAGCTGATGCAAAAATACGCCGGGCAGACGTTTCGGATTCCTTTGTATGACACGCGGGTGCGGTCGCTCAACCTGTCCAATGCGGTATCCATCGTGGTTTACGAGGCGATTCGCCAACTGGGGATGTGATTTGCTTCAGGCTTTCTGGATATAAACCTGAAGGTATGCTTTTTGTTGATCAATAACAAAGGGAACCGTAAACCGGGGATCCCCGTCCAATTTTATGGATCCCTTGCCGTTCTCTCTGGTTTCCGGCAATCCCAGCTTAAAATGCATTTGAACTTTTTCCCGTGGATCAACCGGGTGGCCGCCATTGGTGAGCTTTAAAAATTCATGAGCCGATTCGGCGGCTTTGATTTTTGCCATGCCCCCGACAATATTGCTCAGTTCCTGAACCACGCCCTTCACCTGCTCCATATCCACTTCACCGAAAATTGTTTCATATATATTGCAGGCAATTCCCAATGGAAAATATACCAGTATCACGACCTGAATTTCATGGACGTCATCGACAAAATCAATCGAAACCACCAAATCCCCTTTGGCTCCGTTGCCCGATTCCGGCTTTTCAGGAACAGCCGTCACCAGATACTGTCCAAATGCCTCCACCGTACTTTCCACAAATCCGGATATGACTTTGGGATGGATGCCGATATCATCTAATGAAGGATCATATAGGATTGACTTGGGTTTATATTTTTGATCGAGGCGAACAAACTGAGTATTCCCCTTTTCTGTAACGCGGTCTACCATTTCAGCCAGTTCTTCATTAAGAAAGGGTTTTGTTAAATACCCATTTGCCCCTCCCCCTTTTGCCAGACTGTCTATAAATTCCTCAGTGCGCTCTGCTGAAATAACCACAAACGGAATATCTTTCATCCGCTCCCGGCTGTCCGTCCGCAACTTGTTCAGCAAATCCAATCCATTCTTGGCTCTCAAATACAAACCCGAAGTGACCAGATCAAATTCCTTGAGATCCAGAATGAGAAAGGCCTGATGACCGTCGGTGGCAATAGAAACCAGCTCATCCTCGAAACCAATCTCAGTTAACTGGTTTTTAATGAGGCGGGCGATCCAACGGGAGTTGTCCACCACAAGCACTTTCTTTCCTTTGTAATTATGCACCATGAAATTTTGTTTTCAAAAGGTTAGAGCGGCTCCATTAAATCGGTCTAATTAAAATTTATTAATTCCGAATTAACCGCGACTTAATCTGCCACTTTTATATTAGTAACGAACAGTAATAAAAAGCAGATACAGGATAACACAATAAGTCAATGTAACAAGAAGAATAAACCCTTTTAAGTGAAAGGACTTCCCCATGATCTCAATCAAACCAACAAAAAGCTCCGAATCAGGAGCCCAATGGGTTGTTTTATTTGTATTTATTTCCTTAGTGGGTATTGGCTTCACCGAAACGGCTTTTGCCGGTGAGGACAAGGGAATCTGCCCTCAACCCCGAAAAACCAAATCGGCTCCTACCAATCTGGCCAACACCGGCATTCCTGACAGCGCAAGTGTGGAAGCCGGAAAAGCCATCTATGAAAAAACCGCCAAGCCCATGGCCTGCAAGATGTGCCATGGCGATGAAGGAAATGGTAATGGAAAACTGGGCAAAGCCCTGAAGCCGCATCCCAGAAATTTTACCTGCGCCGACACCATGAAAAATGTTTCTCCCGGACAGATGTTCTGGATCATCAAAAACGGATCCAAAGGCACCGGGATGGTGGCCCATGGCAAAACCCTGAGCGACAAACAGATCTGGGATGTCGTGAAATATATCGATACCCAGTTCGTTAAACGATAACCCAATTATTTTTTTTCCTTTTGAGGAGGTATCTATCATGAAAACTATGACTCGATTTGCTGCACTTATGCTCTGCCTGACCTTATTGGCTGCCCAGGAGGGTCTGGCAAAATCAAAAGCGTACGAAGTGACACCTGTTACCAACGGAGGCAGTCTTTCCGGATCCGTCCTCTTCAAGGGAACCGTACCGGCGCCGATTCTTGAAGATTTAAATAAAGGAAAGAATGCGGAATTCTGCAGCCAGCATCCGGATACCAAAGAGGGAGGCATCCGCCCTCGTAACAAAGTAATGATTACGGA
>Ga0224501_10001047_pt1 | contig 21207 bp, 20 predicted proteins | sample SF_Oct11_sed_USG_4_FD_169105 | JGI IMG/M metagenome (GOLD analysis project Ga0224501, IMG submission 169105) | Sediment microbial communities from San Francisco Bay, California, United States - SF_Oct11_sed_USGS_8_1 | ecosystem: Environmental > Aquatic > Marine > Sediment | place: USA...
AGAAGATGCGATTATTTCCGATGAACTCAATCATGCTTCCATTATTGATGGTGTCAGATTATCCAAAGCCAAACGTTTCAGATATAGCAATAACAATATGGCTGATTTAGAACAACAACTGATTGCTGCTAATGAAGCAGGTGCAAGATACAAGCTGATAGCGACCGATGGCGTTTTTTCAATGGATGGCTACTTGGCGAATTTAAGCGCTGTCTGTGACTTGGCTGACAAATACAATGCTATGGTGATGGTGGATGATTCTCATGCGGTTGGTTTTATTGGTGAGAATGGTCGTGGAACTCATGAACATTGTGGCGTGATGGATAGAGTGGATATTATTACCGGTACGCTAGGCAAAGCGCTTGGCGGTGCATCAGGCGGATATACGTCAGGTAAAAAAGAAATTGTTGAATGGTTAAGACAAAGATCCAGACCTTACCTCTTCTCCAATACACTAGCACCTGTTATTGCTGCTGCATCGATCAAGGTTCTGGATTTACTTGAAAGTGGCAACGATCTTAGAAAGAAATTGCAAGATAACGCTCAATACTTCCGAAGTAAAATGTCTGCTCTGGGTTTCGACCTGTTACCCGGCGAGCATCCGATTATTCCGGTCATGTTGGGTGATGCAGCTTTGGCCAAGAAATTTGCCGATATGATGTTGGCTGAAGGTGTTTATGTGGTTGGATTTTCTTTTCCGGTTGTTCCAAAGGGCAAGGCAAGAATTCGCACTCAAATGTCAGCTGCACACGATTTTTCTCACATTGATAAAGCCGTAACCGCCTTTGAAAAGGTCGGTAAGGAATTGGGAGTAATTTAATATGGGAGCCCAAATGAAAACCCTGATGAAGACGCAACCCAAAGAAGGCATCTGGCTGGAAGAAACTGGCAAGCCTGAAGTGGGTCATAATGATGTTTTAATCAAAATCAAAAAAACCGCAATTTGCGGTACCGATGTTCATATTTACAATTGGGATGAGTGGTCTCAAAAAACCATTCCGGTTCCCATGACAGTTGGCCATGAGTTTGTTGGTGTGATTGAAGAAGTTGGTCAGGAAGTACAAGGCTTTAAAGTCGGTGATCGAGTTTCTGGTGAAGGCCACATTACTTGCGGACATTGTAGAAACTGCCGCGCAGGTAGAAGACATTTATGTCGCAATACGGTTGGCGTTGGCGTTAACCGAGCTGGTGCTTTTGCCGAATATTTATCCATTCCTGCTGCCAATGCTTTCAAATTACCTGACGATATCAGCGATGATATGGCTGCTATTTTTGATCCTTTTGGCAATGCGGTTCATACAGCACTGTCATTTGATTTGGTTGGCGAAGATGTATTGATTACCGGCGCAGGCCCCATTGGTATTATGGCAGCTGCAGTTTGTCGTCATGTAGGCGCAAGACATGTGGTGATCACTGATGTTAATGACTATCGCTTGTCTTTGGCTAAAGATTTGGGTGCTACCCGAACTGTAAATGTTGCCAATGAAAATTTGCAAGAGGTCATGAAAGAATTGGGTATGACTGAAGGTTTTGATGTGGGATTGGAAATGTCTGGCGTACCTTCTGCGGTTCAATCCATGTTGGCGACCATGAACAATGGCGGAAAAATTGCCATGTTGGGTATTCCGCCTTCAGATATGGCGGTAGACTGGAATCAAGTCATTTTTAAGGGGCTGATTATCAAAGGTATTTATGGACGTGAAATGTTTGAAACCTGGTACAAGATGGTGACCTTGCTTCAATCTGGTCTGGATATTTCGCCTATTATTACCCATCAATTTGCTATCGATGATTTTCAACAGGGTTTTGATATTATGCGTTCTGGTCAATCAGGTAAAGTTATCCTAAATTGGTAAATTTCCGATGCTAATCGACATGAAAAGATGTATTAAGTAATGACAGAATCAACAAAGATAAAGTGGCAATGGTTTGAATTTGATCAATTGACCGCCAAACAACTTGATGAAATGTATCAATTGAGACAAGAGGTGTTTGTGGTTGAGCAAAACTGCCCTTATCAGGATGCCGATGGCAAAGATCAATATGCTCATCACTTACTTGGATTTATTGATGACAAGATTGTTGCCACCTTAAGATTCTTTCCGGAATATGCTGATTATGACAATCATGCTTCTTTGGGTCGGGTTTGCAATCATGACAGTCTGCGTGGTCAAGGTATTGGCAAAGCATTGATGGAACAGGCAATAATATACGCAAATGAAAATTTTCCGGACAAAAGCATTCAGATTGGCGCCCAATCCTATCTGGAAAAATTTTACAATGATTTTGGTTTTGAGCGTATTTCGGAGGAATATCTGGAAGATGATATTCCTCATATTCTGATGTTGAAGAGAATTTAAATCATCAAAACGAAAACATTACTGAAAAATATACTCGGTAAATAACAGATCTTCTACTATTTTTTTACCCACTTCAGCTTCAATAACGCCTGATACTCTTTCTGCTGCTTTTTGGCGAATGGATTCACGTTTTTGCAGGTCACTGACTGCTGCCTGATCCAGACGATTAAAATAATCAATCAGAGCATCCTGAATTAATGGTTTGTTTAACTCTACGTGATCATAATTTTCCTGACCACGAACAACCACGCTCACTTCAACTACCACATAACCAAGTTTTTTTCCGGTTGTTTGATAGAAAGTCAGTATCTTGGGGTCAATCTCGTAATACATCAGCGGAAGAGAGTCCGCTTTATCTTCTCCTTCAGCTTCTTGAGCATTGACCATTGGTGCAAGTAGCAAAAAAAATAACAGCAAAAATTTATTCATACTTTTCATACAATTTAATTTCAGATAATCCATTTAATTTGTATTTGTAAGTATAGACAAAAAACTACAAAATCGAACAAAGTCTGAAAATGATTACTAAATCTCAATCATCTCAAAATCAATTTTACCCACGCCACAATCGGGACAAAGCCAATCTTCCGGTACATCTTCCCATTTGGTACCAGGTGGAATTCCATCATCCGGCCAACCTTTTTCTTCATCGTAAATAAGGCCGCAAACGATACATTCCCATTTTTTCATTGAACAAACTCCAAATGCTTAATCTGTATATAAAGTTTTTAATCATCTCTACCAAGTGAGGTATAATTATGCCATCATTTAACGCCATTTTGTTATAATTTGACATAAAAACTGATTAAGGCGATTGATTTGAACCAATCTACCTATGAAATGTTGGCTTACCAGGGCAGTTTAACGGCATATTTCAAAAATGTGATGGGAGTATCGCCAACACTAAGCTGTTTGAAACAAGGTTATGCTTTTCCAACATCTAAAGAAAGAGAGCTGTTGGATATCCCTGCTCGACAATATGCATTAATTAGAGAAATAAAAATGGGCAAAGGCGACGAAAACTGGTTATTTGCCAGAAGTGTCATCCCGCTGGAAACCTTACAGGGAACCGCCAAACGCATTACCAGCTTAAGACATGTTCCAATTGGCAAAATCCTGTTTGGTCGAAATGGTGCAAAACGTAGCTGGATGCAGGTATCTTTGGCCTATAATCTGCCGGATACATTGGAATGTTTGGGAGATAATATGTCTCCTCCCTTATGGAAAAGACAGTCAATTTTTAGATTTACAGATAAGCCTTTATTGGTTAGCGAATATTTTTTACCTGATTGTCCCATTTATGAAGATAGATAAAGATAAAATTATTAATACCATTACCCACCTTGCTAAAAATATATATGAGCAAGGTAAAAAGCTATGGCTCTCAGTCAAGCCCTGGTTAAAACGTATCAAAATAACACCTCACTGGCAGAATAGATTAAAACAATATGCATTGATGATGCGCGTTGACAAACCCATTGGCACATTGTTACTACTTTGGCCAACATTTTGGGCGCTATGGCTTGCAAGTGATGGAACTCCCGATGTCAGTTTGATAATTATTTTTACTTTGGGTGTGTTTTTAACGCGTTCAGCTGGTTGTGTGATCAATGATTATGCCGACAGGCATCTTGACAACAAAGTTGAAAGAACCAAAACCAGACCGCTAACCTCCGGTCAAATCAGTGAAAAAGAAGCCCTGATTGTTTTTGCTGTGTTAGCATTTTGTGCTTTTTTGTTGGTGTTTTTTCTTGACCCTCTGGTGATGTACTTATCTGTTGTCGCAATTATTCTGGCTACAATTTACCCCTTTATGAAGCGAATTATCTATTTTCCTCAGGCTGTTCTTGGTGCTGCTTTTTCAATGTCTATTCCAATGGCTTACGCTGCAACTAATGGTGAAATAGACAATCTGGCGTGGCTGCTTTTCATTTGTAATCTTTTTTGGGTAATTGCCTACGATACCTTGTACGCAATGGTAGATAAGGAAGACGATATCAAGGTTGGTATCAAATCAACCGCCATTTTGTTTGGCGAAGCCGATCTGACAATCATAGCCGTGATAGAAGGGTTCTTTTTGTTTGGTATGTTGCTTCTTGGTGGACGCTATGACCTGAATGGATGGTATTATTTGGGATTGTTGGTAGCAACCGCATTATTTGCATGGCAGCTTTATCATTGTAGAAAAAGGCAAAAAAACCACTGTTTTATAGCTTTTTTAAATAATAATTGGGTAGGATTTTCTATTTTTTGTGGTATTCTATTAGGTCGCTAGATAGAAATAAGGTAACTATGTAAACGGACTTTGAAGCGATGGTTAATTTTTTTCGTATACAGCAAAAAAGGTCCGACAATGTCATCAAAGATATTGGTAGTAGAAGACGACATAGCTAATCAAAGAGTAGCTAGCCTGTTCCTTAAAAGGTTAGGCTATGAGACAGATATTGCTGAAAATGGAAGCATGGCAGTTCAACTGGCCGAAAATAATAGCTACCAACTCATCCTTATGGATTGCCAAATGCCAATAATGGACGGTTTCGAAGCAACCCGAAAAATCCGCTCCAGCAGCAATAACAATAAAGATATCCCGATTATCGCGTTAACCGCAAATGTTGTTTGTGGTATTAATGGCGAATGTCTTGATGCTGGAATGAACGATATTTTGAACAAGCCAGTTCAACTGGAAAAACTGAAAGAAGTAATCGATAGCTGGATAGTGTAAAAAAAAGCAGCCGAAAGGCTGCCAATAGTTTGAAGGTTTGTAGCTTCGAATTAAAAGTTTTTCATTAACTCGCCCATATTAAACTTATTATTTTTGTACTCGTCAGGCACTTTAAACAAGTCAGCAGGCTGATCACCAATTGATAAGTTGGTCAATGACTGTTTCAAAAACATGCCATTTTTTGCCTTGATATCCGTTTTTACCACAATATTATTACTCACTTTCCACATAAACCCGTTAAAGACAACGCCCTCAGGATCTTTTAAAGTAACTTTATACCTGGTCGCTTCTGAACCGTTAACTTGTTCAGTTCCTTGAGCTTCAGAAGATAACTCTTTCATGGTGTCCATTGTAATTGGAGCACCTTCATCCTTTGAACCAAATGGTTGCTTTATATGCATTTTTAATTTTGGCATTAACACAATGACTTCTTTTTTCTTGAAGTTCACAATGTTAATTGTGGTTCCCATATCAATTTTTTCCAAGTTGATTTCACGGCGAATTTTTCTGGGCTTTGGTTGATAATAAATTTTGGTTTCGAATGTGCCTTCTTTTGTTTGCAGTATTTCGTCCCCACTATAACCTTTTGTTGGCCAATCCAAATCCTTTGCCTCAACTGAAAATGCCATAACGCTGAATAATATAATGACTGATTTTAATAATATAACTCTCATGTTTTTCTCCTTACCCTGTTAATGCCTTAATGTTCCGATATGTATGCGCGTTTTCCAGTAGCCTTGACCACTTTGAGCCAATTGGTGCATGGTTTCTAATTCTTTTATTGCATCCTCAATAGCTTGAGCTTTTTCTGCCTCTTTTTTAACGGCCTTTTCCGCTTTGATATTGCCAGCATACTTTTCATCATATTCCTTCTTTAATTGTTCCTTGAGTTTTCTCATGTCAGTACGGTAACCCAAAGTATCAAACGAAGCGCCGTTTGCCTTGGATTCTTCATACTTTTTGCTCAACTCAACATACTTGGGATTAGAGTTAACATACTCATCTTTGGTTGGCCTTGAACCTTTTGATTTAGTTGTACTGTCAGAATCATTTGCATATTTTTCTTTATATTCTTTTTGGAGCTTTTTCTTTAAAGGACTGAGTTTCTTTAATTCACGCATATAACCCATTTGATCACCGCTTGATGCAAGCTGATTTGCTCTTTTTTGAATTGCAGCATATTCAGGGTTACTATTGATATATTCATTTTCAGTCATTTTTTTAGTGTGTTTATTGGTTGCTTTATTTGAATCTTTTGCAACATTATGCCTTAATTCCAGATAACCGTACTGTTTGCACATGGCTTGAAATTTTGCGTTTGATAGTTTTCTTTTTAAAGAGTAAAAAATATTTGATCTGACCGCATAATCAACCTTAGCCTTACAATTTGTTAAACTGCCGCCAATTTGCTTGATGCGCACATGAGATGAATAAGCTTCTCCTGGACCATCACCAAGTGATAATGCAATTGAAACCTCTTTGTCACCTGTTCCTTCTTCAATTTCAGTTTCATCAGAATAGGCTCGTTTAGTATTTTTTAAATACCATTTTTCTACTTTAATAATCGGGTCATTTGTATAATACGCATCACCCACTTTAACAGCTCCAGGATAAAGCTTAAAAGCGAGCTCATGGTCAGATAACGCACTGCCACTCAACAACATTGAAATAGTGAACAAACCTATTGCCACTAATCTATTTTTAAACATAACCTGTTTTGTTTTCATATTTAACCTCGTCTCTTAGTTTAATTTCTCGTTATTCAGCGCAGGGAGACTGCTTCCACTGTTTTCCTTTGCAGGACCAGTCCTCGCTATCATATGAACCTACAGGTGTACTCCACCCTACCTTATAAGCAAATATTTCCGCATCAGTTACATAGTCAAAAGGCCTCTGTCCAAGGCTATTACCAACAGGACAACTATATCTTGTCTCTCTAACTAGTCGATCATATGTATCAGCAAGTGTCGTAACTGACGCTAATGTCAAATCTTCATCTTTACACCCAAATGCAAGCTCAATATCTTCTGTCATACCATCTTTATCCTTATCAGCGACATTAGATTTCCGCATATTTAAAAACTCTTTATAATGTTGGTTTTCATGCTTAAGTGCCATCGCGAAACAATCAATGCCTTTCGAAACTATTCCAGGGCCTCGCTTAGAAAGAGTACAATCACCGGCTGAATGAATCACCATATCTGATAGCAATATGCTATTCGGTGATATAAAACGAGCTAAAGGAACATCAGCGGGATCATTTGCTGCTGATATACTGGAAGCATAGCTAACCGCAGCACCATCGCTAACCTGTTTTGCTGCCTTTGTTTGCATCCAGTAATAAAACCAATTAGGATTTTTACCTTCAGGGTTAGTTTTGTGATAAGGGTTAAAAAATACCTCAATCTCTTTTTCTGATTTACATTTACATTTTGGATTACTAGGAGTGAGGGTAATCTTTTTCTTACCAAAATCACTATTGTCAGCAGGGTGCCGTGTATATTTTAGTAACGCATATGTCCCTACATTGCTATCTGTTTTTATCCATTGATATCTTACATTTCCGATATCATCCATTATCCACACTACATCGTCATTGGTCGGTTCTTTTCCGTTATATGATGTTCTTGGCGCTTTCGGAATAGTACGTAATTCGCCGTTACCAGAATAAACATGTTGCTTTGATTCGTTTTCATTATTGGGAAAATCAATTTCATCTAGAAAGCAAAATTCAACATACTTTGGCTTGCTTCTGTAGACTCTACCGCTGGAAGTGGTGTATTCAGCTACAAATTTCACTGGTTTTGTGGATGTATAAACCTCCATGGTAAAAGAAGCCTCAGAATTTCCTTTTGTCGAACTAATCTCTTTCGGTACATCATTTTCAAAATCGGAAATAATTTTTAATGCGGTAAACTTTCCTTTTGAGTCGGAGCTGTTAGCCTTAGCTTTTACTGTAATGGTTTGTATAGCAGGTTCTTCCTTTTTAAAAGATTTACAATAACAATCATCTGCTTCAACATTCAGCACAACCTTTTCATCCTTTATATCAGCTGAAAGCGACCAATCCAGTGAATTTTTAGCAAAACCTTTTTTCTTCTCCAGTTTCTCATGTTCTTTTTGTTTTAGTCTTGCACTATAGAAAGAATCGTCGTGACCATCAGTTTTAAAAGTAAAACCACCTGATACACCATCAAAAGATTCAACTTTTTCTGCTACATGTATTAAAGCTGATGGAATATAGAAAGTATCTTTGACAATTTTAGGACATTCAGTATCACCCTTTTTTACAGTCTCGGTGTATGACTCGCGAATACCATCAATTGAAATGATCTCAGTTGTCACGATAACCTCAAGCGTTGATTGGGATTCACCCTTTGTCAATTTTTTCTGATTTTCGTTATATTGTTTAATCAATTGATTGGCCAAATCACTCAGTTCGGTATTATTTAACTCGTCACGACCAAAATCAGGATTGTTAGCTAAAGTTTCATGTGCAGCCCGCATAACAGCACCAGATTTTTCAGTAGAAATAATCAATGAGCCTGAAACGGTTACTGAGCCACCGCCAGAGGCTTTTTGTTTAATAGGGCCACAATCGCCTGGCTCAGTATCAATGACGCTCATGCTATAACTAGCGCCACCTGAAGTTTCAACCATATAATAGGCTGAATCACCCTTTACGCTGTCTAATACCGCCATACCTGTGATAGATATCTGATAATTTGTCTTGTGTCTTATTTTGTCTTTTAATTCGGAGTAGTCTTTTTTAACATCCAGTTGAATGGGAATCACTTCTGGAAAATCTATTTTCGATGTTTCCTGTCCCAAAACAGCGCACGACAAAAACAATAGCATTATCTTGATGGTTAATCTGACTTTCATGATCCGACCGTCCTTTATTCCTTCGACTTATCAACTTTATTCAAAAATCAGGGTATCCTGAGATACCCTTAATAAGTCAGGATTAATTTCGATAATTTTCCTGATAGTTGCCTTGCCCTTGATAACGATAATATGACTGTGGGATTTGTCGGCTGATTTTATCTACCGATTTACCTATGGCTTCACGAATAGCATCTTCCATTGGCGTATTGGAATAAGTTCCTAATGCCGTGCCCAAATCTGCTGTTCTACCCCATTTTTTAACCGCAGCATTTGCACCCCAGTTAGATGAAGAAACCTTGATAGGAATTGCTTTGAGTATTCGACGTGTTCTGATGTCTACAAGCTTTATATCAATGCTGATTTTTGCTTCTTTTGTAGACAATCCTACTTTACCAAACAGGGAATCTTTCAGCTTTGACATTCCTGCACTGCTGCCACCAGCATCTGGCTCAAAAGCGGTAACTGAACCAATAATCATAATATCAGCTCCTTCCATTAAGCCCATTTCAGCTCCACTTCCCTGTTCTACATAGCCAGAATTAACCATTTGTAATTCCTCGGCCAGCTCTGCGACTTCATCCTGATTAGCCAAAACAATTAAATTACCAACATTGGATAACGAAGTAGAAAGCATTTCACCAATACTATTGGCCATACTTGTTGAGCACTGTGCAGCTTTACTTTTTATCGTACCGACAACAATTCTTGCCTTATTGCCTTGATAAGTCAGATTTTCCTCGATACTTGCTGCTCTGGTTGTTTTGTTAGACTTACCTGTTTTACAACCTGAAATTCCCACTAACAAGAGTGGCAATACTATCCAGTATATTAATTTTGATGACTGCTTCATGATTTCTCCTTTTTGCCTCATTTTTGTTGATACCAATTCAGATTAAATTTGATGTTACCTGAACTAATGTTATGTAAATTACTGGTTGGAATACTGCCTTCCCATACCAATCTTCTGTTTTTAATGTTTTTTAAATTAAAACTTTGCCTTGCTGAATTACCAAACGGATTAATTAAAATTGTTCTCTTGTTGTTGATCTGCTCAAACGTACAAGGATCCTGATAAATTAAAGTTTCCTCAGCTGCGATAGCACCCGGCAACTTTGGTGAAAATTGCAATTCACCTCCAGCCTCATCAAATTCAAAAGTAGAAAAAAGACTGTCAATACTGCTATTAAAACTGGTACTGGTATCATGGAAACGAATGTTTCTTTGTATGGGAACAACTTTTATCTGGTTGTTTTTGCAAGATTTTGCAAAACTGCTTTGTGTATTAAATTGTAGCTGCCCAGAAATAGTTCTGAATCCGCAAGGTTTCTTATTGTTATTATCTTTTTGTTTACAAGGATTTATTGTCACTTTCATGACAATTTCACTGTCACCACCGTTCAGATCATTTAAGTTAATTCCATCAATCTGACTACCTGAAGTTTGGCTGGATGAATTTTGAAGATAATGATTTAACCAAATGTGCGAAATTTTTGCTTCGTATGTCCCTATCCAAAAACCTTCTTCAGAAGCGCCGACCTTTGTTATCAAAAATATTAGAGGCAACAGAGTGACTTTTACTATCCATTTTAACCGCATAAATTCTCCTTTTATTATTAAATGTTCTTGACACATTTATACCAAAGAGAATTTACAGATTATTTACAGATTAAACAGATTTGCTTAATTTTTTGTGATTTTTTCAAATAATTGACGTGTTGCTGTTGAAGCTTCTTCAATACCATCCTGTTCGAGCATTTTAATGCATTGATTATATGCATTTAACGCCATTTTTTTATCTCCCAATGCAAGGTAAACCCTGACTAGACCTTGATAAAGTAGTTCGGTTAATTCAAATTTGGATTGAAGTCTGGAATAGATTTGCAATAACAACTGATATTCCATTTTGTTTTCAAAAAACTTAACTGTCAGAATTATTGACTCGATAAACTTGTTTTTAATATATTCGCCATAGTGTTCAATAAGGCTATTTGTTTCTGTAAACCCTGCTAATCCACCTGAAAATTTATCTACAATATGGGTGATTGACTCAACAATTTCTGATGCCGAATTCCCGCTATCTTCCAGTAATTTATTATGCTTTTTTAATCCTTTTTCCATCGATCTTGTATCAACCCAACATACCGTTGAATTAATTTCAAACTGCCCGTCTTGAGATAAAATCGCATCAGGATGTGATAATAATTTTTTAGCTCTGTGAATTGTAGTATGCAATGTTTGATATGATTTTTTAGAGAAGTCATCATCTGCCCACAAGAGTTCAACCAGCTTTTCTGAACTTATACCTGATGATGCACAAGCTAATGTTAAAATAAGTTCAATTGGTTTTTTTTGCGCTTTACCACCAAATTCAATTTTTTTACCATTCAAACTGATTTCAAAAGAATCAAACAAATGCAATTTTACTGGCCATGCCCAATCATCATAATATTTTGAGGCGGCAACAGGTTTTAGCCCTCTTTTTTCTATAGCTGTCTTTACATAATCCGCTTCAATCCCCAGATGGAGGGCCGTATTATAAATAACAGACAAATCATTCTGACTTAAAACAGCATGCACGACAAAAGCAGAGCTTTTGCCTAACGCCATCGCCTCTTGTAATAGTAGAATTGATTCTTCTGATAGTTTCTGACCTTTTATTCTATAACTAATCAACAAAGTTTTTAAAAAGTAGTTAAGCGAAAAGCTCCCTGTTTTTTTGATGATTTCATTCAATTCGTTAACAGTTCCATTAATGTCAGACTGATTCATATAAAGCGCATGAATCAATGATAAACGGCTCAACCCACTCCCAATATCCAATCCACTCATGTCGGCATACTTAACAGCCAAAGTCGAATATTCCAGCGCTAATTTAGCATTTTTATCAGTTAATGAAATTTTTGAAATAACATCATAATAATAAGCCAAAAACATATAGTTATCGGTTTCACTGGAAGCTGATAACTTTTCAATAGTGGCTGATGCGTTTTTAACATCACCTTCATCCAGATAAGAGATGCTTAACGATTGAAGCAAGAAAAAAGTAAATTTATGTATCCCTGTTTGAGTTGCCAACATCAACCCCTTGTTGGCGTAGGATTTAACTGATTCGTGATTTCCTTCCAATCTTGCAAGATTTGCATTGATCGTACACCACAAAATAGCAATGTATGTATTGTTTGTTTGAGATAATCGTAGTTTTACAGCATCACAAACAAATTTGACTTTATCAGCGTCGCCAATAAACCAGGCATAATACAAATAGAGCAAATAGACCAACTGCGCCATAGCAGTCTCATCAGAAATCTCACTAATTATGTTCTTGATAAATTCCGCTAATGAATGTAAATCATCCAGATTACTTGATCTAAATAGCAATGCGGTAAATAGAGAGACTTTTGTTTTTACCGCTATGACTGGTGCCATCTGTGTGTTTGCTATTTCCTGATAATAAACGTCTATCCAGTTATCAAGTCTACTAAAATCAGCCCATTCTGAGGCAATAGCAGCAATAATATTACACCATGATAAGATTTGTCCCTGAACATCGCGATTCTCCTTAAAAATTGAATACGCCTGTGTAAATAAAGGGTATGCCGCTTTATCTTCCATTGATAACTTGCCAGAAGCATACCAATATAGCAGCCACCCATTCTTCTTTGACAACTCTTCCGGTATGCCTTCAATCCAGCCACAAACCAAATCTTGCTTATTTTCCCCAATGAATTGCTCAGCATTCTCAAGTACCAACTTTATTACAGTACTCCAGTCTTCAGCAATCAGTGCCAGAGCTATAGCAGTTGCAATATCATTTTTTTTCAACGCTATATCAATCGCACTTGTTGTGTAGGGAAGAAAAAATTTATCTTTATTATTTTCTGACAAAAGTAATAACAACTGTTTCTTAAAAGCCTGATGAAACACAAAATTACTACTGTCTTGAATTTTACTGACAAAAAGAGATTGATTAATTATTGTTTTCGCAATGGCTCTGGCTTCTTTTCTATCGAGATTATTAACCATGCCAAGGTCAAATTTTTCTGTGAGCGCCAACATGGATAGGTTAAGTAAATCATCACGCTCACCCAGTGAACGCATTATCCTGTTAAGATTAGTATTTACATATTCATCTGTTATGTATTCGCTTCCAGAAATATTTAAATCGGACAACCCTGTTTCCAAGGATAATTCCAGCAATATTTCACTAATCCAGCCATTGCTTCTTCTGTATATATTATTAATCTCTTCAGTAGATAAGCTTTTGATTCCCTTATATCTAACAAATTCTGCCACTTCATTTTTATCAAATCTGAAATCATTCCAATTTAAAATTAAAGGTTGTTCGATCAATTCAAGCAACCAATCTGTTGGAGAAGATGATGTTTCAATTACAAAAGTTTTCACTTTTGTTTGCATGCCTTTAATTACATTGCGCGCTATGTGATAAGTCAGTTTCTGCTTGTCCAATACTCCAAAATCATCAAGAATGAGGTAGACCGGTTTGTCAGAATGCAAAATGACTTTAGATAACACATATTGAATAAATGCTTCATAGTTTAGTTCTGTGTAAGAAGTTGGTGGATATATTTCTTTTCTGATAGGCGCTGGAATGGATTGTATAAGATTTACTAAAAATATACGTGGGTGATTATCTTCTGGCCGAAGATTAAACCATATATTGGTACAATCAATTGAATCAAGGTAACTTTGAACTAATGTAGATTTTCCACTACATGAAGGCGCGCTAATACCAATACAACCAGAGTTGGATTTTGTTAATTTGGAAAAAATTTTTTTTCTTATAAAAGGTGCTTGCAATTCAGGGCTATATTTATTCATTATATTAATCCCGCAATATCAAAACTTCCATGCACTAAATATACAATATATTCCTGCTACCTAAATCTGCTAGTTCTCATTTTCCTTCTTTCGCTTCAATCTTTGCCCAACTGTCTTTCAAACTGACCGTACGGTTAAACACCAGATTGCCAGCTGTATGCTCGAGTCTGTCAGCACAAAAATAACCTTCCCGCTCAAACTGAAATCCTTGCTCAGGTTTGGCTTGTTCAAGACTCATTTCCACTCGAGATTCCTTTAATACTTCTAAAGAATCAGGATTGATAGTCGATAAAAAGTCTTCAGCTGAACCAGGATTGGGCACATTAAATAATCGATCATACAAACGGATTGTTGCAGGCTTTGAATGCTCAGCACTGACCCAATGGATAACGCCTTTTGGCTTGTAGCCTTCAGGGTTTTTACCCAATGTGTTTTCATCATAGGTGCAAAGTAGCTCTATAATATTGCCGCTTTCATCCTTTACCACGTCATTACAGGTAATCACATAGGCATTTCTTAATCTGACCGCCTTTCCCAAAACCAGACGCTTGTATTTTTTATTCGCTTCTTCTCTGAAATCAGCCTGATCAATATACAAGGTTTTATCAAAATAGAGCGTTCTTTTGCCCATTGCCTCATCATTGGGATGATTAGGCGCGGATAATTCTTCTACTTTTCCTTCAGGGTAATTGGTTAATGTAACTTTTAAAGGACGCAATACGGCCATGGCTCTTGGTGCTGATTTGTCCAAATCTTCACGTACACAATTTTCCAACAGGCTCATTTCAACCGTATGAACTTTTTTTGTCACCCCGGTTCTTTTGACAAAATCACGAATGGCAGCTGGTGTAAAACCACGTCTTCTCATGCCGGAAATAGTCGGCATACGCGGATCATCCCAACCATCAACGTGATTTTCGACAACCAACTGGTTCAGTTTCCGTTTACTGGTAATGGTGTGTTCCAGATTTAACCTTGAAAACTCAATTTGCTGTGGATGACACTCAATGGTGATGTTATCCAGCACCCAATCATAAAGCGGACGATGATCTTCAAACTCCAACGTACAAAGAGAATGGGTAATACCTTCCAGGGCGTCCGAAATACAATGGGTAAAATCGTAAGTTGGATAGATACACCACTTGTCACCAGTACGAATATGATGCTGACGCTTGATACGATAAATCACAGGATCTCGCATATTCATGTTAGGTGAAGCCATATCAATTTTGGCACGCAAGGCCATTGCACCATCTTCAAACTCACCTGCTTTCATTCGTCTGAACAAATCCAGACTCTCGGCAGTGGGTCGTTCCCTGTGTGGACTGTTTTTGCCTGGTTCAGTCAAGGTACCACGATATTCACGCATTTCATTGGCTGTCAATTCATCCACATAAGCCAGATCTTTATTGATTAATTCCTCTGCATAATCGTAAAGCTTGTCAAAATAGTCAGCCGCATGACGAATCTCACCTGACCATTCAAAACCCAACCATTTGACATCCTCGGCAATGGCTTTAGCATAAGCATCTTCTTCCTTGGCAGGGTTGGTATCATCAAAACGCAAATTACACTGCCCCTGATAATCCTGAGCAAAACCAAAATTAATACAAATGGATTTGGCATGTCCTACATGCAAAAAACCATTAGGTTCTGGCGGGAAACGGGTTTGAACATGATTATGTTTGCCGGATGACAAATCACCTTCAATAATGTTTCTAATAAAGTTGGAAGGTTTTATCTCTTCACTGCTCATGGATTTTGCTTTCTCTATTTTTAATCAGTTAAAACTTGTTAAGTTTGGCTTATTGCCACAAACCGCGATTTTACCTCAGTTTAAGGGTTAGACGTAACATTAAAGTCAAACTATTTGCAAAAAATCATTATTTGTAGGTTATAATATCGCTGAATCCTGAGGGGTGGCCATTAAGGCCTGAGATTTCGTCCTGATTTGAGATTGTCTTATCAGCATCGTAAAACCCTTTGAACCTGATCCGGATAGTGCCGGCGTAGGGACAGGCAGTCGATTTTGATAAAATTAATTTCTTTTATCATCCGCTTCCGCTCAGCAGTATTAAAACTTAATATTGCTGATCCTGAAAATCGTCCAACCGGATCTCCATTTTAACCTTGATTATTTATCAAGGTTTTTAGCTTTTTATTGGAGATCACCAAATGAAACATATTTTAAAATTGTTATCAATTTTATCTTTATCACCTGTATTTAATTTATATGCAAACGAATCTGATCCATCAGATAGTTTTGTGAATGAAAATGTGATTCTGGTTACAGCTGAACTACAAGCAGAATCACCGCTTAAACTGGCAAACAGTGTCAGTGTTATTAATGATGATGCCATCAAGCAAAGAAATGCTGAGCACCTTGAGCAATTATTTAATCTAATCCCTAATGTTAATTTTTCTACAGGCGCTTCTCGTGGAAGATTTATTCAAATACGTGGCGTAGGTGAACGCAGTGAATTTGTAGAGCCGGTAAATCATTCTGTTGGGGTTATGATTGACGGGATTGATATGACCGGAATAGCAACTGCAGCCACCATGCTTGATGTCGCACAGGTTGAAATCTTGCGTGGCCCACAAGGTACATTGTATGGCGCCAATGCATTAGCTGGCTTGATTAACATCGTCACAAATAAACCGAGCGATGATGACTATTCCTCTGTCGGCTTTGGTATTGAATCCTTTGGCGGCCAATCAGCTTCGCTGGTTGTCAGTAATTCTCTTGATGAAGATTCTGGCATTCGCCTTGCTATTGGGCAATATCAAACTGATGGTTATACGAAAAACCTGTTCCTCAATCGCGAAGATACCAACAACATTGATGAACAAAGTCTGAGAGCCAATTACTATTATGACAACAACAGGGATTTCGCTTTTTCCTCTCATCTAATGATAATTGATGCTGATAATGGCTATGATGCATTTAGTCTGGATTCAAACAGAAATACCTACTCGGACAACCCAGGGCATGACAAACAAAAAACCCATGCACTAGCCTTCAAGTTTAATTTGCAACTGAATAATGAAATGACATTTCAAGCCAATATTAGTAATGCTGATTCCGAGCTGGCTTATGGCTATGATGAAGACTGGAGTCATCCTGGCATTTGTGATGGTACTGCATGTGATTCGGCTTTGTGGGGATTTGACTGGTGGTATGCCTCTTTCGATAATTACCTCAGAGATAACAAAAATACAAGCATTGATCTCAGATTAAGCTCCAATTCCTCTGACGAAGATTCCAGCTGGACTCTTGGCTGGTACCATCGAACACAACAAGTCGATCTACTGCGAGTTTATACCTATGCAGCAAGTGATTTTAGTAGTCGTTATCAAACCGATAACACAGCCCTCTATGGACAATACCAATACCCGATAGCTGAAGATCTTTCACTGGTTATGGGATTGCGAACAGAAAACCGAACTGCTGATTACATTGATAGCAATCTGGCGGCCTTTAACCCGGATGAAAACCTGTGGGGTGGAAAATTTTCTATCCAGTATCAATACGCCGAAAACAGAATGTTGTACACATTGATTTCCAGAGGTTACAAAGCAGGCGGATTTAACACTGATGGCAATCTTTTAACACTGGATCGAGAATATCAAACTGAATTTATGTGGAATTATGAAGCAGGTATAAAAGGTCAGTGGCTTGAAAATCGTTTAACCCTTTCCGCAGCAATTTTTTATCAGGATCGAGAAGATATTCAGATCAAACAATCAATTGTGAGATCAGTTGCAGATGGAACCACCATACAGGATGGAGGGCTTTGTCCTTGTAGCTTTACAGATTATTTGACCAATGCTGCAAAAGGCACAAACCTTGGCTTTGAACTGGAAAGCCAATGGCAAGCTGATCAGGATATTAATTTTTATGCCTCCCTTGGTTTACTAAAAGCCGAATTTAAAGACTTTAACAGCTTTACTCACGTCAATGCCGACCTGGCAGCAAATCCACCAGTTCCATATAATATGGATGGTCGTCAGCAAGCACATGCGCCATCCTATCAATTCACGATTGGTATAAATTATTTTATCGGCAATAACTGGACAGTTAATTTTGAAACTCAAGGGAAGGATGCCTTCTATTTTTCTGACAGACACGAAGAAAAATCAGATACCTATGAAATATTTAATGCTGGCCTCGCCTATCATGAGGAAGATTGGAACATTAATCTTGTAATTCATAATATGACGGATCAGGATATTAAAACACGTGGTTTTGGTAGTTTTGGCAATGATCCGAGAAAATTTTATGAAACTGAAGCCTATTATCAATTTGCAAAACCGAGAGTAGTGAGTATCACTGCCAACTTTGAATTTTAAACGAGGTTATCATTATGAATATTTCAATTGAAATGAGTTTGTATCCACTGGATGATAATTTTTTATCCATTATTAAGGACATTGTTAAGCGACTCAATAGCGCAGAAAATATTGTCTGTAAAACCAATACCATGAGCACTCAAATTTTTGGTGAGTGCAACATTGTTATGCAACTATTAAATGAGATTGTTCAATACTCATTCACCACTTATGGCAGACAGGTCTTTATCGTTAAAATCCTTAATGGCGATGTCAGGCCAGAAAATGGATAACTTTGTTAACCAATTTCTAGCCCAGCTTGCCGCCACTTCTGTTTGGGAGTGGCTGGCGGTGATATTGGCTCTGGCTTATTTGATACTTGCTATCAGAGAAAATATCTGGTGTTGGGTAGCCGCATTTTTTAGTACTGCGATTTACATATTTTTATTTTTTGATGTGAATTTATACATGGAATCAGCACTCAATATTTTCTATCTGGTGATGGCAATTTATGGCTGGTTTCGCTGGCGTAATGGTGAACATCTTGCCGATACAAAGGCTATTGTCAGCTGGTCTTCACAATACCATTTGATATTGATTTTTATTACACTGGCTATTTCTATCGTTTCTGGCTGGTTATTAAACAACTACACCAGTCAGGATTATGCCTATCTGGATTCGTTTACCACCTGGTTTGCAATACTCACTACCGTTATGGTTGCCGAAAAGGTATTGCAAAACTGGTTATATTGGCTCATTATAGACAGCGTTAGTATTTACTTGTACTTGCAAAAAGGATTGGCACTAACCAGTCTTCTGTTTCTGATTTACCTTGGATTGGCCTGGCTAGGTTGGATAAAATGGAAACATCATTATGCCCGACAGAATGAGTAAACCAGAATGGTGGATAAGTTCTTCTGAAAACTGGAGTGAACTGGTCTATGCTTTATCCTCTCTTGATATCGATCTTCACTCTTTACATGATAAATCCAGCTGGAAAAAAGTTGGCATTGGATTGTCGCAGAATAACTTTCATTTAACTTTTAACAAGCAAGAGCTGTTTGTTCAATTTTCGAGTGATGATACTGAACAAAAACGGCCGTTGTTACAAACCAATCAAATTTATGATTTTTTGAAGCAATTACCGTCCATGCAAAAATGGCTTCACTTGCCAATTTATTCATCTCCATCAATTAATTTATTTCTCTGGATTGAGCAGGCATCACACTTTATTGATGCCAGCCAGTTTGATGAAATTCAACAGCAATGTGTGGCGTTTTTTGCTGACCTGCATCGGATAGAAATTGATTCAAACACCAATATGAAAACCCTGGATATGAACACTCATATCGACAACTACAAACATGAAGCTCTTAACAAGCGACCTGATATGCGTTCATTAATAGAAAATCACGCCAGCCAGGCCAGATTATGTTCAATAGAATACAAACCTTCCTGCTTTTGTCATAACGATGTTTCTCCAACCAATGTATTATTAAGAGATAAGGATATCTGTGTGATTGACTGGGAATATGCTTGTATAGGCGACCCTGTTTTTGACCTTGCCGGTTTTTCTTACAACTTTGGTTTGTCTCCTGAACATGAAATTGCTTTTATTAACGATTATCAACAAAAGAGCAGTATTGAATTTAGTCAATCCCGGTTTTCAGTAATGAAAAAACTCTATCATCAACTCACACAATTATGGTTTTACTGAGTCTCAATCAAACACTCATCGTAGATGAAATTTGGAACAATTTTATTTTAATGACAAGTGCAAAATATTGATTAATAAATCTGCATAAAATCACAAATAGTCTATAGTTATATGAGGATAGTTATACACATGAGGGAATCATGAAAAGTTCTAATTATTTACGTCAGGCGAAGAGAAGGAAAAATCGTTCACTGTATAATGGGGACTTGAACATATCTGAAAATGACCAAATTGTTGGAATTGAAGCCTTGGCAAGTGTTTTGGATACCGAGGAACATAATATTTCAAACTGGATCAAGGAAGGTATGCCCGTTGAACAGGAAGGCAGTGAATTCAGTGACTGGATTTTTAATTATGCCAATGTCAAAAATTGGCTTGATGAAAATGGGGTCAATGTTTAAAGCTTGCAAGGTTATTCTCCTGATCGATATTGTTTCTGATTGAAATTATTCAGCTGATAAAACCGTTTATCTTTTGGATGCCGTGCTTTCATCAAGTACGGCAATTCAGTTTTCCAATTTCCGCCAAAGATATCACCTGATTTCCTGCCACTATCATATGATCCAGTAACCTGACATCAACCACTTCCAGAGTTTCCTGCAAGGTGCTTGTTAGCCTGATATCTGACAAACTCGGTTCTGCAATACCTGAAGGATGATTGTGAGCAATAATAATTGCTGCTGCATTATACGCAAGCGACTTTTGTACGATGACTCTGGGATGTACTGAAGAAGAGTTTATAGTTCCAAAAAATAATTCTTCGTACTTTAACACCCTGTGTTGATTGTCCAAAAACATTACTGCAAACACTTCATTTTTTCTTTCAGTCAAATACCCCTGAAGGTATCTTTTTACTTCATCAGGATTTTTCAGAGCACTTCCCTGATTCAGACTTTCAGCAAGATAACGTTGTGTCATTTCAATACTTGCCATCAATTGCACATACTTGGCCTGTCCCAATCCCTTAAATTGGCAAAAATCCTTTTGCGAAACAGCCATCAACTTCTTCAAACCACCAAAATGCTGAATAATTTCACGTGATAAATCGATCACGTTTTTTCCATGTGTGCCTGTTCGAAGAAATATGGCCAGTAATTCTGCATCTGTCAGCGATCTTGCACCTTTATTTAACAACTTTTCCCGCGGTCTTTCCTCTTTTGGCCAAGTGGTTATCAAATCCATTTGATATTCTCCTTTTATACTTTTTGAATATGCATCATTTTTATGAAATATTTTTAACGAGTTTGCCTTGTCAGTGCGTTAAAAAACAGAGGAAAAAACTGAAATTTTTGTAAGAAATTGCCCCAAAGGTTTGATATGATTAACGATTAAGTTAGTGAGTGTTCAGTTCG
>Ga0224501_10001048_pt1 | contig 21194 bp, 26 predicted proteins | sample SF_Oct11_sed_USG_4_FD_169105 | JGI IMG/M metagenome (GOLD analysis project Ga0224501, IMG submission 169105) | Sediment microbial communities from San Francisco Bay, California, United States - SF_Oct11_sed_USGS_8_1 | ecosystem: Environmental > Aquatic > Marine > Sediment | place: USA...
TCATCCAGCCCAAGGTCCCTGAGTCTGTTGAAGAACTGAGCTATCGTCGGGAGCTCCAAGCCAGCCTCTTTCATCAGCAACTTGTTTGACAAGACCTTGTGGATGGGTCCCTCCCCCACAACGCTCCCTCGGCTCATTATGAACGCCCTATCGACGAGTATGGTAGCCAGGTCCACGTTATGCGTCGCTACGATTAGCGTGATTCTTTCCGCTTCATGCAGCTTCACGAGAAAACCGACCAGCTCTCGGGTGCTCTCCGGGTCTAGGTCAGCCGTCGGCTCGTCCAGAACCAGCACCTCGGGCTTCATCGCCAGGACCGTTGCGATCGCAGCTCTCTTCATCTCCCCCACGCTGAGATGATGCGGAGCTTTCTCTTCGTAGCCCCTCAGCCGAACCGTCTCCAACGCCCAACGAACTCGCTCATCAACCTCGTCTTGAGGCAGTCCCATGCTCAGGGGGCCGAACGCCACATCCTCCCTGAGCGTGGGGCAGAAGAGTTGATCCTCCGGATTCTGGAAGACAACGCCAACCCTGCTCCGTATCTCCCTCACGGTCCCATCCTCAACCGGCATCCCCAAGACCTTTACATCTCCCTCGGTCGCTCTCAAGATCCCGTTGAGATGCAAGACCAACGTCGATTTCCCCGCGCCGTTGGGACCTAAGATCGTGACTCTCTCACCCTTGAGGATACTCATGCTGACTCCATCCAATGCCAGGGTGCCATCCGGGTATCTATAACTCACACCCTCAAGCTGGATCGCAGTGTCCTCCAATCTAGGCAACCCCCATGTGCAGGAAATCCAGCAAGAAGATCGCCAAGCAAATGGAAAGTATCACTAGGCCAAAAACGAAGTCCCTTGTCCGTAGCTTCGCATAATCCATTGATTCGAGTTGCCCCGAGTAGCCTCTCGCAAGCATGGCCATGTAGACCCTCTCTCCCCGCTCGTATGATCTGATGAAGAGCGTCCCGACCATCGACGCCAGCGAACGCAGCACCTCCATCCGACTCTCCTTACCAACCGAACGGGATTCTCTGGCAACGACCATTCGATACGCCTCATCGACGAGGACAAAGATGGACCGGAAGGTAACCGATGTCAACGTGACGAACAGGCTTGGAACCCTGAGCCTGTCCATAGCCTGGATAACCTTGGAGAATCTCGTTATCAGAATCAAGAGCGTCAGCGACGCCACACAGACCCAGACCCTCAAGAAGAACTGGGCAGCTTTGTAGATGCCTTCAACCGTGATCACGGCAATGTATGGCCTGATCCCAATCTCAACCAAAGGTGTTCCAGGGGTTATGAAGAGAAGCGGAAGAGTTATGATCCCGGCGAACAAGGGGACGAAGACAGTGGCTCTATACAAGAAGAACCTCAAAGGTATCCTCGCCGCCGCAGCCAATCCAAATACCAACGCCAATAGGATAGACAGAGAGATCATCGTTCTCGCCGCGACAGCAGTCACCACGATGGCGAATGTGCTGATGATCTTTACCCGAGGATCTATGGATTGCAAAAGTCCGGCTGAAGCAGAGTACTTCTCGACATAGAATGTGTCTTCGAACGTCTTGAGAAAACTTCTCAACATCTACTTCCACCTCAGCCTCCTCACATAGTCAAACTAGGTCTTTGAACTCCTCAACGCTTTTCCAATGGCAAAGGTGACCAGTAGCGTCAGCAATGTGAAGGTTATGCCCAAGATTATGTTAACCGCGGCGTTGCCTTCGAATCCAGGCAGTTCATAGTTAGGAAGAGGCGGTTCGTAGATGGGAGATTCACTCACACCGAAGTTCTCAGCGACCTCATCTAGGGTCTCGGCCGACATGGAGAGCACTTGGACTCCCACCATGACGAAAACCACGGCGAACACCACCCCAACAGCGACAAGCCACCTATTCCTCGTCAAGGCTGACCCTCCGTTTGTGAACGAATGACGGGAAAACCTCCCATCCATGTCGGCGCGGCCTTCGGCAGGTTCAGCAAATCCGGTCGAATCCTCAAGAGAAGTCCCAAGATTGATGCTGTGACAATGCCTTCCCCAACCCCGATAATTGAATGGTTTATGGCCATCGCTGCTACCGCAATCGGGACACTGTACGGGAAGGAGAGCGTCGACAAACCCAGTTCAAAGCCAGCGAAGACAGCGGCCAGAAGATCTCCCAGAAAGGCTCCTACGAACGCCCCGACGAGAAGACTACCGGTGTCCTTTCTGAATTTCAAAACCAGCAGAACCACGAGGTATGGGATGAAGACGCCGACCACACCCATGTTCCAAACGTTAGCCCCGAAAGTTGTCAGTCCGCCATCGCCAAAGAACAGCGCCTGGATCAGGACGATCACGGTCATCGATATCATTCCTGCGTACGGTCCAAGTGTGATTCCAAGGATGGGCCCCCCCAATAGGTGAGCCGTTGTACCACCTATTATCGGATAGTTCATTATCTGCGCCGCGAAGAACAGCGCGGTAAGCGTCGCCATGAGGGGCACGAGTCTATCACTCAACACCACCTTCGTTCTTCGAAACGCAAACACCCAGAAGATCCCCGCACCAACATACATGACAGAAGCTATCGACAAGTCCAGAAAACCATCGGGAATGTGCAACCCAAACACACCTGAGGGCCTACGTTTCGATCGATCTAGAGCCTACAGCGTCCATGCTAGTAATACTATTTGAGATTTTCGTAATACTCGATCGAGCTAACGGTATAGCAGCGCGGCTTTGATCAATTTCTCTGGGTGTCGACGCAGCTTCGTCATCCACTCTTTGTATGAGATCGAGCCGTTTACGAGTTCGCCGAGCATGTCTTGAAACCACTTGTCCCGCCTCACAGCGGCAACCAGCGTTTCCTGGCGGTCTTCGGCCTCGAGAAAACGCCTCTTGATGCCTGGGCCAAATCTCATATCCTCGGTTACCCGAGCAGACATATTCTTGGAGTAGATCTCCATTATCTTCTGTGAGCTCTGATTCTCCTCCAAGGCTGTGACCACCGATCGTCCCGCGGCTTCGCCTGTCTTCATGGCGTACCAAATGCCCTCTCCCGTAATCGCGGACACGAAGCCCCCTGCATCCCCAGCTAACAAGAAGCCATCCCCGCATATTCTCTCCACCGCTTGTGAGCAGCACATCATGTGTGCCTGGCTGAGCTTGACCACGGAACCCTGCAACTTGGTTGAAGCGATTGGGTGGTGCCGGATGAAGTTGTCAAGCCTCTGCCACAGATCGATCTTCTGCTCCCTGATCGTCTCCACCCATGTTCCTAAACCAACAGATACAAGCCGTCGTTTAGGAAAGATCCACGCATAACCTCTGGGGATCACCTGGTCACCAAAGTAAACCTCAACCCTGCCACCTATCCTATCTTCGATCGTGCCCTCAGGCATTTCGAGGTGACGCTGCACACAGGCCGCTACAGACATGGGAGTTCTTCTGTATACCTTGAAGTACCTCATCAGCATCGTAGGATATCCATCGGCCATAATGGTGAAAGGCGCTTGAACCATCTCCTGTTTCCCTCGGTGTTTGGTAACTACTCCCGCTACTCGCTCGTCCTTGAAGACCACCTCTGTAGCCTTCGTCTCCTCCCTGATCTCTGCCCCCGCATCAAGGGCTCTCTGAGACATGACTCTGTCAAACGCGCTGCGCATCGTGGTCCAGGCCGGCTGCCTGAAAGTCACTGTTGCTGCTCGTCCGGAGGGACTGTGAACGACACCCTCCCGGACCTCCCGCTCACAGACAGCCAAGGGAGGTTCGTAATCGTGAATTACTTTCGCCGTAAGGCCTCCCGCGCAAGGTTTCTCCCGGTCCAACCTGGACTTCTCGATCACAACCGTGGTGAAGCCAGCCTGAGCCACGACTCTCGCTGCCGTTGAACCAGCCGGCCCCGCGCCCACGACCAGCACGTCGCACCTCAAAGAACCCCACCGATGACCAGGTGTCTGATCGTCGATCAAACGCGACGACTATCTAAGCCTTGGCTGAGCCGCAGCACTCAGCGCCTCCGGGGGCCAACACCGCCCAAATCGACCGAATCAAAGGGATCGCCATTATTATCAGTCAATTATGCAAAAATGCTATTTTGGATGAATTAACACCCCTCTTGATCGATCCCGATTGTGGAGCAAAACCACGTACTTTTTGTCATTTCGTCTCACTTTTTGAGAGAAACGCCCCCTCCTTTGGTAAAAAATCTTATATCTTTGTCCTACGGGCAGCACGGTGGTCTTGGCTGGAATAGCAAAGATGGTTCACGTAAGGACGAGTAGCTTTCACTCAAAAGACAAAGGTGAAGTTTTTCGGGCGCTCGCCTCCAGTCCGCAGGGTTTAAGCGAGGAGGAAGCCAAGAGGCGTCTGGAAGAGCATGGACCGAACGAGCTGACAAAAGAGAAAGGAAAGTCGCCCATAGTTTTGTTTCTGAAGCAGTTCAAGAATTTCCTCATAGTGAGTTATCTTGTTGCGGTTACCCTATCTGTTTTAGTGGGCCATACACTAGAAGCCGCTACCATGATCGTTATGATAGTTGCAAGCGTGACACTCGGTTTCGTGCAGGAATATAGATCTGAGAGAGCGTTGGAATTTCTCCAAAAGATCATAGCCCCAAGAACTACGGTGCTTCGCGATGGAAGGGAGCATGAGATATCCTCGAGAGAACTTGTGCCAGGGGATGTGGTTCTCTTCAAGACCGGTGATCGCATACCCGCTGATGCTAGAATAGTTGAGGCGGCTAATTTGAAGACGGACGAATCCTCCCTAACGGGAGAGTCTGTGCCCGTAGAGAAGAACACCGATCCTTTGCCTGGAGATACAGTTGTTGCAGAAAGATCTAACATGGCATTCAAGGGAACTATTGTGACTTATGGGCATGGGATGGGGCTTGTCACAGCGACGGGTATGGGGAGCGAGTTCGGTAAGATAGCCACCATGGTCCAGATGCAAAGAGATGAAGGAACACCGTTGGAGAAGAAAATGGCTCACGTTGGAAGATGGCTAGGAACTCTTTGTCTGATCGTTGCAGGCGCCATAACATTTCTTGGCTTGTTGAAGGGCTATGGCTATCTTACCATGATGATCTGGGGGATAAGTCTAGCCATAGCGGCTTTTCCGGACTCGCTGCCCGCCATCGTCACTGGAGCTTTGGCTATTGGGGTTCGAAGGATGGCTCGACGCAACAGCATAGTAAGAAGACTTCCAGCCGTAGAAACACTTGGTTCCACCTCTGTGATATGCGCAGACAAGACGGGGACCATGACGAAAGGGGAGATGACTGTCCGAGAAATATATATGAATGGTGAGACAACAACTGTTAGTGGCACTGGGTACGAACCGGAAGGAGAGTTCCATCGCGGCGGCCACAGCCTGTCCCGCGGAAAAGATCCCAGCCTTCGGTTAATACTCGGATCCGGAGCCCTTTGTAACGATGCTAAGCTGGAGAAGGGAGACAACAGGTGGGTTGTAGTAGGAGACCCAACGGAAGGCGCTTTAGTGGTTGCAGCAGCTAAAGCTGGCTTACGAGAGGATCGACTGAAAAGACATCCACGGATCGGGGAAATCCAGTTCACCTCTGAAAGAAAGAGGATGACTACAATTCATGAAAGTCCAAAAGGCGTCGTTGCCTACATGAAGGGAGCACCGGCAGTGGTTTTGGAGAGATGTGATTCAATTTATGACGATGGGCGCGTAAAGAAGTTGAGCAGCAAAACCAAAAGAGAAATCTTGCAGGCAAACGAGGAAATGGCGAACAAGGCTTTGAGGAACCTTGCGGTCGCCTATAGAAAGTTCGAGAAAGCTCCGGAGACTTTCGATCGAGAAATAGAGAAAGGCTTTACATTCCTCGGCATCGTTGGGATGATGGATCCCCCTCGAGAAGAAGTTAAGGATGCGATCAAGTTATGCGAAAGGGCGGGCATCAAAGTCGTAATGATCACTGGAGACAATAAACTCACTGCAATAGCGGTAGCCAAGAAACTCGGTATGGTCAAAAACGACGAGACGATGGTTTTGACCGGGGCTGAACTGGATAAATTGAGCGGTGAGAGATTTGAAGAAATTGTGGAGAGAGTTGTAATCTACGCCAGGGTCCTGCCTGAACAAAAGGTTAGGATAGTCAAGGCCTTGAGAAAGAGGGGGCACGTTGTTGCCATGACAGGTGACGGCGTTAACGATGCTCCAGCTTTGAAGCGAGCAGACATAGGAGTTGCGATGGGAATAACCGGCACGGACGTGACTAAAGAGGCGTCGGATATGACGTTGGCGGATGATAACTTCCAAACCATCGTAGCGGCTGTGGAAGAGGGAAGAAAAATATACGGCAACATAGGGAAATACCTTGCCTACCTGCTCTCTGGTAACATAAGTGAAATGCTAATCATTGCCGTCGCAGCTCTAGTGGGGTTACCTTGGCCGTTGACCGCACTTCAACTTCTGTGGATAAACATGGTCACCGACGGGTTGCCTGCTCTTGCCTTGAGCGTGGATCCTCCAGAACCGGATATACTGGATCAACCGCCTAGAGACCCAAAGAAGAGCATATTCACCAGAAGAATGAAAATATACTTTGCAGGCTATCCAGCGCTAGTTTGCATTGCGACCTTTCTGATGTACAATTCTTGGCTGGGCATAGACTTGACGAAAGCCCGCACCCTTCTCTTCACCACTTTGGTGATGTTCGAGATGTTTGACGCACAAAATGTTCGTTCACTTCACCACTCGGTTTTCAAGATAGGAATCCTTTCCAACAAGTATCTGGTAACTGCCACCGCATCGTCGTTTTTGTTGCAGATCGCCGTCGTATCCATTCCTCCGCTTCAAGAAGCCTTCGGCACCACTTGGCTGGCTCCCTTGGAGTGGGTTCTGGTACTAGCAGTTGCCAGCACCGCCCTCGTTTCAATGGAAATAGCAAAGTTTGTCGGACGAAGAGGGGGCAAGCTTCGATGATGCATGGATTATCGACGGATCGGCTTACGATAGCTCGCCCTAAAACGGCGCATGCGTTGACATCTCCTCTTCACGCACAGAAAACGAGCTGCTCAATCGCTGAGGGACCATCCCCGACGATCACCCTGTGGTGGCGCTTTAGGAGGCACCGCCTCAGCTGAAATTTCCTGAGGCCCACTTCTCATGAGTACGAAAGGCTTCAATCTCCTTTCATTTGGTGCGTCTCGTGGGTTTTTATTACTGCGTCTTTGCTTCAACAGGTATACAAGCAAGACTATCAGTGTCAAGATTCCGCCGAATGCCAGTCCTTTCCAGTCGAGGGTGAAGACAAGGGCGAAAGTGGAAATGATTGCGAGAACTGGTGTTAGGGGGTAGAAGGGGACCTTAAATGGACGGAACCTGTGCGGCTGTTTCCGTCTAACATAGATCGTGGCTCCATTTATGATCGATAGACCCATGATGTATCCGAAATCGGAGAGATACGTAGTAAACTCTATTGGATCGATCTCGAAGCCAGTTACTCGGGTGATTGCGTCGGCCAATGTAATTACCGTTATGATCAAGGTGCTGGCCACAAGGGCAAAGTACGGGGACTTGTATTTCCTGCGTAGTCGTTTGAGGGATGATGGAAAGAAGTCGTCTCTGGCCAAGGCATACGATATTCTGGCAGAAGCGATTATTGAGGCATTGAGCGCGGATAGTGCTCCCAGCGTAGTGGCGGTAAGCGTGAGTATGGTACCCAAGTCACCGAGTGCAACTCGTGCGATGTCCGCTAGGGGGCATCAGACTCTGCAATTTCTTTGTACGGTAGAACCCCGACCGCGACTGCCACAACGCTGAGATATATGGCGGCTGAGATCAACATAGAAAGTATGATTGCTCTCGGAACCGTCTTACCGGCTACCACTATTTCTTCAGATGCAGTGCAGATTATCTCGAAACCAACGTATGCTACGTAGACAAAACCTGCTGCCGCGAAAATTGAGCCGATTCCCATTGGGACGAACGGTTCGTAGTTCACGGCTTGAATGTGGTTTGCCCCGGTCACCATGAATGTGATGAGGACTGCAAGCAAGGCAGCGGTCAGGACTACTTGTGTTCTGCCCGTTTCTCTGGACCCAAACATGTTGATCCCAAAGAATAAGAGAACTATCACCGGCGCAAGTAGGTCGAGAGGGAAGCCTGTGGGTAAAAACCCCCGGATTGCAGTTGCGAACCCTAGCGCACAGAAAGCTGCGTAGAAGATATTTCCGAACCACATGAAGCAACCAGTCAGATAAGCCGTTGAGCCACCCATGGCTTTGAAGACGAAGGTGTAGCCACCTCCGGCCTCAGGCACCGAGGAGCCTAGCTCTGCGTAGTCTAGTGCCGTGAACAGAGCGGCTGCTCCTGCGAGTAGGAAGCTTACTATGATGGCTGGCCCTGCCATGTCCGCAGCTTTGCCGATGATGACGAAGATGGAAGTTCCTATCGTCGCGCCTATTCCTAGCATAGTTGATCCAAGAAGTCCGAGCCTCCGGTCTAGGGTCGGTCGAGCCATGCGGTGGACTCCCAAGGCTGGAAGCGGCAACGCCAATTTATATAAGCTCTCATATTGGGGAGTTTGTCTCCCCATTACTCCTTGGTATGTTTGGACAGACGCCGAGCCCATGCCTGACCTTCGCGCATAAGCCGCGTTTGGGACGCCTAGCGCGTATTTCGAGGTTTCTTGCTCGTTCCTTCAATCTTTTCTGGGAGTTTGCTTATCCTTCTATATACCTCTGAGATCACTTCTTGTTTCTTAGCCGGGTTGTCGATGTACAGCATAAGCTCCATCTCAACTTGTTTTTCACTGATCCCTGCAATCAGTATCGCTGGCTCTCGGTCTCTCACAAGATAGTCTCTCAACTCTTCTCCCACTTCAACTAGAAGCCGCTCAACGTCGGCGAGACCGTATCGAGACCGGTCAATTGTCACTGGCACAGTCACCCTCAAACCCTCTCTGGTGCTCCTGTTGACCACAACCGTCCTCGCAAAGACTTGATTAGGAACAATGATTTTTTCGTTGTCACTTGTCATTAAGATCGTTTCTGTGTCGATCATGTCCACAACTCGGCCGTAGTATCTCCCGACTTGGATCCAGTCACCTAACTTGAAGGGCCGATAAACATCGAGCTCAGACTTCGCCGCTAAGTTGGAGAGAATTTCCTTCATCGAGATAATAATTGCTATTCCGGCAAGCCCAATTACCAAGAGAAGCAGCGATGGATCTAGGCCGAGCTCGTCCATTGCGAGGGTAGCACCTATCAACCAAATGATCCAAGAGCCGTATCTCTGAGTCTGGATCGCCCAATACTCGTTAAGCTTCACGAGAAACTTCCTAGCGAATAACTTGAATGCCCTCACACTGACCGCTGTCATTACTATCACGACCGCAAACGTCAGTATCGGCCAAATCTCAACAGGGATGATGGCCTGCGCCAACATATCACTCAGTCCACTTAGACTTCCTCGGCGCTTCGCTTCAGATAGACCAAGGAAGACTTAACCGACTCGCTTTTTCCCGCTAGGAAAAGTTCATCCCCAGCGTGAAGCTCTCCGATGTCACTGTCGCCTGGAAAGATCGTAGAACCCCTCCTCCTTGCCAATACCGCTCGACACGCGGATGGCAAGCCCAAGTTGTTAAGGTCTTTGCCGATAGCGTGAGAATTGGGACCGACAACCACACGAGCCAATGAGAGGTCCTTGCTATCGTAGAGTAGCTCGGACCCTGCTCTCTCGACGATATTGATGAACTTCGACTTAACTTCATCCACTGGACATACGATCACATCCACGCCAGCCTGGACGAAATCCTCCTCTCGGCTATGGCTGTTCACTAGTGAGACGACGAAGGGGACACCGAACTGAGTCTTCGCCGCCTTGCAGACGGCAAGATTGACGTGGTCTTCATCGGTTGTTGCCAGCAACAGGTCAGCTTTTTCAAGGCCCGCGTCTGTCAATATGTCTTTGTTGGAGGCGTCACCGATGAACACCTGGGCATCTAGCGATTGAGACATCTCCTTGCACTTGGCCTCACTTCTTTCGATGACAACGAGTTTATCCTCTCGCTCACTCAGGTGCCTCAGGACCTCCATACCCACGACACCAGCCCCTACAACGACTATGTACATGAGGCTTCACTTCTCAGCGTCTGGTGTCGCTGGGCTTAAAACGTTTGCAAGTCAGAAGAAAAAAGCTCCCGGAACGCCTCAATTTGCAGGAAAGGCAGCCTTGGGCATGTATCACCACCACCTCGGTGGGAATAGGCGCCCAATCGCTTGTGGTGTTTCTACAGGAGCGCTTTTGCCCGGCGCGCTGACTCTTTCACCATCACCTATTCCACTGCAGATCGATCACGAAATCACTGCATCAGGCTGACCAGCCACTTCTTTGCACTTTTTTGATCCATCTCGATAACTGTAAGTAAACGACCTCTCTGAGAGATAATGGATTGCTGGGATTCCGATGTCGCCGGCGCCAACTATTATTCGTAAGAGGATGCACTATTCCACATAGTGGCCTAAGTTAGTTAAGCCGTATGAGCGGGATGGCATTTTGTTGATAAGACTCACTATTTGTTGTTCTTATGATCGCTTTTTCTGGATTTTTTTGGCGAATGTGAGTAAGACAATTCCGATCAGTCCAAAGACGAATCCTGCGATAAGGGACTCAGCACTCAATGTCAAGATCATGAAAGCCGAGATGAGAACGGCTGAAATTGTCAGATACGGATATAGCGGAACTTTGAAAGGACGGTAGAGATAGGGTTGGGTCTTTCTTAAACGTATCAATGCCAAGGCTACCGTGATAGCCGTGACATTATAGCCGAGTGCGATTACGTATACTATGAAGTCAACAGATTTTGTCAACACAAAAATTATGGCTAGCACAGCAGTAAGCGCCAACGACGTGTATGGAGAGCGATATTTGGGATGAACCCTCTTGAAGAAGGATGGTAGAAGATCGCTTCTACTCAAGGCATACGCTATGCGCGTTCCTCCAGCCATGCTACCATTGATTGTAGATAAAGCCGCTATTATGCTCCCCAGAGACACGACAATTCCTCCGACTGGTCCCATCAAATAGTTTGCGGCATCCTGCAAGGGCGTAGCTGATCCCACATACGCCTCTGGTGGAGCGCCACCAATTGTTGCGACGGCCGTGCCTGTGAATAATATGGTAATGAATGTCAGTGTCAAGAAAAGAGCCCTTGGAATAGTCTTGCCTGCGGTTTTCACCTCTTCAGAAAGCTGCGTGATCGTTTCATATCCCGCATACGTTGGAAAAATGTAGCCCACCAAGAACAATGTCGGCAGGGGCCCCTCAGGAAATAGGGGTTCAAACCTTCCTGATTCAAAACTGGACAAAGAACCTATTATATAGAGACAGAGCGAAAGAACCAGAATGGCGGTAAGAATGAATTGGGCTATGCCCGTGGTTCTAGCTCCCTTGAAGTTGATCAACGCGAAGAAGGTCAGAGTGATAGCTGCCAACGTAAACGGCTCTACCAGCCTCAAGAAATAGTGCACAGAAAAAGCGAAAACTATGGCTCCTACAGCGCAGTCTGTAATGCTCCCGATCCAATCAAACCATCCGGCCAGAAACGTGGGGATTTTCTCACCGAATGCCCTTCTAACAAAGCTTACCGCACCACCAGCGCTTGGCACCGCGGCTCCAAGCTCCGCGTAGGAAATTCCTACGAGGAAAGCAAAAAGAGACCCGATCAAGAAGGTTATTACTATGCTAGGTCCAGCTAGCTCCACGGCTCTCCCCATTATCGCGAACATAACGCCACCTATTGCTGTACCTACTCCAAGAAATGTCGTTTGGATCAGCCTTAAAACTCTCTTCAGGGGAATTTCGCGGATCGCCGTGGGAAATCTTCTACTTGTTAGAGGGCGTCTAACAAATTCTTCTTGCATAACAAATCACCATTCGGTCGAGGTACCAAATCAACGTAAACAGTAGATATTTGAATGGAACATAGGCAGGACGTATCCTCGGCAAAGTTGCAAAAAGGGTCATGTCCTTGATCCCCTATATTGGAGTAGCGTAACGAGGGGGATTTTATGCGCAAGGAGTCTCACCCTGAAGCTTGAAGAGGCTCTACAGGCTCTGATCGATCAAGAGCAGAAGCGATTTGCCCGAGAAAACTCTCTTTTGTTCGTCTCACAGTTGAGCGTAATCCGGATGCGAGGACTACCGCAGTCGTCCAGCTCCCAAAAAGCACCGTATCCATCATCCCAAAAAGAGCGATCATAAGTGCCTGCAAAAATATCCAAAGGAAGAAGGAGAGGATGTAGGTCATGGTGAAGTCAAAGCTGAGTCTAATAGGTGTTCTCGTTTTCTCCGAACTTAACTCTATTCTTATATCGAAGGGGTTACCTAGAAAATATGAGTGAACGCTGGCTTCTATAAGTGAGGGTTCTAACAGTCTTTCAACTTTGACGTTAGTTCGCCTGGACAGATGGTCTAGAAGAAGGCGATAGGCTTCATTGGAAGAGGCGTCAGCGGTTAAAGTTTCTTTCATGACGACTACCTCAACATCTTCTTGTTTCTCTGTGAAACTCTTCGGAAGAAACCTGAAAGAGGCAACGCTAAGAGAAAGGCAACCAAGTAGATGATGTAGAGACTGATAATGCATAGAAAAAGCAAGCCGTAGTCGACGAATCCGGTAGTCAAGTGCTCATAAACCAAGGATGCCAAGGTGAGCGATGCCATCATTAAGACGGCAACTCCATCTGCCCTTTCCAAAAATCTTTTCATGGTGCTTTCATCCGTCTCGATAGATCATCCCTCTCATGAGGCTTCTTACTGGGGAGACACGGTCAGGGGAGAACGGGGCGTGTCCCTAGGACATAGGGCTGGGACGCCCGCACCTCCCTGTCACCGACCGCTAGGGTTTCGCCGCGTTCCTCTCCGACCACCCATGCGAGCGGGCGCCCCCCTACGAGGTGCGGGTTCCTCGGCGGCGCGATGGATTGCAATCTATGATAGAGGGTGAGGTTTATCTTCTCTAGATCTTCATGGTCGATCGATCTGGTGAGGGAGGTGATGACCACGAAGATAGCGATGAGCAACACGATGCCTATCACCAGGCGCACCACCATATCGAGTATACTGGGATTCGTCTCCATTGAACGGTCCATCAAGACCATTGTGTTGGATGCGGGCCAACGATATAAGATTTTTTGCCAAAAAACGGGATGAATGTCTCACCGCCAGAGAGCAAGCGAGAAAAACCGCACAGACTTGGCCCACAGGTGAGAAAAACCAAAAATCACAAGATTTCCTGGACAATAATTGCTGTAGATAGCTCTTGAATTCCTTCTACGTTTCTCAGCCTCTCAGTAAAGGAAGACAATTCTTTGAGACTTCTGACCCTGGCCTTAAGTACTAAATCAAAATTTCCAGCTTGAACGTCAACCAGCTCTTGGACCTCATGGAACTTTCTGATATCATCGATGATTTTTGACTTCGGAATGTGCCCTCTAGGGGTTGTTTCCGCTTCATTTACGAAGAGATAGGCTCCTATAGGCCTTTCTGTTTTCTCATAGTCCACTATCGCTCTATACCCTTTGATCACCTCATCTTCCTCCATCCTTTTTATCCTCCTATGTACCGTGGATGGTGGTAAGCCAACCTCTTTCCCTATTTCCCTGCTAGAGAGCTTCGCATTTTTCTCAAGCACGCGGAGAATCGATTCATCCTTCTCATTCATTGCAAAAAAATGGAAATATATCTCACAATATAACCTTTTTGTAAAACAATGATAATAATGGCGATCCTTTTGATTCGGTCGGTCTGGCCAGCGTTGAGCTCCATGGTCGTCGCCACCCCCAGCACTGTTCACAGAACCCTCATTTTTCGGTTTGGACACCCCAACGAGGCGTGTCTCACCGGCCCCAGACACCCTGCTTAACCCTGAAACGGGGCGAATGAATCTCATGCATACGTGGCCTCCACGATGGAGTAGATAGACCTCACCTCCAAGTCTTTGCGGACCGTATGATAAGGGTGACCAGGCCTGTTCTCGCATCCAGTGTTAATAGCACGGTTACGACCCGGTATGATCCACGCTCAAAGTACCGTGGCTGCGGGTCCACTCGAACGCCTGCAGCCGAAGCATCAGGGAGAAACATTGTCCTTCGTCTGCATGCACCTTGATAGTGGTCCTGCTCTTTTAGGAGCTCAGTCGAGCGGATCGAGGTCCAAGATGTGGCTGTAAAACCCTTTCCTCCCGCTGAAGACGATCTCGAAGCATCGATAGATCAAGTCCTAGACTTGCTGTCAACCCGTTAGCTCATGGAATAGCTAGCTGATCCTTTGAGCCCTAGAAACACTAAGGTAAGAGTCCATGAGGTCGCCGTCTCAGAGAAGTGAAACTGTCCCCGCCCTGAAAGGGAGACCATCCGCTTGGCAGGTCAGTAGCTCAACGGTCGCGGGGATTCAGATCCAGTGAGTCGACGTATTCCCTAACCACCTCTGACCGGACAAGTTGTCGAAGCCATATTGTGTCGTCTTGTCGAGAGGGTTCGTGCTGAAAAACACCACAAGGGCTCTGATCCATAAGCCTCTTCACCTTTCGATCGATCAATCGGTGTGAGTGAGATACGGTGGAAAAGTGATACCGGAGGTAAAAAGAGAATCTAGAGAGCTGTTGGCTGAAGAGGAGAAATATGATCGTGCTCGAAACGCTCCAGATAGTTGGGGTTAGAGTCACGGCGAGCTGACAATGCCTCCAATGCATATGCTCGTTTGCCGCCTCAACATGGACGAATCGTCCAGATGAATCGTTCACATGCAATAAATACGGGGAGATAGAAGGCGATTCCAGGTGAAGGAAACGTGCAGCGGAAGAGCGTGATGGCGCTCGCCACAGTCACCATAGCACTTCTCACTGTAGCGGTATTCATCGTCACACCCCTCGTTTCTGCTAACGAGGAGAACGCTGAGGCCGAGGGCTTCAAACACATAGACTCCATTTGGGGCGCAGCCATAGTCTTCTCTCTCAACAAACCTCCTGAGAGAGTCGACGCCTCTCTCCATCTTCTCGTTAAGAGGACACCAAGCCAAATCCTTGTCAAAGGAACGATAACGATCGGCAGCCACGACTGGGATGTCAAGGACTCAAGCCAAGTCAGCGGCTCAGAGTTCAGCGGACTAGTTCAAGCCGAATATAGCGAAGTGCTCACCGAGAGTGACCAGAACATTTTGAGCAGGATCGCCTGCCGCAGGACCGTGATACAACTGAAGCTCGTTGACAAGGAGGGCAACACAGCCTACGGAGCGATCGGTGGACACCGAAACCCAAACGGAGGACTGACATTACGGGCTGTCGGCTTCTCTGACACCCTCTGGAAGATGGCGGTCGCCCGCTTCATAGCAGTGGTCTCCTAGAGGACAGCCTTCTCTCCGAGACCGCCCCTCCCCATTCTTTTTTCCCTAGCCTAATTCATCTTTCTCAGCCTGTGATTCACCAACGTGAATCTCAATTAAACCTAAACAGTAAACAGAAGACCTATCAAATCGTCGTGAAAGCGGCTGACAAATACATACTTTTGTCAAAAGTGTAACGGCCGAGCAACTTTACATACAGCGGAGAGATCATTGTGAGAGTCGTTTGAGGTGGTCTCATGGATCTACAAGGAACCCTTGGAATAGTGCTGTTCGGCGTGGGTGCCTTCCTCCAATACGGCGTTGCGCTCACCCTCATCTCTCTCCTAAACCCGGGTCAACACCCAATCATGATGCTATTGCTCACCGCAGGCCTTTTCGCTGAAATAGGCGGTTTCCTCGTCATCGCTATGAGAGATTGACCCGCTAGCGTCCAAATGAAGCGGCAGATGGGAAGACACAAGGAAACCCCATGGCGCAAGCCTCGATTGATCGAACAAAGCAGCTGAACACACCCTACCTTGAGAGACCGATTTGCGGCCGGCGAAAAAAACGCTACTCATTATTGAGTAACAACTCAACACTTATCAGCAAGGCGAGACGCCCAGTCCTGCCTTACCGTGGGTATCTTTGAGGTTGCCCGGCGAGGAGGCGAGTCCATAACATGGTGGAAGGAGGATCGAGGGCAAAGAGGGTGGCCTTCTTGGTGATGATAGGCGCTCTCGGAAACGCCTTGGGAGGGCTCTCGATCTACCTGGCGAACATAGGACCTATAGGAGTCGATCTGTCCCATTTGGCCACGTTCATAGCCGCGGTGTACGGTGGACCTGTAATCGGGTTCTACGCCGGGGCACTGGTCGGCCTGTTCCCCGGAATCTACTTCGGTTTCATCGGTGGAAGCCTGGGGTTTCTCGCTCTCCTGGGCCTTCCCCTCGGTAAGGCCTTGACGGGGCTCACGGCTGGGTGGCTGGTCAAGGCGTTCAAGATATCGAACCCAAGTCGAAGATCCACGCTAATCGTCCCATCCTTGTTGATCGGATACATTCCAGAATCCATTTTCACCACGTTGTTCTTCCTCGGGCTTGTCCCGATCTTTCTAGGTTGGTCTTCAATCCCCATGCTCATAACGATCCTGACCAAGGCCTGGATAGAGATCGCAATCCTCTCGTTCATCATGCTCGCATTCATACGCAACAAATCGTTCTCACGTTATATGGAATCAGCAGTATCGTAAACGGAGGGTGACCAAAACCCCAAAATAGAAAACTTATCTCTAACAACCCAGGAAACAGGAAACGCCGCAGAATGACATGGCCGCGGTGACAACACCGCCGCAAAGGTAGTCTGGTAGCCTTCAGGCCTGTGGAGCCTGCCGTCGCGGGTTCAAATCCCGCCTGCGGCCTCCTGTTCTTCGGAAAAGAGCGCGCTTCTTCTCTTTCGATCGATCCACTCACACGGGGCGGTGAAGCTCTGCCCGATGACCTGGCTTCTATCGTTGATACCAGAAGCCGTGCTGTAGCGTCCGGCGAGGGTCCAGAGATCGACATGTCAGCTTTTCTTCGCCTTAGCCTTGATCTTGTCCAAGCCCTCTTCTGCGGCTTCCCGAACATCCTCAGCTTCATCCTTCAGAGCCTTGGTAAGGGCAGGGGCGGTCACGCTGACGAAGTTCGGATCGTGATACCCCGACGCATCAGGAGGAATCTCCCCCAGGGCTTTGGCTGCTGCCTTACGTACTTCCACGATCTTGTCCTCTAGCCCATCGATAAAGATGTTCATGGGCGCCAAAGCATCGGGCCGCCAAAGAACGAGTATCTCCTTGTAGCTGCATCCAGGACTGCGGCATTTGCCTTCAAGAAATCGCACCGAAGCGCTTGACAGTCCGATGGTTTTACTCGCTAGACCAGATTCCCTTAGGGTAGCGACGTAGGAAAGCCACTCGCCGGTATACATAATACCACATTCGGGACAGATGCCGATCATTTTCGAATCCATGAGAGACACTATTCTCGAACCTGACATACCGCGCTTTTTCAGACCGTCAGCAAGAGCGAAGTTCAGATCAGCGTATTCCGAAATCTTGGTCTGATAATTGGATGGACCTCCGACTGCCTTTGCCACAAACTCTTGAATATTTCTGGGCACATCCTTGTTGCCCGGTTTTCCTCCCCTGCGGCAAAATGGCAAACCTACATCCGCCTCTTTTCTTCGATCAATCGATCAAGGATCTCGTCATAGCGCTCCATCTGGACCTCTATTCTGATCGGGCCGAGAGCTTCTTCCTCCACAGAATTTTCCCCCAGAATTGTACGGTGTTTGGGAATATAGCGGTTTTGATCAATTTGAGGAATTTGGGTCCCCGTGGTCATTGCCGCCACGCTGGCACTGTTCACGGTGGTCCCTCGATCGACCTTCTAAGCCTCTTTTCAACGTAGTGTCCTTCTTTCATATTGCGAATGACATCGCTTGCCTGTCGAGCGGTACTGGCGAATCCTACGACCTTCAAAGGGCTCTTCTTGGTACCGAGCGAGAACGTCTTCTCACAACCATAGCAATAGACCTTCTTCTGTCTTACCTTGGCATATCGAAACCTGTGGCATCGAGCGCACCTTACAATCACGAATGGCGCTCGATGGGGGCGAGTCCTACTCACTTTTCCTTCCCTCAGGATCTTCAGTCCGGTATGCCTACCTTCAGCAGCCTCCATGCTCTTAAGGTCTGAGTACGATCGATCCTTGCAAGGATTTGCTCCTCGTTGATCCCAAGGGGAAGATCGCTCTAAGGGCATAACGATCGGGCGAGCGATTCACCCGCGTTTTCTTTTTCTCGGAGCGACCTTAGGTGTACTGGCTTCGGAAAGTACGATGGCCTCTTTTTTCGGATCGACCTCTATGTTCAACACTTCCCCTGCTCCGAATGGAAACTGAGAGTCTCTAGCTATCTTCGACGGAACGTGAATCAAGAACCTATCATATGTCTTACCGCCGACCTTGGTAGCCGTCACCACAAGCCTCGTCTTCCCTTCCAACATATCGAGCCCACGCCACCTTATCTTTCGGTCGATCGATCAGCGAGTATTTAGAGTTTGGTCCGAAGGAAACGAATCTCGCTTCCACATCGATGGAATCGGCCGGGACCGATCAATCGATCCGGTGATCATAGCCCTGATGCGGGCACTGTTCACAGGGCCCCCTTTTTCGATCTGGACGCCTACCTCGATCGATCGCCGCCAAAAGCTTTAAAATGTTCGTTGTGGCTGGTGTGTCCAATTCGAGGGGCGGAGTATACGTTGTCTGGGATCGTTGCTATTCTCACCACGCATCCCAGATATACCAAAGATGAGGAGAAGTCACCGCTCCCGGGGCCCTGCTTCTCGAAGTAAATTCGTCCCCCGGTTTGTAGGTGACCTCCATGGGTCGAAGACGCTGTGCTAATTGTCGATACTTCATGCATCTTCACCTTACGAGTCACCCGGCTCTCGAGGTCGAGATATGCGCGGTGACGGGTGACATGCGGGAACCGGAGGAAAGCTGCGCCAAATTTGAGGAGGACACGGCGGAGCGCTTCCTGCTCAGGGTTAGGCTCAGCGAGATTAGTGGAGGTCAGGCCAAGCATTGTTAACACTTCGTCGCCCTAAACTCGTACCCCCGGAAGATCTTCCCAAATGCGACTTTTGTCACAGCCGCATACCGTCTACGAAGCGTAGGAACCTTAGAAAGAAGAAGGCCAGACATCGGTTCTGCAGTAACCGATGTTATGGGGCTTGGATGAGAGGCAGACCACTAAAAAAGAGGCTTGAACCTATTTCTCGCAAGAGACGCCTCAAACGACTTGCGCTCCCTTTCTGAAGCATGATCGATCGACGGTCAGTTAGTCGGAGTAGAACGATCTATCCTAAAATAAATCCACGCCGTAAACGCGACCAACCCGAAGCCAACCAAACGAACGAGCATATGTCAACCACCAGAAATAGAGTAGGGGAGCTCTGATCAATCGATGCTATAACCATAGATGTTCAAGTATCTCTGACCCTCAAAAAGGATCAGCAGATTCCCAAGAAGCTGATCAATCCAATTGTGAATCGATCGGGCGATCAATCGAGAGTGCCCGTGGAGTACTTCATCAACCTAGCCACCGGGAAGCCCAGCTTCTCAGCTAAACTAAGACATCGAAGACGGTAGATTACGGCAGTCCATCGAGAAGAAAAACGCCACAGCGCACCCCCAAACAAGCTTTTCAGGGGATGTAAGACACGATCGATCGAATCGATGAATCGATTGATTGAAGTTGAAGACCTTAACAATGATATACAAGGATCTAAGAACTGTCTAGAAAAGATAAGGGAGATCAGGTATGGCTTCTGTGGAAGAGATCCTGAAGAAACTAAAGTCAAAGGCCATGCCTGATCGGCTGGAAGAGATGGGCCGATATGGGATGGTAGCTGAACGAAGATTTGGAGTATCGGTCCCTGAGATGAGAAAGATAGCGAAAGAGTTAGGGAAGAACCACAAGCTTGCGCTCAGGTTATGGAGGACGGGGATACTTGAAGCAAGAATTGTAGCAGCGATGATCGACGACCCTGAGAAGTTGACAGAGAAGCAGATGGAGGACTGGGTGAAGGACATCAACTCCTGGGATGTCTGCGACCAAGTTTGCATGAACCTATTCGAGAAGACCCAGCTCGCCTGGAAAAAGATTCTCGACTGGGTCAAGCGGGAAGAGGAGTTTGTCAAGAGGACTGCTTTCGCGCTGATAGCCTGCCTGGCGTGGCATGACAAGGAGGCAGAAGACGAAAAATTCATCAGGTTATTTCCCGTGATAAAGCATGGAGCGATGGATGAGCGGGACCTTGTGAAGAAGGCTGTCAACTGGGCGCTGAGGAACATCGGGAAAAGGAATCCGAACCTGAACAAGGCCGCCATAAAGGCCGCTAAGGAAATCCAGCGAATTGATTCCAAGGCCGCTCGCTGGATCGCCTCCGACGCCATAAAGGAACTCGAGAGCGATGCTGTCCAAAGAAGGCTGAGAAAGTAAGTAATGATCCTAGATCGATCGAGGAGACTCCGGAAAAGACCAAATAGAAGGCTCCCAGCGTTCCCAACCGAAGTGAGATCAAGTATCGATCGATAGATGGAGAATAGATGGTAAAGAATGGTTGATGTTCTAAGAAAACAACTTTCAATGGATTTTGATGAAGCTGTGAAGCACGTGGAGAAAACAATCTCAGAAGAGGGGTTCAGTATATTGTTCACGAAGTCGATTAATGATATGATGAAGAAGTTGGGACTTGCAGATTATCCCCGGTACACCATCATCTTGGCTTGCGCGACCGAGCTCGCAAAGATGGCTCTCGATGTCTCAAAAGATGTTGGAAATCTGTTCCCGTGCAGCTTTGCTGTCTACGAAGATGAGGGAAAACGCTTTGTCTCTCACGTCTCAATAATGAAGATTGCGGCCGCAGTAGGACTTGCGCCAAGAGACCAGATGGCATCGGTTATCGACAAAACAGGGGAGAAAGTTCACAAAGCATGGGATAGGTTCTGACACCGACGCCAATCGATCGATCAGGGGCCGAAGATTCGGTCGGTGCATTTCTTGCATCTCATGTAGCTTCCGACGAGAGACGATCCTTCGTCGTTGTACTTAAGAGAGCCGTTGCAGCCATCGCAAACATAGGTTCCATCTGGATTCTTTCTCTTCCACCACAGTTTCGCGCGGGCTATTGCTTGCGCCTTCTCCGTTGCCTTCCAACTCATCTTAGCATCTTCGGCTCCGATTCTCGTTATCGTTCAAACCTTGCCTTCCAGCGAAGGGGCAGCACGACTCTTAGATCGATCGTTACA
>Ga0224501_10001049_pt1 | contig 21172 bp, 16 predicted proteins | sample SF_Oct11_sed_USG_4_FD_169105 | JGI IMG/M metagenome (GOLD analysis project Ga0224501, IMG submission 169105) | Sediment microbial communities from San Francisco Bay, California, United States - SF_Oct11_sed_USGS_8_1 | ecosystem: Environmental > Aquatic > Marine > Sediment | place: USA...
CTCGTTGCGTCTTTTTTAGAAAAGGGCGCTGAGCTAGTCTCATTGAAATGCCAACACCAGGAGGCCCTTTGGGGCGGTGCGCCTGACGTGTGGCCTCGTCATGCACCTGTTCTTTTTCCGATTGTGGGTCGGCTGAAAGACGATGCCATGATTGTATACGGAAAAAACTATGGCCTCACGCAACACGGATTCGCCAGAGATCTTGATTTTTCTGTTACTCATGTGAACGAATCCCAGATTTGTTTCCTACTCCAAGCTACTAAGGAAACTCTCTCACACTATCCTTTCCACTTTTCTTTATCTGTGCTGTACACACTGCAAAACAATTCACTGCTGGCTAGTTTCATTGTGCGAAACAATAGCAATACCGCTTTACCATTCAGCTTGGGGTGGCATCCCGCGTTTGCAGTACCGAATCCCTCTTACTCCAATAAGGCTAGAGATTACAGCATCAGCTTTTCGGCAGAGGAAGACTGGCGCACACCGGTTTTGGAAAATGGCCTTTTAACTCTGAAGACCCAGAACCCGCCCGTGACGTCCAGACAAATATCATGGAGTGAAACCCTATTTGACCAGGATGCATTGATTTTTCTTTCTGTAAACAGCCGCGCCGTAGAGCTAAGGAGTCAAGAAAAAATTGTTTTGCGCATGGATACAAGCGATTTTCCCACACTGGGAATTTGGTCCAAGCCCAAGGCCGGCTTTATTTGCCTGGAACCATGGGTCGGTTATGCAAGCCCAGCGGATTTTAAAGGTGAGTTTGGTGAAAAACCCGGGATTGTCACTTTACCGCCGTACAGTGAACGCAGATGGGATTGCCGTATTGATTTTGCGACCAGCTAGGCCTTGCGTTTGTTTCTGATTAGCTCTCGTTGCCTGTCAAAAATATAGCGTGTTAGCTGCTTACGATCATATTCGGACAAGTGTGGAAACTCCAGACCAATACGAAAGCGGGCGTTCGGCGTTTCACCATCGGCCCCTTTTTCCTTAGACAAGTCACCACAATGACGCACCTTGCCAAACGTTTCCAGGCCATAACGAAATCCGACAATAACCAAACGCACGTAAACATAGGTTCCGTGTTTGAACGGCGTTTGAGAGTCGAAACTAACACCGCCTTCTGAAATGTCCACCGTGCTGGTAGAAAGACTACCCGACCCTTCTTCAGTATTCACAAAGTGATCAAAAAACACCATACTGGAAATCAGATCTACCTTTCGGTTTAGCAGTTCCAGCACTGGATACACCGCAGAGGACGTTGATTTCAAATCCGCCAACAAGGGGCTGATTTGCTTGGAGACAGCATCTAACTGAAAGCTCACATCATCCGCTTTCGGCGCATTCTTTTCTCCCTTCAAATCCTTTTTTACTTCCGCTTCCGTCGCCTGCCGGTATTCGATATACACGCTGTCCTGAAGACGAAAAAAGTTTCTACGTTCGCGACCAGTTTTAGTAGTGTCTGACATGGGCTTTTACCAGGTTTAGATTAGTTCCAGATTGCAAAGTGAGAATATCGTAGGCTATGCCAAGAACATACCAGTTTTCAGTTCCCATTGAGGGCGGACAGCCTCGTAGATTTCTTTAAATTACAATAACTTATTTCCTCAAAAATATCCCTCCCCAATGTCAGGAATGCGGTTTATTTATTGTTAATATTCAGGTGCTTATGCCGATAACAGCATTAGAATGAATGCACGAAACCACAAGAAAAACGGCCTCTCAGAAGCCCACAGCCGCTACGAAACGATCACCAGCATCGATGGCACCCATCCACTCAGAAAATACTGTGCAAGCTCCTACGTGGACTACAGGGCACGTCACCGCCATGGCGGAGAGGTCTTCTACTTCAACTTTGCCTTAGCAAGGGAAATGGGCCTAATCCCACAATCCCATGACGATGCCATGAACCCGGGGTTGGAAAACGCCCTACTACGTACATTTTCTCTACAGATCATCAACGAATATGACATAGAAAACAGAACTCGAATAAAAGCGGAAGATATCTATCCCGGCACCTATATGGCCACTCGCTATCTACAGCTACAACATAAAGACAAGCGCGGCTTATATTCTGGAGATGGGCGCAGTATATGGAATGGCTATTTTCGTTCCAAACAAGGCACCTGGGATATCAGTAGTTGCGGTACTGGCACAACCCGACTGGGTCCCGCAGCACAAGGCGGTAAAGTGCTCATCAAAACTGGAACCAATGAACACGGTTACGGGAATGGTAGAGCAAGTCTGGACGACGGTCTGATGGCCGCCGTGATGAGTGAGATCTATGCGCAATCCGGAATTTCCACAGAACGAACTCTCGCAATCATTTCTTTTAAAGACGGAAGTTCAATCAATGTTCGAGCGGGTAAAAACTTAATCAGACCGGCTCATTTATTTAGTCATCTGAAACAGAATAACTACGATGATTTGAAGTCCGTGCTCGATTACTATCTGGACAGACAAATTGAAAATCGTGAATTTGTAAGTTCTAATTCTGAACGTGTACGTTACAACAAGCTTCTGGAACAAGTGTCTGAAGATTTTGCCAGAACGGCAGCGTTTTTCGAAACCGAGTATATATTCTGCTGGATGGACTGGGATGGGGACAACATTCTTATGGACTGCGGAATCATTGACTACGGATCAATCCGCCAATTTGGACTTTTCCATCACGAATATCGTTATGACGATGTGGAAATGTATTCCACAAATATCACAGAACAAAAACATAAGGCCAAATATATTGTGCAGACTTTTTCTCAGCTTGTGGATTTTGTACTCACCAAAAAGAAAAAGCCAGTGTCGCACTTTCGCCATGACAAAATCTTGAACCACTTCGATCAGCGCTTTGACTATTTCCGAACTTTTTTTGCGCTTTGCAGGATGGGCTTTGATGAGGAGGACGCGGCACAACTGCTTGAGTCACGATCTTTTCGAAACCTGTCTACAAGATTTCGAGAAAATTGTAGATATTTTGAGTCAGCCAAATCTCACTATGGACGCTATGAAGTAACAGACGGAATAACGTGGGACGCCGTTTTTTGCCTTCGTGACTTGCTCCGAGAATACCCTCACTTCATACTCACTCACGGTGAGGAACCAATGGACCCCAGCTTGTTTATGGATATCCTACGATCCAATTATGCCACCGACGACGACACTAAATTGTTCGGTTACCGAAAAAGAAAAATTATTGAATTTCAGAATCTTTACATTGAAATAGTTAATCGGGCGAGCAAAATACTGAACAGAGGGACTGATAGGTTAATTGGAGATATCTGCACCCGATCAAAAACTATAAACCGTCCAGAAAAGCTGACTGGCGACGGACTGATTCACACTACGAATTCCATATTGAAACAAAAAGCCAATTTAAACCCCTCGCGATTAAACCGTTTGCTGCTACATTTTTTTGAAACCCATAGCTTCAATCAGAACTCCAAACTAAAAAACACAAAGACTCATCCCCTTTCATCCGGAATCGACAAAAAACTTCTGTCTCAACTTAACAACGTTGTGGATCAATACAAAGAAAGCATCTAATTCCCCATACTTTATAAACACGCTAAACAATTGAACTTTCCCCTAGCCTCGCCCCGCGCACTTAACAATATTTAACATTTCCCACTAAGCTAACATGCTCTTAGGGACGCAATACTAAAGAGTAAAATTGGCTCTCTTTGTCAGCTCATCCCCAATTTAAATAGGGATACAATGAGTAGAAGATAACATACCTTAATGCGACGGCTGGTATTTTTTTCAACACTAAATGCAAAAATGGTTTTAGCGGCGTAATGACTAGTCCTTCAATTAAAAAGCAAGACTATACTCTCCTAGTGATTGATAGCAGAGCAGACTCTGACGATAGACTGGCGTCTATGCTTGAGATATCCGGATATCAGATTCTGTGCTGCAATTCGTTAGAAAAGGCGGCCGACATTGCAGATCGTTGCGCACCCAGTTTAATCATTGCCAATCACCATATTCAAGATCAGAAATTAGTTGATATAAGAAACAAACTGGAAACCATATTCGACTCACTAAGCATTCCAACTGTACTGATAAGCTTTGAAAACCAATCCGACATGCTACCCCACCATGACGGCAATCCGAGCGAAATCTATCTATTTAAAAAGCCACTCAATTTCGGCAGATTCATTGAAAACGTCGATTCCATTTTGGATCACCATATGAACGCCCTGATAAACCAAGGGCCCACCTCCCCAAGCAAAAATAACGTCATACATTTTTTGCCCGACATTATGTTTCGCATTTCAAAAGATGGAGTAATAGTGGAATATTTCGGAGGACTACAGAGTTTAACGCTTGTACAAAGCCCTACTCTAACTGGCACTCTAGTAGAAAATGCGTTTCCCCCGAGCATGACAAATCAGATAATAGAAAGTCTGAACCATACAATAGACAGCGGCGACGTTTCCCAATTTGAGCACCATCTAACGAGAAATGGAAGACGTTATATTGTAGATTGCAAGATGGTTCGAAGCGCTTATGAGGAGGGCCTCCTTATTATTCACGATATAACCGATAAAGTGCTAAATGAAAAAACGATACGCAGACTTTCAAATACCGACCCACTAACCGGGCTTCCAAATCGACAATATTTTAATATCAGATCACAACTCAGCTTCCGTGTAGCAAGGCAATTAAACCTAGGCTATGCAATAATCTTAATCGATCTAGACCAATTCAAGCGCGTTAACGAAAATCTTGGTCATAGCTACGGCGATGAATTACTAATTGAAATTTCTTCTCGTTTATCTCAGTTTCCAACTTCCACCTTGAAAAATAACTCCCTATCGTCCGTGAAAATTGAGATCGCCAGACTAGGTGGAGATGAATTCTCTATCTTTCTCCGCTCCCAAGATGCCTTGACCCTAAGTGAAACGATAGCAAAAAACTTGCTCTCTAATTTTAACTCTCCCATACGTTGTGGAAAAAATGAAGTATATGTTTCTCCTTCTATAGGCATCGCCATTTATCCACAACATGGCAACTCTATTGAAGCACTAGTGAACGCCGCCAGCAAAGCTCTGCGCTCAGTCAAAAAACGTGGTAGAAACAACTACGAAATCTCTCCCGAAAAACTCGAAGGCAAGAAAAAACAAAATATATCCGTGGAAACCTTGTTGAGAGGAGCCCTAGAAAGAGACGAATTTGAACTGCATTATCAACCCCAGATAGATCTTCGGACGCAAAAGATAGCGGGCGCTGAAATATTGCTACGTTGGAACAGCCCTAAACTGGGTTATGTCTCTCCTCTGGAATTCATCCCCATTGCAGAAGAAAGCGGCCTGATCAATTTGTTAGGCTCGTGGGTATTACAGCAATCAATTGAGCAGATATCCAAATGGCGATACACTCGTTTTGAATCCCAAAGAATATCGGTAAACATTTCCGGGCACCAGTTTAAAAACCGTGATTTTAGTAACTTGCTAGCTGATTTTATTACCGACTCCGACATAGATCCAAGACTATTAGGGATAGAAGCTACAGAGTCAGTAATAATGGATGACGTCAATTGTATAATTAAAATACTTCATGACCTCTGTGATATGGGCGTGGAAGTTTCAATTGACGATTTTGGCACAGGATATTCTTCACTTAGCTACCTTAAGAAACTTCCTATCAAAACAATAAAAATTGATCGTTCATTTGTTAAAAACATTCCGAGCAATAATGACGACAAAACCATTGTTAAAGCCGTCAACAACCTAGCTCACAATTTGAATCTAAGAACTGTCGCAGAGGGTGTCGAAACTGCAGAGCAACTGGACTTCATGAAAAGCATCGACTGTGACATCATCCAAGGGTTCTACTTTAGCAAACCACTACCCTTGGACGAGTTCGAAGTTTATTTCACTCATTTTAACAAGATCTAATTAATCGATTTCTGAAAAACGCCCTCGCGCAAACGCAGTAAACTGGGTAGCAATACCAGTGTAAACAGGGTGCTCACTGCCATACCTCCAACAATTACCGCCGCTAATCCTCGATAGAGCTCAGCACCTGCACCCGGCACGAGAAGCAGCGGCAGCATACCGAAAATACTCGTTAAGGTACTCATTAGAATGGGACGCAAACGCATGCGCACAGCGGCCTGTACGGCGTCTCTTCGGGAGAGACCTTCTTGCTCTCCATTGCGTGTTTGCAGAACCAGGAGAATGGCGTTGTTGACGACCAAACCCAATAAGATGATGAAACCGATAGACGTCAATAGGTCCAAAGACTGCGTTCCGACTAAATCCAAAATCGCCAACGCAATTACGCCCCCCACTGTTGCCAGAGGAATAGTCATCAAAACCCAGATACTGTCTATGAATGAACGAAATAACGCAGAAATGAGCAAATAAAGAATGACGATAGCAAACAGGAAGGTATTGACCATGGCCCCTTTTGCTACTTCCAGTTTATTGGCCGTTCCCGCATAAACGATATTTCCATCTTCAGGTAGCAAATTGATTATCGTGGGTTCTACTTTTTCCTTGAGAATATCAATTGCCTCGCCCAGGGAAACGTCTTCGGGTGGGTTCACTTGCAAGGTAATCGTTCGACGTCTGTCTACCCGTCGAATTTCTTGAGGGCCAGCGGTTCGCGTCACATGGGCCAATTCCCCCAGGGGAACAATTCCAGCATCGGGTGTTGCAAGTGGAATAGCGGATAAGTCTTCCGGAGTTTCCCAATCCTTTCCTCTCAAAATGATATCTAGCCTTTGGTTGCCATCGAAATAATCTCCCACATAGAGGCCATCTCCCAATCCACGCACTACGCCGGAAAGTTGTTGGCGGGTCCAACCTACCTCTGCGATACGCCTTTCATTCGGGATCAGTCGCAATTCCGGATTGGCTAAATCCAGTTCCGGAAAAGGTCTTACAGATGAACCCGGCAACACATCCCGAATCTGACCAAAGGCAGCTTGCGCCGCTTCCACCACGCTATCAATATTATTAGCTTGTATATTCATATCGATGGAATTTCCCGAACCAAAACCGCCGAATAGCGATGTTCGTCTGGCGAAGGCCAGGGTATCTGGAAACCCTTGAATCACCTGATTAATCAAAGGGACGAGTTTGTTCGTATCGGCGGGGTCTTTGGCTCGCACTCCCATGAAGGCACCACCTTCAAAGACGACAAAAAAGTAATTCAATACATGAGGTTCTTCTTTGTTGTCCACATAGGGTTGCATACGTTTGGCAATGACTTGCGCCATTTCGGTTTCCAGCGTATCGATGTTGATACCGGGTGGAGGAAGGATAAAGGCAAAAACGAGATTTCGATTTCCTTCCGGAAGGTAGTCATCTTTTGGGGCCAATGCCACAACCAATAGAATCGAAATCACTATCAGTGATCCTATCCATGTCCAACGTCTTTGCGGCGTATCAGTCAGATACATGACCTTGGCGGTGATCATGTCCCACCAGTGGCGGTGAGGATCCACCAGGGTCTTGTTCCCTAACCACTGTTGAGCAGCGGTAGGCAATACGGTAACGGCAGCGACAAGTGAAAAGCAGATTGCGATTGCAATGGTTAGAGCCAAGTCGGCAAAGAGTTGGCCCGCCTCTTCTTCTAAAAAGACTACGGGCAAAAAGATGGCGACGGTTGTTACCGTTGACGCAAATAGCGCACCCCAAACCTGCGTGGTTCCTTTGAGCGCTGCCTCACTGGGAGAGAGGCCTTCTTCCCGCAAGCGCACGATGTTTTCCAATACAACGATAGCCGCATCGAGAACCATGCCCACCGCAAAGGCGAGCCCTGCCAGGGAAATTACATTGATGGTACGAAGCGAAACATCAAGCAAAATAAATGTGGTGATGATGGATACAGGAATGGCGATTGCCACCATGAGCGTTGCACGAAAACGCCTTAAAAACCACCACAAAATTCCGATTGCCAGAACCACGCCCATTAAGAGGTTGCTGGTAACCAGTGCTATCGATCGGTCTATGTAGAGTGTTTCATCATAGACCTGCTCAATAGAAAGATTGGCCCGCTTCAAGGGCCCTTCCTGCAGCTCTTCAACGGCCTCGCGCAAACCACTCATCACGTCCAGCACATTTACACCGGTTTCGCGATGGGCGTTTACCGCCATAGCCACATCGCCATTTTGCAGCACGAAGCCAGTCCTATCTACCAAATCGACTTTTACGTCAGCTACATCTCTTAATCGAATCGGCCGGCCGTTGCGCCATTCCAGTACCATATCGTTGAGCTCGTCTACCGAATATTTTCCGGCGAAACGGATGGAGTAACGACGTTTCCCCACATCGGCGGTACCACCGGAGATATCTTTCGCGCCACCCGTTAGGCCGATCACTTTGGGTAATTGAATGCCCAGACTCGCAGCGCGAAAGGGATCAAAAGTAATGCGTACTTCGCGTTCCCGCCCACCACGCACTTCAGATAAAGCAACACCTGGCACGCGCTCGAAACGTGTCTGCACCACTTCTTCGACGTAATCCTGATAACTGGCGATGGCGCGGGGGTTACCGTTGGTAGGTTTTAGGATAAACCAGGCAATGGCCCGAGAATTTCCGCCCACGCTGCTGATAACAGGTTCTTCCGCATCTTCGGGATAAAAGGGAACGCGGTTTAATCGATTTAGCACTTCGAGCAAGGCGCGTTGCATATCCATGCCCACTACGAAGGTCACAGAAACTTCAGCCTGACCCCGTTTGGCTTTGGCGATCATTTCTGTCATGCCCGGTAAACCACGTAAGACTTTTTCTTGCGGTTCGACGATCTCGGATTCAATCTCGTCGGGCGCGGCCGCACGCCAATTGGTTTTGATGGTGATCTCTGGCTTTTCGACCTCGGGTGTAAGCTGTACAGGCAAGCGATCCAGGCTCACAAAACCAAAAATGATGGCCAGAATAACGGCCACCAGGAGTGCGACGGGATTACTGAGCGAGGCCTGAGTTAGCTTCATGGTCTAAGGATTCGCAATCTTAACCTGCTGACCGGGCCGCAGGCGCTCTCCGCCACGGATGACCACCCGATCACCCACTTTAAGACTTCCGATGGCTTCGACGAGCTCACCGCCGGCAATGCCCACGTCCAGAGAAACACGTTGTGCCTTGTTCTCATTATCGATCACAAACACCGTCATACCCGAACGACGAACGACCAGCGCGTCTCGGGGAATCGCCAACACTTCCCTGGCCGAGCCGGTGGGAACCGACACGCGCACGGCCTGACCCGCACGCCATGCACCTTGCACTTTAAGGCGCAAATCAAAAAGTAAAGACTGTCTATCTCCCACAGGAACGATGGCACTCACCGTTGCGTCTTTCATTCCCTCGTTGGTTTTGACCTTCAAAGTCTGACCTACGTTGATGTTGGTAACCGTCTGCTCGGTAACGTGCGCCTCTATCTCCAATCGACTGGGATTGGAGAAGGCGACCACCGTATCACCGCTACGCACCCATTCACCGACTCGTCGCTTGCGCTCGGTAACGACACCGTCATAAGGCGCTATGACCTGATAGCGGGCCAACATCTCCTTGGCGAATTGCAGCTTAGCGCTCACCACGGCATATTCACTCTCTGCCACATCGCGATCTGATCTAAGCTTGTCGATATGGCTTTTGGAGGCAAAGGCCCCTTCCACCAGTTCTTTTGCGCGTTGGAGTTCCTGATCCAGAAATGCCAGGCGGGCTTTTTCACGTTTGTAGGCCGCTTCGTTTTCCATCACTTGCAGGCGATAGAGTTTGTCATCCAGTCTGGCGATCGCCTCACCCTTTTTGACGCTTTGACCTACCTCCGCCACCCAGACCATACGGCCTTCCACCTCGGCGGGAACTTCGGCTGAGAATCGGCTAACCACTGTACCGGGCACTAATACACTGGGAGACAACAGGGTATTTTGGGCCACGGCCACCGAAACGGGAGACTCCCGGCCGCCGGGGGGGCCTGCTGCGAATAACTCGCTTGGGAGTAATATCGCTGCGTAGAAGAATGTCAGGGAAAAAATAAATGGGAGTTTGTTCATCGCGTTACGTATAGGGGTTTCCAGACTGCAACATAATTCAATGAGGGCCAATTTACCAGTGCTAGATGTTTAAGCCTCGACAAAAGGCTTTGATTCTCACTGTGCGGCTTTAGTTCAAGGACTCTTCCTACGGAAAAAACAAAACCCCACACTCTTAGAGAGTGTAGGGTTTTTTTGCGTACAGAAGACTGCTTAGGGCGTTACCGGGATTTTTGCCCCTCTCACAGCCAAGCCCAGCTCAGATGCCGTGACAGGCTCACGGGTAATCGCCATGAAGCCTGAAGACATCGGTATGAGCTTGTCTGTAATGCTGTACTCAGGCAACTCATAAAGCGTGGTGCCCGTAGTAGTGTAGTGGTATATCCATCTACCATTGTAGGATTCAGAACTTCCAATGGGCAGCCGTGTTCTTCCACCTATGCTGAAAGCAAATCCATCAGCGGACGTGCTAATTGCAATCCCTGACTCGTACACTAGCTGATTGGTCATCGTGGCACCAGTCGGCGTGGCATGGGTCTGCAAGGCCCAACCCGTACCAGTATTCACAAAAACCTTGCCCTGCTCAGGATTGTATGAAAGCAAAATCATACCTGTGGCATTGGCAGCAATGGCACCCTGAATACTGCCGCCAACGGGCATGGAATCGAAATCGTCCAGTAGCTCTGGCGTACCCCAGGCCGAACCGTCATGGGCGACCACTGAGGTCTGGGTCATCAGCTGACCACCAAACAAGGGGCCAGAACTTTGTAAACTGGCGACATAGCCACCCGTGCCACTGGCAACACCAGACACCTCGGTCATTGAATAGGAGGTGGCCATAGACCAGGCGGATGGCGTATAGGTAGCGAGCCTGCCGACCAGATCAGTGTTGCTCAGAGAGCCAGTATTCCATCCTGCTACAAAGTTTCCAGCACCATCGCCTGCGATCTGAATCCCTGCTATCTGTATGCCCGCAGCAACAAATTCATGCTCCATACCAAAGGCAGTACCGTTATAGACCGAGCCATAAAGCCCACTGCTCGTGTTCTCATACCACACGATAGCGATCGAGCCACCCGATACGGCTGTCGTTACCGTTCCAGTTGCGGACAGCGCTGTGGTATTGATTGTGGTAGCGGTAGACCAGCTTGTGCCGTTATAGGTGACCGCTTGAAGCTCCATACCACCACCAGGGTTTACAAAGCCCAATAACATAAGCTTGCCGCCGCCCAAAGAGATGGGCTCCAGGGTAAGGCTCGCACCAGTCAAAGTAGTCACTGCTGAGAACACACTCGCAGACCAGGTACCCGATTTGGTGAATTCTGCCATTTCGTAGCTGGAACCGGTGCTCGCAATAGCAAATAGACGCGAACCAGAACTCACGGCGTACAACTTATTCGTCGTAGTAATTGTTGCTGGTGCGCTCCACGTAGTAGCGGTGGCATCGTAGATGCTCCAGTAATAAGTGCCCGATATATTGTATTGAGTCCATACCACCAATACATCGCCCGCGCTATTTGTAGCGGTAGAGACATTTTCAGAGCTGCCCGGTTGAGCAGTCAATGACACAATACTGGTTAACGCTGGCGTGGGAGTTGGGATTATCGCCGTTTGATTGGGCACTTCCACCGCGTAGGGCACAGATCCCTGCTCATCGTCTTCCTGTGCCCAGTAGGCAACAAATTCCCCGTGATTATTGGAGGCGAGGCCCAGATACTGCGCGGCGCTTTGCACCGTGGTGGGAGCAGCATCAGGTGCCAGGAAATCGGCCGCCAGATACAATTCCCATGCACGCGTACTGGGGGTTGTAAAGTTAGGAGAATAGCGCGACACGTTGACCCGATTTTTCCCCTCTGCGGTGACTTGAGAAGTCCAGGCCAGCCCGTAACCCGCAGTACCGCTATTGCTGGCAAGCAGATGGATTGGACCCAGTTCTACTATGTCGTTGGTTTGCACCGTCGCTGCGGCAGACCATGAAGACCCGTTAAACAGACTGTAGGCGACTAAACCCGAGCCATACCATGCGACCATGTATTCATCAATGGCATCGGAGGCCATCGATACATAGTTACCATTACTGCTCCAGCCGCCAATCGTGACTGGGCCCGCCCAAGCAAACGTACCGCCCCCTTGATCGTGATAGCGATGTGCTTCACCTGCTCGCGTAACAAGCGCAAAACCCGCTCCATCGCTGGCAACCGCAGCCACAGATTGGCTGGCGATAGTGGTGCTAGCGATTGAACCATCGTAGTAGCTAACGACTAACGTGCTAGTAAACGGCGACGACGTTAATACCTGATTGTATGCAACCAGAAATTTTGTTCCGTTGGTCGCAATCTTAGGCGGTGAAACTCCGTAGGTATCTCCGCCCGAACAAGGATTTCCGGCAGTTCCATTCCAGGTGGTACCACTTCCCCATATCAGATCAACACAACTGTACGATGTGTAATTGAGCGGTATCGTTCTCAGTGCAATCACGATATCAGTACCACTACTATCGATGGTCGCGTCTGTGAGTCCGTAAAGTGTCGCAATCGTGGTTTCTGCTCCCCATCCACTGGTATCCCACTGCGCGACATAAACCAAATGACCGCCCACTGTAGAGGAGTATTGATTCCTCACATATACATATCCCGCACGCCCACCACCAATAAAGCGCGCATCCACCGTATCTGGTGTGCCCAACCCCGCCCCAGGGGTATAGATCGCTGCATTTTTTACCGTCACGTCTGTGTGTGCCACCCACCACATCATAATGGTACTGCCATTGGTGACGAGCCCAAAAAAAGTGTCCCATGTAGCATCATTGTACAAACCATACATGGAGGTATAGTTCGTAATCGTAACGCTGGCTCCCCACCCTGTGGTTGGAGAGTAAGGAGTATAGATCAGCTTCGCACCCGTTCCCGTCATTACGGCCTTCATCACGACCCCATCGCCACTATCCGTAAAAGCTGACTTGAGAAAACGAAAATCCCCTTGCCCCCGCTCACTTGCCACCGCCGTTGTGGTAAGTGCAGTGGGGGTAGGGTATAAACTTTGAGATTGATCGTTCAGACCACCGTTAGGGTCAGCGTTTGTACCCCCTTCGCTGCCGCAGGCGACCAGAAAAATACTTATTAACAAGATAGTAAACAAAGAACGGTAAGTGGGGATCTTGATGCGCATATGTGTACCTTGAAATTTTTCTTTGGAGGATATCAACATTTATTTAGCGGATGGATCAAAGAAAAATATAGATGTAGAATCATATAAGTAAATGTATCATAAAGATTAATACGAAAGGCTTAAGCCTTTCGGTCTAGCCGTTCGACACAGTAGTAACAGAGCATTGAAGACGACGAAAATACGCTGGAGAAAGGCAAAGTATCCATGAAAGATAAACCCACTTCATCACCAGTTTCAGAAACCGGTCGTATTCAAGCGGAAATGATCCGTAGCCAGTATCGACAAAGCAAGCACATCTTATTGGCCCTGATTCTTAGTGGCTCCAGTGTGGCCGTCATGCTGCTGGCTGCACACCCCATAGAATCCTATGTAGTATTTACTTGGCTAGTGAGTGTTTATGCAGTGTCGGTATTGCGATATCAAGTTGTGTGTCAGTACTTTAAAAAAGAACGACAAGATCACGAGCTAGAAAAATGGCGACAGCGATATGTATTTTTTGCAGCACTATCAGGAATCACCTGGGGCGCAGCCGCCCTGCTCTTTTTCTTGCCTGATGATATTCTATTGAATTCGTTTCTAACAGTTATGCTACTGTTGATCGTTTCTACCTCCATGGCAACAACAACCGCAATTCTCCCTGCTTTTCATGTCTATGCTGTGATAACCAGCACGCCTTTGATATATAAATTTCTTTCACACTCGGAATTGAACTACAATATATTTGGCGTCACAATTTTATTATTTCTCACGTTTCTAATTTTGTTCGCAAAATTTAACGCGAAAACGCTAAGAGAGTCTATCGCACTACGATTCGAAAACCTAAAGCTGATCGAAGAGTTAAAAGTTCAAAAAAAAGAAGCAGAACAAGCCAACACAGCGAAAACGAAGTTCCTTGCCGCTGCCAGCCACGATTTGCGTCAGCCTCTGCATGCCATGGGGCTTTTGTTGGGTGTATTAGAGCAAGCACCGCAGGCCACAGAACTACAACCGGTAATACAAAAAATAAAGCGTTCCTGCGGGGCCATGTCTACTCTGTTAGAGACCTTACTGGATATTTCCAAACTGGATGCTGGCATTGTTAAAAACTCTCCCTCTTATTTTTCTTTGGACAACCTCTTTTCCAGTTTAAAAAGCGAATTCGAAGTACTCGCAGATGAGCAGGGAATATCATTGAAAATTATTCCCAGCTCCGTCACGACTTACGCAGACTACGCTCATCTGGAAAGAGTGATCCGCAACCTGGTATCAAACGCAATACGCTATACACCTAATGGGCGGGTCACACTGGGCGCAAAGCGCCATCACGGTAGTGTGCTGATATGTGTCTATGACACTGGGCCGGGGATACCCGAAAGCAAGCAGAAAATTGTTTTTAATGAATTCCAACAGTTGGAGAACCCGGAGCGAGATCGCTCCAAAGGACTTGGACTGGGGCTGGCCATTGTTAAACGCTTAACAGGGATTATGGGCACCCCCCTTCATGTGGTGTCTATTGAAGGGAAAGGCTCATGCTTTTCAGTGGAGCTTCCCCTATGTAATCAAAACGAGCATATGCAGGAAGCATCACTCCCCCAAACAAGCAACAATGTACTCGTTGGAAAACGGATTCTCATTGTAGATGACGAAGCAGACATACTCGATGCCTTCGAATCTCTGTTAACTTCCTGGGGCGCCCAGGTTCTGTGCGCCACCTCAGGAGCGGAAGCAGAAGAAAGGGTAAAAGGAAAAGACTTTCAACCCCACCTTATCGTCTCCGACTATCGCCTCAGAAACAATGAAACAGGCTCAGATGTTATACGACGTATACAGAAAATCGTTCCCCAGGCAGTCGCTATAATCGTAACCGGTGACACAGACCCCGCGCGCCTGAAAGAAGCAGAAGAGACTGGATTTTATTTACTACACAAACCCGTTTCTACGGCAAAGCTACGCACATTGGTAACCTTCTCACTAATGGATACGTGAAATCCTTCTATTCATCTATTGTTTAGTATTTTCTGCACGACTTGAGTTCTATTTTTTGCATTAAAGGCACGGAGGATGGCTGCGACATGTGCACGGACTGTAGATTCGGTAAGTGATAGCGCCTTACCAATTTCTTTATTCGTCTTTCCCAGCTTCAATTCCTGCAATACATCCAGTTGTCTTGGCGTGAGAGCTGCCACATGGGTAGTATTTGTGTGTTGAGCAGAGTGGCTATCAATCGCGCCGGCAGCCAGAAGTTGAGGTGGTAAATAGGCTCCCCCCTCCAGCACCAAATTGATTGCACTTTTAATGATATTGGTATCAGAGGATTTGGGTATATAGCCTTGTATGGCGTATCTGAAAACTTCGCCCACTTTACTCGGATTTTCGTTAGCAGACATCACAACGATAGGCACACTGGGAAGCGTCTTACGTAAAAGCACCAATGCATCGACATCGCTACGACCTGGCAGGTTAAGATCAAAAAGGACAAGGTCTATTTCCTTGTCTTCCAGCTTGAGGTCGAGAAACTCCTCTATGCTTCCAGCCTCAACAACGTTAGCGCCGGGATAAAGACTGGCAATCAGCATCTTTAGTCCCTCACGGAACAATTCGTGATCATCAACTACTACGAATTGCATACGAACACCCCAGTGACCCTTTTGGTGAATCCGCATCAATAGTAGCAACACCCATTAGAAGATGTCCACATTAAGCTAGCGTGTACAAGAACAGCTTTGGCTAAACTAAACGTTGAGGAAATTCGATATACTAATGATATGAACAACGAAAGCACTCGCAGCACATTGGGAAAATTTATGATCATCGCCTCATGGGTGATCATTATCGGTTTTTTGGCCGTTTTTTTTAATGACAAGCTGGAAAAGCAACGCAATCCCAATCAAGAACTCGAAAATACCAGTAATAGCTTGGGTCAACAAGAAGTTACTCTGATTCGTAATCGCCAGGGTCATTACCTAGCTACTGGTCATATCAACGGGATGAAAGTGGAGTTTCTCGTCGATACGGGGGCCAGCGATGTCGCCATCCCCGCGTCGGTGGCACGCAGATTACAACTCAAGCCTGAATCTCGAGTCGTTTATCAGACGGCCAATGGGTCAGTGGAGGGGTTTCGCACCACACTCGATAGCGTAGAATTGGGCGGGATTGTGCTTCGACAAGTCCCCGGTGGAATCAATCCCGGCATGCGAGACAATCAAATTCTATTGGGAATGAGTTTTCTCAAACACCTGGAATTGATTCAAAAAGGAAACACCCTTACTATACGGCAACCCTGAGCCTGAAGGAAAACAAATGCGTTGGAGCCCACGTGTCACCGTCGCCACTATTCTTGAAAAAGACAATAAATTTCTCATGGTTGAAGAGATCATAAAAGGAAAAACCTTCTTTAATCAACCCGCCGGGCATTGGGAAAATAACGAATCACTGGAAGAAGCCGCAGTAAGGGAAACCCTGGAAGAAACAGCATGGTCCTTTAAGCCAACCGAATTGGTGGGCATTTACCGCTGGACCCACCCAGAGCTGGACGATACCTATTTGCGTTTTACTTTTACCGGTGTGATAGGCGAATACTTCCCAGATAGAGAATTGGACGAGGGTATCGTTAATGCCCACTGGATGAGTTATAACGAGATCGAAGCCTGCATGGATCAACACCGTAGTCCACAAGTGTTATTGTGTATTCAGGACTACATACAAGGAAAGCGTTATTCGCTGGATTGTATCCGGAATATCTGAAACGCCTCTTAGACCATTTCAATTAAACGCTCATGTCGAAACTGCTTTTTCAAAAACTCCATTTGATCAGCGAGAATTCTACGATTTTTCAGCGCCAAGTATTCAGCCGAGTTCGGCACGAACGGAATAGCCAATAATGGCATCCCGGCCTCTTCGGGCGTCCTCGCCCCCTTGTGCGTATTACAGCGCTTGCAGGCTGCCACCACATTCGTCCATTGATCTGAACCACCACGGGATTTTGGCGTTATGTGATCACGTGTCAATTCTCTATCGGAAAACTGACCGCCACAATACATACAGATTCCACCATCTCGGCGAAACAATTCTCGATTTGTCAGATGGGGAACGGTGGCTTTAAAAAGATGACTGGCTATGCCTTGGACAGCGACGATGGAGTTGACGGTGATAAATGAACGCTCACCACTGATTCGGGAAATTCCGCCGCTTATTCGAATGCTTTCCTGGCCCACTTCCCAAGCGACCTGCCCTTTCACGTAGAGGCAAACCGCTTCTTGCCACGGTATCCAGGCTACAGGGTAGCCTGCTACATCCAATCGCAATATAGGTGGCGGGTTAATTCCGGTAGCCAACATAACTCAATTCCTTCTGTAGCCGCACCAATAAAGTCTATGCAAAAAGAAAACCTTAGACTCTATTTAGTATATCGGCCAGTCTAATAATAAATTTATCTGTTACATTTTTATTAGACAACAAAAAAGCCGCTTTGATGCGGCTTTTTAACATTCTAGAATCTGTCCAGATTCTTAGGAATGTGTATCAAGAGCGATTGTTTTTTCTGCCCTTGAGAAAGATATGACCACCAATTTTGCTGGTCACTTCTTTATAGTTTGCCCAATTAGGATTGGCATGTTTAGGTGCATAATAGTGTAACGCACCTTTAGTCAAATCCAGAGCACCACCACTCAAATCTCGGTGTTTGTCATACTTATTGTAGACATACTCAGAGATTTGTTTTGCGACCTTCCATGATTGCTGATCACGAGGACGGTCACTACGACCATCGTGTGTCCAACTAAATTGACGACGTTGCCAAACAACACCACAGACTGTGTCGGGATATGACTTACTGTAGACGCGGTTCATTGTAACCATCGCCACCGCTAGTTGACCTTCTAATGGCTCACCACGGGCTTCGTGGTAGACATTCAGTGCCAGGCACTTCAGGTCTCTTTCGCTTGAATCTGCCAACACTGCATTAGATGCAGTTAGTAGTAGACTCAAGGCTATCAAGGATTTTACTCGCACGTTTTTTCTCCTCAAAGCGAACAACTCTATATTCAATACGAATTGAGCTTTAATGCTGCCAAAGTGTACTGACGGTGGCTTAATGGCGGCTTATGCCGACAGGTATGACCACTCTCTTCTTATCCCTGGCATCCATGCGTGAGTCACTTCCTTGACCAATACTCGTACGCTCTACAGCTAACTGATCGTCAAGCCAATTCATTTTTTTTATTATTATCAACAAGTTATAATTATAAAAACAAAAACACTGCACGCTCACAGCACTTGCAGTGATTCAATATTAACGAGAGGATTCAAATTCCCTCACGAGCCACGGAATATTACTTTTCTTTAATTTTCAGTAACTTAGCCATGCCTCTTCAGCCTCACATTTCCCGCCGACCGCTCTCATATAAGCTGTTGTTTTTAAACGAAAATACAGTTGAGTGACGCGAAAAAAATCCAAGCAAATCACATCTACCGTCGTGAAGCGGGGACAATTATAACCGAACACCAGGAGATTTCGAACCTATTTTTGGTTTAGAATTGATCGAATTTAGACTGGTTCCACTTAATACTCTGGAATGAACAACTTAGACTCCCTCATCATTGTCAGCCTGTTCTGGGCCCTCTATGGGTTCGCGCATTCTCTATTGGCCAATAACCGTGTCAAACACCTGCTGATTACCAAGGGCCTCATAGCGGGCAAAAACTACCGCCTGTATTACTGTATTCTGGCACTGGCGCTACTGCTACCCTACCCTGTTCTAACCCATTTCCTCCCCAGCGAACCCCTGTGGCATTGGCCGGTTTTTCTAGACCCGTTCTTAAAGGGCCTATCCATCTTTGCAATACTGATTTTTTTGTGGACATTCCGTTATTACAATCTTCTTGAATTCCTTGGAATTTACCCAGAGAGCGTTAGAGAGCACTTTACCCTCTCCCCCATACACCGATTCGTGAGGCACCCTTGGTATGGTTGCGCACTGATCTTGATATGGAGCAGAGACCTGGACAATATTTCATTGGTAAGCGCTCTATGCCTTACACTCTATATATTGATAGGTTACCGATTCGAAGAAAAAAGGCTCATTTCCGAGTTCGGAGAGGCATATTCCATATATAAGGCCAAAGTACCGGCGCTTTTCCCTCTCCCCTGGAAACACCTAAGTGTTAACACAGCGGCACAAATTCAAGAACTTATGATAAATCCCCCAAATAAATAGCCGTCTAAACCTAATCAAGATTTTAATTCCACCTTCCGATATTAAGTAAGACTTTCCCTTATTCGCATTGCCCATTTTGACGATGGGCGGCAAAAGAACTCAGCCAGTTCGACGTGCACTCGAACTGAGGTGGGATTTGATTATATATAGACACTGAATTGTATAGATGGAACTGTCAAAGGCTGACAAATCACTGGATACGCGAAGCAATCTGACGAGATGCGCGATGTGCTCCCTACTACCGAGTAGAGGTGGAGCCTCGTGCTAAAAAGATTATTGTTTAGCAAAGCCCTCTTTATTGGTGCTCACCTGGGTGCAAGCACTCTTATTTATTTACAGACCCAATCACTACTACTCACTTCAATACCCCTCACACTAAGCCTGTATAGTTTTCTGAAAATACGTCACTCAGTTTCTGATTCAACTGTAACAATGGGAAATCAAGCGTCCGCAGCGATCGGTGCTCGTGAGTTCTATGATGCGGACAAGGCTCTCATTCAGGGACTCCACACAGAACTTTCAGATATTCGGGCAGACCTGTTTAGACTCAAGGATATCATCGCCCAAGCCATAGCTGGACTAACAGACAGTTTTAATGGACTTAACACCACAACCCAACAACAAAAAGACCTAACCACATCCCTTGTTAGTAATGTCAACATTGATAGTAGTGATGACAACAAAGGGTTAAACATTTCTGACTTTGTTACACAAACAGATACGGTATTACGTTTTTTTGTTGAAACAATAGTGGGAACGAGCAAGGAAAGCATACGTTTGGTATATGAATTAGACGATATGTGGAGCAAAATCGGTAACGCAGTAGACATGCTTGGCGGCATAAAAAATATCGCTGACCAAACCAACCTGCTGGCCCTCAACGCGACGATTGAGGCCGCACGAGCGGGTGAGCACGGCAGAGGGTTTGCCGTCGTTGCTGATGAAGTCAGGGCGTTATCTAAGAACTCCGAGAACTTCAGCGAACAGATAAGTTCGGTAGTTCTTGATGTTATGAGCAAAATTAAAGATGCACGAAGCATTATTCATAATATGGCGTCAAAGGACATGAAAGTAATGCTAAATTCCAAAGATCAAGTCAGCAGCATGACCACGAAAGTAGGCGAACTACATGCCTATACCGCCAAAAAAATTGGGGAAATCAGCATGGTTGCTAATGATGTCAATGCCCAGGTGGGCGTCGCCATAAGATCTCTCCAGTTTGAAGATATTGTTCGACAAATCTGCGAACATGCAGATCAGCGGCTCGGAGACCTTGAAAAACTCCTGAACTTAACTGAAGAAAAGCGGCTGAATCACTTTAAGCCAGGTTCAGAGGAAAAAGAAAGTTTTGATCATAGAGTTCAAATGGAAGAATATTTTGCACAAGCAAATCTATTACTTATGCAAAATTCTCACAAAGCGGTAGAACAAAACTCTATGGAAGAAGGAAGCGTGGATTTATTTTAATAACTATGGTTAAATTTTTGTGACAGGAGCATATTGGTATGGCCATTAACACAAATATTCAAGAAGATCGTAACGTTGTAAACATTACCATTGCAGGGATTTTTGATTTCGATCTACATGATGAATTCAGAAAGGCGGTGGGAATTTCCAGAGATTACTCCCATTTTAAGTTCGTGGTAGACATGGGAGCGGTTCAAGACATGGATAGCTCGGCGCTGGGAATGCTTTTATTGTTAAGAGAATCAGTACAGGGCGACCCAACCCGAATAGAACTGGTAAAGTGTCAACCGGATATCAAAGAGATGCTGCTAATGGCAAATTTTGACGATATGTTTACTATAAAGTAATCTTGCTGTCAAAA
>Ga0224501_10001050_pt1 | contig 21166 bp, 11 predicted proteins | sample SF_Oct11_sed_USG_4_FD_169105 | JGI IMG/M metagenome (GOLD analysis project Ga0224501, IMG submission 169105) | Sediment microbial communities from San Francisco Bay, California, United States - SF_Oct11_sed_USGS_8_1 | ecosystem: Environmental > Aquatic > Marine > Sediment | place: USA...
GAAATAAATGGGATCTTATTACTAAAACTTAGTAACTTAGTGATCTTCACGCCCTTATAACATCGAGTAGGACTTAAAATTGAACGTAAGATAGGAGACAACTTAAGTTATAAGAAGTGGTTTGCCGGTTTTCCCTAGCCCTAAATAGAGACCGTTGCGTTCGGGACTCTATCATTTTGCAATAATGGCACTAACGCTCGCTGACAGAGATGAAAAACTGCACTCTGAAACCCTATTTCTATATTTTTATTGAACATTTTCTCTATATAGACTTGTGTAACTACAAGTCTAGTATACACCTGCAAACGCATTTTTCAAAGATTGGTGCGTAAGCCGAGAAATCAATGCAAACATCAACAGCTCTGTGTTAATTTCCTATCTCGAGGCCATTTCTGGTGCGTCGACAGTCTTAAAACTATGTCGCCGAGGGCTCTAAGTATGCACATTGGATAGGGCTACATCTAAGCTTCCATTTGAACTGGGTATTGGGCCCATTTGTTCATTGTAGGCTTCAGAATCTACAAACAAGTCAAGTCACTTTTGCCCATGTCATAACCCCTTTAAATAATCTTGCCCTCATTCCCATCGCATGTGAAGAGCCAGGTCACCTGTCGATCATGGCCAACTGTAAAGTTTGAGAGCTATTCTACCCTGTATAGTATAGACTATAGAATGTAGTACGAGTTTTGCCTTGTCTTTGTAGGAATGGCGTTCGTGGATTCAAGCAGTAGCCCAGCAGTCATTCGTTATTTTCCCGAATCACGGCTCTCAGAGGATATCAAAGAGAGATTGAATGAGCTTTTCACAGCTAAAGACAGCTGGACACTTCAAGAAATCACACCATACCTCCAAAATCTATGTATAGGAAAGATGACAGTTAGTGTTATGCTTACTAAATATGCCAGGGCCTTTAGTAAATCTGGTGTGAAGTATTATACATCTAAATATGTGCGATGAGTGTAAAAAGACAAATTATTTATCTTTATTATAATACAAACATTTATAGTGTAGCACCGCAGATAATGAATGAAAATAGTAACCTGTACAATGAATCTGGTACACATCTGTTTTTGAGTAAATAGATGAGTATAAAAATGAGTCTAACAAGACAATAATATTATTGATGCTTCGCATCATTCAGAGATAAAAAGACTAATCACACATAACATACGCGTTTATGGGGCACCCTACCATATACGGGTGGCTTAGTTCGCCACTTGGTGTAACAATCCGTTATTATGCTAGTTTATTCCGATGTTCCAGGAGAAGGGAAATTGTGTAATAAAATTACATCTCCTTTGAACTAAAACTTAGTAATACTCTGCCCACTTGGCGCAATAGAGGCTTTATAGCTGGTTTAGGGAGTGCAGAGTGACTGCTGTTCGAAAAACCGTCCGGTGATCATGAGGTAGTTGGAAATGCGCAGGCAGGCAATTATAACGGCCTAACAATTTGCGTATGGGATTTCGCTGCTCTGTATATTATTGTTGTAAGGGCTAGCCGGCGTTAACATTTGACACAAGCTATCATGGATTTCCATCATGGTGGCTCTGTCAGTAGGCTGAGCTCTCCAGCAGCTCAGCATAATTTTATAAATATCATCAGTGCATTCGGTTTCCGGTCTTTTTAGCAAACGATTATCCTTTATGCATTCAATTACCTACAAATGGATTGTACTAGGTACTGCAACACTAGATGGATCAGTAGTCAGTAGTAACAGTAGGCCGATTTCTGCACCACTACTGACAGCTCTTCTGTCATGGAGATAGGAAGAAGCAGTAACAGCACTGATTTTGCAACTATGAGAACCTTGGTTTAAACCCAGGTCATGGAGGACCACCGTTGGCAGTATGAGCTCCTCACATGTGTCCTAGCTCCTACCGCCCCGCCAAGCCTCAGGCTTAGGAGGTCCGTTAAGTAGGATGGTCAAGTGCATGGGTAGAATTATTATTTTTACTTTTATAGACGTCCATTCAACTACTCGTTGCGACTATGGGGATGTTTCAACCTCCCAACTGCCTTCCTTTCCTTTAGAATCACTTATATAGAGAAATGAGGGTTCGCTATAAAGCTAAGGGACACTATTGTTATTTTTCTGTGGACACTAGGCTGCATGTTATTTTTAATGGATCCTCTAAGCCTGAGGCCATTTCTGAATTGATAGGAGCTAGCTCAAACTCACAAAGGGATCTCAAGGTAGCCAGAACTTGAACCCGTACAGAATCTCTTGTTAACCCAAGTGCTCTAGCCAGTGAGTTAACACGGTTTTCTGGGCCAAAGCGTTCACAAAACTGCTCAATTGTGTTTTGCATGTTGTGTAACATCGTAACTGCCTAATGCACCAACTTTATAGCTACATGTCTTCTAGCATGTGTTATCAGATATCTTTATACTTGTCCTGTAGTTGAAGCTGACCTATAGTATACTTTCAGGGGATGATAACACTATGAATTTACTACAGGAAATTGAGTAAAAAGAAAATTGAAATGTAGATAAAAAATCATTAAATACACTGATATGTTTAAACCTCACGGTGCATGAATTACAGATTTTCGTGACTTTTAACTCAACAAAACTCCACATTTATATTATGTTTAGGCAATTACGAGATGGTAGTGAGTTTTTCTTACCTCCAAGTTGGATAACTCAAACCATGGTTGCCTTCCATAGCTAAATATCTCCCAGAGGACAACACCAAAGCTCCATACATCTGACTCAATAGTAAACCGTCTATACAGAATACTTTCCGGGGGCATCCAGCGTATGGGCAACATTGTCTGCCCTCCAACCTATGGTGAAATGAAGGAAGATGCATGTCATTACAAGGCCATATTATTTCCGATGAGTTTATCAACAAGGGGATTTTTTACTATGAGCCGCAGAAATCTATTAACATACCGGGATAGCAGGATAGCTCTATGGGTAGAGTGCTTGGCTAGAGATTGAGAGATATTGGGTGCAAGCCTAGCCACGCTTAGCACCCACTGTGAAAATAGCTGGTTTTAAACGGGTTTTCCAACCATAAAAACTTGCAGTACAAATAATTGTAGACCACTATTAGTATGGTTTTATAAGGTGAACTAAAGGGGTCGGTTTGACTTTGGATCTGAAAACTTGGCATGGTTTGCCAATTTCCCAGGGGTCATCATGCAAGGGCCCTAGATGACTGTGGTCAAGCCGGTCAAGGAAAGCGAGTAGAGACCCGTGCTACTAGGCCAGGCTCGGCGGAAGTGCGGAGCCTTGGATGTTGCACGGTTGTTTGAAACCAGCATAAGCTAATCAGCCTTACTTTCCAATGAATGCTTTTATAGGGTGATTAAATTATATCGACAGTCGTTTAAATCACCAAGGTTGTTGACTTAAACGGCACTGGCGTATACTGATTCTAAACTAGTGCAAATTAGTGGTCGGCACCTATTTGTAAGGCAAGTTTGCACGGCTGGAAAACCGTTTAAAACCAGCTAATGAGCTCCCCACATAATTCCTATGCCTTCAATGTTTCAACAAGGTTCAGGCATAGGAGGTACAATAAATAGAATAGCTACGTGCCCAGGAAAACTATTAAATACAAAAAATATATCTAGAATACTTGGCTGGAAATCAATCGATTCCGAATTTAGGTCATCGTTATGCTCGAAATAAGATCCCTGTATAGCCATGTTTGAGCATGGTACCTTGTAATAGTCGGTGCTATATATGTCTCGGCTCATACCAAAGTCTCCAATCTTAACTATAAGCTGTTCTCCAACCAGACAATTTCTAGTAGCCAAATCTCTGTGTATGAAATGACGCGCTGCTAAGAAGCTCATACCTTCAATAGAAATGCAATAATATCTTCAACTTTCAGATCTCAATATAGTCCATTGGTCATTCCCTTGAAGTGATTCATCGTTTGTAAGACCAGAAAAACATCTAATCGAAAAGAATGTTCCGGTAGTAGAAAGAGACCTAAGGGCCACTGTAGCTCAGTTGGCAAATAAGTGGAATCCCCATAACTTCCTTCTTGAGTTCTCCCCACGAGCGTTCACTCAGTTTGTGGAGTTTTCTACCTTTTCCATGAAGTTGACAGCGAGTTCAATGAAACATTTCAATTGGAACTCAATACGACTGTCTGCAGGGTCACCCATGTACTGCGGACTGATTGCCAATCCATATCTTCATAAGAATGATAGTCATACCTGCAGCTATCTGCTTGGCTATATACAGTAGTTCTTGTAAAATAAGCGGTGATCGTCCAATGGTTGGATACCCTAATGATTCCGCGTCTGGTCCATTACTTCTGCAAATGACACAAAAGAATGAGTATGTATAAGTGAATGTGGGTCACCTTACCACAATTGGTACAAGTTGAAAGATAGGAAATAGAAATAGAATATAGGAACTTAATTGTCAGATATAAATAAAAAATAGGGCATGAAACAGCCAAAACGCCCCAAATGTAACCATGATGTTTTTTAAAACTTCACCGGTTGCACTATTGCTATGTTTTGATGAGCAGAGATACCTATGCAACCGATGAAAACCGCACGCCTTCATACAATATCAACCATGATCCAAGCAGATAACAGGGGGTATTCATCTAATAGTCATATATTTTTCCATATTATTTTATAATATCCTCTGAGGTTTTATAGTGAACCTGTTTGTTCAACACCCTAACATCTGCTGCCTGTTGATTTGGGGGGTCTACCTGAATATTCAATGCGTGTAACAATGATACCGCCAGAACTTTTAAGCCCCGGGAGGCGGACGGCCTGGCAGGTTTTTGTAATTTCTATTCCAGCACTTGGCCGTCCTATTTAGCGGACCTCCTAGGCCTGAGGCTTGTTGGGCTGGTAGGAGGTAGGACTGAAGTGGACTTCAATAACTGGTATTCAAACCCAAGTTCTTATGATTGCCCAGTGCTCTACCACTCAGCTATCCCAATATCTCATTTAACCTATCAGAAAATCAGCAGAACCATAATTCAATACGCTCTCATAACTAACCTGAGGAAGTTATTGAGATCTCCTTTCTCCATATATTCAAACACCATCATGAGATTCTCACCATTGTAGCATATACCATAAAAACTGACAATGTTTGCATGAAAAATCTCAGCCATGAGTTCTGCTTCCTTTTCAAAGTCACGAGTTGCCTCCTCCGTCACACTTTGTTTTAAAGTTTTTATTGCCACCATAGTCGTTTCATCACCTGAAATGTGAGATATGAGACAAATTGAAAATAAAGTTTTATTATAATTTTATAAATGCATAAGATATAAAGAGTATGGAGAAGTTGAGACCAGCCGTTTGCTGAAACAATTTTCTTATTGCACCGGGCCATAAAGATCATGATAAGCTGCGTGTCACATCGTGGGATGCTGTAGTTACTCGCTTTGACCTTTGTAGCTGACGGAGCATCACCACTTATTATTGTATGTTTAAAACCAGGTTTTTCGCAACTGAATGTGGTAGTGGTTACGGTCCGTTAATGGGTTGGCTCAACAATTTTTGTGCGTCGCTCACATTTTGAGTTTTAAAATTTCGAGATTTATTTTGACATGGCACCTATATAACCAGATATCCATGAATGTAAAGTTATCCTCCCTAACCAAAGACTTCCACAACTACTCGCCATAGAAGACAAAGCCACGTGGCACTGCTGTGTGCTCATCTTTTAAATCCCAGCACTTCTGCCTATTTGAGTTCAAAAACCATGTTTTGTGTAAAGCAAAGGCGGGCTGCACTGCCGATTTGTGAATACAGAAATATAGTGATAGAGCAACATTGTAATAGTCATCGCTGTGAATTTATCAAAGGCACCGACTGGTGATGATATGGAGAGCACAAACCTGTGGTAAGATGTCGGCAGGTTCCCAGATAAACACGACCAAATGCTCCTTCTCCCAACTCCTTGATAAAGGCAAGCTGATCCATAGCAATCACTCTGAGAGCTGTTAAAATAGGTGTTGTATATACCTAATAAGGACTGGTGTACCACTAGTATCTATGTTTTTTATGGATTTTCAAAAACCCATCACCATTCACCCTCTGCCATCATAGTTAAAAATTGAATGCCATGTCCATTTTAGCAGTTGCATGCATATGATGCATTAGTTGTATATGGTATTACAAGACCACGGCTAGCAGCAGGGCATTTCCCAAACTATGTACGAGTACTCTACAATATCTGATCTGCGCATGTAATTTACCTGATTTTCTGGCTTGCTGATAATTAGGATTTTCAAGCATTTCTGGGAGAGGCGATAGGGGCATCAACTCCTGGTTGCGACAGGATCTGTCATGCAGTGGTGCTAAAAGGAAACAACCAATCAACTTGTCATTTTCAGCTCGTCGAATTAATGGCCTAGATCACATGTGGTATATAGGGAGAAAATGATTGCTCCACCCTACCACATAGCCAGATTACTTGCCCAGAGCTCTTCGGAGCCCTTTAGCGCCCTTCAGAGCCCTTCAGAGCCCTTCAGAGCCCTTCAGAGCCCTTCAGAGCCCTTCAGAGCCCTTCAGAGTCCTTCAGAGCCCTTCACCTGGAAGAGTCAGACGACCCGGCTAGAGTTGATATGGTATACCATGCATTGTTTTGATGGGGTCGGATAACAAATCATAAACATAAGGCATATTGTTCACAAAACATTATGCGGATTCAAAAGTTTTTTCTTGTATGAAGTATTCACCATTATGGTGAAGGTGCCGAGTTAGATATTTGTTTTGTTCACTAGTTATAACTTAGCATGGAGCGTTATGAGCGGGTCAGTATCAATGCTTCGCCTCATAGTCAAGCTTGTTTTTGCGAGGGTGTCTTACCTCGAGAGTTGCTGTATGAGAAATGACCTTTGCCATAACTTCTGTGCTTTCGACACCAGAAATAAAACAGCACAGCGACACCAAACACTAATGCCACCAAACCAACAGGCACTAGGACCTGGACGAGCACCTGTCAGCAAAACACAGGATCAATCATTAAATACCAAACACTTGATAAGCCAGCCATGTCCATACCTCTTGATGACACTAGCACTTGATATGGCATTACTATCATGGCATGCCCACATGCCTACATATTGATAGCGCCATACAAGGATTTATCCCTCTCTAACTCCATGGCCTCACAAACTGCAATCGTACAATGGGGTGAGGCGATGGCCATGGACCAGGTGTCTGGTTCAATTAAGCCTAGGTTTGAGAAATACTTTGCTCCTCGCAACACCCTTGCCAGTTTCGGATCACGGTGTTTAAATAAAATGCACAAAGCACACACACACAAGCAGACAATTGTTTGATGGTACGGAAAATACGAAACAGAAACACACCGTCATGTTTACATCAGTGTACCTGATTCATTGTCGGACTCTCTCGTGTTTCCGTGGTCTGTTTAGTTACCCCGTCACCTAGAGGAACTATCACTGGTGTGTTGAGGCCAGCGCTCCCTATGAGAGCACCAGTGTTCACTTGAAATGTCAGAGTGTCATTCCCAAACTCATTACTAACATTCAGACGGTATAAGCCATTGATTGCCGTGTGTCCATTCCATGTCATACAACCTTCTTGTTGATGGAAATTACACTTTGCTGTATCCTTGCAAGACTGGTCTTTCCAAAAGACTTTATCTGAACACAAAATGTATGAGTGATGGGGCTATCACACTTTATGATAGGATGACTCCATAAATCGAAACAACCGGTATAAACTGAACGGCGATGAAAAACTCACAATTATTGGTGTGGGTGACTTGGCTTTTCGGTGTAAAGGTGGGGTGTGTTAGGTGACATGACTTCTATAAAGACACAGCTAGTAGAAATGGCTAGGAAGGAATGCCTAAATACTTGGTCCATTGATATAAACATATGGATCAGCAATCACCAATCTCAAGGTCAAGCAAACTTATTCGCTTGTGATGTCACAAATAGAAGCAAAATACCTTGGAATCGCTACACTTATATCGCACGTTGTCTTTTCTTTGTACTAAACTAGTCATGCAGTCATGATAGCTCAGTGGGATAGCTCACTGTCTGTCCTCCCCGTGGCCCGGGTTCAATTCCCAGCCACGGCGGAGTATTTCAAGGGATTTTTCCCTGGCTGATCGCGGCTAGTCGCGGACAGAAGCGGCCATAGGGAGGGGGTGGAGGACTTGGGGGTAGCGTCCCAAGGCCATCTCAAAAATCCACAATCCCATACCAAACTCCTTGTGGTGACATGGCGTGTAAGGGCCGCCATCAAATAAGCTCTACTACCACTGCCCGGTGGTGCGACTCTTGAGTCATGGGCTATGGTCCGCAGCACTAGCCACTGTGTTGCTGGAAGAGGACTCAGGACCCACCAGTGCAAAAACAAATCTTGAGAACATTCTCCACAAAGGAGAATCAGCTACCCACGAGATGGACGCCATATTAAAAAAACAAAAAAACAAAACCGCATTAGAGTTCATCCATGTGACGGAGTTGTCTACCCTTTCCATCAAATTTACAGGAAGTCAAATGGAACTGTTCCGTTGAGATGATGTAAGAACCTCCTGAGACTGTCCACGGGGTCAGCCTTGTACCGCGGACTGATTGCCGATCCATATTCATATCAATGGTAGTAACTCAGTGAGACTGTCCGCGGGGTCAGCCTTGTACCACGGAATGATTGCCAATCCATATATTCATATCAATGGTAGTAAGTCAGTTAGATTGTCCGCGGGGTCAGCCTTGTACCGCGGACTGATTGCCAATCCATATATTCATATCAATGGCAGTAACTCAGTGAGACTGTCCGCGGGGTCAGCCTTGTACCGCGGACTGATTGCCAATCCATATATTCATATCAATGGTAGTAACTCAGTGAGACTGTCCGCGGGGTCCGCCTTGTACCGCGGACTGATTGCCAATCCATATTCATATCAATGACTCGGTCTTCGTATAGAACTCAAATGATACACTTTATAGTGCATGTGCACCTTCCCACCCGGCTATTGGTTTGGGGACAACTTTTACCTTAAATAGTGCATAGATAATCACAGCAATCCATGCTTTTTTATAAAATCAAACTTCTCTCTCAGTTTTTCTCCATGCACAATATGGCAATCAAGTTTGCCACTAGGTCAAGAACACTCAGTTTGCATAGGGCGATACACACAATGTGAAGCGATAACTTAGTCGATAGCGCACCGGGCCTTAGATCCAGGATCCCTTGTTCAATCTTTAGTTCGTGCAAAAACAAAAGAGACTCGCCCATAAGGTTCCCTTCTTTATAGACCACATGGGTGCAAGCAGAAAGTCTCCCATATGGTGCACCCTGAAAATCGCTGAGTCAAAGACTCAGTAGTTAGAAGGCCATTCTCTGCAAACACCTGGCACTGGTCAGGATACAAATACACACTCACCGAGTGGTTGTCCGTTCTGGGTCCATGCCATAGTGTACGGAGGTGTACCAGTGATTAGATAAGACAAACACGGTTCAAAAACATTCTGTGTCAGCACCGGCCCAAGGCTTTCAACTCTTGCTGGCACTGTCAATTATCAAAATGGATACATTGAACTATCCACCATGGAAACAATAGCCTCTCAACGGCTTAGATGAGGACATATCTAATGAAGCCACAAAGGCTGGGCAAGGGTTGACAAAGTGAAAGCTGACTGTGCCCGAGGTCAATTCCACTTTACCAGGGTACTCCCTGTGAGGCATTGTGATATAAGGCTCATTGGACAGGCACTATATAGCGCACATTATACAGTATGCAATAGACTAAAGACAAAAATTGAGGGAGAAAGTATGAATACACAAAGAATCTGTCACTCGGTTGGCGTTCAGTTATGGATGAAAAATGATGATGTCACTGGGTGGACTTTAAACACTGCATGTACTATTTATTGCAGTGCTGGGCAGGTGGTGACAAATGATAGTACAGATTTTATTTGAGTTCGGCATTGGTCTATATACAGGAAGTGGAAGTGCTTTGATGTGAATATCTGCACTATCATTGGTAACAGCCCACTCGCCTCTGCAGAGAATAGCATAGGCAGCGCCCCTCTGCGCCACTAGGGTGCCTCAAGATACCACTTTCAAGCACTCATGTAAACGGCCCAATATTGACACTGTCTAGCCCCTATGCAGCGACTAGGCAGTTCTCGCTATCATGTAAACTCAATATAAGGTGTAATAATCGGATTCATGATTCCCACTTGACTTAACAGAACTTTGTATCCTGCTACACAGAGGATTAGGCCAAGGAACACCCTGCCTATACAGCTTTTGTGATGGTTTGATAGCCACAGGAATCTGACTATTTTTTTCAGCCCTTGATCACAGTATAGCTACCCCTGGGAACTCTGTGACAGTGGAATATTTATGAGCTATTGATAGTGTTAATAAGGTTGTAGGGTTGAATTAATGCAGCTCATTCATTGGTTTTGGATTGCGATGTTAAATAAGAGAGGTTCATACCAAGGGTCAGCTTCTCTATGGGCACACGGGTGCAACCAGCAAGCCATTTATTGACTCGCACCGAGAAACGTCGAGTCAAAGAGACTCAATGCGACAATTTCGGCACCACTCCTGTTCGTTTTTGGAGACACAAAATTATCGCAGCTCCTGCTATGCTTTAACTTCCTTTTTGGGAGAATCAAAGGATATTGTTTGCGAACTAAACCAAATTATCTATTTACTGCAATCTCATGGAAATTTTTGTAACCTTCGGGGCTCTGTCTAAGCTTGAGCAGATTAAAAGCCAACACAGCTATCTGTTGCCGATTTTGAGATCCCAAATAAAAGCCATCCAAACCTATCTGTAATCAACTTTGAGCCCCCATCCATAGTTATTTTGGGCCCCAAATCGAAAGCCATCTATGGCTATCTGTAACATGTTTTGATACCATGATTAAAAGCAGCTCATATAGCTATCTATAGCTTATCCACAGTCACGGATCATAGGAAACTATCATCGGCCATCTCATGGATTACCTGTTCACATACATGCAGTCTAAAAATATGCTTTTATAGTTCACTTTGCGTCTGATCCGGCTAAGATCAGACTCTCGAAGCAGGCGGCCGACCCCTCAAACATGGAGTATAAAAGTCTCGTTCAATCCTAACGTCTGTCTCCCAGTGACATAAGATCTTACTAACGTAGTGATTGTGCAGTCGAGTGAATTACTCACAGTCTATTTGCAGAGTTACAGATGGTCTGACTCGCCATGCTGCGTTTTTACCAAAGCACGATATATTTCCATTATCCTCAACAGAAAGGTTGTGTATGACAAGGGTTGGGTGGTCTGTGTTTTTATCAACAACCGTAAAGTTTGAGCCGAGCTTGTCTGTGAGCCATTCAGCCTAAAAATGAATGCATTCACATGAAAGATTTTCAGGACTAACTGCTTAGCCCTGTTTCACTGTCCTCTGAGTCAGCAGGTGCCCTGTGGAAAAACGGGGTTGGCCTGGTCTAGTCGACTTCCATCAGGTCAACCTTGTCCAGATCAAGTCAAAGACTCAGCAGACCAAGTTCTGTATACAATTATGAGTGAGCCACTAATTTTTGCTGATCTTGGTGCAAAACAGTGGTGATTAGCTTTTGAATTATTCCGGTGATATTTTATGTTATGAAGTTCAGCAGCTAAGAAAAATCAATCGTTATTGTCTTTTGGCATGTACAACAATTTGTGATATCAACAACACACTTTGCACTGTCACTGTCTCTTGCAACCCTTGATAGAGATCCGCTGATTGGTAGGTTTCCTTTTCATAGAAAGACAGAGCTAGATAACAAAAACCTGGGACATGTATCACTGGCTAAGGTCAAATGGCTTATCTGGCCCATCAGCGATATTTCTGAGTAACTTTTACTAGACTTCCTCGAGAGTTTTTGAAAAGGTGGGGATAGATGATAAGGATAAAGGCTTGTTGTTGTTTTTATTCTGCTCATGTTGATGAGCATGCAGATATACCTGTGAGGTACGCCCAACAGCCGTTTGTCTTTGGTTCGCCTTCACAATGAATGCACGGGACATTATCTCATACAAGTACCCTAGTCGCAGAACCATTTACTTATCAAGCAACTTGCGGCAGCAGATCACGGCTATAAATACCTGAGGAGGAGGGTTTCCTGTGACCTCACAGTTCAAGGTCACAGAATCACCAGGTCGAAGATGGGTGACTCGACTGTGAGTTATTGTTCCTACCGGCTCTTCTGCAATAGAAAGGCCATTCTGATTCCTTCTATCAGGGTGTGAAACTCAATTGTACTTAGATAGCGATGGCTCAATTAGCTAAAGTGTTGGCTCAGGATTGAAGATCCTGAGTTCGTGTCTTTGTCCTGCTAAGTGCCAACTGTGAGAATGAGCTCCTCGCATAACTCTTAGCTCCTACCACTTCAACAAGCACCAGGCTTAGGAGTTCCTTAAAATAGCACATGCAGCCTGGTGCCTGAGTGGAACAATTAAAATAAGAAGGCTTCAACTAATTTTCTTACTGCAATCCGGTAAGTCTTCTGTTGTCAGTTGTTTGATGTATTGTCTGGTACCATTCTCAAACATGCATGTCGGATCACCGATAAGTGGACCGACTTTGTCTGTCTGCTCAAATCGTTCCTTCAGTTTATCGGAAACGATCGCGATCCATATGACAGAACAGTTGCAGACAAATGGATTCTGGGAAAGCTGTCTAAAAATGAAAGCATCTTAGTTCAGTAAGATTGACTGAAACGAGTTTTTAGGATGAAACCCTACCCCGTATGCGTGCATATGCATAGCGCACTAGTTGATGGACAGCGCTGTGACATATACGTCCTTCTTTTTGTGACATACAATTAAAAATACCAAGTACACAACGTAGTTGCCCGTTATCTATGTATTGATTCACTTACATGTCATCTGGTCTAGCCAGTTCAAAGATCGGTTCCCAGCCAAGATGCTGTAGACTGTTGCCTCTCAAATCCCTGTAACATTAAGATGCATTCCTGTATGGATGATTTTCATACATCGCGTTTTGCAACTATCTGTTATACATTGAATCATGTCAGTTTCGGATGATGACATCTACCCATAGAGTTGCCTTCTCTAGGTAGTGCATGCGGGTGTGAGCAAAAAGTCTCCTAACGATGTACCCCTGGGAGTTCTGAGTCACATAGACTCAGCAGGTCAATGTCTGCATCGCTCCTGACAGCTGTTCTGTCTTGGAAACACAAAATTATTTTTACTGGACTAGAATTATGGTTTGTCTCGCTAAATATTACAGACATTAGAAGACTTACAGGTACTAACTTTTATTCACTAAAAATATATCCATTGACAGAAGTAAAACACGAAACTCAGTGATCGATAGACTGATGGCCCGATGGGTACCAATCTTTCTTGACAGAAGCAAGACGTGAAAATCATTCAGCTGAAACTAACGTCTGGTTTTCTCATGCACCAAAATGACTGCTCGGTTTCAGGCGGGATAATGACAGGTTAATCCACCATTCGACTGGGGTGAAGAGTGCACAGCTGTGAGAACTTCTACTTTATAACTAACGGCTAGTTATAGGATACGTCTATCATTATGATAGGAGATTTCATCTCCGCCTGGTATGGCCTAAGTTGTAAAGCGATAAGCATGGATAATAGTGGTCATACATCATACTCACAGCGACGATAAGTTCGCAGTATGGGTGAATGCTTTGGCTTCAATTCTGCTGAGACCACAGTTGGTAATCACTCTAAAAGTATAAGTGGGTAATATAAGTGCTCATTGAGTGGATCATGCTCGATGACCAGACTGTACTCAATCCATCACCAATCTGTAGCTCACATTAAAGGATTAAAATTTCACAGTGATCATTAGTTCCAACCATGCCAAAATTCGGGTGGCCAAATGGCGTTACGCGGGTAGTTTTTTTCCATGGAATGTCTTCATTGGTATGGTGAAACTGCCGGGTTAGATACTTGGTGTTTTCACCAGCAATGGCCTAGCATGGAGCACCATAAACGGGTCAGTATCAATGCTTCTACCCATAGTGAGGATGTTTTGCAAAGCTGGAAATAAAAAGTGAGGGCCTCACAGTCACAGCGGGAGCAGGCCATGACCGCTGATATTGTTATCACACACTAGCAGACATATCACGCTTATATATCTCATTATATAACGCTGTAAGCATCCTGTTCTTTGTCTTGTGTATGTCACAAGCAACTTTATCCTATGTATAGGCATTAATATGACATAGATCATCTACAGTATGTGCGCTTAGGGCCGACTTCTACCTTACTTCATACCGCGCATGTTTTATTTTACTATTTTGTTTAGTGTTGAGTGTAATTTAGCAGTATCTAACTTGCTCTTTTTCACCGCATATCCACATATCCTGCTTTTCGTAATCAGTCCATCCCACAATGCAAGCCATCCCACCCTTCGGTCTATTATCAGCCCTTCCCATAATCTACTACATGTCTCCTGCTCATATTACTCCGCAGGGGGTACTTTCGGAGTCAATTGGCAGGACACAGCGTGTGCCTGACAACGCTATCTGCCTAAACACTTCTGCTTATTTTCGGTGATTATAACAGTTTGAAGGTTGTACACGTTTTCACTCTTTGGGCAGTTAGCTATTGTTCACACGTGCATACATTTTGAGCCATTTTGAACTACACGGATGTATTTGTGAGTGCGTGGTAAAGAAAACCGTTTGAGCAAGAAAGGTCGCATACAGTCCAGAAGTCAATATATCATCACAGACGGATGACAGATAGACCTATAGGAAGAGAAGAGAAGCTTTATAACTTACAGTGTTGTAAGCTGGCTGTAGTTTCTCAATGAGTCCTCCGTGATTGTCGCGATACTGTTTTTGCAATTTGTCAGTTTCCTATAAAAATGAGAAATGAAGGAATAGGAGTCATCACACTAGCTTCTCTTAAAAAGGTGATAGATACACAAGGCAGTATACTCAAACCGGGAATTGAACCAGAAACGCCTAGCTGATGCCCAGTGCACTATCCACTAAACCACCATTTCACCCTGATCAACAAATGAACAGTTTCTCAACACTCCAAAATGCGTTCACCACAAACTAAAAATTCTCATATCTCTATTTTATGTAAGAATGTTATTTATTTATTTATATGATATGGGGACACTTTTGCAGGGGAATATATATTACATAATGGAGACACTCTTGCTTCCCAATTTCAGCATGAGTGCTCATCTCAGAATCTTAGGAGACTTGGGAAAGAGTCTACTCATTGACACCAAACCTCTGTGTACTCTCTAGTCTGCCTAACTTGTTCACATCGTTAGAGTTGGGCATAGTTTTTCTTTAACGATCGGATGCCCTGTCCACTGTCAACCCTCCACCTTCAAGCAAGTTTAGGACTCACACTAGAATGTGCTGGGTTGCACCCCTCCAAGGTAATGAAATCTAAATCAATCTATATTGTTGCCTATCACCCACCAAGAACTTGGCTATTCTCCACGAGGACAAGGGGTCATGAATTATAACTATCTCACAGAAAAGTTAGATCTATGGCTGGAGCCAGTAGACGCATTCCAAGGTGACATGGCGCTTGTGAGTATGAAATATAACCACTGTAAATCAGTTTGTTCTATAGCATAGTGACGCATTGCGGTTACCTTTTAGGCACACCTAAAACTGCACGAACAGAATCTGTATGTCGATAGATTTGGAAACTGCTCTTATTCACCCTTCTGGGCGATACATAAACTGCGAAGCATGTGCCGTCACTAAAAAAACCCACCCGATCCTAATCATATTTCTGCTTGAATGAACCCAGGTGTTCATTTGTTTTAACATACAGGGTGGTAGCTAACTGTTTTCATTCATAGTTTTCTTTCTGTCTTCCTGTCCTCAATCTACTATTTTTAGTATTGGTGACACATGGCAAACCAAGAAAAAACATATAAATAACCTGTCCAACAGTCATGATTGTGTTTATTTCGTATCACAACATGACTTCTGGTGTGATTCACTTTACCGGTGTGATACTTTAAGCTTTATAATCTGTAATCTACCTGTCAGTAAAATGATAGAGTGGATGAAGGTAGTATTAAACTGTAATAATGACATTCTGCTTGAATCGACAAACATCAGCAGGACGTGTTTTGTAAGCCATCATATACATGTATTAATCCTTTCCACTATACGTTTGCCAACACGTGCCCTTTCCTTAGAGAGTGAATTTGATCCTGAACTATAAATTAGGGAATGATTCAACATGAAATAAACCATGTGCTGGAACAAACCCAGCACAGTAAAATGAGTGAAGACCCGGCCAGAGGCCCTGGTCTGTACTATATAGTTCATCTACCCTTATTTATCATAATCTCATCAAAGCCGTTTGTGCATGGTTCAATTTTTGATGCTGGCGCTATTTTTCTTTCACTTTCATTTAGATTTGATTTAGACCAGGGCGTCATTCATGACAGAGTTATCTCCTGTATAGGCTCACCGTAGACCATTCTGGAATCAACCCGGTGGCTGAGTGCTGGTTTATTAAAAAAAGATCTTGTCTTGATTTCTTGGATAGAATGACATCTTCACTGTTATGGTGAAGCTGACAGGTTTTTATGGCTTAGCATGAAGCACCACAAGCAGGCCAGTATCATTGTTCCATCTCATAGTGAGGCTTGATTTTGTTTGGAGCTTGGACTAAAGTCAAGACCGAAGGGGGCGTACCATGACCAGGATTCGAACCCGAGTTCTCACGGTTGCTAGCCCAGGGTTCAACCACGGAGCTATCCAGCTGTCTTACCCTGTTTTCTGATGCATCACCTATACGTGTACATACACACAACTTACATCTCCGTGAGTTTGCTAGCCTCTTCTTCGGGAAGTTGTGGAATACTGGTGATGTTGCTTCCACTGCAGTCGAGTCCTCTTGCTCTCCCGGTGATGTAATGAGTACAGCCAGGAATATTAGCAGCAGATATCGCAGAGCAGAGACAGAGAAGAGAGAGAATTTCCATCCACTCCATGGTTATCTGCAATAGCAGAGCGGTCATGATTAACTGAGTGTTTATATGTCCCTCAACCTCCCAGGACCATCCATTCAGTCTTGTAACTCGTGCTTCACACTGAATAAGTGGGTGCTCCGGTAGAGTGGAGCTGGTTCTGGGTATAGCCATCTTCCACTATGCCAACCCTGTCCAAACAGCAACTTAGCTCATAATAAAAAAAACAGCCTAACCAAGCCTAACTATGTTCTTAATGGCTTCAGATCATCATGGTACAGATAAAGAGGTCCCAACCAGTGAGTAAGGGTCAAGATCAGATCGCCCAATGGTTGTTAAGGACTCCTTTCTCTTTTCTCATAAAAGGGTGACCAAGTTCTCGATGCATGGGTGACATGTAGATCACGGCTTAGGTTGATTTTACCCAAACCTCCCAGAACCAATCGCTAAGCCTTATATCTCACAGCGTCACAGTAAGTTCGCCCGAGTATGCTGGTAATGGGGGCATAGTCAACTTTACTATGTCAATCCTGCCCTGGCTTGTAGATTCAGTAGAGCCACACCGTGGTCTGGCACGACCTATATGGATACCATCTCTGATAAGTTGTCTGCTATAAAAGACACCCACCATATTTTATTGGGTGTCAAATGAATTCAATTGGGACCAAATTTTGAATGAGTAGCGGTATCGGTTTCCCAATACTAATACCGTTTGGGATCGCCAGGGTTTGTTGGTTTTACTCGGTGGACTTTGCGCATAAAAGGGGGAGGATTGGATCTTAAAAAAAAACGGCGTTCACATCTGCACAAGACAGCCATGAAAATGGGCTTACAGATTCCAAGCCGACACAGATGCACCAATAGAAATCTTGTATTTATTGCAATAAGCCCTTGACTCGATAGGATTGAGGTTGAAAGATGGAGAATAATATAAAGGATGATTCATCTCCTTCTGGTCCCCAATGGAGACTGATATTATTACCGGTATATATGTGTTACATTTCATTTCACATGCGACAGATTAATATAAATAGGCTTGTTGTAAGAAAAAATAGAAACGTACATTGAGACAAACATGAGAATGAGATCTGTAACTCCTTATGACACTGAAATGTGGTGCTTTCCAGCTGGCTACTGAGCTTCCAAACGCCTCCTCCAATCACCTTACTCATAACACCTCTATCATGGAGGATAGGTTCATATATGATAACATTTCAGTCAAGTATCTTTTCGTTGGATACATATAACACATGCTATATTGTCCATATTCCTGCATCTTCAACCTAACCACTAGTTCCCGATGTATCAGACTCTGAAACCAGTGCCTGATGTACTATAGTCAGGAAAGTTGAAAAACTCTTAACCGTACTCTAAAATCCTGGGTTGTGAAAAGCCATGATGTGCCCTAACAAAACAGGTGGTCCTTCTTAGTGTACCACGGAATCCGAAAGGATAAATACTATTAAGGTGGCCCCTAAAACAAGTGTCAAACCATTTCGGTACGCGGTGCACTGTCGCCCTGTTTGATAATTCTCCACTATGAGTTATGGTATACACACTCGGCCTAAGACCGAAATATCCTGGAATCAAGTTCTAGTCATCCTGAGCGCCCGGTGAGAGAATGCATTTCTCACATAACTCCTATAGTTCAGACTACCTCTCCAGCAACCCTCAGGTTTAGTAGGATGGCTGAGTGCCAAAGTAGAAAAAAATACACCACAGTTGGTTCCCTCTGCAAATCACACTAATCATGTCCACTCACCTGAATCAAATAGACTCCCTCCACTGAATAGCTATCTCACCCCTTCCGCTAACTGTTTCCAATAGTCAGCTGCTCGATGACTCAGTGTATAACCAAAAGATTTGCTGGAGCAAAATAATGGAGTTCCCTCTCTATAATGGCAATTAGATAACAGTAGAATATATTGCATTGAATTAAATTGGCATTCAGTATGTCTAGTCGAATGCGTAATCTAATTGAAAGAAAGGGCAAATCAGGGCCGCGGAATCATGATCGTGATTTATTTTAGAGACCACCCCTGCAGTAAATGGTGTGAATCTTCACTGGATTATTAATGGTCATTGGTTGACGATAATCCCTTTATCCCTTTAGTTTATGAAAACAATGAGTATAGAGCGCGACATTGGTCGACACGACATCGAGTATTCAAGGGCACCTCTCGGATATGTGATTTGTGTTGAAGAACTACCGGATGTCAGTGTATAGCTATATCAAACCCGCTTAATTGCTGTGAAAGTTCTGAGTGATCACTCGGACACTCAGACACTGTGAAATCTGTTGAAATCTGTTCGAACGAGAGATCATTGATGCTGTATGGAGCCAGACAATTTCCATGATTTTCATTGCATGGCCACATATTCTTATTGACTTTAATCGAGTAACAAGCTATGTATAAACTGAGTCACTATTCATATTGACAGCTTTGTCTTGACATAGGTTATCCCGGATCTGTGAGGTGTCGCGGATTCTAAAGATAAGGCGAAGACTACAATTATTCACACTAAATTATCACCGACTGGTACCTAATCAGTTACAACGGCTAAACCGTCTCTATACCTGCCAACTTAAAATTATATACCTCAAATATGTGTGGAAAAAAGAGGCAGAATATAATCCTATGGTGCAAAGTCTTCACGGATATTTTCTTTCGAATTGTTTTCACTTTAGTAATGCGAGTGCAATAGTTCAATTACGTTAACGGTTTGTGCTAGCCCTGTGGATATGCATAATGCATTCAGATCGGTCAACAAAAAGCTATTCCACTCATTCACCTCTGTGTATAAATGACGGATCTGTAAGTGAGTAATGAGTAACGAGTTATTCCCTATACCTGACCAACGCCTGAGTTCATTCATGAGTGTGTCAGGTCAATTGGGTGTTGAAGCATAAGAGTTTGTACAATTTACCATGATTGTTTCAGAATCATGAAACATTACTTAGGAGCCAACACTCACAGTGAAAGGAAGGGGCATTTGGACCGGGTTTCAAACTCAGATCGTAGTGATAGCAAACCCAGCACTCTACTATCGTAACTGAATGACCACTCCGGGTATTGTTTGTTTGTTGTTGGCCTTCGGGCCTTCTTCCTCAATTTGCCATTGAGGGGGGATTGAGCCATTTTTTGCCACGCTGGCTCAGGATGAGTTGGAAGAGTGTGATCAGCTATGGAAAAAACTTTCGAGATACACCGCCACAGCCGGAAATTAAACCTGGGCCACAGGGAGGACAGACAGTGCGATATATTTGTTCTACTGAGCTATTCTGACTGACACTATACCTACACCATCAGTCAAATTCAACTTTTGACCCAAGAAGGCTCACCCATAGAGTGACCTTCTCTATGGGGTACATGGGTGCAAGCAAAAGGTCTCCTAATGGCTCACCCCTAGAAACTCTTGAGTCGAAGACTCAATAGGAGGCAAATTTCTGCATACCCCGGATACCGATCACGGTACCTGCAGGGTATCTGCATACCGCTGACACTAGCCAGGACACGAAGGAAAGGAACTATTCACCATTTATGGTTTATGGTTAACTTATAAAGGTTTAACTGCATCAGTCGAAAGAAATATGATGGCCGGGTTAATACCGCAATAGCTCGGGGTCTGATGTAATATAGAAATGTAAGAAATGAAGGAATTCTTTAGAAATGCTTGTATGCCTGTATGACATATGATTGCAAAACTAGGTTGACAAATGAAGTGTCATACTCATTCGATGGTATACGAGCGAATCTTTCACCCCATGTCACAATCAGAACTTAGGAATCTATTCCTCTGTGATGGATAGGTACAAAATCCTACGGGAGAATGTGTTTATCCACCATGCAACCAATGTGAAAGAGTGGGACTTGGTCTCATAGAATTGCAAAATATGTATGTGTTTATGGTTACTATCTTAAGTTACTAAACTGTGCACTGCGCACTGAAAATGTGTCATACAATAACATACAAAATATTCTGTTCTTTGAATGGAAGCAGTCTTTATAAATATGAGCAGTGGAATCAAATATTGAATTTTACTAAACAGAAGATCATCCGAGATAAGCCTCAACCATGAGTACGGTGATTTCTCTATTGCCTAATTCAGACATACAAAGGCAACATGTCCGCCCAGCTTCGCAGCAGTGTGTGCAGATGTGATCCAGCATAAAAAAATGTACACAGCAGAGGGAAAATATCTGGGGGGATTGAGAGGGAAGGGGTAAGGGTGAAGGATAGGAGGGGAGCGG
>Ga0224501_10001051_pt1 | contig 21163 bp, 20 predicted proteins | sample SF_Oct11_sed_USG_4_FD_169105 | JGI IMG/M metagenome (GOLD analysis project Ga0224501, IMG submission 169105) | Sediment microbial communities from San Francisco Bay, California, United States - SF_Oct11_sed_USGS_8_1 | ecosystem: Environmental > Aquatic > Marine > Sediment | place: USA...
AAGAGTACGAGATCGACGTCCCCCAGTGGCAGTACTTCGACGAGGGCGTCTTCGTCAAGGACCTATACAAGGTGACCGAGAAGAGGGCGAGGGCGGCGGAGTACCTCATCAAGGAGATACCGTGCGAGTTCTACATGATCGTCTTCACGAGCTGCGACAGGCTCCAGCACGTCATGTGGGATCAGCCTGAGGTCGTCGAGGCCTACTGGGAGTGGCTCGACAGGATCGTTGGCAGGGTCCTGAGGCTTTTTGGGGAGGAGACCACGGTCTTCGTGGTCTCGGACCACGGCTTCGGCCCCCTGGAGAGGACCTTCTTCGTCAACGAGTGGCTCAGGAAAAAGAAGTTGCTCCGGGTCAGGCGGAAGATAAACGAGAAAGCCCTCGTGAAGGTCGGGCGGCTGTTCGAGAGGCTCTACCGCTTCCTGGGGGAGAGGGAGCTGGTACGACCCATCGTCGGCCTTCTCAACAGGCTCGTAGGGTTCGACATGCTTCAGAGGTACACCTACGCTTACCTCTCCAGCGAGCGCCTCGAGGGGAGGGTGAACTGGAGGAAGACCAAGGCCTTCAGCTGCGTCCACACCCCCCACTTCGGGCAAATATACGTCAACATGAGGGGCAAGATGAGGCGCGGGCGCGTCTCCAAGGGCGAGAGGCAGAAGCTGCAGGACGCGATCATAAAAGAGCTCAAGAGCCTCCCGGACTCGGACGGTGGCGGCGGGCCCCGCGTCGAGGCCTACAGGGCCGAGGACATCTACTCCGGACCCCACGTTGAAGAGGCCCCCGACATCGTCTTCCTCCTCGATGGCGGGAGGTGCGAGGTGGACGCGAAGGTCGGAGAGGGCAGGATATTCGCGAAGGGTGCGCCGTTCACCGGCTGGAAGGGAACCCACACGATGAACGGGGTCTTCATAGCCCGGGGTCCCGGGATCAAGCCGGGCCACAGGTTGGAGAAGGCCACCATCCTCGACGTCGCCCCCACGGTCCTCCGCGTCTTCGGGATCCCCCCTCAGCGGGAGATGGACGGCAGAGCCCTCGAAGAGATCTTCAGCGAGGAAGCAGTCTTCCCCGAGAAGGAGGCGGCTGAGGCCCCCGAACGAGACAAGAAGGAGGGGGCGGGCCTGAGCGAAGAGGAGAAGGCACTGATAGAGGCCAGGCTCCGCAGGCTAGGCTACATCTCATGAGGCTGGCTAGGCAAAATCATATAGAAGGATCCAAGGACCGGCACAACTAGCATTGCATGCCTCCTGACATCCATATTCTATCCCATGTAGGTATTGGCCCCACAGTTAATCAACCCTTTTCCACCCTTGATAGCCCTGTATCCCGATGAAAATCGGTGTCTTTTCGAAGATGACTGGTGTTTCTATGGGTTTCGGTCGATTAGTAACCTAGAAACGTTATAATAGGCCAAGCAGGGAGTCTTACCCCTTCTGAATGCCCTGTTCACCTTGTTGAAGCCTCCGAAACGTGTCGATTCTTCATTTTTTATCGATCTTGTGCTTTTCCATGTGGATAATGGACTATTCACTCGATAAAACTTAAACAAAAGGTTATAATCAGATCTTAAATGAAAAGCAAGGATGACCAGCGTTACTAGCCCGCTCGACGCCGTCTTCAACATACTCATCATAGTCACGGCCATCACCTTCGTCGCGAGGCGTTTTCGGTTCCCCCACACCATCGCTCTCATCTTTGCGGGCCTCCTGGCGACGTTTACCCCGAATCTCCAGCTGTTCGATCTGGAGGCAGACATAATCCTCTCGGTGCTCTTGCCCCCCATCATATTTCAGGAGACCCTTCAGCTGGACATCGACGGCCTCATCGACGACTCCGACATGATCCTCAGCTACGCGGTGGCGGGCACCCTCCTCATGGTTGTCGCCGTGGCGATCTTCGCCTTTCTCTTCTCCGGCTTTGACCCCGCCGAGGCCTTCCTCCTCGGGGTCATCATCTCCCCGACCGACCCAATCTCTGTCATCGGGACCTTCCGGACAATGGGGGTCATCAAGAGGTTCCAGCTCCTAGTGACGGGGGAGTCCCTCTTCAACGATGGCGTTGCCATAGTGATATACTCCATACTGATATCCATTGTCACCGTGGGGTCCCTCACCGCCTTGGACGTCGTCAGGATAAGCCTGGTCAACGTGGTCGGCGGGGTCCTCCTCGGCATCGCGAGCGGATTTGTTGTCCACATCCTTTTCTGCTGGACGGACGACAAGTTCGCCGAGGTCCTCATTTCCGTTATAGCCGCTTTCGGCGTCTTCAGGCTGGCCGAAGAGTTGGGGGCCAGTGGAGTGATCGCCACGGTGCTAGCAGGCCTCATCATCAACTATAGGTGCAGGAACTACGGGGGGCTCGGCGGGGAGTCTAGGGGGATGCTCGATACGCTCTGGGAGTTCGTCGGCTTCACGGCCTCGAGCGTCGCCTTCATATTTATCGGCATGAAGCTCGACCCGTCCTCGCTCTTCCAGTACTTGGGGCCAATAATCGCCCTCACTTTATTCATTATAATCGCGAGGTACTTCATGGTGGTGCTGATAGCCGAGGTGATACAGACCATCAGCGGGAAGAGGGTGCCGAGGAACTGGAGGCTGGGCATCCTCTGGTCGGGGCTGAGGGGCGCCATCTCGGTGGTTCTAGTGCTCGGCGTCGGCGTAATCCGCCTGCCCCACATAGAGGGGATGACCGCCCTCACCTTCGGCGTCGTCCTCGCCACGAACCTGATCCAGGGGCTCTCCATGTCCAGGGTGGTGCAGAAACTTGAGCTCTCGGTGAGGCGGGCGCCCTCCGAAGAGGGCAACGGCGACGCGTGATCCAAGGAGCCGTTAGAGACAGGTATTCTCGGACATCGGCACTGAAGAAGGGGTGCATCACGGCTCCTCTCTGAAAATGTCATCGCATGTACGTCGATGAGGTGCTGACTTCTTGAAGCTCGGATCGACAATGATACTATGTTGTGGCTTTCGGTTTTTACAAGGTGTTTTCTGATCGTCGTGCCCGTCGGGGCTCTCTCACGAACAGGGCGAATGTCAGGCACCCCAGGAGCCCCAACACGAGGCTGACATAGAACGGCGACTGGGGCGAGACGCTCTCGTAGAGGAAACCGCCGACCATGGGGGCGGGTGTGCACAGGAAGCCCGTAAGGGTCCCCATCAGCCCAAGGATGCTTCCGCGGAGTTCAGTCGGGGCCACCTCAGTGACGAGGGCCTGCCAGACCGGTCCGCCCACCGACGACATCACGTTCCCCCCCAGCCCCTCCCCTACGCCCCCGACGACACGGGTGAGGAGCACGCCCCAGAAGCCCGAAGACAGGACGTATCCCAGGCTAGCCAGGGAAACCAGCGTCTGGGAGAGGATGACGTAGGGCCTCCTTCTGGCCCGGTCGGAGAGGAAGCCGCTGGGCACCATGAAACACGCGGCTACTAGGTTCGCGACTATGCTGACGATGCTCCACTGCATCTTGCTCATGCCTAGCACCTCGACGCAGTAGATCACCACGAAGGACCAGAAGATCTGGAAGCCGAAGCTGCTCAGGACGGCGACGGCCATCAGCTTCCAGACCTCCCGGGGGGCCATCCTCAGCAGGGAGAGGGAGGCCCTCGGTTTGGGCACGGCGGCCTCCTCCCTCGCCCCGGGGCCGGTTCCCAGGGTCTCCGTGACGAACCTCCACTGTATCACGGCGATGGGCACCATGACGAGGAACGTGAGGGCGAGGCCAAGGCGGACCCCAGGGACGACGCCCATGGTGTCCATCATGTACCCTCCGAAGGGGTAGGCTAGGACGATGAACAGGTACCAGGACATCGTGTAGGCGCCGAAGCCGGTGGCGCGGCTCTCGGGCGGCAGGGACTCGGCTATGAGAGCGTCGCGCGCAGGGACGGCGAGGGCCGTCAGAGAGGACGCGATGATGCCGGGGATGAGCATCGTCCAGTGGGTCGAGAGGCGGAATATTAGGGGCGGAAGGAAGCCGAAGAGGGCGCCGGCCAGGATGACGCGCCTCCTCCCGAGCCTATCCGCCAGCACTCCCCCGGGGAGCTGGAGGAGGAGGTTCGAGAACGCCTGGAGCGTGGACAGCGCCCCGAGGACAGCCTTCGAGCCCCCGAGCTCGAGGATGTAGAGGCCCCAAAAGGGGCGCCACAGGAAGGAGGCGAACATCGAGATGCTCTGGGCTAGGGTGATGGCCATGAGGTTCCTGTTCGAGAAGACCGTGCGGACGGATGTCCTGAAGGAGAACAGCTGGGAGCCCCCACGACCAGACGATGGTAAAGGTTACAGGAAGCCTATTTCACGCTTTCCGCCCGAGTGTTTTTTACCGAGGCCTCCCCCCTGGATGGTTTCTGAAAGTAGGATTCCTGAATCTGAAACAGAGGTGTGCTACCATTCATGGGCTCTTGAATGGAATGGTTCGGCCAGATTGAGCCAAACGAAGGGAATCTGTCACTCGCCTAATTGATGATCTCGTTGAGGTCCAGGGTAGCGACGCCGATCACCGTGTCGGCCCCTCCGTAGGAGATGAGGAGCCTGTTACCAATGAGCACCGAGCCGCAGCTGAACACGACATTCGGGACGTAGCCGAACCGTTCGTAGTCTTCGTCCGGTTCCAGGATCGGCCTCTTGGAGCGGAAGACCACCCTTTCGGGGTCGTCCTTGTCGAAGATTGCTGCCCCGAGCCTGTAGGTCCTGTCCCTGTCGACGCCGTGGTAGATGAGGAGCCACCCCGAGCCCAGCTCTATGGGGGGCCCGGCGGCCCCGATCTTCACGCTGTCCCAGGATTCTGGCCTCGGGCTCATCACGAGCCTGGGCTCGTCCCAGTTTCTGAGGTCTTCGGAGTACGATATGTATATGTCGGGGTCCAGGCGGTGGAACATCGCGTATCTCCCGCCGACCCTGCCGGGGAAGATGACGGCGTTCTTGTTCCTCACGTTCGGGAAAGGGTAGTATCTCTCCCCCCACTCCCAGCTCTTCTCAAGGATGCTCTCGGGGGATATGGACGTGATCCCGATCTGGTAGATGTCCCCGTATGCCGTGTAGGTCATGACGCACCTCCCCTCGAGGTAGGTGAGCCTGGGGTCCTCGCAGCCCCGCCACTCGTAGGGCGTGGCCGGCTCGAAGACAGGGTAGGGTAGGCGCTCGTCGATGCTGTAGCCGTCCATAGAGGAGGCATACCCCAGCCTAGAGATCATGTCCTCGCCCATCGCCCTGTAGAAGATGTGGATTCGGTCCCTGAGCCTGATCATCGCTGGGTTGAAGACGTACCGGGACTCCCAGGGGTGGCTTTCTATCGGCTTGAGTATTGGGTTACCCTCGAAGCGGATCATCCCACCACCCCGGTGTTGCGGCCAATTATGTTATGGCTCAACCCTCTACGATCTATTTATTGATTATCCAGAACTGGTCCGCATGGGAGCCCACAGGTAGCTTGGCCCCCTCACACGAGGCCGTTCTCCCTCATCGCGAGGTGTGCGAGGTAGTAGGAGAGGGCTGCCTCCGCCCCCTGGTTCTGATTTAGGCCCTCAGGCGTGATCCCGTCGTAGCAGGTGCCCGTCTCCCGGTTGTAAAGGACGACACCCTTGAGGTTTCCTCCGTGATACCATTCGAACGCGGTCTGCGCCGCATCCCTGTAGAGCTCCTTCCCTGTGATCCTCCACGCCGCGAGGGCCGCTTCCACCGTGCAGGACGCCTCGATGGGCTGCTGGTCGTACAGCGCCCTCTGCCCTCTCTTGAAGAACCATCCGTCCGAGCCGATGGGGACGAAGCATCCCTCGACCATCTGGGCCTCGATCAGGAATTTGAGGGCGCTCTCAGCCACGACTAGGTAAGATTCTTCCTTCGCGGATTCGTAAGCCGAGAAGAGGGCCTGGGGGAGCCTTGCGTTCGAGTAAGTGAGGAAGGGCTCGAACCAGCGCCAGTCATCGTCTGCTTCCTCTCGATACAGGTTCACGAGGCTGTCGGCGAACTCATCAATGTTGTGCAGAATGTTGGCGTCGTCGGGGTCGGCCTCGTGGTAGTGCCGGAGGCCGAGGACCGTGAAGGCCCAGGCCCTGGGAGATGTGAAGGCGCGCGACTGGGGAAGGCCTCGGTCGATGATCTCCCTGGCCAGGAGCCTCATGCCCTCCGGGGCGCCAGAGATCAGAGTGTACCCGCAGGCCCAGAGGGCGCGGCCCATGCAGTCCTCGGATCCGACTTCGTCCTTGAACCTCCTGTCGTACCCCAGAAGGTTGTGGAACCGCCCATCCTCCATCTGCATGTGGTACAGGAAGGTCAGGTAGGTCTCGGCGAGTTCCAGCGATTCCCCCTCATTGTAGACCCTGTGGTGCCTCAGGGCGGCGATTAGGGCGCGGGCGTTGTCGTCGGTGGTGTAGCCCTCCTTCCTGTCGACCGTCGTGTACTTGGAGTGCTGGAACATGCCCGTCTCGTCGGTGAGGAATTTTAGGCCGTCCAGTCCAAGGGTCGGAGGCTTCAAGTTGATACCTCACAGTCCGAGAGTCTCGTAGAAGAGGTTGACGTACTGCATCGCCACGGTGGGCCATATCTTGTCCCTGCTGTACCTGTACGCCCTCTGCTCGAACTTTCTTTGGACGTCCTCGTGTTGGAGCAGCGTCTTGACGCTGTCGGCCATCGAGGCCGGGTCCCTAAAGCCGCACTCCATGGCGCACCCCTCGGATATCACCTCCCCTGCGTGGAGGAAGGGGGTGGAGACAATGGCCTTCCCCGTGCTAAGGGCGTAGAGGAGGGTCCCGCTGCTTATCTGCTCCCTGTTGGGGTACGGTATGACGTAGACGTCCGTCGCCTGGAGGTACCTTATCAGCTCGTCCTTCTCGAGGAATCGGTTTACGAACCAGACGTTCCCCTCCAGGCCGAGGGACTCCACCTTGTTCAGAAGGTCCTCCCTGTACTCCTCCCCCTCGTGTTTCCTGACCTCCGGGTGCGTCTCCCCGATGACTAGGTAGAGGACCCTGGGCTCCTCCTTGACGATCTCGGGCAGGGCCTCGATGGCGTACTCTATCCCCTTCCCGCGGCTTATCAGGCCGAACGTGGAGAGGACTACCCTGCCCCTGAGGCCCAGGTGCGGCTTCACGGTCTCGCTGCTCATGAAGGGGACGTTTGGGCACCCGTGGGGGATGTACCGGACCTGGTCGGCGAACGTGTCGTACATCTGCTCCAGTATCCGTTTCCCCACACGCGCCATCACGATGACGTAGTCGCTTTTCTCGATGATCCCCCTCAGGACCCTCCTTGCGTCTGGGACTGGCTCCTGGAGAACCGTGTGGAGCGTTGTGACCACCGGCTTCTCCAGCTTCTCTAGGAATGTCAGGATGTACTCCCCCCAGACTCCCCCGAAGAGGCCGTACTCGTGCTGGAGGTTGACGACGTCCACGTCGGAGTCGTTAATCGCCTCGGCGGCCTCGACGTAGGACTCGGGTCTCTCCCTGTCCATCTGGATCATGACCTCGCTCGCGTAGTTGTAGTGGCCGCCTCTGTCGTTGATCGCCGCGACGACGGGGGACCGCAGGACGTGGAGGTTGTCTATGGCGTCGACGAGGTCGCTCGTGTATGTCGCTATGCCGCACTCGCGCGGGGGGTACGTGCTCACGAAGGCGGCTTTCAGCTTGCCTTGGTCCTCGGCCAGTGCGCGCTTGCCCCTGTCGAAGGTCATCGCGACGTAGCTGGTGTGGGCGACCTCCAGGAGCCTCCTCTCGGTCGTGAGGCCCAGGAGGGCGCCGTCCTCCACGACGACGAGCCTCCTGATGTTGTGTCTCCTCATGATCTCCAGGGCGTCCCCGATCGTTCGCCCGGCGTCTATGAATATCAGGGGTGTGGACATAACGTCCCCGACTAGGGTGAGCTCGAAGTCCCTGTGGGGCTTGATCACCTTCTCCAGGACATCCCTCTCCGTGATGATGCCCACAGGCCTGCCGTCTTCCACTGCGACCACGGCCCCGATGTTCTCCCTCACCATGGCGTCCACCAGCGCGGAGACGGGGTCCGCCACCGACAAAGTTGGGGGGTCGAGCTTCATGTTCGTGTGGACGGGCAGGTTCAGGAGATCGTCCAGATAGGAGCCGGGTTCGCCCATATCAATCAATGAGAGTATTACCAGATCAGGGCTTATATATCGTGTTTTGTGGGCCTAAAAGCCCTTTCCGAGGGCATTGATGTCACTCCCAGTTGGCACAGCAGATCCTGCCCTGTACTGTCATTTCTGAGGCATCCGAGGCAAAAGACAGGTTCAAATGGCCTCCACGATCGTTTTCTTAATGAACCACCCTTCCGGTGTAGTTTTCGATGAATCGACGCCTTGGGTTCTCGGGCCGATTCCTAGCGGTCCTCGCCCTCACCGTCCTAGTCCTGCTTCTCCCGACGCCCGAGGGCCTCTCGGCGGACGGGAAGAGGGCGCTGGCCGCCTTCGCCTTCACGGGGAGCATCTTCGCCCTGCAACCGGTGCCTCTGCCTTTCGCTGGTCTGATGGTGCCCGTTGTACTTGTGGTGCTTGGCGTGGCCGACGCGGAGCAGGCCTTCGAGCCAATTTCGAGGCCGATCATAATCCTCATCCTGGGCAGCCTGTTCCTCGCCGAGGCGCTCCGGAAGCACGGCGTCACCCGGAAGCTGGCACTGATTTCCATCGTCGCCTCAGGGGGAGATGTTGCCCGTCTCCTGCTCGGCATGATGGGGCTCGCCGCCCTCCTCTCCATGTGGATGGAGAATACCGCGACGGCCGCGGTGCTCATCCCCGTGGCTTTGACCATATCCACCAGAGTCCCCGACCAGGAGAAGGCCCGGGAGCTCCTCGTGCTCCTGGTGCTGGGCATAGCTTACGCCGCGAGCCTCGGCGGGATGGCGACCATAACCGGCTCCGCGTCCAACGCGGTGGCATCGGAGTTTCTAGCGGAGATCCGACCGTGGGCCTTCATCGACTGGATGAAGTACGGTCTACCCGCCCTCCTGCTCGTATTCCCCCCGACCTGGTGGGCCCTGCTGCAGCTGGTCCCCGTCTCAGTCTCGTCCCTAGACATAGACCTCGCCAAGAAGGAGCTGGGGATCCTCGGCGCCCTGCGGCGGGTTGAGATGGAGGTGCTCGTCGTGATGGGCGTGGCCATCATCCTCTGGATAGGGGGCTCCTTCCTCGAGTCCTCGCTGAGCCTCCCACCGACCCTGATGGCTCCCGCGGTCGTGGGGATGGTCGCGGTCGCCTACCTCTCCCTCAGGGGCATCATCGAGTGGGAGGACGTCAAGGGCGTGAGCTGGGGCATGTTCTTCGCCATAGCCGCCGGCCTCGCCCTCGGGGAGGCCCTGAAGAGGTCGGGTGCCACCGAATGGCTAACCGACCTCTTGGCGCCGGTTATAGGTGGCTCGCCCCTCATCGTGGGCCTCCTTTTCGTCGTCTTCGCCTCGGCGATGCTCACCAACGTCGTCAACAACGCCACTGTGGCAGCCGTCTTCGTACCCATCTTGATCAGCTTGGCGCGGGACAACCCCTCCTTCAACGCCCCCCAGCTGGTCCTCCCCCTCACCCTCGCCACGACCTTCGGGTACGCCCTCCCCTCCGCCTCGGGGCGGATGGCCCTGATCTCCGCGACGGGCATCGTCGCCCCGAGGGACATGATCCGCTTCGGGATGATCCTAACGGTCCTGAGCTCTCTCGTTCTGGTGGCGCTCTTCTACGGGCTCGCGGTCCTCGGGCTGATCTGAGGGCGGGAGCGAGCCCTGGAGGGCCCCCGACAGCGTCCAGATTATTAGGGGGTTGCGCCAAGGTTCTAATCGATCGTCGGTGGGTGAGATCCATGCGAGTTTTAGTGATAGGCGCAGGCCGAGTGGGCGCTAGGGTCCTGCTCCAGTTGAAGAAGAACCCGCGCCTCACGGTCGTGACTGTGGACCCCAGGGAGCGGCCCTATGCTGTCGAGCAGGGGGTGATCGAGTCGGTCGACTTCCACAACGAGCTGAGTCCTGGGGATCTGGAGGGGGTTCTACGCAAGGTCAGGCCGGACCTCGTCCTGGTGACGACTTCGGGGGAGGACATCGGCCGAACCGGGGTGCCGGGTCTGGAGCTCCTTGTCGAATCCCTCAGGGGGGAGCTCGAGGCGACCGCGAGCGTCCCGATCATTGCCGTGGCCCGCACGGGCGCGTGACTAAAGAAGCCCGATGGGCTGGAGGCCCTCGCCCGACCCTCTATCCGAAGAACCTGCCCATCACGTAGGCGCCGACGAACATCGCAGCGATACCGAGTAGCACCGGGAGGTTCCCGGTCCCCAGGCTGGCCAACGCCGATCCGGGGCACTGGCCGGACATCCCCCAGCCGACGCCGAATATCACCGCTCCGACGATCGTGTTCCTGTTTAATGTCCGTGTCCTTGGTTTGAATTCCCCTCCGAGGACCGGCTTCTCGACGAACCTCGGGACGATGTTGATCGCGACGAAGGCTGTGGCCATCGCGGCCCCCATCAGCAGCAGGAGGCCGTAGTCCCTGAGTTGGAGGAAGCTGAGGACGATCTCCGGCTTGGACATCCCCCCGTAGGCGAGGCCGAATCCGAAGACGAGGCCGCCGGTGAAGAGGACCACGTTCCTGTTGTTCAAGGCGCCACCCCCATGAGCTGCATGACGTTGGCCGTGATCGCCCCGACCACGATGAATGTCACCACCGCGTAGAGGGAGGTCGTCGAGAGGGAGGCGAGACCGCTGATCCCGTGCCCTGAGGTGCACCCGCTGGACAGCCTGGTCCCGAAGCCGACGAGGAGGCCCCCTACCAGGAGGCGCCACCACTGGACGGAAGTCGTCCAGAAGCCGTCCGGCGATATCGTCACGGCGTAGATCAGGGCCCCCAGGATCACCCCGGCGGCGAAGAAGAGCCTCCACTCCCTGGATTCTAGGTAGGTCTTCCTTTGGAAGTAGAGTATCCTCGAGAAGTAGGAGATCGTCGTGCTGAAGAAGCTGCTCTGGGTGGCGTGCAGCCCCGTCATGACATAGACGAAGGCGACCCCGACCCCGATTATGAGGCCTCCTACCAAGTAGGGATAGATGCCGAGCGGGAACATGATTGAACGGGCGGATTGGCCGTGTAAAAACCTTATCTTGAAGATAAACTCACAGTTCGTCATCCAGCCGAGGGGCCCCTCGATCTAGGGACAACCGTTCGTGTTCTTCAGGATGCTCTCTATCTCCTCCACGGCCTCCTCGAGGGGGCGGTGTCCCACGATCTCCCCTACGGCCTCGCCGTCGCAGAAGAACACGGTCGTGGGAGTCTCCTCGACGCCAAGCTCTTCGGCGAGCCTCAGGTTCTCGATGCTCTTCAGCATGTTCATCCTGAGGAACCTGATCCTGCCCCCGTAAACCTCCGGCAGCTGCTCGTAGACGGGCCTGAACTTCTGGCACTCACCGCAGGAGCGAACCCAGAACTCGACGGCCGCCACGCCTCGGCCACGTTTGACTTCGTCGAAGTCACCGGCCTGAACGTCCTCAACAGATGTCAATCTGGCTCAACCTGGGCAAAGGATGCTAGATATCGGATTAAACCATTTCATGAGTCAATGGGGCTCTACTTTGTGACAGGGTAGCCCGCCTTCTTCCAGCCGTCCATACCGCCAAGGACGTTGTGGACGTTCCTCCTGCCCGCCCGTTGCAGTATGCTGGAGGCGAAGCTGGACCGGGTCCCGGACTTGCAGATCAAGGCGATGGGCCTCCCCTCAGGGACATCGTCGAGGCGCTGCTGGAGGAGGCCGACGTATATGTTGGTGCAACCCTCGATGTGCCCTTCCTCCCACTCGTCCCTGCTCCTCACGTCGAGGACGACCCAGTCCCCGTCCTCCTCGAGCCTGTCCCTCAGGTCCGCCACGGTCATGAGGCCGAGGCCCTCGACGGGCAGGACCTCCTTGTACCAGGACGCGATGGTGCCGGCGAGGTACCCTCCCAGGTCGTCGTACCCCATCCTGACGAGGCTGCGGGCAACGTAGTCGAGGTGCTCCTGGCTTCCAAACACCAGGAGGATCGGCTTGTCGTAGGGAAGCACCCATCCCCCCAGTCCCAGCCGGTTGAGGTACAGGCTGTAGGAGCCCTTGATGTGGCCGGCCCCGAAGCCGGGGGGCGGCCTGGTGTCGACGATGATGGCTCCCTCCCCCGCTTTCTCCTTGAACTCTGAGGGTTTGAGTGGGGGCGGGTTGGGCCCGCAGCCGACGAAGGGCGCGCCCTCGACGTTGAGCCTCTCCATCGTCCTGAAGTAGGGGGCGTACTCGTGGTGCTCCTCGACCTTGTGCTCCACGAACTCCTCCCTGGACATCTCGAGCAGCGGGTTCGTGAGGCGCTCCAGGCCGAGGGTGCTGAGCTCCCTGTCAGCGATGCGTCCGCCGCAGACGGACCCCGACCCGTGGGCCGGGCAGAGGACGACGTGGTCGCCGAGGGGGAGGAGCTTGTTGAAGATGCTGTCGTACAGGCTCTCGGACCACTTCCTCCTCTCGGGTCCCCCGAAGTCGGTCCTCCCGACATCTCCAATGAATAGGGTGTCACCGGTGCATACCAGGACCGTCTCCCCGCCCGAGTCCAGGTCCGCCACGGCGTAGGACACGCAGCCGGGGGTGTGCCCCGGGGTGTGGATCGCCGTCACCCTAAGCTTCCCGAAGAAAAACTCCTGGCCGTCCCCCACCGTCTCGCCGTACTCGAAAACCGGCCAGGGGCCGTGGTATATCTCCGCCCCCGTTAGGTGGGCGAGCTCCCTGGAGCCGATGACGTAGTCCTCATTCCGGTGGGTCTCGAAGACGTACCTGATCCTCATCCCCTCCCGCTGCGCGATCTCGACATAGACGCCGCAGTCCCTCCGGGGATCCACGACGACGGCCTCGTTCTGGGAGCCTATGAAGTAGGAGATGTGGGCCACGACCTTCGACTTGACCCTCTCGAAAATCATATTGAGTTTTTCTCGGAGCTATCGGAAATAAAGGTTTGTTCGGATTCTCAGACCGAGCCGACTTTCCCCTTCAGGTACCCGTCGAACCACGCTATCACGCGCCTCATCGAGTCGAGCTGGTTGGCGGGCTTCCTCCTGATTCCGTGGCCGTCGTCCGCGTACCTCACCATCACCGCCTCGACGCCGTGCTTCTTCAGGGCCATGAACATCTGCTCAGCCTCGACGATGGGGGTGTCGAAATCGAGCTCCCCGTGGAGAAAGAGCACAGGGGTCCTCACCTTGTCGGCCTGCATGATGGGCGACTGCCTCAGCATCAGGTCCATCCTCTCCCAGGGGAGGCCCCCGATCTCGACCTCGACCCAGGAGGGGATCGCGGAGGCGCCCCACTGGCTGAAGAGGTTGCTGACCGAGGAGATGGAGACCGCGGCCCTGAACCTGTCCGTCTGGGTGACTATCCAGTTGGTGAGGTATCCGCCGTAGCTGACGCCCCAGACGCCCATCCTGTCGGCGTCGACATAGCCCCTCGTCTCGATCACGTGGTCGAGGACCTCCATGTTGTCCCTGTACTCGCCGCCGAGCATGTCCCCCACGACGGCGTCGGAGAACGCCTGCCCGTACCCGGAGCTCCCCCTGTAGTTTACGATGAACTGGACGTACCCGTGGGCCGGGAGGAGCTGGAGGTGGGCGTTGAACCCGTACCCCCTCATCCCCGAGGGGCCCCCCTTGATGTTCAGGAGGGCGGGGTGCTTCCCCGACGGGTCGAAGCCCCTCGGCTTGTAGATCCAGCCCTGGATGTCGAGGCCGTCCGCTGTCTTGAAGCCGAACTCCTCTGGCCAGTCCAGGTGGACGCCATCGAGGAAGCAGTTGTGGTCCGTCAGCCGCACCTCGTTTCCCCCGTCGAGGTCCGAGGAGAACAGCTCGTCAGGCCTAGTCGGGTCGTTGGAGGTGTAGGCCATCCTCCTTCCCTCTCTTGCCAGGCTGAGGTTTCCGTAGAACCTGTCCGAGCCCGTTACCTTAGTGACCTCTCCCCCCTCCGGGGAGACCGAGCATATGGGGGCCCTCCCTCGGTCGTAGGCCGTGAAGAGTATCCTGTCTCCGTCGGGGGCCCACTGAAGGGGCCCGTTGCACGCCCTGTCGAACTCGAGGGTGAGGTCCCTCGGGTCGCCCCCGTCAGGGCCAACGACCCAGATGTGCCTGTCCTCCGGGGTGCTCTCGTTGCTCGTGTCGCCCCGCGTCGTCGCTGTGTAGGCAATCATCCTCCCGTCGGGCGACCAGGTCGGGTAGTACTCTGCGCCCACGGACTCGGTTATCCTCCTGGTCTCCCCGCTCTCCACGTCGACGGCGTAGATGTCTAGGTGCATGTTGTGGTCGGCCCTCCCCGTCCTGTTGGATACGAAGGCGATCTCTCCGCCGTCCGGGGACCAGGCCATCGAGTGCTCGTCGAAGTCCCCGAAGGTGAGCTGCCTCGGGGGCTCGCTGCCCAGGGGGGAGGCAACGAACACGTGCCTCCTCCTCATATCGGAGTAGCCGTAGAAGGCCTTGTACATTATCCGGTCGACGACCCTTATCTTCGCGTCCTTGTCGTGGGGCTCCAAGGTGGCGAGGAAGGCGAGTCTCGAGCCGTCCGGTGACCAGAGGACCGCCTCCCCGACCGTGGAGACCCCGAGGCTGGCGTTGCTGATCTGGTAGTCGGCGACCTTCCGCCTGTTCTCCCCCTCGGGGTCCATCAGCCGTATCCTCCTCCCCTCCTCGACCCCCTGGACGTAAGCGATCTTCCGCCCGTCGGGGGACCACGCCGGGAGGCTGCTCTTCCCGTCCTCCGTCAGCCTCAGGCTCTCGCCGCCCGAAGTGGACACCATGTAGATGTCGTTGTCGAACCTGTTCTCATCTAGATTCATCGATCTCAGGACGTAGAGCGCCCTTCCCCCGTCGGGCGACGTCGCCACGCTCTCGATGGTCTTGATCTTCGCCACGTCGTCCACGGTGAACGCTCTCTTCCCCTCCTTTCCGGCCATCCCAAACACCCTTACCAATGACTCCGCGTCCCTGAACTACTTGAGGTTCGTTCGAAGATAAGTAAACTTCTCGTCGGCTCGGAGCGTTCGAGGGTCCCCGTGCCATGTGAAAACCTTTATACGCCCATGCGTTTTCAGAGTCTACGCATTTCGGGACCCGGGCCGGTAAAGGTGGAGCTAGGATGAGCGTGCATGGCAGGACCGTCATCGACGCCGAGGGCCTCATCCTCGGGAGGATGGCGAGCATCGTCGCTAAGAGGCTCCTCGAGGGGGAGCGCATCGAGATAGTCAACGCCGAGAAGGCCGTCGTCTCGGGGAAGCGCGACATGGTTCTGAAGGATAGGGTCGAGTTCCTGGGGGTCGGGAAGAGCGGGAGGAAGGGGCCCATCCACTACAGGAAGCCTAACGCCATCGTCCGCAGGACCGTGAGGGGGATGCTCCCCCACAGGAAGACCCGGGGAAGGGAGGCGTTCAGGAGGCTAAGGGTCCACATCGGCGTCCCCAGGGGCCTCGAGGCAGCCCGGGCCGAGAGCCTGCCGGATGCCAACCTGGACAGGCTGAGTGGCAGGTACGTCACCGTCGGGGAGGTCGCCAGGCGGATCGGCTGGAAGGACCACTTGAAGGAGTCGGAGGGTGAGTAGGTGTCGTCGAGGAAGAAGGCGCAGCTGACCTCTGGGAAGAGGAAGACCTCCAAGGCGAGGGTCGTCATCACCGAGGGGAAGGGCAGGATACGGGTCAACAACGTCCCGGTCCACCTGTACGAGCCCCGGATCGCCAAGGAGAAGATAATGGAGTCGGTCTGGCTCGCGGGCGAGGCCGCCGAGGGCGTCGACATCAGCGCCAAGGTCCAGGGAGGAGGCTTCATGAGCCAGGCCGAGGCAGTCCGGATGGGGATCGCCCAGGGCCTCGTCAAGTGGACCAAGAGCAAGAGGCTCAGGAACACCTACCTGGAGTACGACAGGACGATGCTCGCGGGGGACGCCCGCCGCAAGGAGTCCAAGAAGTTCGGCGGCCCCGGCGCGAGACGCAGGAAGCAGAAGTCCTACAGGTGACGCGAGGGGCTCAAATGGTAAGGATGATCTCCCCCATCGTGAGGCGCGGCTCAAGGGTCAAGACCGGGAAGGGCTTCTCCCTCGAGGAGTTAAAGGAGGTGGATCTCAACCCGGGAGCGGCCCGCCACCTAGGGGTGCCCGTAGATCTCAGGCGGAGCACATTTTACCCCGAAAACGTAGAGAGCCTGAAAATATGGCTCGATGAGGCGAGGTCGGAGGGCTTCAGGGTCCCCAAGGCGAAGCAGTCATCGAAGGGCCAGAGGGGTCGGGCCTTCCGAGGCCTCACCAGTTCAGGCAAGAAAATGAGGGCACTTTAAAGCCTAAACTCTATTTGATTATCTTCTCCGTGATTGAAAGTTATTGCGCGCGTCAATTGCAGGCACTCGGTAACTTTACATGATGTAAAAATCACAATCTATAAGTATATTATGAGTGGTAGGGGAAATTTTTGCTCGACGGAGAAGAAAGAATACGTGATGAGTTGAAAGCGATTTACAACTCAATAGGGCGTAAGATAAGAAGAGCTGGAGCCAGTGTTATTAACGAATTAAACAGTATAGGTTATAATCCTTTGCACATTGATAGGTCCTTTACTTCGATGGTGGAGAAATGGGATGGATACATAAGTAAAGGTAAAAGTAATAAAATAAGACATAAATCGATACGATCTTTAGTGAATATATATATATTGGAAAACATTTTTAGCTTAAAAATCTCGATGGAATCGAAATTAATTATGATCCTTCTTGAATCTATCATAAACGCTACAGATGATATAATCGATACCACTTTAACTGACATGAACGAGAGAGTAGATAACGCCATCATCATATTATTTGGGAGCGTTTTCATCCAAAAACAGTTGAGTATAAGACATAGTAATCTCTCTATTGCATCTAGGAATGATCTCGTCTCCAAGGCGCTGTTCACTTATCTATTAAACATCTCACATATACCCATCGTGGAGCATCAGACATACGATACGATAATTGACTCGGAAAACGAAACCGAAATAATCGAAGCAGCTGTGAAAAGTTACCTCTGGCGAGCGAAGGATATAGATGTATTTTGGGAAATAGCTTGCATAGATATCGGACTGGATAAGGACAAGAGAAGGAAAATGGGGAGTCTACTCAGAGCCTTTAGGGCTATCGAGTTGTACTACAAAGATTGCGAAGACCTAGAGTACGACTTGCATCATGTAACAAGGACTCCTATGACCGCTTTGGTTACTAGATGTGAGGGCGAGGATAAGAAGTCCTTATCAGAAGGTATTCATCGAGAGCTCTCGCTGAGATTTGACAATGCAGCAAAAAATGTCGATGAGGATGCTGTCATTAGTTATCTGAGAACGAAGAATGAAAGAGCTGGAAATTAACTACTATTGTTCAAATAAGAAGAAAAATAATTTATTAGGATATTCATCTGGGGTAGAATTCATCAAACGAGTAAAATATATCTATCTTTAACGATGATGCTATAAACGGATAGTGTATCATTTTAATTAGATCCTAAAACCTCTCAATGGTTCCTCCAGGGTCTCGGTCCATACATGTACTTCCGCGCTAAGCGCATACGATGTTCAGAATCTTGAAGAGTTCCCCAATACTCCACATGTCCTTCTTTTACACTATGTTGAAGGCTCTTAGGGTGTTCAGAGGGTTCAGAGAAGGTATGTCTGGGCTTCAGGTGTAGTAGCATAGGCATATCTGTTCTTCAACATGCTTAGGTCTACGTTCTTGAGTAAGGTTTCAAATTTTTTTTATTCGTCCAATCTTTATGAACTCGCCTCCAATGGTGGAAAAATTAGGACTAACCGAACCTTTTCCTTTCAGACCGAGTGTCTATTTCGCGGATAAATATAGGAACAAGCTAGAGCGTAAGTTCTATAATGCTCTATTGTGTTAGAAAAAAAAGGTAGAGAAAGTTGTGCGTGCGTTTTTACTTTAGAAGATCTTTCCATACATCTCTTATATGGTAAATGGGAGTCCAATTCAGCCTTACGAAAGGGTAGAAGTGTCTAGCCAGTCTTATCATTTTGGCATCAGAATCCGCTTCTACAATTAACAACACTTTATGACCGAAATCGGATGCGACAGCGTATGGTCCAGCAAGGATGGTTGGAAAATCATCAGGGTTTTGAAGCATCCGTTCATATTTTTCAATTATTTGGCTTAATATTTCAGGCTCCGTATCATGTTCTCCAGAACAGGAATACATTCCCATTCAATCACCTCTCTTATCATCTTACTTGATTAAATTCCCATCTCGGGGGAATAGATCCTACAATAAGTAGAATCTTGAATCTTTTTAGATATAACTATTATATAATGATTTAGTTAGAGGTAAACAACCGGAGTTGTTGAAGATCTAAAGTACACAAAGGTTGAAGTATGCACGCGCGCTTTTATAGCCTGTTTTAGATCCTCCCTCAGGTGAATCACGACCCGATAATCCTTCATGAAAAGCCCAACAGAAGAAGGCAGATGACCTTCAGAAACCTCCCTACATCTCCAAGTAGATAGCATCCGTAAACATGGCTCATCGATCTCTGGTGGCTATTCACACGAATTATGCGACATTCAAGCTCGCCATATACTGATGATAATTCTTATGAAATCACTTAGAGTTGATTAATATTATATTATGAATTGTCCTTTTGTGAATTATGGATCCGATAACCTTAGCACTAACCATTGCAGGTGTTTTAGGACCGACGGCTGCTGTCTCATGGTATATCGCACAATACAGAAATGTGATCAAGGCCAGGCAGGCAAGTTTGTTCATGCAGCTTTATGACATCTTCTGTCAGAAGGATTTTCAGATGAAATATGCAGATATAGTTTTCCGACACGAATGGAAAGATTTCGACGACTGGATGCAAAAATACGGGCCTTTCAGCGATCTTGACTCTTTTTCTACTTATGTAGCGGTAAGCGCCTATTTCGAAGGAATCGGCGTACTGGTAAAAAGGAAACTTATTGACATTGAGCTTGTGAACGATATCCTCTCGTCCCAGATATTGTTATTCTGGGAGAAGATCGAAGACGTTACTATTAATTACAGAAGGCTATTAAACCTGTCTCAACTCTGGGAGTGGTTTGAATATCTATACAATGAGATCAAGAAGAAGCAGAAATATCGCGCGAGTGCATAAGGCGAAGACGCTAAACTTGGGGAGGGATTCACAAAGCCAAAAACTCTGATGTTCTAAGTGAGGTAAATCAACATTCTGAGATTAGAAAAACGCTGACTGAAAGAAAATGATTATTGCGAGAGCTGTATGCCCAAGACTTTATTTTAGCTTAGCGAGAGCCCTCTCTATCCTGTCGAGGGCCTCGTTCATGATCGCCTCGCTTGTCGCCATCAGCACTCTCATGTGCCCCTCCCCGAGGGTCCCGAAGTGGGATCCCGGGTTTAGGCGCACCCTAGCCTCCTCGAAGAAGAACCTGTCGAGCTCGTCGCTCGTCTTTCCGTAGTCGAACTTGGGGAACATCAGGTAGGTGCCCTGGAGCTCCGGGACGGTGATGCCACCCATCTCGGCGAACCTCTTGTAGCAGAGCTCCCTGATCTTCTCCAGGTGCCTGATCATGTCGCGCTTCCAGTAGTCCAGGCCCTCGCCGAGCATCACGGGCGCGGCTGCCATCGCAAGGGTTGATGCGCCCCTCATGACGCCCCTCGCGAGGTTCCGGAGGCTCTCCATCATCACGTCGTTCGTCGCGACGAGGTAGCCAAGCTGTAGGCCGGCGACCCCCCATGTCTTGCTGAAGCCCCAGCTCGTCATTGTGAGGTCTGCGATCTCCGGGTTCAGGCTGGCGAGACCAATGTGCCTCCGGCCGTCGTAGACGATGTCCTCCCAGAGCTCGTCCACCATCACGTAGATCTTGTTGTCCACGGCTACGTCGGCTATGCCCTTCAGCTCCTCCTCTGTCATCACCCTCCCGCAGGGGTTGTGGGGGTTGCAGACGAAGATGAGCCTCGTCTTCGGGGTAACGAGCTCCTTCAGCCTCTCGATGTTGAACCTGTAGCCCTCGTCCATGTCCAGTTTCCAGTATACGGGCCTGGTGCGGGTGACCTCGACGGAGGTGTAGAAGGGCCCGTACATCGGGTTCGTGACTATGACCTCGTCCCCCTCCCTGCAGGCGTGCCTGACAGCGAGCCACATCCCAGGTATGACCCCCTGGGTGATCATCACGTTGTCCCTCGTGACGTCCAGGCGGTTGACCCTCTTCACCTTCTCGGCCATGGCCTCAAGCGCGGGGGCTGAAACGCCGTAGAGGAAGTCCTCGTCGTGCACGGCGTTGAGCAGCATCTTCTTGATGCCCGGCGCAGTGGGGAAGTCGGGGTCGGCGAGCCAAAGGGGGATCACGTCAGGCGGGTCCCTGTGCCACTTTATCCCGGGGCCCGCAAGCATCCCCTCGATGGTCATCGAGTTGAATATGTCCTCGTTATACATGCGAAATCACTGACGGAGAATAGGGTTTGCAACCCGCTAATAATGATTTTGATTTGTCACGTTAGGCTGAGGGTAGGGCCTTCATAATCGTAACAATTATATCTGGGACACTCTGTTTAGGGGGAAAGGGAGTGGGGATGATTATACTCCTGTATTTCGACTGGTCTGGCAGCAGGAAAGAGCTGAAGGACTGGTGCGACAGGGTATCAGAGGCATGCGGCGAGATCGGCATCAACTACATGGGCCTCTACGGGTCGATGAACGAGAAATGGAACCATGTCGGCCTTTTCGAGACGAACAGTTACGACGACTTCCTCAAGATGGGCAGGAAGGTCATGCGTCCACCATGTATGCCCCACTACATAACGGAAATCCTGCTTCAGCAGAAGCTCATTTAGCGAGGATCGGACCCGATTACACTTCTTTGACCCGAAATTCCCTTCGGGTCAGTCGAGCCCCTTGGTCATCTATCCGCGCTATTTGAACCTCGCGGCCCGGCGCGGCGCCTCTCAGGAACTCGGCGACCCGCTCGGCCTCGTCCCTCTCTACGAGCGAGAACGCGACCTCGCCGAACATCGCCATTGTGCAGGGTATACCGGCCTCGTGCGCCTCGTCCAGGACGGCCCTCAGCCTCGGTGTCGCGATCCCCAGGTGATCGGTGAACCTTCGGGAGAGTTCCATGAAAGCGGAGGGTTTCAGATCCCGACTTAACTCATTTACGAACCTGCCTCCCATCTCGTTTATCCTC
>Ga0224501_10001052_pt1 | contig 21152 bp, 13 predicted proteins | sample SF_Oct11_sed_USG_4_FD_169105 | JGI IMG/M metagenome (GOLD analysis project Ga0224501, IMG submission 169105) | Sediment microbial communities from San Francisco Bay, California, United States - SF_Oct11_sed_USGS_8_1 | ecosystem: Environmental > Aquatic > Marine > Sediment | place: USA...
GGAGAAATCTCTAAACATGAGTTGCACCGAGACCTCGTGCTCTCTCCCAAAAGGATAACGCAAAGCCAATATCTCTGCGACCTCCATTGTATCAGGCGACTGGCAAGTTAGCTCATGAAGTGTCGAATAGCGTATAAATATTGTGTTTTATGCTTCTCCTTCCTCCCAAAGAAACATCCGAGGTTTTGTGTAGGGGGCCACCATTTTGCGATCACGTGAGCCATGTCAAGGTTTTCCTCGCCTATAGCTCGTGTCCAATAGAAACGCGTCGTGTCCCATGAAGCAACCAATCACCATGTTTTATTTTTGTCAACGCGTCAGTTTAAATCCCACATCTCAGATCATTTGAATTTTATTCTTTAGTCGCCCACGTCTGGGAATTATTTTCGTCTGAAACTGGAACTCAGTGAGCACTCAAGTACATTCATCATTTCATGCGATTGAAGACAAATTTGGTAAAATCGCTGGGATTTGGAATCTACTCGGTATGTGCAAGTGTGTACGTAAACTTTGGTCAATTTGTGTCAGGCACTCCGTGGAGTAAAATACCTCAACTGCTAGTGTTAAGTTAGTACTTGGTCACTAACTTAGTGCTACTAAGTACTATATTCTATAGTAAAACTAGTCTATTCTGTTGAGTGTTGTAATAGCCAAACCCTTTCACCTTTATAAGTTTAACTTTATTGTAAACTCCAAGGCCAAAACTCAACTGAATGAGATTGAGTAAGGTGGGTAATTGCTATTGAATTGAGTGACTGATGGAAAATCAGGGCTTATTCCTAGTTTTATGTCCTCGTCTCCAAAATAAAGCAGCATTTCTCATTGTAGCTTGGTTGGTCAGAAACGCCTACAGTAACCATTCAGTCATAGTACTGGCTGATTTGTTGAGTCAGGCACCATGCCTCCAACAAAATCGTGTTCACTTCAAGATTTTGAGGTTCTGTACACCATTGGATCTGGCTCCTATGGTACATGTAAGAAAGTGAAGAGGAGGCGTGATGGAAAGGTAAAGTGAAGCTCTGTTAACATCCACCCCTCTGCGTTAAAACCGATTGCTCTTGTACCAATGACACATAAGTCATGGTTTTGTGCTTGTATTCTTGACCACTGACCAACCTTTAGTACTATGTTTTTTAGGTATTCGTATGGAAAGAGATGGAATATGGAAGCATGACCGAAACCGAGAAACAGATGTTGGTCTCGGAGGTTAATCTTCTTAGAGATCTCAAACACGAGAACATCGTCAGGTTGGTTGGAATCAGGCCGTTCCATTATCATTTGTTGCATGCCAGTGATATAACTTGTGCATTGGGAGTGACGAGTGCTGGGCCACAATGATGTAAACTTTGTATTGCTTAATTTAGTTTAGTTTACTAAAAAAAACCCACAATCATGTGTCAAAGTAAAAAAGGTTTGTAAAATAAGGGCAAAGAAAACATGCCAGTCCTGCAAAAATAGTTTATAAAATAAATAGGACATGTCCGCTGGTATTTCTCAGTAGAGCCCCTAGCCTCTCGGAAATTCAGTTTACTTGCTACAAGATTTGTCATCCAGTATTATGACAGTGTCACCTGCCAGTGCAATATTATGAGATACTGACTGTTTGTTTTTCTCTGTAGATATCATGAGAGGATCATTGATAAGCAGAAGCAGATTCTCTACCTGGTGATGGAGTACTGTGAGGGAGGCGACCTGGCAGCTCTTATAAAGAAATACTCCAGAGAAGGGTGGGTTATCTCCCTATGCAGTGTACCCGTAATACGCTACCCATCTATATTGTCTGCATCGCTTGCACCGCTTGGTACTGGAAAATTCCAAGCGCAAACAGAGCCCACTTAATCGCATTTCCTGCAAGGGACAACTCCCAACTCGTTACCACCTTTCCACAGGAAATATGCGGATGAGCAGATGGTGTGGAAAACGCTTGCCCAGTGCGCGTCTGCTCTAAATGTCTGCCATAAACGAAAGGATGGAAAGTCGATTCTCCATCGTGACTTGAAGCCCGCCAACATATTCCTGGATGGGCAGAGAAATGTGAAACTCGGAGACTTTGGCCTGGCGCGAGTATTACATCATGAAACCAGCTTCGCCAAGACATTCGTGGGAACGCCATACTATATGTCACCAGTGAGTCAGATCTTCAGAGCAATATCTTACTCACTAATAATAATTAATAAACCAATCAGATGGTCAGTCACGTGGGCAGTCCGGCACGCAGGCTTTTAGATCACAACAGGGTTGTAGCAAAACGCAAAGACCCAGGAAATCGATAGAAAAGTGATCGGATGGACCAAACAGCTATAATAATGTAATTTGTATAGTCTGTAAAATGACAAAGTACAGTTAGTAATAAGTCCAATCGGCCATACTACTGTCACACACGGTCACGTGGCTAACTTAGAGTTGTTTGATCACGCATGCTTGGTAGACCGATTATTGCGCAAACATTCTTTTAAAGCAGCTAGTGCTGCAGAAGGAGCGTTAGATAGAAAACACACCTACAATGTAAATTTTAAAAATATCATGGTGTATATATATAATATACGTTTTCAATTGGAAACAAATTAGGACCTTGGATGGATGGATAGTATTCTAACCTATCCGAATATATTGAATAGGTAGCTAATGGTGAAAGACAAGCAGTGAGTCCCAGCTAATTGGTCTAAACTGCTTCTTTGACCTGCAGAGAAAACTTTGTTCATGCCTGTCACTAAGCGTAATCGTCGTCGACTCTCGCCTCCGGGATAGTAATAAATAAACCAAGTATAGAATCCCTGGATAGAAAACAAGGAATAAGATACGCGCTCTCTGATAGCGCCATTAGGCTGGTGCATTCTCAGTCAATGCGAACAAACGAGACATTGTTTCCGCTCTGTCTTGAAAATTGGTGAGTATCTGATTATCTGACTGGATTTTAGGAGCAGATGAATAAACTCTCGTACAATGAGAAGTCTGACATTTGGTCTCTGGGCTGCGTGCTGTATGAAATGTGTACAAATCGACCTCCATTCTTGGCCAGTAATCAGCGAGAGCTCGGACTGAAGATACGCATGGGTCAATTCAGTCGTCTGCCATCAAGATATTCGCCCGAACTCTCTGATGTTATCAAGAGTATGCTGAATGTGGATGTGAGTATCACCCTTCCCATCTTCTGTACGGCACAGACATAGAATGAGCGCCCTAGAACTATTGTGTTGTATCCAATGCTTAGCGGTAAGCCAAAACCGGTATTTCATTCCATTTTGTACAACACACATCGTTCTGTGAACTCTCATTTCCACTGTCGGTTATGAGGCTTTCTCTTCTGTCAGGGCGAATCATTGTAAAATATCGCTGTCTATCACTGACAGACTTTACTCATAGCAAACTAAGCTAGTCCATTGTTTGAACGGATTGGTGGATATGAAATGCTTAGAATCCTAGTCAATAACCAACATAACGAACTTATAATCTCGCCTATGCATGGGTTCTGTGCGTGAGAACAATAAAAACGGTTTTCCGAATCTTTGCTGTGATTCTTGCCCTTCTTCGCTGCCCAATCACAGCGGGTGATATCGCTAGCTGTTAACCGAAGCTTACTGGGTTTTTGTAGTGCAGCTCCCGGCCGAGCATTGAGGTCCTGCTCGCCATGCCGCCTGTGATGAGATACGTCAGCAGTCCTTCCCCATCCGCTGACGCTGAAAGTTACCCAGCACCGACAGCACCTATCACAGATGATGGTGAGTTCTCTGTTTTACCGATTCTGTCTCACCAACCACACAAAAACGCTTTATGATAATTGATGCAATAGACAGAGCGCCTGGTACATTCTCTTCTGTTTTTTCACAGCTAGCAACAAGCTGTTACTGGACAGAATTGCACAACGTGAGCAGCGTCTAGCAATACGTGAGGCCAAGCTGGTGCAGCGAGAGGCAGAGCTATGCACCGCCGAGGCGAACCTCCGTGACAAACGTATGCAGCTGAGCAAGAAGGAGGGCCAGGTTCAGAAACTGGAAACAGAGCTGAGGCGAAAGCTAAAACAGATTGAAGGTACTGTCTTTCAGGTCTTTAACAGCGTCAGCATACTGGGATGATCCATGACACCTGGTATCTGTACCTTTAAATATTGACTCATTTACTCCCAATGAGTTTATTTTTCTGTACTTAATAATGGTGGTTAGTAATAAATAAGCTTTTTGTATACTTTTGCAGATACAAACAAAGAAAATGATATCAACAGAGGGTATAGAGAAAGGGAGGAGCTCTTGTCTAAAGAAGGTAGAAAGATCAGTCCAATATTACCTGCTGTACCGATCCAACGATTCTACCAATCCAATCCATCACCTCCCACTGATTTTGAGTTATAGTACCACGCATTGTACTGGTAGAGTTCTTAGTATTTCTGATGTTTTTACGGTTCGAAATGTGTATTTTTATGTATAATTAGTAATGAGTTAAGAAATATAGAGATGATATTCGACTATATTCAGTTATTTTTCATGATTGCATGCCTAGATTCCCTCGGTCAGTTCTTTTACTACCCCTTCTTCCTTTCTTCTATCTTATCAATCCCCTTTTATTGCTTGTTACCTCGCACAGTTCAATTGTTACAGTTGAGGACACTGATAAACCACTAACACCTATCCTCTGTCGAGTCAAGAAGGTCGACTCTCCGTCCAAACACGTCTCCTTCAAAGATCGAGACAGCAACGCCTTGCACTTTCGCGACAAAAATCTGGGAGCGGAGTATGATAAGAGGGCGGAGCTTCGAGAGCGTCTCGAGAAGGCGAAACTACGAGCCGTGCAGCTCCGAAACGCTGAACTCGAGAGCAAGCTGAGGTCAAACCGACTGTTAAATATCAGATAAGATAATCACCAACCGGACGACCAACAATCAACAAAGCTGCATGATCGGAAGGAATATATCAGCATAATTTGTTTCCAAGTCTCCACGTATATATCAATGCACTAGATATTAGGAGCTGGATATTCTAATTTCGATCCGAATATAATCAACTTGATGGTGTACTTTCCTAAACTAAACAGTGAGACCTACACTCTGTGTACCAATCCTAACAAGCGCAGAATAGAGGACTTAAGCTGCTGTTTTGATTGGCATCCAGTCAGCTGCGATGCCGATTAGATATTTTGAGGACTTTTCCTTTCTTGTAACATCATGTCAGGCTCGGCAATGCTTTTTGCGCATTTTTTTCCTATTAATGTTTTTATTATTCTTGTTATCAAATAAAATGATCTCTTTTACAACGCATGCAGATTATTTTAGTAATTGTAATTAGTAGCTAGTAATTGATTAGCACCATGCGGACATGCATGCATATAATTGAATAATACCGACTGGTGTTGCGTTCATCATCATCTTGTAAGACACCAGCTTGACTATAGCCTAACCCATCTGGAACCCAGGTTACTGATTGAAACAACTGTGGGCTCTGATGAGCCGAAAACTGCCCTGAATGCCTATCTGAAACTGAGCCTAAGAGAGGGAACTCGGTGAAAAGGGTACACTAAAGAGCAGGTTACTAAGATATCACTTTACTACCTTTTTATTTAGAATTTGTTTATGTACAGATAGATGATCACTAGATATCATCTACTTCTTTCGGCGAGCAGATTTACGTGTAGGAGGAGCTACCTTGGGACTCGCCCTCTTTCGACCCCTGCGACCTTTACTAGGGGATTCCGAGGTAGTATCAGCAGGCTCCTCACTGTCAGCCTAACAAAAAAAGTGGTCAACAGCAACTGGTTCAAAGGCAATGGCTTTGGGCTTAAGACCAAAGGCACCACTTCAGCCACCCTCATCAGTTTTGGGTTGCAATAATTCTCCCCCTATAGCACACACCAGGGGCCACCTTGCATCCAATGCTCTGGCTTAGTAAGGCTATCCATGCAGGAGCATACATAAAAAGTTCATATGTACCCATGGGTGGCTATCTTACTTGGGAAGTATCGGCTACATCCTGCGCTGCTCCTTCATGACTCAATTCAGCAGAAGCAGCCATTTTCTCCTCTAAAATATAACTATAGTGTTAGTTTAGCTTCAACAACAGGCCCGGGAGACTCCCCGCTGATAATAACAGGGTCTGCATGACGCTGCAGGATAGCATAGAGACAAGAATGATTGGTTCGAGATCATTACATCAGGGACCAAGTCGGGCTCCTGAGCACCTCGCACAACTCCTGGCATATACCACTAGACCAAGCCGGAGCTTTAGGATGTCTGCTAAATAGGATAGTTAAGCCCGCATAGAACAAAAAAGAAAACCTGACTAGAAATATCTATATTGAAAACTGCAATGAAGCAGCTGCGATAACAAGCCCGCTGATAGCATCCAGTGGCATCCTGAATGATTTAGGACCTGGTGGCATTAGCATGGCTGGGGAGGGGGTGGGTACATGGCAGTTATAAACAAATACTGTATGTCATTATGTCAGTTGCTACAGAAGGCTATAACCATCCATTCCACCAAATCAAAGTAGAAGTGAGCAGTGAGGTATGAATTTACTGACCTTTGGTCACTTCGGTAAGACCAGGTAAACTCTCCTCAGCGTCAGCAGCTGGGGTATCCCCTTTTGGCTGTGCCTCCCGAGATTCCGCCTCTGTCCACGAGGTCTGTGTGTCTATTACAGGAGCTTCATCCTGAATAGGTGTAGATGGGGCAGCTTCATCCTGAATAGGTGTAGATGGGGCAGCTTCATCCTGAATAGGTGTAGATGGGGCAGCTTCATCCTGAATAGGTGTAGATGGGGCAGCTTCATCTAGAGTCGGCGTAGCCGGCTGTTCTTCGTCCTGTGTAGGAGTGGGTGGGGGTTCTTCATCCTGTGTGGGCGTGGCTAAGCCACCCTCGTCCAGTGTGGGAGTGGCTGGGGGCTGTTCATCGCGCGTGGGAGTGGCTGGGGGCTGTTCATCGCGCGTGGGAGTCGCTGGGGGCTCTTCATCTTGTGTTGGGGTGGGTGGTGACTCCTCGTCTTGTATAGGTGTGCCAGGTTCTTCCAGCTCTTTAACGGGGGCAGCACTACCCTACAAAGAAAAAAGATTTCCAATATGTATGAGTATGGCTTACTTTCATTCAAAACAGTGTGCTAACCAGTATGTGGACAAGCAATCGGCAATGACAATTAAGGGCAAAGAGTTTAGTTAAGACATCGCAATCAGCATGAACCATGGAAGAAATTGTTACAGTCGAAACAAAATCCTTCTTTCTTTTCATTTGTTAAATTGATGTGGAGAAATAATGGAAGAGAAATTGATAAAGAGAGTATCTTGAAGGCACCCGACTCCATTATAAAATTTACTAAGAGTTCATCCTGATGGCTAGATAACTCAAGTGACTGTGCTCAGTCCCGGACTAACAACCACGGGCCAACAGCCAATCCAAACACATAAACACTGTAGTTTCTATTTTTGTAACCAGTTCCATTCCGGCACGAGAGAGTGTGGGAAGCCTACCCTCAGTGCTGACTCGACACCGGGTGGACCCGGCTCATTTTCAACTCCTTGGATGACCGGCAGAACCCGACTCGTAACTTCCTCCTTGACAGGATAAGCAGAGACTGTGGGTATAGATTGCAGTGGAGGGGCTCTACCCTGCTCCGCTGGATCCATCTGAGGTGCGGATGGTGGTTCAACCTTGGCCTCAACAGGTTTCGGACGCTCTTTCTCAAGAACAGCTAAGATCGCTCTAGGAATATGCGACCGCTAAAACAGATGGGAGAACTCGGTTATTTGACAGGCTTCTACTCAAGCTTGGAATTACAAACAAACAGGCAAGAAATAGGCGGCAGAAAATCCTAATTATTCAAGGCATCAACAATCAAAACCATAAAAGCCTCAGTTTTCACACCGATTCTCCACTAGGACAAGTACACTTGTACTTGAGACTGAGGATTATCAATCATGAACTGGAACCAACCCCCAGTGGCATCATCTTACCTCCTCATTGTATTCATATTCAAATCACAACGTCAAAAGAGAGATAGACTCTTACAGCAACGTTCTCTATGAGCCAAACATTAGGCCGTGATGCTACCCATGTGAATGAAGATGATATTTTCACCTGTGACTTTGTATAGTTTCCGACGTGTGTCTGAAGCTGACCCTTGAGTTCTGGAACGATAGTGAGGGCGCTCTTCAGGTGCTCGGCAGGCAGCTGTAACAGCACCTGAAATGACTGCGGTTTCGTCCTCTGACAGCACCGCACAAAGCCCTCCCACACTTTGGGCTGCGTCCACACCTACAACAAACCAAAATCTCTTTATTTTATTTTAAACTACGGCCACTTCACAGGCTTAGTAAGTAGACTTTGGCGTATGTCCTCAATACATCTTCAGGGGAGGTATGAGCTCAAACAGCGAGATCTATCAATCATAAACTAAGTGCTTTATGCACTGCTACACCCACCAAACGCCAACGTTCAGTGGAGAGATATCCTGCTTCAGCATGTGATCTCTATGGGGAAGAGTGAATCCGATTACACAACAATTTGAGGTTTATATTCATGGCCAGTCGATTTAAGGGGAGAATCGTAGATGATTATCAGCCCTTTGAAGGTTGCCTACCTGCTTAGTGATTAGTCTCTGCAGTATGTTTATAACGAAGCCGAGCAGCTTGGGATACATGGCCAGTGATTGTATGACGGTTCGCATAAACAACGTCGGTAATGGCGTCACTTCAATAAGCTGCTGCATCACAACGGCAAGCACTTCCTGTGTATATAATGACCGTTCCTGGAAACACATGTTCGTCGCTGCAATAGAAGATACAAAAGTTAAAGGGGTTATGTCACGGTCGATTGTAGACGCACTTTCGGAGCTGTGTTGCCCATTCGTAAAAGGATGCAACTCTGCATTCATTGCGGCGATAGCGAATGGTCTTGTTCCAAAAAACGAATATCGGTCATTCGGCCTGAATGGTCCAAATAGAAAGCAAATGGGGTTTAATTACTAAAACTTGGTAACCTAATGATCTTTACTCCCTCATAACATCGAGTAGAACTCAAAATTAAACGTAATATTGGAGAAAACTGAAGTTATAAGAAGTGCTTTGTCGGTTTTCCATGGCCCTAAATGGAGGCCGTTGCATTCGGGCCTCTAGAGCATTTGGGGAAGATAACTACGATTTCACCACACTAGTGTCCATACCTTTTATAACAGTCTTGAGCTCGCATTTACTAGGATTGATTTTGTGAAGTTCAACCATCAACTCTGATGGGGATAAAGCCGCTTCCTGTCCAACATGGCCACCCACGCCTAACAACCGATTGAACACTTCCTTGACAACGACAGGTGTCAGCTTGATTAGCTTTGGCAAGGCGTTATAAATCTCCATCTGAAAAGACAGTGAGATGACAGTGTAGCTGACCATTGATTGCTATGCGGGGATGACAATGCTTAGGTTGAAGAGACCTTGCCATGATTCCACTAGTTGACCTGACATGACTTCCATCATCAACCTACTGAGCATAGAAAGCTAACAGCGATCGCATAGTTGTCTATCCTTCTTCTTTTCACCTTAACAATAATATATTTCCCTTTTGCGTTACCAGAGAAATTCTATTATTTACCAGACTTGACATAATAAAGGTACATACACGACCAAGAGCAAATAGGTGATATCTCATGAGGGATGAGGGGGTGGCGGTAGTTGCTGACATCACTTCGGGCTATGGTCTGGCTTGGTGCGGTACGGTCTGGCTTGGTACGGTATGGCACAGTACCATACGATGTGGCGCGATAGGGTAAGACATGATTTATACCTGTGTAAGACCTCCCAGTACGGGAATTATAAACCGCACATCAGCCACTCTCTCTGTATAGAGATCCTTGACAATCTCCACCAATTCCTGGCTGGGAGCCTTTTTCTCTGTCAGAATGTGTATTATCCTGGTAATCTGCAACCAGAAACCCCAAACTCTCTTCTCACAGAACGGCACTGCCAGATTAAACATAGGGAGTCTTTTGAAGCTGTCTTGAACCCGGGACTTTCAGTGCCGGTGGCGAGGGCTCAAACCACTCGGCCAATTTGGCTGTTATAGCTCCACAAACACTACGGGTAAGCCATCAAACCTTGCTGGTTACACCAGTGGAACACGTTTCATGTTGAGTTACTCAGATTCCATAGAAATATGGCGATGATGGTTACTGACCAGAGTTTCAGAGCCGCGAGGGCAGTTCTTGATAAAATGAAGCAGTTCTTTAGACTCCATGCCCATCTGCTTGATAGGGGCCTCCATAAGACGCAGGATAATTCTCTTCACATCCGACGATGCCTTTACATACACTCGGCCTAACCTGAAACATCGAACTGCTCGTGTCATCCCTGAAATGCATATAGCACAATGGCACTGAAACGCTAACACCCCAGTCACCTCAGTAACATCAATGGGACAGAATGTACATATGATCTTCAATGGCTTAGGTTGGCTGACCCCCCCCCAACCGGAAACCGAAGGAAAGCAACAGGAAACTGTTTCAGTACCATCCCAGGCCACCATGACAATGACAGGTGATGAGAAACCTGCCTTCGGCAGTATACCTCATCACTATGACTCCGAACTTGAAATCAGTGGTTTTAGCGAAATCACTAAGACCAATGTTGACTGCCGGTGAATAGAACGTTGCATAAAAAATTATTCCTGATTTAAAGTTAGTCAAGTGATTTGCAAATGCTAACATTGGCATGTGCATATATCCAACCGAGTGCAAGGATACCAGACAACTGAGGTTAAGCAAGGCGTACTGGACAAAGAGCATATTTTTCCCATAGTCCTGATAGGTGCACAACACCATTTATAACCAGACAGGATCAAGAATTACTAGAGTTCCGGCGCTTTGGTAACCTTTCATTCTATAGACAGAAAACTTACTGATCCATGTAGTTTGGGTTATCAGGAGCTATACTCAGATACATGTATAAGCATGACTTGACAGTGACCTCCGTCCATGAAGCTAGTGATTCTGAAAATGACAGGGAGACTTTGACTGACTGGGAGAAGACAGGATGTGTTGAATTGCCTGATGGAATGCATCTTACAAAGCCCTCCAGTGGGATAAATACCCAATACCACAACTCATGCCGGCGAAGTGACTAAAATCTATCAGGCGTTCTAAAGTTTGAAAGCTTTCTTTGCTTTTTTGCCTATATGGGCACCATCCTAGCTAACGGCACTTCCCAAGTGTGAGGCTTGTCGAAGCTGTAAGATTTCATGTGACGCGCTCAGTCTCACTGGGGGTGCTAAGCGTGACTAGGACTTGAACCCGGGGATCTTTCGATTGTTAGCCAAGCGCTCTAGCCATTGAGCTATTCCGCTGGCCCCAATACAACTGTTCAGTTGATGGGGAATAAAATTTAGCAGTGATCTCCCATCTCCAGTCAACAGTATTGACTAGATTCGTTACAGTTGACTTTGTTCATCAATGGCAATATAACGTTTCTGTCTATTTGGTATCAGAACTTTGAGCCAGTGGACACCATTGGTGTGAGAACGGGACCTTACCTGAGTCCATTCTTATCGCGGGTAGCATATCCTGAGTGGGATGACGTTCCAACATGTAATACAGCATACGCTGACAGAAATCATCAATTTCACCCGTCATCTTGCGGTTTTCATAGAGTTTCTTTACCACCTGGATTGCTGACGTGCGAACCTTTGAAACATGCGCAAGCCGAATATAAATACGATACGCTACATGGAAAAATGAGTAACTCGATTGCAACGGAAACTCGGGTTTAAAACAAGAATGTATATAGCGCAAAAAATTGGCTTGATGCTGAGATAAACCTTTAACCTATAAAGTTTACTCAGCTCACCCAATGCCTGGCAGGAAGTCACAAAAAAGCTGGAGAATCCAATTATTCTGCAGTCACTGTCGTTGATATGAATCGACAACTATTTCTAGGTTGATACAGCACGTACCACCATCAAAACGGAACAGCTTTACAGCATGTTTTGGTAATTTTGTCAGGCTAATAGTGCTAACCAAACATATGAATGGCGAAGAGAAGCTTACATCTAGACATATCTATAAAGTCATCTCACCTCGCACTTGTCATGATAGGTGAAGCTAAGTAGAGCCTGCAGGCACATGGACTGCAGCACGGGTCGTTTCAGTAGCAGTTCGCTCAGTGTGTGCATACCCAGGTACATGTGCTTCTCATCCAGACAATAACGCTGCAGCAACACGATGGCCTCCAAGGGCACGCGGGGAGACTCCAGGATGAGACGGGTGAACAACCTGTGATATAACCAAACCCAGGTCAACCCAGCCGCATAACATAACCCTGGTCAACCCAGCCATATAACAAAACCCTGGTCAACCCAGCCATATAACAAAACCCAGTCAACCCATCCATATAACAAACCCAGGCCAGCCCAGCTGTATAATAAAACCCTGGCCAACTCAGCCGAATAACATAACCCCAGGCCAGCAGTTCAGGGAGAAATCGATAGGACACAGAAAACATTACTACCACTTACAATAAGGTCTGACAGAAGGTTGAGGAATTGAGTCAAAGATGTTCAAGTTTGGCTTTGAGGTTATATAGAACAAACATAGTCAGGATAAACTTGAATATAGAAGTGCACCTTAAAGGGGTTATGCCACGATCGAACGTAGACGTATTTTTGGAGTTATGTCCCCATTCTAAAGGGAGGCAACTCTGCATTCATTGCGGCGATAGCGAGTGGTATTTTCCCAGAAAACGAATATCCGTCACTTGAATAACTACGGCCCGAATGGTCCAAACAGAAAGAAAATGGGATCTAATTACTAAAACTTAGTAACCTAATGATCCTTACACCCTCATAACATCGGGCAGAAATCAAAATTGAATGTAATATTAGAGAAAGGTGAAGCTAAAAGAAATGCTTTGCCGGTTTTCCCTACACCTAAATAGAGGCTGTTGCATTTGGGCCTCTATAATTGTGCAATAATGGGACTAACCCTCGCTGACAGTGGTGAAAAACTGCACTCGGAAACCCTATGTCTACATTTCTGGTGAACATTTTCTCTAGCATACACCTGTCAGACGATTTTCCAAACATCAGCGCGTAAGCCGAAAAATCAACGCAAACACAACAACTCTGTGTTAATTTTCTATCTCGAGGCCAATTCTGTTGCGTCAGCGGTCTGACAAGTGCGTCGCCGAGGGCTCTAAGCATGCGCATTGGATAGGGCTATATCTAAGCTTCTATTTGAGCTGGGTATTGGGCCAATTTGTTTATGGTAGGCTTCAGAATCTAAAAAGAAGCTTTTGGCCATGACAACCCTTTTAAAAGCGACACTAAATGGCTTACAGAGCGGCTCCGGGCTGTTCACGGCGTTCCAGTATACCGGCTAGTAGCCGAGTCAGCGTCTCATCATAGTCCTTCCGGTCAGGCCTGGAACTGCTCTCTGGTAGTGTGAAGCCCTGATAGGCTACATACTCGCTATACACCCAGCTCAGTGCAAGCTCTGTGCGTGACTTCAGATCTTCCAGAATAAATTCCAATACCACTGCCAGAAAACGTTCAGCAGATAATAAATGCTACCAACACCTTCACACAATTCATCATGTGAAGCGTTGAAAGTCCATAAAGGAACAGCCATAAATACGTTGAGGAAAGCTGCCCATTCGCTCAGCAAAGTTGCAGTAGTGGCAAAGGTGGCATTAAGCACTCCACATGGGTGTATCAAATGCAACATGGCACTGCAGCTATTACAGAGAGAACATGAAAATACATATTTTCAGAGTGACTGTCTCTGGGTCTAGGCTCGGAACTTGAGTCTATGTGAATCAATGCCTTCCCTGTCTGAAGACAACGTCTGTTTGACAAGGTGGCCGGTCCCAACTTACATATAATCATAGAGTTATCCTTCTCTATAACTAGAATAACTCTATGCATATAACCCAGAAAAAACAATAGCGCCACGTTATCTAGAAGGCAAGCTACTGAACAACAGCTGTTGCTATACAGTGCTTCTCCATTGTGTAATAACAAGAGGTTTGAGACTAAAGTAGGGAGAAGTGCTTGTACTTACACTGCTTGACAAATCCACCAAACTGTGTGGCTAACCCTGCAACAATCTTACAGAAGTTTGCAGATGTGCTTGCTCTTCCCATCACAGCTGAAATGCAAAATATGGCAAGTGTTCAGGCCAAAGAGATCAGTAAGCACGATATTTGGATGGAATGGCTCTATCTATCAGTCTGGTAGGGCGTCACTGTATGTGTCATCACATATGCACAGGTGCTAGGTCTGGTTAGGATTGGTCAGGTGACATCCTATTACTTACTATTACTATCCCAAAACCAAAGGCACCTTATCACAAGGGTGGACAACTCCTAAAAGTCACATAGCCACTAGCTATAAGTTATAATGAGTAATAACTCAACTCACACTCGGCTTTTAGGATTCTTTCCAGTGCCATTTTGAGAAGTTTTGTTGATGCAGTACTGCCCAGCTGACTGGTCACGTTTGCTAGGTGGTATGCCTTCTGTTTCCTTGTGCTCGAGCCTACAGTTTACAATTAATCCATCAGAACTTGCCTCAATACATCGAACTACCACTTAGAGAACAGAACATTAGAAATGGGCAAGGCCATCAAGTGATGGTCTTGACCATTCCATACTGACATAGATTGATTCTGGCCCAGTACAGAACCAGTTGGCAGCGCAAACACAAAGTGATCACAGATGTGATCTGAAACATTCCCCATGGACTTTTCCCAGATAATGGCTTTAACCTAACTAATTGCAAGGTCCCCTCATAGCTTGTTCTACTATACCCATACACAGCCCGTCTCCTTGGTGCACACCCCCACACCCCCGTGTTCAGCTATCTGGTGGCCTGGCACTTCCCACACAATATGGTTAGCTCTAAGTCTATGTTGAAACAGGCTCACACCTCTGCAATGACTTTGGATGACCCTACTAATACTAACCAGACATGGGAATGGCAAACTGGCTGGGTTTAGGCTCAGATGCTGGTACAACACTCTCTATCGGCTGAGGTCCTGGCGTGGCCACTACATTCTTCGCCTCCTCTTCTTTCTACAAACAGATTACAGCTGTAAGTATATAACTCCAGAGCATCACACTGCAGCACCGCAGAGGGAGCATGCAGCACTGCACGAGATACTGTCCGAGCTAGTAACAAACCATTACTAGTCTCAGCTGTAAAAGAGGTACCTCTACCTTAATTTGGGTAGTGAAAATGGCTGTACATAGCTTCCTTGCTGCTGGTGGTCGAACCAATGAGTTTCTGCAGTTCAAATTTGATTTAATTTGTTTGCCAATGTTTTTGCATTGTGGTTCTTTCAGTATCAGATAAGGCACACCGCTACCGTATGTCAAACTCAGTGGTACTAACCCGGAGATAGGCACTTGCCATGTAAACTTTTCACTCCACAGACTACTTGTAGGTCCCCTTTCAGCTGGGCCTCTAACTGACTAAATGCCTAAATGTCTTAATTCTTTCACAGAATCAACAAGCCAAATGTTTCTTTGTCGCAACTTTAAAGCCCTGGAGGGGCTCTATATCCGTCATTCGGCTGCTAGGGCCAAATGCGTATCTCGGGGCTAATACCACCAAGTTTGGTATGTGGTAGTGGTCTGATACTAGAAAAAACACAATGCACAATCATTGACAAACAAATTAAATCCATTGAAGGAACTCATTGTTTTGGCCACGGGCAGTAAAAAAGCCACAACCGTGTTCAACTTTCCCCGACTCTAGACTGCACACATGTTACAATCAATCAATCAATCAACCATCTTGGGCCGCATTATGCGTCAGGAAAGCATTATCACTTAAAACACTGCAACCCTTATGAGCTGCACCGGGTGGTTGCGGTGGAAGTATGAATTTGAGAAGAGCCTCCTTTATTTATAGTGTACTATGACGATCTAAGCCCATGCTACCACGCTGTGAGGAAAAGTTTGCTTCATACCTCTACCAATAGGGAAATTATAGGGCTAACAATTTTGTTATCAAAATTCCCTCTCGAGCTGCCCTGCTATATAACACAGACCATTATATTGCTCACAGCCATGTAGCTAATGACCTCTCACCTCCCTGATTCGCTGCTCCTCGTAACCTCTGCCAAGTCCGGCAGCGTTTAGCTGCACGGCAAGCAGACGTGAGATATGTCGTATCTGACCAGGAGTACCAGCGGCAGCAATCGGTGTGTACGTCGACTGAAAGTGGGCGGGCATCTCTTCTGGCAGCATTACCTTATTTGGGTGATAATAAAAACTGAATAAGCAATATTGCCAAATATGGTCACGAATATAATCTCTGTGGGTATCATTGTTGTAGAGAAGTCGACTTTAAAAAGACCTGATTTTCTTCTGCGGACAGTGACTTCTTCTGTGGAGTGCTTGCCTGAATTATAGAATACATTACACTATCTGGGAACTGTGTATACTCTATGGAGGCAGGCTATGATAGGTACAGTGACCTCTTCTGCAGAGTGCTTGCCTGAATTATAGAATACATTACACTATCTGGGAACTGTGTATACTCTATGGAGGCTATGATAGGTACAGTGACCTCTTCAAATCTGCCGCTCACCATACTCAGCAGTACGAGATCGGCCACATTGCTGCCGTCCAGTTTCGGTATTATATCCTCCATCGTCACATCAACTGGGTTGGCGGGTTTGGCAGGAGGCGGGGCGCTGATGACTCGGCTCTCTTTCGGTTTCATGCTGCCAATGAACGGAGTGGCGCTGACATCTTCCTCATCCAGCTCAGTCTCTGAGGCCTTCGGCAGCTCGGGCATCTTAAACTGGTAAAGGGACAGACAGCGTGTGGGGTCAGCAGTGTTATGGTGAAACGGACATAAAGGTGGATAGCACACCAACAGTTCCTTACCTTGAGTGGTGTTACTTTCTTCGCGGATTTATAATGTCACATAAATGAGGCTCACCCATGGAATAACCAGTGACCTTGACCATAAAAAATATCCCCCGATCTCAAACCTAAGCTGTGACAACCATCTGATTATCATAAATTGTTCGGACACCACAGAGAATAACCTGTTTATGAGTGCTTGCAAATCTGTACCAATATTACACTGTGATAAAAGTGCATCATAGCATTCCCACGCCGTGGCAATGTTATACTGCGATAATACTACATCATACCATTACCATGCCATAGCGTTGTGACAGCGTTACACTCACTTCATCCTTCTTTTGCCTCTTTCGCGCTTCCATCTCTGCGTCAGCCTTCCGCTTCCTTGTGGCAGCGATATCGCTCGCCTTGGGCATCGCTTTATGCACCTCTCCCTGTGTGGCCCCGAGGTCAGTCAGCAAGGTTGCCAGCTCCGCTACAGAAAACATGATTAGATGAGATGGTGGGATTGTTCAGGGGCTAGAGGCCCTAGCTTTCGATTGCTAGACCCGGAGTATACAACCAGACTCTGAGCGAAGATTTCCATTTCGGAATGATCATTTGACATTAGTACTATGCTTGTTTGGCAAACATACCTATGAGATCAACAGCGGCCGGATGTTTTAACAGCGACAGCATCTGTAATTTCAGAGATTTTCTCACTGAGCTCACCTGGCTGTTCGACAGCGTAGGAGGTAGGTTTACTGAAAGAACACAAAGAAACAAATAAATAGACAACCCAAGTGTCTTTGATTAGACCTGTTAGTCGGAGTTGCCTTTTACTGTGTTCTGCAAATTTTAGAAGGGTTAAGCCACGGTCGAGGGTAGGCACACTTACGGAGTTGTGTTCCCCCATTATTAAAGGGAGGCAACTCTGCGTTTATTGCAGCGATAGTGAGTGCTCTTTTTCCAAAAAGCGAATATCGGTCACTCGAATAACTACGACCTGAATGGGCCAAAGAGAAAGAAAATTAAAACTAAAACTTAGTACTCTGATGATCTTTACTCCCTAATAACATAGAGTAGAACACACGATTGAACGTAATATTGGAGAAAACTAAAGTTGTAAGAAATGCTTCGCCGGGTTTTTCCTAGCCCTAACTAGAGCCTGTTGCGTTCGGGCCTCTGTCATTATGCAATAATGACACTAACCATCGCCGACAGAGGTGAAAAACTGCGCTCTTAACCCAATTTGTATATTTTTGTTGCACATTTTCTCTATTCAGACTTGTGTAACTACAGGTCTAGTATCCACCTGCGAGATATTTTGCCAACTATCAGCCGGTAGAGAAACCAATGCAAACACCAGCAGTTCTGTGTTAATTTCCTATCTCGAGGCCAATTTTGTAGCATCGACAGTCTGAAAAGTGCGTCAACGAGGGCTCTAGGTTTGCGCAATGGATAGGGCTATATCTAAGCTTCCATTTGAGCTGAGTATTGAGCCCATTTGTTCATAGTAGGCTTCACAATCTGAAAAAAGTGAATAAACTTTTGGCCCTGGCTTAACCCCTTCAAGCTCTAATTCCTATGTGAGATGAAACGTTGGGAATTCTGTACGGCACACGTTTTCTTCCAGCAAACATAAAAGCATGGGTTGTAACGATGATTTTATATACAGTGAAACTTAGATAACTCGAACTGCAGGGGACCACCAAAGTTTGAGTTATGAAAGTTGGAGTTAAAAGTTATGCTCTCCCTTTGCTTTAGCCACCATGGTGAGTCCATTTCACTCTAGTGTATTCTATTTCCTGGCTAAACTTTCTAAAGTTTGTGAGATTTTCTTCTCATGTCAAAAGAAAACAATGAAATTAAGCTTGTTACACAAGAATGTTAACACATTCAGCCACAGAAAAGGTAATTTGATGGCACTAACCACAGTTTACCAGTTAGAGTTATGACTAAAGGTTCAAAACAAGCCCAGCAAATTATCATTACCTAGACCGGAACCATGATACTTGGTTTGAGTTAAGCAAGTTTTCGAGTTATCCGAGGTTGAGTTAACGGAGTTTCACTGTATTCAGATTGTGAGTCACACAGACTAGGATATGTCGTTATTTGATAGGCCGCGTGTATTGACAAGCACTCTACCTACCATGTAAGGCTTCAAAGGCTTCCACCACTTTGGATAGGAACTGTGGCCGCTTCTTAGCCAGGTTTGTCATACTGGTCATACAGGACATCAGATTCACACTGCAAACAACAAATCGGAAGAGGAATTACATAGACCAAGGCGACAATCACATGGAGCAGGTGTGAGTAGCAAGTCCTGAACCAACTGCGTACTCAGAACAAGCATTGTATAGAGTCTACAAATTAAGAAGATTCTTTGCAAAACTAGCATCTGTAGCTACTGACCAACCAAAACCTTGCCAAAGTTACTACGCTGTCAAGTCGTGCGAAGCTGGGTGACCTCTGGGTGACCTCTCGTGTAGTACTTTCTTCGTAAGTGGCGTCACTGATTGCACTTGATGGAGCAACTAAATTTAAAGGGTAGGAAAAATAAAGAACAGTATTTACCTCATCATGAGGCATACCTGGTAATGGACTGTGAACCGAGAAAGTCCAGTACGGCTTTGAAGATGATATCTCCTTGTTTCTGCAGGTCCCCTTTATCGAGGAAGCTGTTCTCGGTAACGGGTACAATATCCAGAGACTGATCGCCGGTCTTTATCTCCGACTCGAGTGTGGTCGGAGACAGCGCCAAAATGGCTGTATCACAAAACTTCACGGCGTGTGTGCGTATACTAAGAGAAGAGAGAATCAGTATCAGCCAACCAATAGATCGGGATATTCAAGCCCAACACAGAAAGTAATGCAGGGGAAATAGTCTGAGACCTATAGGGGTCTCAACAAGGTCCAGCGGCTGACACAGCGGCGTCCAACTAAGGTTTTATTGACAACTGAAAAAGTCTGAAATGTGTCGTCTAGCAAGCTCAACTTCGGTGTTGACTTTTCTGGAAAGATAATCAAACCGATTGTCTATTACATTCTGTCTATTCAGTATGGCTATCAGTGGCTCATTGTCCAGCCAAAGTGGATAGCATTGCTATCCCATAATAGTCCAAGTCAGGTGCAAAACCAATATACAAGTGGAACCTTGGTATCTCAAATCTCATGGGACCAGACTATTTACTTCGAGATTGTAAACATTCGAGTTAGTTAACATGGTACAAAGGGAAAAGAACTCCATTTTTTATAAATTGCCTTGATTTTGAAGCAGCTTTCCAAATGCCAAAGCCAAGAAGGTCACGATCATTGTCAAGTCACGACTATAACCAACTTATCAGGATCGTTACAACTGCTGTTCTACGTGAGAGTTATCAATAATTCCTTCACAAACCTGACCATTAGGACAACCGACAACTGTTTCGGGGTACAATGAGCCTACTTGCATTCAAATGGTACAAGTATTCATGTAGTAAATGATCTATGAACTTCGAGATTGTAAGGTTAACCATCCACATTTCATGGGCTACGGCAGTTTATATATAGTTATCATTGAGTTGTGCTGTTTCCAGCTGATACCTTCGACAACCCAAGGATTTTGAGACTTTGAGCTTCGAGATACCCAGGTTCCACCTGTATAGTGATAGTGAGTGTATGAAATCAACTCGTGTACAGGGACTACCAGAAGCAAGGGATAAAAACATGCATTAGTAGTTGCATCCTCTTGGCATAAATCTACCAAGAGGAGATAACTCTGCCATACCCATCATTGTCATCATCAAGCAGCTTTACAATGTAGTCTTTCATCTGGGTCATGTACTTCCACGTTTCTTGCATGACCTCATTCACCACTTTAGCAGAGGCCAGCCACTAAAAATAGTGAGCAGTGATATGGTCATCGTGATTGCACTCCAACTATATGAAGAACACAAGCATCCATAAACAAGTATTAACGTCCTTCCAAAAGTTACAGCATTAAAAAACTGGGCAAAAAAGTTATGTGTCGGGAATTATGATTTGATCCAGTGGTATCTTATCAGGGCTGGAAAGGTTCCCTTCTGTTGTATCGAACATTCCCAAACCAATACATTGGGTTTTTTGTGTATCAGTTACAAATACATGATACTCTCAGAGAATGCAACGAATCCGCTCCCGATACTCAACACTCGATACTGCTACGGGGGATGTGGTGAACGAATCTTATTCCAATTATTTGAGAGTTCTATTCTTTAAATTCAGTGTAAAAAGAAGAGAATCGTAATTTGTGCAACCAATTACGCTAAGTAGAATGCACAAAGATAATAGGTCGCACCACTCAATATCGAGATCAAGG
>Ga0224501_10001053_pt1 | contig 21128 bp, 14 predicted proteins | sample SF_Oct11_sed_USG_4_FD_169105 | JGI IMG/M metagenome (GOLD analysis project Ga0224501, IMG submission 169105) | Sediment microbial communities from San Francisco Bay, California, United States - SF_Oct11_sed_USGS_8_1 | ecosystem: Environmental > Aquatic > Marine > Sediment | place: USA...
TGGGGGCTAGTACCAACCATATTATAGGCCAAAGTATGACCAATCATTTGCATGCTAGAAAACAACACTTTATGACGCCAATCCTGAGAAACTATCAATAGTCAAAGTACGAAAGTCCAATGATCCAGTTACAAAATCTTCCCATAAAAATGATACCTGCTGGTAAACATTGTTGTATACTATTGTATACTAGCACCCAAAAAATCATGTTTATGCAGTATTCTGAATCTCTTAGCCAAATTTGAACCTATCCATTGTTTCTGCAACCACTGCTCATGGGGTTGTCCAACTGGAATATAGCTTGAAAAATAGCTAAATACTTGAGTTCGATCGATACTTTTACTAAGAAAAGGCATCCATGATAATCAGGCACCTATGCGGAACAATAACTAAACATGTTATGGAGGAGAAGCAGTTTTGTGTCAGGCATGTTGTTTTCTATTTTTTTGTGTATCTTTAGGGCACGTTAGAGCATGAGCTTGAATGGATAGTACAGAAAGTTCGGGTAAAGCTTTCATAACGGCTATCCCAGACTAAATGAAGTTCCAATTGTTGATTGTGACACACGCGACTAAACGCGCGTTATATAACACGCCAATGAAATGAATGGGAGTGCCTTCTTATAGCCAATCAGACGCGACATGCAAATGAATGAATCATGTGATCGGACCACTATCACATGACCAGTTTTCATTCCGTTGAGCGCAGTAGAAGCAACAATCAACATGGCAGCCTCTAGTTCTACACTTTTTCTGATCTCCTGTTCTCTAGTTCTGGTTTTAGTCACCTGTGGAACCGTTCCAATTAAGGACTGTGGTGAGTAACACGTATTTGGTTTTAACAATGATTTCGAAAATTTGGTTATTCAAGAATCTGCACAAGCTCAAATGCAAGCCGGCCAGTCACGGGTTTGGTCAATGACTCAATCACTCAGTCGGAGCCAGTCCGTGTCACTCACCAATGACGAAATAGTAAGTAAGCTACCCACGGATCCAGCAAAAAACTAAATAATCAAAAATCAGTTGGTAGTCGGTGTCCGTACACAAACAGTCTCTCCATTCCACCAAAGAGCCGTAACATAATCAAGTAGTCAATCGGGTTAACAGATCAACTTGTCATAATCCTAGATGATAAAATTAGAATGCACTCGCATGACTCAATCAAAAGATTTCATCTGTACATCTACAGGCCTGATCTGGCTGGAAGATAACCTGTGTTGATTGCTAGTGTACCTAACTTCTTATCAAAAGGGTATTGAATCTTCCTAGTTGACTGTATGATCATGGCGTATGCTGTATACAATCCTACCCTTGGTTTTTACATTTGCAGGGTCTCAGTCGGGTAAAGTCACAAGCTTCTCTATTGAGCCAGCACCTGTGGGGTCGTGCACCTTCCCCCGTGGAAAGAATGTCACCGCAATAGTGGAAATGGAGCTTGGTAAGTTTCATCCCGATCCCCGGCGAATGAATCTCAGGTCCGTCTCGTCATGGGTCTGTTCATTCCCAGGGGTTAGATAAGGACTAGGGTCTAATCGGCCCTCACGTGTTATGTAAGCTCAGTTCAGTGTGTAAAAAGCAAATACTGATAGGGCTATCTTGGCTACAGATGAAGAAACTAGCAAGCTGACCGCTGTTTGCAAAGGAGATGTGGTTGTCTGGGTTCCATTCCCTCTGCCAAACAATGATGCCTGCACTCAAGGAGTCACCTGCCCAACTAAAAGTGGATCTAAATACACGTTCAAAACCCAGCTGCCTATCAGAAATGAATACCCAGCCGTGAGTACCATCTTCGGTTTGCCTAGTATTGTAGACCATTCTAAGCATGACCCAGCAAAAATAGAAAGATCAGAAACTGTGTCATTGTCAGTTAACAGTTGCAGACATTTCACACTTTGTAGATTCGTCTGGTGGTTCAGATGGAATTCCAAGATGATAAGGGTAAAGATGCCATCTGCTTCCGATTCCCAGCTCAAATCTGCTAGATTCAATCAGTGGTGCAACCAACAAGGTGCTGCTATGTCACTAATCCGTCTTGATATGTTTCTATACCAAAGCCTAATTAAAAATGATGGCAACCAGAGCAACCCTGACATCTAGTGTTATCACTAACCTTCCATGTAAAGTCTCGTGGACTGGATAGAGAGCGCTGTAATTGAGATCTATCACTCCATCTGGTTTGCTTCGTTTAGGATTCTCTATATAATAGATCTGCTGTTCGGTACCATTAAGTACAAAATAATATTTTTTGAACTTTTTGCTCCTATTGCTGTCGGCTACAAAAAGAACACCAATGTTGATTGATGTCATGCCAGTATTGACCTTTGAAGTAACTATGTCGGTTGGGCGTGTGATGGAGCATGGTGGTGAATTTAGAACCCCACCTTTTTTCATGTAGAGGTAGCCTTCTTTGACCGTGTTATCTTGCCGTCGTGGTCTGAGAACGCTCACACCGGCGCTTGATTGTCTCATTAGGGATATGACATCGGCAGAGGTTTTGTGATTATTATTTCGTAGTTTAACTCGCTCCTTGTTCACATTGACTGGCATCATGAGACGAGTGGAACAGCAGATTGGCTCGTGAGTGTATCGCTCAATTATTTTGGATACACTACAATTGCATGCATATTGTATCAAGAGGAAATCATTTGTTAGTTGTCTGCTCATGGTGCATAAATGATCGAAGAATAACCAAGTTATATCTAGCTACTTGTTTAGAACTTGTATATCAGTACCAGGCCTCAGCTTTAAGGCGGGATTTGTAAACACACATGGAGAATAATGCGTTTCACCCGGTACAATCCTTCCGACCTGTGTGTGTGTGAGACTGATAAACAGATGTGCTCATGGGCAGTAAAAGCCACGTCAGGTTTCGTATAGATATTGCTGTAGACTTGCAGGAGAAGGAAATCGGTGCGAAAACCTTCTGATGCATATGCCGTCTATATTCAATTCTGTGATTACCGGTACATGTTAAGGATTCAGATCCTACTATCCAGCAATGAGAACAGCAAGTTTATACATGGGTGGGGTCAGTGACGTGAGGCAAGTCTACATTTCTCCTTTACACCACTAGAGTACTGTATCATTCTGACCTTGTATAGGTGCGTCCACCCATCAGAAAACCAGTGCCGTGTCTCTGTATTCTAAATCTGCATATCATCTTCTCTGAATCACAGAACACTAATAGTGTGAGATCACCAGATGTGGTATCACTCGGTCGCACCAAATAACTGCTGGCACCAGCTGAAACACAAAGCACTTCAGGCTAAATAGGTGGCCCCGATTCCAGGATGGGACACCACTCAAATTGAAGATAAGGTCTCACGGCGGCCTGGGGTAGAAACTGACATCACAACCCGCGCTATTTACAACGAGTCAACGTGTACTTTATCCGGTCAACTGCGATTTTTATCACCGTTTCCATTGGACGCCGAAAGTGGGTCACCGGATACCTGGACCGTCTTGTTGGGAAAGCGACCTAGCTCAGTCAGGAGGAGCATGCTGCACTTGACGCACTGAACAAGGAAAGAGTCGCTATTCTTAAAAGTCGCACAGCGAACGGAGACTGGGGTGCGTGTGGAAAATGGGGCTCACCTGAGGGCTTTATGTCCCCGTGATATACTCTCAATGCCGATTTTTAATCAACCAGTGCTCGTAAAATTGATTGTTTTTGTCCGATTTTCTTTGTGAATCATGTGAGAAACATCATTTTGCACAATAGTATGGAGTGTACATTCGATCTTTATTGAAATAGAGAAAAACATAGCGAAAAACATCAAAACTTGCCTAGAGGCTATAGGGACGACTCCCGGCTATACGTTTCAATCAAAACAAAACAGCCCTTCATTCGGTCGTGACGTCACTCGGCTCGCCTCAGCCTATTCTAGGTAACCGAGTATGCTCTATCTGCTCATATACGCGATAAGGAGCGTGCTGAAAGTTGACATTGGTGAGACTTTATCTTTAAATGGGTGGACTCACTAACAAAGCAAACAGCCGGTTGTAAATAAGGTCTGTACTGTACTAGCTTTTAGCACCCCCTGTAGAATGATACAGAAAGGTGACATCATCATAATATGCCATAGTGGCCCCTGCACCTGCAGCACCTAAAGCACAGGAAGTCTGCGCTAATCTAATTTCGTACTAATCACCTACCGAAATGAGATCACGAAGCACTCTGCATGGATACCATGCATCAATCATATGCAAAATTCATAGGGTTTTAACTTAATCCTGATCTCCGGACTGATAATGATGAATTTCCAGTTTGGGCTAATTTTAAGAGCGGAATAAGCCGTATCCTGCCATGGAGTGCATGGGCAGGTCATATCGCTGACCAGCAGGTAGAGAGAGAGAGAGAGTTGTGTCACTGATCTCATAGGCTGCTTCCGGTAATCAATGTTGAAAATGTCTATCATGGTTGGCGGGTTAATAGCATTCCCTGATGGTATTAGCCCATTAGGCTGAGGCAAAAGGGATGTGAAATGTTCAAAATCAAGGTAAAATTGTTTGCTGGGGGGTACACACTCAGGTTTATAGTTTGGTTATTAGTTAGGTATGCAGTTGTTTCCATGACTGCTCCGTCTCAAACACAAACATTCTTGTTCCTATGGCTACATTGGGTGAACATGGACACTGGAATTCACTGGGTAACCAGGATACACCTCAGTTTGTAGAAATTTGGTACTAAAAGCATACCCTATAACCCTATCAATTGAATTGGGGACTCTGTTGACCACAGATGTAGTCTAGTGTCTTCATAGTTATCCTTCTGCACTCTAGGTGTCATACGGCTCAGGCAGGAAGTAGTTTGGTTAGAATAGGATGTGGGTCCCCCTGATTTCCTTATGGTCCAAGCTACTTAATCCTGTATGCATTAGTTAGTCTACAGGATATACCAGGAAAAGGAAACACCCTACCATGCTGCTATGCTGCTAATATATTGGAGCATTACAACATGATATGATGTCAAAATGATTTTTAAGCGTCGATAGCCACAGTACCCGGGTGGATACAGGTTCATTTGACATTTTCAGTTACTAGTGATACAGATTACCGTACCTAGCCTAGTTCGCTCCCCCAAGGGTTCACAGATTCGATGATTGGTCGTATACAAAGGGTTTGCGAATATGGCATTCCGTGCAGTTTTTTCGCGTTTATGAAACGACCTGACGCCCTATCAGCCTTGATAATGATCAAAATTCAAAATAGTTCCAACGGGAAAATGGATTTGGCAGAAATGAAATTAATTGAAGGCTGAGGTCTCATTAATGGAATATACGTGGAAAGAACGCCTGACTGTGAGCGATATATAGTACCTGCTTGTATGGGTAACAAAACTATTTTAGATATTATGTAGAAAGATTATGCTTTCCCACGATTGCAGATTCTAGAGAATCCCTAAGGCGAGTGCGCTTCCGGAAACATCGGCATATTGATGGTGCTACAGGCATAGTCATGACCCAAGGAGGTGCATGTATCCCTATCACCACAAAGACTGAGTTATTCAGTATTTATCATCAACACGCAGTTCCAAGTCCCCAAGGGCCAGATCGGCCTGACCGGTTAGCCATAACCATGATACTAGCTAGACCTGCACTGGGTATTCTTTACCGCATGTCGGTCTATCTTGACAGGTTTACTGGATCTCACCTTTGATAAGAAGATCCCTCGCTTCTTCACAAGATGCTAAGGAATGGTAATAATTCAGATCCTCTATTCTCTCTGTTTCAGACTCCTGAAATGCAAAGTAATAACAACTACAGATAAAACGAACAGGTGATAGGGAAGCTACAAAAGTCATGACTGAGATTATGACGGCAGAAAATTCCGCGTTTGATATCAGAAGCTCAACAACCGCCAAAAGATCCCAAATTGCCATGTATGATGTAATCATAACACCATTTACATTGGATAGAAATGGAGCCCGACAGTGACTTTGGAACTATAGAAAGTCATCCGTGATCCAAGATTCCAGACAACTCATCAATACATTATCTATGGCTTTATGCCAAACGTTCAAGCTTCAATATACCATTAAAAATTCAGCCGTTCTTAGTTTGGTCGAACTCGAACCTCAACTTGGTTGAACAGAGAAAGGATCTCTAGTTGAAGTGTCACATTGGTCCGCTCTGAACAGATGTGGTCAGGATTAAAAGGTATCTTGATAACAACAAAGAGCAAGGCCCAAGAGAGGCATATAACCACCAGCATGGTGGATAAACTGGTACCAGCAGGTGGAAGTCACCATCGTCTAACAACTGACGCCTGTAGCTCAAGGAGTTCACGCTACATGCGGATTTAAACAGACCTGAAGTCAACAGTGCCAACAATAAGGGCCAATAAACTGTCCGTGCGTGCGACATCTGTGGATGAATATGATTCCAGTGTGACGCGTGTTTGTGTGTCTATCTGTGCGCGCGTCAGGATGTGAATAAATAGGGGAGAGCTGGATGGGTCTGCTCTCCATATGTACAACTAGCAATCCCATTACATCCCGATTAAGACTAAGCGTAACTTCCCCATTTGAATAAACAAAGCCAGCATCTACTGTTTAATCTACATGACAGATTCGTAGCCATGCCATATGAAGACGACGTTTTGGGTGATGACGGTACTATTCTCGCAGAAGACATACATGTAGCATGGGATTGTGATGGACATGCACACATACATACCAGTGACATATATACATGTTAACCAGTCAGTAATACAGTACTAGTGCTTGACAACATAATTGAACGGATTGAGAGAATACTACAAAGCATACCCGTGTGTTAGTAAGATTAGTGATAATTGTCGGATGATGACTAGTGAGTTCATTATCCGAAATCTTCATGTTCTCTTGATGTTGTATTGTCCTTAGAATTCCTACTGCGTCATTTAAAACCTGATGTAGCATGTTAGCGTCGCCGAAGCGCATTATCCCGTTTCTTCACCAAATTGCAGGGGAACCTGGCAAAACTCTCCTGATAAAGTATATCACCCTTCGTCTGACCATTAATCCTCACAGTACTGTTGATATGATTTTAGTCCTGGCTTGGACATTCCACTGTATGATTCGTGAATGGAAACACTAAACTCCGCCTTGCGAGCAAAATTCCAGCCAATGAAAACAGCTTCAGAAAATCTATGAATGAATGGGTCCGACCTTTATGCCTTGGCTAGCCAATAAAATGATGAGTAAAGTAGCCTCGGCACAGGAAGCTGGAGTTTCCTGAGGCTAATGACAAGATCTTTTGATCAGACTGGCTGGACTTGTTCACACAAAGCCTTAAACATCATGGGATCACTAATCCTCAGTTGACACTATGAACTGGCCAGAGGTCCTACGTGACAAGCCATTTATATGGCTTATAAACCCTTAAAAACATGCAATCGTTATTTAAAGTGACAAAAACTGAGTGCCCCCCCCAAATGATATGTACGAAAAATTCACTGGCCGGTGCAGCAGTGAACACTATGTATAAAAGGAACATTCTCCTTGGACAATAACAGGAAGACAAACATGAATATTGAGATTAAACTGGATGCCTGCGAAAGCATTCCTCTAATGAAAACAGTAAATACACACTTCCTGTGTTTCAGGGGTTTTTTGGCCTGTTGACATTCAGTGGGTCAGGCTGCGGTTGAAATTAATTTCTGGTTACTGGTTGACCATGATGGACTGTTTATTCATTTTTACAAACAAACATCTGTTGATAAGAGGCAACAACAAAGGAAGTAACAAAAAATCTGTCCCAGGAGCAACTGGGGATAGCCTCAATAGAGAATCAACAAAAAAAGACGACCTAGCCTTGACTGGAAATTATAACAACAACGCGAACCGAAGATGCTCATTTACATGCATGTAAAACCCACAGTATCAGCTTTGGGTTGCAGAATCTAGCAGGCTACCCTATGTTTGTTTGCGGTGATATAAACTCATCAAGCGTAACTGTCTTGATAGAGCTAGTAAACTTATGGATATGACACATTGGAACGCTATTCATTACAAGGATGTTGCATAACAACTATCTACTAATGGTCAGATACAGAGCAATTTAGTCATTTATTGAACTTCATCGGAAAACCTTCAACTCCTCTCATTCGTTTACAGCGTAGATGTTATAACTAGGTAGGAGAATCATATAGTTCACATTGGCAAGTAAGCAAGCGGCCAGTCCAGCTATTGTTTTGTGGCAAATCACTTTTCTATTGCTTTGACAACAGAAATCCATCAGAAATCTGGTTGTGTCTTTCGGCATATCCCATGTTCCAAAGGGTTTGTAGCAGTTAGGGTTCCATTCAACAAACAGAATTGGGCAGGGTACACTATGCATATTTTTTGTGATGTTATACAAGATGCCATCAAAAAAAGATGCATTTGTCAGGAAAACACAACCCATATTTCAGTCAATGCCTACCTCAATGGATCATCGACAATTTGTAGAATTTGCTCTGGGGCTGATCATCCAGAAAAAGTGATCAACAACATAACAAAAACAGACGAAATTGACTAGCTGTCCGTCCAGCTGGCAATGCTTTGCAGTTATCATGGGCTAATCTAATTTAGCCAGCAGACAGACGACACACTTCAGTACTTCCGGCACCAAATATAATCAGTGTGAGGCCAGGAACTAGATCAAAGATCTAACACAGGTTATGGGTCACCGTGTGTATATTTCATTAGCATCAGAATCTGCTGAGGGGGGGGGAAGCCTGGCATTGCTTTGAAATGAAACAGCTTCAACTAAAGCTGAGGGCAGGTGAGCCAATGATTTGACAGATGTCTTAAGGCCATTGCAACAAAACCAGACTCATTAACTGAACTTTCCCACGCTAGCGATAAATAAGCTGTTTATGTTGCAGAGATTGATGGGATAACTCCAATATATGCTCATTAGCATTAAAACGGCTGGCGGAAGCTAGTAAGCAACAGGGCAACTTCTATCGGACCGCTCGCTCGGCTGCGACCAATTACAAGATTACTGCAATATTATAACTGTAACAATTATGCATAGGCTATGAACAGGGCTACATTACATGATCGGTACTGACCTCCCATAATAAAGCAAACCTCAGATTGCAATCAGTACCTCTGGCCACCTATCCAGCCAGAACAAGCCAGGCATTTTGAATGTGCACAGTGGTTCAGTGTGTGACCTATTATGCAGTTTGGCCCAGTTTTACACAAGTAGAAGTATTGGATCATGCAAGGGCTAATGAACATACTGAATAGTTTAGATTCTGTTGATAACGCAACGGATGTTGGCTTTGTTCGCAGGTCATCCCTCACAAAGCAGAAACAATTGATTACCGATGTTCCACCATAGAACAAACCAAACCGAAAACAAGGGGCTGCACCCAAGCACTCCATTCATAGAGGTACACCGTATTATAATTATGAAGGTAATTATGAATAGTGGTTTAAAGGCACAAATTCTACACTAACACAACACATTTGTCATAATTTTCAAAATTTTCTAGGACAACTTCCAGGAACTATTCAGGTACTCCAGGCACTACTCCACCATTAGGTACATTCGCGTGCTCAGCTTTTTCACGACCGAAATTGATCAACTGCTGAAGAGCGCGATCTAAAAAAGCATCTTTCACTTTCGGTCGCGATCTGTGACCAAAAGCACGCAGACAGAATTTGGAGACCGAAAGTAGGCGTTAGCCTAGTAGTTTAGGCAAATATCAAGGTTACTGCAAAGAGGCTTTATTACTACGTTGGGATAACGGACCGTGAACGATCGTTCGACTCTAACCGAGAAGTTAAAGTTGGGAGCGGACAACTCTGATCCGATCAAAGTCCATCCTGAACTCAATTGCGTTTCTTCACCGCGACTGTATGTGTGATTGCGACGGAAATTTTTTCCAAAAGTTCGGCCATGAGCACGCTAATGCACATAATATCAAGCTTGATACCATGACCGCCACGATCCATAACGTCCGCGGCTTCGCAAAATCCAAATGAAGCCGTCTCCCGCTATTATGACCATCTCGTGGGATTCAATGATGGTTTTAGCCTTTGAATAAGGAGACTAGGAATAATAATATTCATGATTTGTATAAGAGTCAAGCTACAGGAAATAGGATTCATGAATGGAGAATGTAACTTCATTCATACAGTTACATCCATTGTATGTTATGGCGTGCTTGATATTGATCCGACCAATATGAAGCCGTTTGAAGTAGCCATTCAGTACAGATCTTCAGTCATCATTTAGATAAATAGACTGGGCAGAGGGTGCATTCACGCAATTGTCACACCTTTCGCACGCAACGTCTAACTTGCTGTAGGCACAACAGCTAGAACGATGGGATATTATGTCAAGAGTTGTCTCCTCACAACTTTATTGACCATCCCTGCATTATTTTGACTACTTTGATAGAGGCGGAGAGAGTTTAGCTGGAATTCCCAATCAGAGACCAGAAGATACACTGTCGCGCGCACGAGCACACACACACACACACACCTGCATATATAGTCATGATGAATGGCGCCTAGACAAGAAGAATAACTCAGTCACCAACAGCAATATAGCCTTGGCTCAGAGTCTCAGCAAAAGCTATACATGGTATACTCTAGCTGTCTACAATATCGAAAATGGGTATCCAAATAAATAAACACTGTTTAAATATGCTTGAAACACACTTTTTGTAGCCAATACTGGTTCACTAGTTGTAATACTAATAATCAAGGAAATTCTAGTCCAAGCCTAGTAAATAACACAAAACACCACTGTTTCAACCCTATGCATGAGGCTTGCCATCCTTCTATATTCTATGGCACTTACTAACTACATAAACAGAAGTGCTAGGGAATGGCATGGGATATGTACTTTCATATTAAACTACCACTATATGTGACCATGTGACACATCTTAGGAAAGGTGACTGTATGAACCATAAAGGGTGGGAGGGTGATTCGTTATCGGTCACAACTGACATGCAAAAATACAACAGTCAGACTTACATTACGGTAGGCTTAGCTTGTGAACTGACAGAGTATATATGCAACCTTTTAAAACAGGCTGGTTCATCAAAAACGACGAAAGACAAATGAATATTATAGATGTGAGTTTTGCAGCCAGAGCCATCGATTCAACCTTAGAGAATCACAGTTTTGTTAAAAAAGGGGTTTACGGGATTGTCAATGCTAGCGTCACCGCTGAACCTCCGCTTAAAACGGGCATAATCTTCCAGTGCACCAGCTCAGGTCGCCGCTTGCTCACTTCAAGAAAAATAGAACATGCAATGTCCGCTCTTCTCCGGAAGATGCCGCTTGCTTTGTCAACAGCACCCTGCACTGATGCTTGTATACTACTAGCCGTCCACTTCTACGCCACCACTGTTGTGTAAACTCGCTACTACAATATTTGCTGATCTACTTACGATATCCATGACTAGATCTTGATAGATTATTCCACTCTCGTGGGTTCTTTGATTGACTGCCCAAAGCCATCCATCCCCGAGTTGGTTACAAACTAAGAACACATCGCCTACAAAATATCATTCAACATGACAAGAACAAACACCTTAGTTATGCAATCATAGTCTCTCATTTGACAATACTTTAATATCGGTCATCGAATCACCAAGCTTTAAACCAACTATTATCAAATGTTTCCGAGATGTTTTGCAAAAAATCCCATGGCTTTTTGCTGAAAGCTTACAAAGGAGTTTACTTTCTTTGTTACAGCTTCATTAGAAACCAATCACACCCACCCTCGACGTCCATACAATCATAGGATAAAACGACTTCTATGTTTTTTAGCATTGAGAAAATGATGTACTAAGAGCAGACAACTCCGAAGTAGAGCAAGCATAGATGGTTCAAACTTCAGATATACAAAACCCCCATAATGTTCTCGGAGATGAGACCATGTAATGGGCCTAATGCTCATCAGGTTTACTACCCATCGGGTCAGCCACCTTTCTCAAACTGGAGTTCGTCCGTGTCGGGAAGCTTGTCTTTGTAAGGCAGAACCGCTCTTACATATCGGTCATCATTCACCTCCTACAATACGAGTCATTGCTGCCCAACATGTATGCACAAGGGGTGGATGTACATCTGGATATTCTTGGTAGCTGGTTTGCCTTTTTATTCTGCCGATAAATGAATGGGTGACTCCGGAACAGTGGACATTGACTCGAATTGGGTTTGGCACTATCTTTTGTTTTTCGCCCTCACCAGTTCCACATAGTGCCATTAAAAACAGGCCCGGCGAGTTAGCGGGAAAGCTCAATGGCTAGAGTTCTTGGCTCAGCATAAAAATATCCTGGGATCATGTCCTAGTCATGCTGAACACCCAATGTGAGTATGAACTCCTCACATATATCCTAGGTCCTACTATTCCAATAAGCCTCAGTCTTCGAGGTTAGTTAAATAGGATGGCCAAGAGACCGAGTAGAAAAAAGAATACTGGTGATATATCATGGGAAGCGCTGAATTAAAATGCTAAGTAGGCCAACTTTTGTGCTTTGACAGAGGGGACATCAAAGGGAAGATGACTCCATGTTGATGATTACACACAATACTGAGGATCGACTAGTGTTGACCGTGTAATGCCTCACCTTATCAGGGGGAACTGGGTGTAGCAGTTTCTCGCCATCCAGTAGCTCGGAAAAGCTGGTGTAGTAGGCAACTAGATCAGATAGCGAAGAAAACTGTCTGCCACCTACATAGTATTCCCCACACAGAGGAGTGATTCTAAAAGTGATATGAGAATAATTAATGCAAGCTATGTGATCTCAGAGGTGACAAGAAAAGGGTCGGGTTGACGCTTGAAGATGTCTCACTGTACAGTTACACAGGTCATGCCAGATAAATGAGTGACAGGATGGGGTGTGCAGTAAAATGATCTATTATTATGTATGGAGTTATCTCTGTATGACAGCTGCGAGGGAATCGGCAGTGTAGTTGTTTGTATTAATTTAATTGAGACTACTGGAATGCAACTATTTAGGTTTAGAGGGCTGTAAATCGAATTAGATTTAGGCTACCCAAGTGTTCTATTTGTATATCATCAGTGAAAGTACAATATGTCGGATTAAGCAAAGTTATCTGGGCCCAAAAATACATAGAAAACCCCCAACCCTAAGGTACCTGAAATCGGGGTCAAGCATTCAAATAAAAAGACATGCACAAGACACAGCGGCCAAGGTGAGGGCACTGTCAATACATCGGAAGTAATTTCTATTTATAAACTGTTTAGAATTGCAGGATTGAGAACGCTCGTTGATTCTCCATCTGTGTGTGTATAAAGCTAATGTGACTGGAGCCTGGCTGAGAGAACTGCGTGCAGTTGTTTTGATTACGTGTATATTAGCACCGAGTTTTGGAGAGAAGTCATTTGGTGTTGAAAGCTTCTTCCAAAAATAGAACATGATCAAGACGACTCGACCGCCATTTTCTTGAGGCATAGCGTGATACAGTGTGTGTAATGGCGATCGTGTACCCAACTAAACAGAAGAGCATCCCTACCTGAAATGAGTGACGGGTGCTCGATTACGTATTCCCTTGTATGATATAACGTATGTCCCGGGCTGATTCTCTTTGCTTGTGCTTTCCCTTACAAGATAACTGCCACCAGGTTGTCCATCCAGTATGCTCTCTGCATCAAATCGACTGAGACGGCCATGGTACCAACTGGAAACAAAACCAAAATCTACCCATTTGAAAGGCATTGCATTTTGATATGAGAAGGCCGAGCGCTAAGTATACATCTTCCAATTTTAAACCACCAAGAGTTGTACTTTTGCGCCTGATGTGATGTGGAGATGTGACAATACGAGAGACAAGTTGTTGTACTCAGGGGATACTATGAGGAGTGGCTGAGAAGCGTTTGGAAACGTGTCTCCTGATATTGCAGAATGAAACATGCAAATAAATACGCATGTTTGACTGACTATATGTGGTGCCACTCATTTCTACGGCAAATCTAATCAGAGTGAAAAAGTTTGACTAGTTGATAAATAAACTTGCGAGTGAATGACTATCACACTATTTTCAATTAGTCTAGCGACGATAAACTGCATGTTTTTTTTCAAATGAGTAACCAGCTGGCATTGCTTCACACGAATAATTTTCAAGGGAAAGTAAGCTAGGGAAACAGTCCAAAGTTCTATGGATCATGGACACAAGGAGCAAAAAAATCACCGAAGATGTGTGACATAAATTCACCAGTCCCAGAGTCAGTAAGGCACAAGTGGCAATAAAAACTAGCCAAACCCTTGCTAAGTCACCACTTACTTGATAATGAGGTCAATCAAACTCAAAGTCAAACTTCAGTTGTCACTCCCAGTGTCGTCTTTTGACTATCTAACTCCAAGATCAAGCACTAACAATCGACTTCGGTTTCAAAGTGATGATCGCGCACACTAGCTACTGCGTTACCACCCTTACAGTTGCAATGGTAGTACTTACCACTCTCCAAATGAGTAGTAACTCACTAGTTAACTTCTACTAGACAGACCCACTTACTTAATTCACTAGATAATAACTGAGGTTAAGAAATAAGAACCAGCCGAGTGAGCTAGCATATTGTCTTGAGAGTAACTCTATAAACCTGAAATAAGCGCCTAAGTAATGAATCGCTAAAAACAGATCGAGGAAAATAACCAAGAAAGCAATCTACTAAACTGATTAACTCACTTAACAACTTAGTTACTAACTGACACTTACAAGTTACTAACTTAACCTCCAGCAGTAATACTCACAGTCACTGACTCACTAGTCACGTCTTATACTAACCACTCAGTTACTGAGTCAGCGGTATCATGCCTACTCAGTGAGTTAGAACTCAGCAGTCTTCTTTCAAACTCAGTAAGTCAGTTGAGTTTTAGTTTACCGAGTCTGGACTGATTGAAGTCTACGTCAGTACGTGTAAAATAACTCGGCAACTCTGATATGGAGTGGAACTCACTGACACTGACCGAGTACTGGGCAGTTATTATTGAGTTAAAACAATATAATCTTATTCTAATGGTGCTAGTACTAGTTGTAGTAGTTGTAAATAATAATACACTAGACTAGTTATACTTATAGTTATACTTATAGCTATACTACTAGTATACACTACGTCTACAGTCAGTGACACTGACAGTCAGATTTTTTTACAACTAGAAATATGAGTTATTAAGTAGCTATAGTCTAGAGCTAAAACTGGTACGAGTTGTTGGCACTAGTAGTTAAGCTATAACTAGAAGTTAATCAGAGAGACATGGATGCTGGAGTGACTGTGACACTGAGACTGACAGACTCAGACTAGGTAGTGACTCAGTGAGTGAGACCGAGAAGCTCAGAAAGGCAAAGTCAGAAACGAGCACCGACCCCAGAAGAAACAACCACTTCGAAAGTAGAGAAAACTACGCCTAGTGTCCGGATTAATCAACCACAGTCCATTGTAATTTAATAGTATAGATATAACTGAGGCGGACTTGTGTTACTGAGTGAGTAATGTGCTTACCAGGCCTTGGGAGGTCCCTCAAGTCTGAGAGAGATTTCATTCTTCTCTTCATCAGCCATGATCACACCTTTTTAGGGGAGACCGTTGCACTTTTCCATTCTGGAACGTAAAGAATTAAAACCAGTTTTAAGCCAAATTACAAAGCGAAAAATCTCACGAGAACCGTTGATTTTTTTCTGACTACAAAATCATCGGGTAACATATTTTTCCAAAAAATCATTGGGTCTAAATTGGAGGCGACAAGTAAGCCCCGCCCACCGTGGTTCAATGAGAGTGAATTATTTTCAAGCTAGAATCAAACTCGTCTCTGCAGAAGGCAAGTGTGCGTATAATAACTAAGATCCTGTGCTGAAACTTTGCGCGGAACATATTCAAACTTCGTCACACTCGGGACTTCTGTTATTCAACTTAAAGTGTAAGTACTACGAATCAGTACAACCTCTGCCTGAGTATAAAAGTAAATCTAATGTAATGAGTAATTGTAATTCATCGAATCGACGGATCAACAGGTGGGTTACTCACTTACTGGGTATTCATTCAGTGATTCACCTTAGTTATTGCATTTCTATTTTATTCTCACTTACGTAACCAGTTTCGTTCACCTAAATTTCTGTACAAGACAAGATCGAGCGATCGCTGAGCAGTAAACTAAAGCTCCATGGCTGTTTCCTCGTTAGTCGTTACTCTTACAAGGTACTGACATACGAATAAATCTTATGATAAGACTAAGACTAGAGTAAGAGTAAGAGCATCAGGCTCAGCACCGTATTAGTTATTTAGTACTAGTAGTAGTAGTAGTAGTACTACTACACTAGTAATGTAAGACTAAGAGTAACACGATTTTAGTGACGAGTAATAACTTAAGTAACTAGTAACGTAAGTAAGTTAGTAACTAGTGACTAAGCGAGTAGACGTGAGTGAGTCAGTGACGTATGATATATCATGTCAGTAGTGTATCTCTCAGTCTCTGAGTCTGACTGTTCCACCTCCATCTATTTGAATTGGTCATGACCGTGTAAAACTACAACCAAAAGCAAATCCTTCACCCTATAATCTGTCATTCTGGCCTCAAAGCAATTTAAGACCAGCGTGAAAAGGGCATCGCCTTCTCAGTTGTTCTCTTTTCTATCACTTACTTTCAACTACATCTCGCTGACAACTTCCCTTAGTCTAGTCAACCAGCCGCTGTACTAAGTCGGCGTAACCGTCAAGCCATATTATAAACCTGACATTGGATTTCAATCATTTCATAGGTTCGCAGAACTATCTCTCCTAAACGAGCAGAGGAAACTGACCAGTGTGGACATAGCAGTCAAACTACTATGCTCTAACGCTTTCGAGGTTGAGAAAATTCACTTGTGTATCGGATGACGGGTACCATGAAGATTGATTTTCGACGCGATCCAGTGGAAAACTTGTATGACATCGGGGCTAACATTGGCAGGTTAGTAACATGTCAGTCCTACCGTAATCTGTCTGATTTCCCAGACATCCGAGTCAATGCTGATCCCATGTGGTGTGACAGTGATCAGTGGCTCTATAAGTGTGTACATCATTAACATCGCTATCACTTGCTAGATTCCTACCCTACCAAAGAATGTAACCATGGTACTACCACTGAATAATGGTTGATAATCAAGCGAGAGCTGTCGCGTAATATTGTTTGACCTGACACCTTTTTGCGTAACAAAACTGAAAATGAATGGCTATTTAGTACATAATTTGTCCGTAGTTAAGGTTAAAATGTCTTTGGTAACCGGTTGCAGCTTACATGTAGGCCAATCTAGTTACCAAAGGTTTTACTGGTTACATCAAAAGCCTGTTCACTCGCTTCATTCGCTTTTGCTTAACTCCCAGCTGGATGATCTACAGCTGATGGACTAGGGTAATTTAAGTTCTATTGGAGGTATTTTAACAACAGGCCGATAACTGAATCAATAGTCCATAGAGGAATCATTTGATTACAGAGTATCTGGTCCAGTCCAATGTTACTAACCACCTGCATACCATCCAAACCAACTGAGTACGCCTTATCTTTACATCCTTCTTAGCAACTGGCTAGCTCATCAAATTCTATTTAACTGCTCAACGGGACTCAAACTGGGATTATTTGATGTGAAAGGCTTATCTAACCTCCACTAGACTACGTCCTTAATATACGGATGCCATTATTTTCAGTGGGAAGCACGCCATTGTGAAGAACTGCATTCACAAGACGACAGGGGTAGCGTACGCCGCCAAGTTCATCAAAAAAAGAAAGATTGCCGGAAGTAGGCGAGGCGCTCGAATAGAGGATATCGAGAATGAAGTACACAACATTCGAATGCTTGATCACGAGCACATCATTAAACTCCATGAAGTATTTGAGACTAGAAATGAGGTCATACTAATCCTTGAATTGTAAGTCGTAATCCTGCCATACTGTATTCTGCGTACATATCTGTATCTGCGCTACGGGTTTATTTTGTCCAAAGGGATTGCCGCCGCCTCATCCAGATATGCATTTATGTTTTTGATTGTCCCATTCCCCGCAGATTGGTGATCGCTTACAAAGGTAACGGCAATTTCCGTCGGCTGTGTTACCTCCTATGTTGAGTCAGTGCACTGATTCGGGCAATCTGAATTGCGACTTCGGTTTCCAGTTAACAGTGGGTGAAAGCCTGTCTCCTGAGAATGCAATCACATCAATCACAGCTCACTGGGCTTGTGGGTGTACTAAGCAGAAAGTATCTAAGCTAGGAATGCGATTTATATGTGATCAGATGAGTAATCAGTTTGTTGCCAGTGTGAAACGAAGGCCAGTTCAAGCCTACTACCGAAACATTTCGGATCGCAACATTTAATAAAGGAAGTCCACCTATGTAGATGCCCTCTCTATGGGACACATGGGTGTAAGTAGAAAGTCTGCTAATGACTCACCCAAGAAACGCTGAGTCAAATAGACTCAATAGGCCAAGTTCTGCTGTTCTGTCTTGGAAAGCACAAAATTGCTTTTACCGAAATGTTTGTAGTTACCTTGATGTTATGCGATTGGGAATAGGAAAAGGTAGCATTTGAGTTTTAAACACCGAACCGTTTATTGGCATTTTCATCTTCATCTTATCTCGAGCCTCAATTTAAAAGAGTTGTTATGGAAGCAATCTTCTTTGATTGCACCGACCTCGAGTAGATTGGTGGTGATGATAACCCAAACGTTTCACATTCGTTCTTGGCAATATAGCCAAAGAGAACCTCTCTTGACTGAGATACATTATGACACTGATGATGGTATGACCTCAGCCTGCAGTCAGAATGGAAGCGAGAGAGCGAATTGTTCTCTGGACTTCCTCCACCTATAGCTCAGCACTGGATGACTCACTCAGTTATCTAAGATTGCATCTATGGCATATAAGCCACGTAACGCTAGTAAACTCAGAGTGTGCCTGACCAGCAGCATATGCCAACAAGCTGCTATCATATAAAGTAACCGTTCATTGAACTGAATTCCTGCAAATCACAAGGGCACAAGCATAATAGCGTATATCCATTCATACGCTGAGAACGGAGTTATTAAATGCCTTTCAAAACATTTATTATGTATCAGATTGTATATGATTAGAAGGCTTGATATCAAAGCTGCGATGCTCAATTTTTAATGGTGGCCAAATTACGATGACGTTCCTTCCACGCACTGAGTAAAATGAATACAAAATATGTCAGGGATACCTCAAAGGCCGCATCATACTTTCAGTACTCAGCCGAAATACAATACATTGCCATTCTAGGCTTGAAATCAGCCCATCGCTTGTCAGATAAAATCCTAGACTATCCTATCTCGTGAGTTTTCTGCCTACACACTACCACATATCTTTTATTTTTCACTTTCAGGGTACGAGGGGGTGAGCTGTTCGAGTTTTTGGCCGAGAAAGAGTTTTTAGTTGAGGAGGAGGCCACAGTCTTCCTAAAGCAGATATTGAATGCTCTGAAGGCCATGCATGAACGGCACGTAGCTCATTTGGATATCAAGGTAAGCGTAAAGCTATAGACTGGGTACTTTCCATCGTCCTTTGGTGCATACTGTTTATCTCAGTCAGCTCTCTTGAGTCAGTTCTTTGATCATGTTTCTGTCACATTTTTATGATTTCTAACACTCGATTCATCTGTCATTCAACCTATTTATCGTAAGTGCACTTCCCTCTGTTGTGATAATATTTTCAGCGCCTCTCTCACTGAATCAGTTTTGCTGGATTGGTATACTGACTAGGCGCCTAGATACTTCTCCAAGTCAATGAAAGGCAAATTTATCTCAATTTGTGCTGCGCTGGCCATATAAGCCGTAAACATCTGCTGCTAAGGTGTGACTGGTCAAGTTTGTCTAAACTCTTATGATTATGCTAAAACTACTAGCATTAGCGACCAGCTTCTGTGTATAAGTTTACTCAAACCAGGCCCAATCCTATTCAGATAGACCATGTTTAGGTACTCATAGTTATGCTATCACAACGTGCTTTTGTAGTTCGTGACTGGTCATGGTAAACCCATGATACCCGACATTAGTCCTTCTTGCGCTGCATGGTCTGAGGGGATGGAACCAATTTGAACCCAGACAATCTTCTGGCTTTGTCTAGCCCGCCAGTAAAAACCCCAAATTAGCGCGCTGATTAGCCTTTTTCTAGCTCTCATCTATCAAATGCCGAGAGTCTGGCAAATATTTAGTAGATGCAGCAGTTAAAGGGGCCTGCAGCTTCGAAACATTCTGTGAGCTTGGATTGGTATCCTGCCAAGCTGGAGCCTCTCTTATATTCTTCCTAAATAAAAGGAATCGCATTCCTGCGGTGGACGCAACTGAAATCCGCCACCAAAGACACGTCCCGCAGTTCTAGGGATGCTCCATTCCGCGTGACAATTGACAAGATAAAAACACAACCTCATCAATCATTGTCGCAATATAGAGATTCCTGAGGGTATTTTTATTCTTGCCGCTACAGGTTCTGGCTTCATGGCTCGTTGCCCACCATCCACTTGTTTCTTCTCCTTGAGAGCCCTTAATGACTATTACATTCACAACAGGTTGAGCATCTCTCCTGTCAGATTGCCAACCCCTAAGAATCGCTCAGCTGAACTGACTCCTATTCTGTCATGATCCCTCTGGCGGTGGACTCTCTATGCCCGAGAATCCGTTATAGCGGATGTCACGGCTGTATATATCCCAACTTTCATCAACACCTATGGCTACTGATAGCACAAATTCAGTACACCATGGCCAGGCGTTTCTTCTCTCATCTTTAGCCCGAGAATGTGATGCTCCAAAGCAAAGAGTCTCGCAAAATAAAAATCATCGATTTCGGAATCTCGAGGAAGATTGACCCAAAGAACGAGTATAAAGACATGATCGGAACTCCGGAGTTTGTAGGTAGGTCATCGATCTCTATGGTCAGTCGGTCGCCAACACGATGTGTCGCAGCCGCTGTCAGGGTGACAGCATTAAATTCTTGTTTTTCCTGATTCCAAAGATTGTAACCAGGTTGGCCATTGGTAACCTCCGTACATGTTATCATTTCCTGTCAAGGTTTTTTTCTGGCTCGGTATTATTCAATGATTGTTCTCATCTCCCGAGGAGTGACCTGGCTGTATTCAGTCATGCATTCTCCATATAATCGATGCAAACAGGTGACCCACACATTAAAGTTTT
>Ga0224501_10001054_pt1 | contig 21118 bp, 24 predicted proteins | sample SF_Oct11_sed_USG_4_FD_169105 | JGI IMG/M metagenome (GOLD analysis project Ga0224501, IMG submission 169105) | Sediment microbial communities from San Francisco Bay, California, United States - SF_Oct11_sed_USGS_8_1 | ecosystem: Environmental > Aquatic > Marine > Sediment | place: USA...
GATTCAGCAGTCGACCGGCCTTACTTTTTGGATTTCGAGTGGTTTAGAGGATGGCTGTTCCGTTCATCATGTTCGAATGCTGGGGTTGCTACGGTACGACCTGTCATGCTCGATGGCTGTTCGCATCTATCCTCACGGAGGATTAAAAACATAGCCTCAAATGAAACTGCAGAAGGGGAGAATGGTATGAATGCAAAACTTTATGACAAAAAAATGGGAATCTAGCAGGGAGAATTGAGTAATTGAGTGAGGTTACTCTGGTTCAGGCTGTGTAGCCCATGATAGTGCGTTCATGAGTTTTTTTATTCCCCGTAAGGCGGGGCCAGCAGCTCCTATAGCTACAGCATCAACGAGGCAATACCATGCACCGACACCGCTCGGTGGATTCGCCTGTTGCCATCCAAACAATGGATCAATTTCAGCCCAATGCCAAGCACCAACGGCCGTCCCTATAAGTTCAAGCCAGGTGGTTATGAAGAAGGCGGCAAGGTAGACGAGAGGATTCCGGCCGAATACCAACCAAACCAGGAATATACCAAACAGCAGGGCACCAACCGAATCGCCCTGTTCAGGGAGTCCGCTGATTCCCCACAATGACCAAGTTCCACAGGCGAGGATCACAAAAGCCGCTATGCCTTTGGCATGTTGAATGAAAAATCCTGAGCGAGCAAGGGCGACAGCTGTGAGGTAGACCATTCCATGCCCTGGTGGGACATAGGCAGGAACATTATCAAATCGATAGGTATACCCTCCCATGTACAAGGAGGCGAAATGCTCGCCGACCGTGGCAAACACCACAGCAATGACCACCTGCATCTGGGTCTCTCGATTCTCTCCAACCAAAAAGAAAGCCAGTACCACCCATGCTAAACAGCCCATGACCAACTGGGTTTGAATACTGGCATTCATTTCAAAGTACCCGCTAATCGCAACGCAGAGAAAGGTAAACCCCGCTATGGCATAGTCTCGGCGACTATGAGCCGCAGCCTCAGAGGCAGGAAAGTGACGAAGTAAGGCCCCGAAGAAGGCAGTACTCTTAGATCTGGGAAGAGAAATGAGGGGAGATGATTCCATACTTCAAGGAACAACTAGAAATGCAATACGTGTGTATGACGCCAAGCCTCAACGCAGTCACCTGCTTGATCCGATGAATCATACAGGACTGAGACGTGGCGGGCAACCGTACAGGCAATTGGAATATATACACAGTGGAGCGGCCAACGGTTGCCGGAACGGGAATCTTTCATTGCGACTGTCCCGATCCGGCAAAATATGAGTTCTGGAAGCTAAGTATTTGTGCTTATGAAGAAGCCGTCGGGGGTGAAGACTTGCGACGGTCGCGGAGGCCATAATAGACTGCAATTGCAATGGCGACACCAAGCGGGAATAGGACCACCATATAATGTTGGAGGTGTGATATCGGATTCAGCTCACCGACTGAAAAATGAAAGCGCGAGAGATGCTCCTGATTGTCGCCGACCGAAACCAGCACAATAAACTTGCCGGGCTGTTCAAAGTTGTGCTTCACATCGATCGAACCCTTCGGGTAGAGTTTGGGGGAAAAGTGCACAAGGGTGATGGCTTCCAGGTCTTGCTCTGAACCCGTGTCTCGGATAATCCGAAACTCCACAGGTACGGATCGCAGTTCACGTTCAACGAAATCAAGGACTACGACCGTATTGCCGAGATCTGGAAGTTCCTGGCAGAACTGGTGCTCATGATGCGTGTCGGGCTGATAGCTGCTGAAATACATTTTGTAGGGGCCCATATGGATGACGCAGGTGTTTGCCGCGAGCTCATGCCCATGTTGGGCTCTTGCGGCAAGCGGCGTCCCGAGTGCTAACACCATCAGGCATACAACCGCTCGAATAAGAAATGTAAAAGACATCATAAAGTTCCTCATGATCATCTCGATCGTGTCTCTACGACCTATTGCGATACATTCGACAGGGTAGAGAAACCATCGGGATCGTAGTGCTAGGCCGCATTCCCTTTTTCGAGTTTTTCCCGTTTTTCACGGTTTCGCGTGTAGTAGTAAATGCCGACGACAATGAGCGTGGCTACCACAGGAACCATGTACACATTAAGGAGTTTTGAGAAGACCTTTGTTTCTCCTACGGAAAATGGGAAGCGGGAGACATAGGGTTGATCCCCTGTTACCGTGACGATACCAATAAAATTGCCTTTTTCCGGGAACATATGTGTGAAGTCAATCGAGCCATTGGGATAGACCTTAGATGGCAGGTGTAGAACTGTGATGGCTTCGAGATTGTCTTCGGACCCTGTATCCCTGATGATTCGAACCTCGGTCGGAAGGGATCGGAGTTCTTGCTCGATGTAATCAAGCACCACGACCGTTTCTCCGGTCCCTGGAATATCTTCGCAGAAGGGCTTCTGCTGCGTGTTGCCAGGTTGATAGCCCGTGAAATGCATCATGTAAGGGCCAATGGTCAATTTGCACATGTCTTCGGCCATGGAAAGACCGCCATGGGCGTAGGCCAACTCAGACAAGATCGGCCCTGACGCAATTAATGCGCCTCCTACCACGAGGAGTTTGAGATAAGAGAAAGGCTTCATAATATACCCCGCTAATTAGGAAAAAGGTGTAGGGAGTGAATATGAATCTATTGTGGCGTTTCTATGTCAGGTTCTGCGGAACGGCCACCGGCCTCTCAAGCCTCCTGATTTCGACATCTCATACCAAATGAGAGCCAGAACCAGTACTACCATGATCGGCCCGACCGCTTTGCGTCCAGCCTTTGAATAGTCGACTTGCTGAACCTTCAATAGATAATATGAGGGACTCAACCCCTCCGCCGTAATGATGACTTTATAGAGGCCTTTTTCCAGGTTGGCTTCACCCCGTACGACTCCATCCGGGTGAGATGTCGGTTTCCAATAGGCGACGGTCTGATTTTCTTCCTCGCTCTCCGTTTCTCCCTGTCCTTTGATGATTCTTACACCGACCGGCATCGTCCGGAGACTCGGGTCTATGAGGTCTACGACCAGAAAAGTATCGCCGACATCGGGGATATCTGTGCAATATTGAGCTTTTGGTTCAAACTGCGGTTGATAGGCGCTGAAATGCACCATGTTTCCGCCCATGCGGCGTACGCAAATATCATCTTCAAGCGATACGGCTCCATGAGCCCACACGGTGTTGGGAGAGAGTCCCGCGCCGACAAGGAGTGCGATCAAAGCAGCCTGAATAACCCGACGATTCATGAATCCACACATACAAACATGTAGCACGTTCAATTTATCGAGAGAACTTACCATCCTGTAGACCGCTTATTCAAGGGTATCAATTCACTGCCGACAGGGAGGGTGCGAAAGACTTCTGGGTCGGCAAATAGGAGACCGACGGACGTGCTGTCTCAGAAAGCGGCTGAATCGCACGGAGAAATGTGACGAGAATGAGAACGGTAATCGGCGAAATCGAGAGGCGGAATCAAAAAGACATCATAAGTCGAGTTGACGACAGGAGAAAGAGCGATAATAATGACGGATAGCGCGTGTGAAGACCCACGACAAGAAGAGGCGCTGGAATTCCGGCAGCTTCTCATGAGAAGAGAGGAGGTCGAGCCTATGAAAGCGAAAGAGGGCGTCGTCAATATCCTGAACAAAGTCCTGACGGTTGATCTTACCGCCACCAATCAATATTTCGTGCACGCCAAGATGTGTGAGAATTGGGGGTACGAACGCCTGCATCATAAAGTGCGTGAACGAAGTATCGATGAAATGAAAGACGCCGAGAAATTGATCGAACATATTCTATATCTTGAGGGTGTGCCAAATGTTCAGCGGTTGAATACCGTTCATGTCGGGGAAACCGTTCCGGAACAGTTGAAGCTGGACCTCCAAGCCGAGCAGGAGATGCTGTCGCTTCTGAGCGAAGGGGTTGCGCATTGCGCAAACGTGGGGGACTTTACGACACGGCACATGCTTGAAGACATGGTCAAGGATGTGGATGCGCATATCGATTGGATTGAGGTTCAGCTGGAAACGATCAAGCAGGTGGGAGTTGAGAATTACCTCGCGGAACAGATTAAAACAGAATCTTGAGGTGGAAGATGAAAGCCAAAGAGGGGGTCATTGAGTTTCTCAATCAGGTGCTGCGATCGGAATTAACCGCCGTACATCAATATTTGCTGCATGCCGCGCTGTGCAAAAATTGGGGGTATGCACGGTTGCATGATCATTACAGCCATCTGGCCAACGAAGAAGTCAGCCATTCTTCCGGCCTGATCGACCATATCCTGTACTTGGACGGAACTCCTGATGTCGAGCATCTTGATGCTATCGCACAGGGGAGGGATGTAGCGGCGTTGCTGACGGCTGATCTGGAGTTCGAACAGGAAGATGCGGAGATGCTCCGTAAGGCTATCGCACACTGTGCCAAAGTCGGCGACTTTACAACCCGGCATATCCTTGAGCATATGATCGTGGATACGGAAGAACATATCGATTGGTTCGAAACGCAGTTGCGGGTGGTCAAGCAAGTCGGGGCGGAGCGCTATCTTTCGGAACAGATCAAAAAGTAAGTCTCTCCAAACCCTCTGTAGCCACTATGGGGGTAGAACGTTCGGATATGGGGGGTGGGGTCCCCGGGAGGGCGTGGGGACCCCACCGACAAAGTGGGAGGGGCAGGCTCCCACTTCGATGCCGGCGGGCATAGCGCCGGCGGTCGACTAGTTCTCTCTCAAAATGTGGCGCAGTGCCGGACGTCATACGTATCTGCCAGTATCCCTACAAGATAAGGGTCGAATTGGGTTCCTGATGCCACGCGCAGGATACGGAGGGCCACACGGTCGCGCATGGACCGATCCCAGGCGCCAGGGATCTGAATCGCTTCGAACGCATCGACCACGGCTAGGATTCTGGCGCCAAGGGGAATGAATTCCCCACGGATGCCGTAGGGATAGCCTGAGCCGTCCCACCATTCGTGGTGATGGGCGATCAGAACTGAGGCTTCGCGCAAGAAGGTGAAGGGTGCAAGCAGATTGGCTCCAAGTCTGGGGTGTTGCTGAATCGCGACGTAGGATGCGGGATCAAGTGGTTGTGTGGCCTGCCGATTCTGTTCTGGCAACATCAGCATCCCGATATCGTGGAGCAGGGCGGCGAGCTTAAGATGATGAAGGGCGGCAGCGTCAAGTGCCAAGGCTTCTCCGATCAGCATGGCGACAGCGGCGGTTCGAGTAGCATGACCGGCTTGCCATGGGAGCGCCCGATCAAGTTCCCTGCTCACTTGACGGACGAGGATGCTTTCGACGTCTCGACGTGACGCTGCCGGAAGTCTGAGTCTGTCGATTTTCCCAAGAAGCCTCTGGATGTTCACTACCGCCGGTTCGACCTGTTCAACGATATCGGTTTGCATGCCATCCTCCAGGAAAAAAGAAAAAGCCCAGGACCATCGATAGGATCCTGGGCTCTGGGTGTGAACCTCTGGCCGCTGACTAATTAGACAATCAGTGAGTCCGTCAGGTTTTGTGCCGTTGCCTTCTCGCCATTAAGGGTTGACCGACGATCCACATATCGTAGAGCGGGACGACGAGCATGATCAAAAAGCTTACGGTCATCAAGATGTCTCCGGTCAGCATCGTAAAGACGAAGAGCGGAGATACATACGTGATGAGCCACGGGGAGAGGAGATCAAGCATGACTCCGCCGAGCCCACCCCATGTTACGGCAGCCTTCAACCCATGGCCGACATCGGTGAGGTAGAGGACATGAATTAAAATCATAAACACGACCGGCATCGTAAAGAGATGAAAGTGCGTGATTTCTGCAAGTTCCCGAAACGACATCGGTTCGCCGAAGGTCGCGTCGGACCCACGGTAGTGATCGGCGATGCCCTGCGGAGATAAACTGGTCATGCTGTGAGCCCAGAAAAACGAAAACGTAAAACCGGCCAACATCAACAGAAGGAACAGCGTATAGAGCAGCCGAGTGTGGCGATCCGAATCGCGCAGTTTAAATTTCTGATTGAAGTTTCGCATGTGGGACGCAGGGTCCGCTTCCGTTAGTTTCCAAAAATTGAAGGGAGAAACCCAGTGTCCTTTTTCGCCGCCAATGTATCGCTGCCGATCCCGGCCGGCTTCAGATAGAATTCGTCGACCAGTACCAGCACCCGTTTGACGCCGGCGCTCATGGAGCGCACCGACATGGTGGCGCCGCTGATGTTGAGGATGTCTTTATTGATACGAACGGGATCGTTGGCGGTTTTGCCCTCGTATTGCGAATTGAATCGTTTTCGTCCAACCTCGCTCCCACGCGATTCGCGGAAGATTAAGAGCTCGACGTCTGACACTTGTCCTTTGCTGTCGATGCCGACCATGTAGGTCATCGGCTTGTGTTTGCCGATCGTATTCTGGACCAGCGCATAGCCGTCAACCTGGTTGCCGGTTTCCCCGATGTATACATCAAAAGACTCTTCCGGGAATTTCCAACCGATGCGTTCCTCGATCTCCGCCTTTTTGTTCGGGTCGAGGACGACGACTTCTTTACGGATCCGTTTGGACTTTGGCAGTATCGTCTTTGCCGCATCGGCTTCCGTCATGAAGACCTCGGCATGATTGAGCTCTGCCTCGGTGAGATGGCGACGGAGGTCCTTGTCCCATACTTTTTCAGCTGCCCACGCAGTATGTTGAAAAATAGGGAGGACCAATCCGGCCGTGACACCTAGAATCAGTGTGATGTAAGCGAACATCCGTGCTCCTGTAGTTTAAGGTCTAAGCGGTTTTCCAGATCGTGCATCGTTTCTGCCGATGGGTCTGTCGGAGCCCAACCAAAGAGCCGTGACCCTCCACGGAACACCCAGCTTTGTCGTTCTTCGATGAATCCGATCTGAGTTGTCCCATTCAGTCGTTTGACGTGGAGTGTCACGCGAGAGCGATCTTTACTGTTGTCTGCCATATCTCGTCGGAAAATGCCGTACGCTCGCCCCGGCATCGGGACTTCCAGCCAATCAGTAGCAATAAGGCCGTCGTCCTTATCTATCTTCCTGCTAGGACGGTCCTTGACGGCGTCGAGCGCCGCGTCCCATGTCCGATCATAATTGCATACCGTCAGTCGTTGTTGCATTCCACTTAACGCAGTACAGGCTGTAAATGAAATGGTTGCAAGTGTAACAACGACAAAACCCCGGAAGAGATACATGTACAATCCTTTGTTCATGAGGCTGCGTTTCGTCGAAATGACGGAACGCAGCCTGTGCTCACCTAGAAGTATGTGGCCATCTGAAGCAAGAATCCATCCCCATCCATCCGGCCGGCGGAGGTTCCGAGATCACCGACAGGCACGATTCCTCTAGCGTTGTCGTTTTGAGTGTTATATTGCCAGTTGAATTTGAACACGAAGTCTTCAACCGGGCGATAGTTGAGGCCCACAGTGAGCCGATCCAATTCTCGCCTGTTTCCGTTGCTGAGCGCCAAGGTGTGGTTATCCGTATCCGTGTCGATTTGTTCCCAACGCAGTGTGAAGGTAAAGGTCGAGCCTTCTCCGAAGTGGCTTGGAGCCAACTTTCGCAGGATTTCCGGCATGAAGTGGTAGTTGCCTTGCACGTAGTATCCGAACATGCCGGATGGTCCAATGATGGGATTGGTGGCGGATTTATTGTTGCTGATTCTGGACAAGGCCGCTTCTCCAATCAGCTCAAAAGGGCCGCGTTGGAGCGTCCAGTCTACAGCATAGATGCTGAGCCAGCCGGATCCAATAGCGCCGAAGGATGGTTTGTACTGCCCATGATAGGCGGATCCAGCGACCTCGATGCCCAACATGGGACTGATCGCCAATCGACCAACAACGGCTTTATTGTCGTCTCGATCCCGGGATACGCTGCCACGCGCACTGCGAATTCCCAAGTCAGTAATATTGCCTGCCGTATGGCTTACACCGTTGACCGCATAGACCTCATAGTCGATCTTTGAAAGCGCCGTTGGGTAGAACGTTCCGTAGATGCCGGCGCCGGTTTCATACCAGGTGCTGGGGATAATAAGTCTTGACACCATGGGACGGTCGACGAGGTCGTTCAATGGCGAATCGTGCAGTAAATTGAATTTACCGACCGGCATGAGCAAGATGCCGGCGCGGAGGTTGAAGGCTTCATTTACCAGATAGTCCAGCTGGGCAAACTCAACCTGAAGTGAGCCATCACCCTGGACGGTATTTGGTCCTCCGCGTTCGATCTCGATCTCAGCCGCGAATTTCACCCGGTCGGTGATGTCCGCGAAAAGGAACGGCACCAGTCGCTGTTGGCCGAAGCTATTGCGGCTGGGATTGTCCAGATTTTGGCGGGAAAGGATGTTGTACATGACATCGGCATAACCGCCGACCGTCACTTTGGGCATGCTGATAAACGGCTTGGCGTAGATGAGTTTGCCTGATCCCGTCGCTCCGAACCCCAGGGGAACCTTCTCTTCTCCTTTTCGTCCAACTGCAATGTCGGTCATTGGGCCGGTCGGTACTGGGTATTGCTTTGAAGGGGAACCTTCTTCTTGGACTTGGCGAGAATCACCTTGCTGTGCTTTTTGTAAGGCTTCTTCGAGTCTTTTGACTCGTTCCTCCAGGCTCTCTTCTGCAAAGGCTGGTGTAACCGCCAGCGCAAGGATCGAAAGAGCCCCGAGGAGTGACCGCATAATCATGGGTATCCTCCTTGGTGAGTGAGATGATGATCTGACTCGGGACTCGACGGTCTCTGGCCTGGGGGTTGTTTCTGGGTCATGCGAACAAAGGACCGAAACAGGATCAATAACAGGTTTCCGTTGGGGATAGAATGGGGTCATGATGTGAGTCTGCTCGCTCCTTCTATGGCGGAGAAGGGAATAACAACGATGCGTTTACACCGTTTGCACTTGAGCTCAAGTCCACTGTCCACAACCTTGGCAATCAACTGGCCGCACTCACAGCGGGTTTCACTGCAGCGGTGCGATTCGGTCGCAGGAGTCTTTGTCGTCATCATGGCTGGCCCAAGGTTATAGAAAGTGAAATTGAGAACGATTATTAATATCTCAATCATCCATCTTTTGTCAAGGCAACCGTCTGTATGAGAAAGGCCCATAGGTGACGGACCTGAAAGAGATGCAAGGGACTTTTTAATACTCTATAATTTCGCCATGTTGTCTCGTGAAGCCCGATCAGTGTCCGATTACATTGCCCGGCCTCCTTTGAGGGCAGGTAGCAGGCGAAGGATCCTACTCCTCCCGTTCTGTGTGACCCTATTACTTGCCGGATGCGCAGGGGTTTCATCCTCTTCTCCGCACGCGGTGGTGAAACGAGCCCAAATGCACATGGGGACGCTGGTCTCCATCACTGCGGTGGCTGCTGATCGTGAAACCGGTCACAAGGCCATTCAAGCAGGGTTTGACGAAATCAAACGGCTTGAAGGGTTGTTGAGCACCTGGAGTGCTACAAGCGAGCTGTCTCAGGTCAATGCAGCGGCGGGTCGTCACCCTGTCGGCGTCAGCCGAGAGACCTTTGAGCTTGTCGCCAAATCCATTGAGATGGCTCGACTCACAGACGGGGGATTCAATATTGCCGTTGGGCCCGCCGTCGAGGCTTGGAGCGTGACGGAGCGGCAAGACATCCCAACCGAAGAGGCATTGGAACGGCTGAAAGGCCTGATTGATTGGACAACTATTCAGCTGAATCAACAGGAGCAGACGATTTTTCTCCCTCGTCGGGGGATGAGGATTGACGTCGGCGGTATCGGGAAGGGGTATGCGGCAGATCGGGCGGCCACTGAAATGAAACGAGCAGGGGCGCAGGGAGGAGTGGTCGCTCTGTCAGGCGATATCAAAACATTCGGGGTTCTCCCGGATAGAGACGGCTTTCCGGTCGGTATCCGACATCCTCGCGAAGAAGGGGTAGTGATGGCAGTCATTGATCTCAAAGACGAAGCCATTTCAACGGCCGGAGACTATGAGCGGTTTTTTGAGCGAGACGGTGTACGGTATCACCATATCCTCGACCCCAAGACATTGCAGCCGGCCAGGACTTGTCAAAGTGTGACGGTTATTGGGAAAGAGGGAGTTCTTGTCGATGGACTCGATACGGGAATCTTTGTCCTTGGGCCGGAGCGAGGGATGGACTTGGTCGAGCATCTGCCGAATATCGAGGCACTGATCGTCGACCAACAGGGGCGCGTAACGGTTTCCTCCGGTCTTCGTACTCGGTTACGTGAATTCCAATAAACCTGCATTGTGCGGTTGCCCGCTGACTCTCTTGTCATTCCCGCGTGTATCTAGCGGGTATCCAGGGCATCTGGAGATCTAGATGCCCGCTTTTTCGTCGCAGGTGTCGACACAGGCGCGGGCATGACCACTGTTCTCCATCACCGTCTCATGTTCCCATCGTGCAAAGGGTTTTGGGTGCTCACTCACGATCTCACCGCTGAACTGGGGATTTCGTGATAAGAATTACCGCACGGTTTTGAGGTCGTAGACGATTGAGAACTTGATCGGCATATGAGGTCGATTCAGGGGCTGAGAGAGATTGACAGGTGGGCCGTTTGTGATGTCCGCAACGGCGACTTGATCGAGCGCTGCGTTCCCTGAACTTTTCACCACACGGACATCGGTTAATGTCCCGTCCTGATGGAGTAATGCGGTCACGGTGACTCGTCCTGTGACGCCCTCCGTTCGCAACATTGCCGGATAATGTTTATCAAGATCCCCAATCCATTTCGCCATCAAATTGGCAAGCCACTGATTGTCGGCCTTTGCTGGCTTGGTGTAAGCGGATGGAGCAAGCGCAGCGACTTGTCGAGGCGGTGACTCGTCTTTGGGGGTGGTATCGGCCTCCTCTTGAGCGGTATGCGACGGTTCAACCGGTGCGGAAGGCATAGGCTGGGAGGGGGTGTCTAACATCGGTCTTTCGAGGGCAGGGTCTGCCGGCTTAGCATCACGTTGTAAAGATGGAGGTGGTATTGCCGGCGCGGATGCGGGATGTGAAGGCGTGGGGGGAGTAGGAGGAGCAAGAGGTGCGATCGGCTCCGCTTGCGTGACCGGATGATCCGTTGTCTCTAGCGCCTTGGCCACAGGGACTTGCTCGGCTACAGGAGAAGGTATCTGCTCAGCAACCGGTTGTAGTGGTGGCGGCTCCGCGATGCGTGCCCGTTCAATCGGTGGTCGTTCCGATGGCTGTGTGGCCGGCGAAGTTATCGTCGGAGTCGACTTGGCTGCCGGTTCTACCTGTGATGTCTCAGACGACGATTGTTGTACTGTCGGTGCGGAAGATGCCGCCTGAGTTGTCGACTGGACCATTGCCACATCCCATTGAAAGGGCGTTTGCTGAGGAGCAAGCGTGATCTGTTGGATAAAGAGGAACGCGCCAAAGGCGATTGTTCCATGCAGAATGAGCGACACGGTCCAGCCGGCGAGATGCGCATCCGTTGAGAGGGAAGAGGCAGGCCGATCGATTTGTATCACAATCGAATGACCTCCAAACTGACCGCCTGAAACCCGAGTCCACGCACGTCGTCGACGAGCGCGACGAACTGTTCGAGTAAGGTGGTTTTATCCGCACGAACAACTACTGCCGAGTCTCGTGATTCGTTACGCAAGGCCTCTTCCAAGGATGTCGTGTGCAGCGGCCTGTCATTGAAGAATAACTCCCCGTCGGCATTCAACGTAATGACGATCGGGACATCTTGCCGGTCACCGACCTCCTTGGCCTTGGCAAGATTCACAGGAATTTGGCCGGTACTGATGAACGTGGCGGTAGTCAACACGATCACAAGCAGGACCAACATGACATCCACGAGCGGGATGACGTTGATCTGATCAATGTCCTGTTTCATGCAGAGCCTTATAGTGAGTCAGAAGCTCGGACACGCGCCGGCGCAGCACATTGTTCATAACGACGCAGGGGATGGCCACCAGCAAGCCGACAGCCGTCGCTTTTAACGCCAGGCTGAGACCGATCATAATGGTGTTGACCGCCATCGTACCCGAGGTGCCCATGGTATGAAATGTCAGCATGATCCCCAGGACGGTTCCCAGCAGGCCGATATAGGGGGCGTTGGCGGCGACCGTGCCGATGATCACCAATCGCTTGGTCAAGGTGATTTCCAGTAGCGCCGCGCTCGAGAACTGTGCCAGATCGACACGCCGATAGAAGAACCATCGCTCAACTGCCACTGCTACCGACCAAAGGCTGAGCAGCAGCAAGAGGCCGATAATTCCGTAATCGACGGCGTACTTCACCGCGTCCATCGCGTCTCCTTACATCTCTCTGTGTGGTCCGAACGGGTGGGGGAATCCGGAACACGTACGATCAACCGAATAATTATAGGAAATTCTTTCGTGAAATTGAAGCCGTCCCCCGCAAGATCCTCTGTCGTATCAAGCCGGCAATTGGTCGGTGCGAAATAAGACCGTATGTGAGGCGGCCACACGGAGTTCGACCGCCGTCTCTTCCTGGTAGACGGTGGTTGAGCTTTCGCTGCTATGTACGATCTGGCCGGACACGAGTTGAATAGTGTACAGATTTTCCGACCCTCTGAACTGCCGACCGACGATTTTGGGGCCGGCCGATTTATTCGGGGTCAGCCGAATATCGTCTGGGCGGATCATGACGACCAACGGGGTACCTTCATCGGCGTCCAGCGTGTTGGGAAACTCTCCGAGTTCGGTATGGACCATACCGTCTTGAACCTGTCCCGGGATGAAGTCGGCCTGTCCGACAAAATCCGCGACAAACGGCGTCGCAGGCATGTGATAGATGAGTTCCGGTGAGTCCATCTGCTCCAGCCGTCCTTCATTGAGGACCGCAATGCGGTCTGCCATGGCGAAGGCTTCGTCGTGATCGTGGGTGACCAAGACCGTCGTCGTTTTCATTCGTCGCAACAATGCATGGAGGTCGTGTCGCATGCGGCCGGCCATGTCGGGGTCCAGATTGCTGAACGGTTCGTCGAGCAGCAGCACGATGGGGTTTCGCACCAATGCCCGCGCGAGCGCCACGCGCTGTTGTTGCCCGCCTGAGAGTTCATGGGGATAGCGGCGTTCAAATCCCTCCAAGCCGGTCAGCTGCAGCATCTCTTGAACCCGATCCGCGCGGGTTGCTCGAGGCAGATTCCCGAGTCCAAACGCGATATTGTCCGTGACGCGTAGATGGGGAAAGAGGGCATACTCTTGGAAGACCATGCCGACGTGGCGTTCTTCCGTCGGGATGGCGTCGGATGGAGAGGACACTCTCCGCCCCGAGAGGAAGATTTCGCCGGACTGTACCGGCTCAAACCCCGCGATGGCACGAAGAATTGTGGTTTTGCCGCACCCGGATGGTCCAAGCAGACAGAGAATTTCACCTTCACGGGCGGCAAATGAAATGTCACGGATCGCCGGGCGGATCGGGTCATAGGCACAGAAAACCGACCGCAACTCCAAGACAGGAGAGAGGGAGGTCTCCGTATCCGGTGGACGATCTATTCCCCCGTTGTTCGCATCAGGTAAATGTGAGTCTGTAAACATGGTCGAACCTATGCCGCCCGCCAGTCGCGCGAGAGTAACAGCAACAGAGCCGGCAGGCCTACCAGGACGATAAGCAGCGCGGACGGCGCCGCCAGTTGATAATATTCTTCGCTGGCTTCAAGCCATACACGGATGGCCAACGTATCGAAACCGACGGGCCGCAAGAGCAACGTCGCCGGTAACTCTTTCATCGTTTGGAGAAACATCAGAACCCATGCGGCGATAAACCCGTTTCGGATGAGCGGCAGTGTGACGCGCCGCCAGATAGCCTGAACGCCCAGCCCAAGCGTACGGGCCGATTCTTCAAGGTTGGGCGTAATTTGCTGCAGCGATGGTTCCAATGATTGAAGGCCGGCCGGAAGAAAGTGCAGGACATACGCCACGACCAAGACGATCGCCGTACCGTAGAGAACGGGCATCAGTTGAAGAAAGAGGACCAGGACGGCCAGTGCCGCCACCGGTCCCGGCAGGACATAGCCGGCATAGGCGGCCTGTAAACAGCCGAGATGGAGCCAGGTGGGTTTTCTGATGGCGAGGTAGGCCAAGGGAAGACCGATCAGGACTCCGGCCGTAGCGGCGAGGGCCGACAGAAAGGTGCTGTTCCACACAAAACCAAAAAATCGGGAGTCCAGTCCGGCCAACGCTTCGGGAGAGAGACTCCACTGAACGAGGAGATAGGCCGGGACACCGAAGGCTGCGCCGACAACGGCAGCGAGCGAGGCGGAGAAGAGCATGGTTTGGGACCAGCCGCATTGAATTCGTGTCGGTGTCCGAAAGCGTCCCGTCGTTTGATAGAACCGGCTTTTGTGGCGAAACCACCGTTCGGTCATCAAAAACACCAGGGCAATGACCACCAGGAGGATGCTGAGGATACTCGCAGCCGTGTTATCCGACCGGCCCGTCATTTGTTGATAGACCGCATAGGTCAACGTTTGGTAGCGCAAGAGCGAGACGGCGCCGAAATCAGAGACGACGTACAGAACGACCAGCGCCATACCGGCCACGATTGAGGGACGCAACAGCGGCAAGGTCACGAGAAATGTCGTTCGCCAGCGGGAAACACCGCACGTTCTGGCGACTTCCTCGAAGGAGACGTTCAAACTCAGGAGTGCGCCGCGGGTGAGGAGATAGACGAAGGGAAAGGTGTCGAGTGCCATCACCAGGGTTGCGCCCCAGAAACTTTGGGGCGAAAAAATTCGGGCTTCAGGTCCGGCGATGGTTTGCCAGAGTTGTTCGACCGGCCCGCCGAATCCCAGCAAATAGTTGTACACATAGGCCAGCACATAGGTGGGCATGGCCAGGGGCAGTACGAGAGCGACTTCCCACAGTCGGCGTCCCGGGAAATCAAATCGTGTAATGACCCACGCGGTCGAGACTCCCAGGAGGAGCGTCAGTACGGCCACGGCTCCGGCAAGGGAAACGGTGTTGGTCAGTAACTCGGGAATGCGTGTGGCCCACAGGCGTTGCCAGACGGCCGGATCGGCGGAGAGAGCCAGAACGGTCACGTACCCCAGCGGCAGCAGAATCAGCCCAGCGCCGGTCAGGGCGATCAACTGGAGAGGGAATGAAGCATGGCGCCCTATAGCCGTCACAACAAACTCGCGTGTTACCTGAGACCGACGTGTTCGATGAGTTGCAGTGTCGGCTCACGCAGTTCGGCGAGCTTGGTGAGCGGAACCAAGGCGGCGCGGAAACTCTTTCGATCGACGAGGGCGTGATCCGCTTTGACGTCGGGGTGCAGCGGATATTCTTTATTGAGGTCGGCAAACATCTTCTGCCCGGCTTGTGCTACCAGGAATTCGATCAGGAGTTTGGCTTGATCGAGGCGGGGAGTATGTTTGAGAACTCCGATGCCCGCAACGTTCATAATCGCGCCCAGATCGCCTTCTTGTTGGTCCGGCATCACGACGGCCAATGGTGCCGTCGGTTGTGTGGCAAGATGCCGATAGACATAGTAATGGTTGACGATGCCCATGGCGACTTGCCCTTTGGCTACGGCATCCACGATCTGTGAGCTCTTCTGATAGACCTGAGTTCCGGCATTGTCGCGAAGGCCTTCGAGAAATTGCTTGGTGCGCTCGTCGCCCAATCCGGCTCGCATGACGGAGACGCCGGCCTGTAGATATTCACTGCCGGCATTCGGGATGGCAATTTTGCCCTTCCATTTTGGGTCAGCCAAATCGAACAGCGAAGAGACTTGATCCGGTTGCGCCATCTTTGTGTTGATGACGATGATCCAAAACCTTCCGGATAATCCGATCCAACTGTTGTCGGGCGCCCGGAATTGTGACGGGATGGCTCGTTCGACTTCTCGCATGTTCAAGGGACGCAACAGCCCCGCGGTTCTGGCCAACTCAAGACTGCCGGCGTCGTTGGTAATGAAGAGATCGGCTTGGCTCCTGGTGCCTTCTAGTTTCAACCGGTTCACAAGTTCGGTTGTTCCGGAAGAGAGCAAGTCAATGTGAATGCCGGTTTTTGCGGTAAAGGCATCGAATACCGGTTTGATCAGCCGTTCGGAACGTCCGGAATAGACGGTCAGGTTATCTGCGGCAGACGCGGTGTGCGGGAACACGAACCAGAGTGACACGAGCAGCGACAGCAAGGAGACGCACGTCACGGCATGTCGCGATTCCACACGCGATTGAGAGAGTGGACGCCGAAAAGAAGGCCACATCGTACGGTCCCCTTCCTGAAAATTGAAATTGATAAACCGTCTCAAGAAGATATCAGAAAACCGAGGCAGGGTCAATGACGGCAGCGGGAACAGAGGCCGTAGAGCTCAAGACGGTGTGTTTTAATCGTAAAGCCGTTTTGGGTGGCGACTTCTTCCTGGAGGCGTTCAATGTCGCAGTTTTCGAATTCCACAATCTTCCCACAGTCCGTGCAGATCAGGTGGTCATGATGACCTTTATGGGAGACATTGTCGTATTGCGTCTGTGTTCCGAAATGCCGCGCCTGTGCCAGTCCGGCTTCGCAAAAGAGGTTCAGGGTCCGATAGATCGTCGCCAGGCCTAAATGGGGGTCCTTGCGCGACAGCTGGTGATACAGTTCTTCTGCGGTGATGTGCTCTTGCTTCAGGAAGAAGTCAAGGATCAGCTCCCGTTGGCGGGTGTACTTCAACTGATGTTTCCCAAGATGTTCCTTGAGCACATCCATTTCTTTTGGGTGTTTGGACATGATTCCGCCCTCTTGGATTAAGAACGGTCATTAAAGACGAAACGACTCTATGGGGTCAAGAGCGTTCGGGACAAAGGATCCATCGGCAGGATGGTTTGACGATCTTTTGCCTGTCCATCTATAGTGCGCTAGCAGGATATTGAAAAAGCCCGCCGGCGTTTTGACGGTCAAGGCTGAGGCTAAGGAAAATACCAAGACGGCAATTCGGTCTTTCTGTACCCTCGGCCTTAACTTCGACCTTAGCCGTTTCGGTGCCCCTTGCCGGACGGCCACGTTGAGCCTCCTGCAGGGTTATGTGATGTCGTTCCATCTGTCAAGATTCGTGATGGCTTGAGGAATCCCGGTGAGTTGTTCCTCAGCTTGTGAGGGCACGCCATCCAGGAAATTGAAAGGACGCATGCGAACACCGAGTCAGATTGCCGTCGATCGAGCCCTTCTCCTCTACGTGCTGCATATGGCGGAACCGCACGGATTGATGAGCGATGTGAAGCTGCAACAGTTATGTTTTCTGTGTGAACTGCAAATGTTCGGTAAGAATCTCAAGGGGTTTCATTTCGAATTCTTCCGCTTTGCGTACGGCGCGTTCAGTAAAGACTTAGACAACGATCTGTTGTCGCTTCGCCGGAAAGAGCGGATCGAAAACTTCACCATTTCCGATGAGGCAAGGGAAGAGGTGATCCCCTTGCTGCTTCAGATGGCGGAAGGGGTAGAGGCCAACGAGAAGGTGAAAGATATCATTGATGCCGTCGTCGCCGTCTATGGGCCACATGATAGCGGAGCGATTACGGCATCCGTCGAGTCGGTGGAGCTCAGTACACCGCAGGAGCCGGAATTCAAAATTCCCATCCGAGACATCGTCTTTCATACGACGCTCCTTGTCCCCCATCGGATCGAGGCGAAGGCCGAGTTCACCGTGTCGCCCACCATGCTCGCCAAGCTCAATGCCGCCATGGGATACGACGGTAAGACGTCGGCGGATCTTCATAGTTGGTAAATCTCGCCGTATTTCTTTTCCGCATATGCCAGAAAGGGTTCAGGATCGACCGGGGATCCGGTGATGCGTCGAGACAGATGTTCCGGTGTGAACATGCGACCCCATCGGTGAATCTTTTGTCCCAGCCAGCGGCGTAACGACGTCAATTGTCCCGTCGCGATCTGATCCTCCAGATGGGGGATCTCCTTCATCGCCTGCTCAAAGAATTGCACGGAGTAGAGGTTGCCCAATGTATAGGTCGGGAAGTAGCCGAATGCGCCGAAGGACCAATGGACGTCTTGTAAGACGCCCTCCGTATCGGTCGGGGGGACGATCCCCAAATACTCCTCCATTTTCCGATTCCAGATCTCGGGCAAATCCTCCGGTCGGGTCTTGCCTTCAATCAGGTCCTGCTCGATTTCAAACCGCAGCATGATGTGGAGATTGTAAGTCAATTCATCCGCCTCCACACGGATGAGCGAAGGTTTCACGCAGTTGACGGCGGTGTAAAACCCTTCGGCACTGACGTTTCCGAGTTGGTCGTGGAAAGTCTGTTGCAGAATCGGGTAGAAAAAACGCCAAAATGTGCGTGACCGGCCGACGCAGTTTTCCCACAGCCGTGATTGACTCTCGTGAATACCGAGCGACACCGAGTCGCCCAACGGCGTGCCGTAATACTGCTGATCCAGCCCCTGATCGTAGAGCCCGTGCCCTCCTTCATGAATACAGCTAAACAAGCAGGATGGGAGATCGTGTTCATGCACATAGGTGGTCACGCGCACGTCGGTCGGATGAAACGAGGTGGTAAACGGATGGGCGGAGAGGTCCAGGCGGCCACGCTCGAAATCATAACCCATCGCCGTTAAGACCAGCCGCCCAAACTCGAGTTGGCTGGTGTGGGCGTAGGAACGGCGTAGAAACCCGTCATCGATGTGAACTCGGCTTTGGGTGATGCGCTTGAGCAACGGTACGAGACGGGCCTTCAGTTGGGCGAAGACGGGTTCGAGCGTCGCGATGGTGGCACCAGGTTCATATCCGTCAAGGAGTGCGTTGTAGGGCGAATCCGTATAGCCGAGATACTGAGCCTCTTCACGTTTGAACGACAGGACGGTGCGAAGGTTCGGAAGAAACATGGCGAACGAGTTTTTCTTTTTAGCCTCGACCCACACTTGCTGGGCAAGCGAACATTCACGGCTTAAGGCGATGACAAAGTCGGACGGCAGTTTTTTGGCACGGCTGAAATCCCTCCACACTTCCCGTAACAGCGAGCGGGAAGGTTCATCCCAGAGATCGCCAGGCTGATCAATGGCTTGGCCTGTCTCTGGATCGACCCATTGGGAAAGTAGTGATTCGATTTCAGAGGAGACCAGTTTCTGGTGGGCCAGCCCCTGAAGAACGGCGATTTGTTCCGCTCGCGCCTGTCCACCACCGGCCGGCATGTATGTTTCTTGATCCCACGAGAGCACCGAGGCGGCGCTATTGATACGTTGGATTTCTAAAAGTCGTGTCGTGAGGGGCTCCAATGCAGCAATCGTTTTCACACGAGGCCTCCTAATCTGTGCGCGAGTACGGAGTTTTGAAGGTTGAGGTTAAGGCTCAGGGTGAAGAAACAGAAGAGATTCGGTTCTCAACCTCAACCGTAGCCGTAACCTGCGTATACTCTTTCCGGGTACCGGACGGAATGCGATATGATGGCATCGAAGTGTACGCAACCTAGACAGTATTTTTCAAACCAGCGAGGTGTGCATGAAAGACCTGGTGCCTCAGGAGATCGAAGCCTATGCCCAAGCCCATTCACGGCAGGAATCTGCCGTTCGTCTGGCACTCCGAGATGAAACCCATCGGACGATGGAATACGCGCAAATGTTGGTCGGCCCTTTGGAGGGAGCGTTTCTGCAAATGATGACGCAGTTGGTGGGAGCCAAGCGGGTGCTGGAAATCGGCATGTTCACAGGCTATAGCGCCCTGTGCTTTGCCGAAGCACTACCGGAAGACGGGACGGTGGTGACGTGCGAGATCGACGAGGAGCCGGCGGCTGTCGCTCGTCGGTATGTTGCACAGACGCCGGTTGGGAAGAAAATCGACATCCGGATGGGGCCGGCTCTGGAGACGATGCAGACACTTACCGGTCCGTTCGACCTCATTTTTATCGATGCCGATAAAGTCAACTATCTCAATTATTATCAACGTGCTCTCGACCTGCTTGCGCCGAACGGGGTGATCTTGATCGACAATGTTCTCTGGAGCGGCGACGTACTCAAACAGCCGCCGCCGGATGAACGGACCGCCGCCATTCAGGAGCTGAACCGCACCGTAGCCAATGATCCCCGTGTTACGTCGGTATTGGTGACGATTCGTGACGGGGTGCTGGTGGTAAGACGGAGGGTGTGATGTGTGACCGGTGATGAACGAAGATGCCGATTGTAGAGTACGTAATTTATTCTACAACTCCGGAAAGCGAATTGACCCTACCATTACGTAGAGGTACACTCGCGCCTCGGAGCGTCGGTACGGTACCACGAGGAGGAAATCATCATGGCACTCTATGCGTTTGATGGAACGTGGAATGAGGACGAAGTCGAGGACGCGAAAGAGACCAATGTACTGAAGTTCTGCAAATGCCTCCCGGAGAATATGAATGTCTTTTATCTGGAGGGAGTCGGAACGCGGTTCGGATTTATTGGAAAGCTGCTCGGAGGTCTGGCGGGAGCAGGAGGTCGGTTTCGGATCAGCGAGGCGATGGAACGGCTGGATCGGTATTTCGCTGAAGGAGATCGAGTCATCGATATCATCGGATTCAGCAGAGGGGCGGCGTTAGCTCTGCATTTTGCCAATCAAGTGCAAGAGGAGACGCCCGGGGCTGAAGTTCGTTTTCTCGGCCTCTGGGATACGGTCGCCTCCTTCGGGATACCCGGCAATGATATCAATATCGGATGGGACCTCACCCTCCCTGATAATGTGACACACTGTTTCCACGCGATGGCGCTGGATGAGCGTCGGAGGAATTTCCCGCTGACCCGAGTCGTATCCCCTAAGGGAGGGAAGCCGGTCAAGGATCGGCTGCAAGAGGTGTGGTTTCGTGGGGTCCATTCCGATGTCGGTGGCGGGCAAAGTGTGGGCTTGTCGAGCATCGCGCTCTGTTGGATGCTCCGGCGGGCCCAAGAAGCAGGCCTTCCTGTGGTTGAGGCCAAGCTGAAAGAGCGTGAGGCCATGTGTGATCCGAAGGCCCCGATTTCCAAGAACCTTGACCCGATCAAGGATCCGCAGCGAACGATCAACCCCACTGATCTGGTGCATGAGTCGGTTGCTGCAAGAGGGCAGGCAGGGGGGATCGCGTACAACGACCCGCCTGCGGGATTGAATATCGCTCATGGATAGTGTGAGTCAGGTGGCTATTGGGACGGAGGAGTCGGACCGTGGCAGTAAATCGTCGTCGTTAAAGGCTCGAAAGGGGCAACGGGTGTCTCGCCCATTTGCGCATGTCAAAAATCTTTATCAGCCA
>Ga0224501_10001055_pt1 | contig 21108 bp, 17 predicted proteins | sample SF_Oct11_sed_USG_4_FD_169105 | JGI IMG/M metagenome (GOLD analysis project Ga0224501, IMG submission 169105) | Sediment microbial communities from San Francisco Bay, California, United States - SF_Oct11_sed_USGS_8_1 | ecosystem: Environmental > Aquatic > Marine > Sediment | place: USA...
TGGTCTTTGGCTCCAGACAGGTTCCAGTTTTGGCAACGATACATAACGGGTTGAGCAGTGTATAGTTTTTTCAAAGTGAGTGCTATGTCTGTTGGTGTAATTAGATCCCGGTGGGGGTTAATTGCGGGGCTTTCTTGACAGTATTGACAGTACATTCGGGCTCTGTTAGGTTGATTTTTCATCGGGAGGGGTCACGTTATCTTATGGCAAAACGAATTGGTATGGGCGCATTACTGCTGTTGCTCGCTGCCTGCGCCCAGGCGCCGGTACAGGAAATGAGTGATGCACGCCAAGCGATACAGGCGGCGCAAACTGTACTCAATGGCGAGACTCAGGAGAATTTAAGCAAAGCCAAGCAGTTGCTGTTCAAAGCCGAGGAGGCCCTGCAAGAGGGCGAATACAGCGAAGCACGCGATAACGCGGTTGCGGCCAAGGAACAGGCAATGCAAGCGCAACAAAATGCCGCTCAGCAACCCGCAAATTAAACAGGTCATCCACTTTTGTCTCCGTTGGTTCAGGCGCTTTTGGTGTCTGGCCCGTGATGTTTATTATCATTTTCGACGGGTGCATTGTTTTGACCTGGCTGCATCCCTTGCGTATACCACTTTGTTATCATTAGTGCCGCTGTTAGTGGTGATTCTTTCCGTTCTGTCGATTCTGCCATTGTTTGACCAGGTTCCTGCCATTTTGCAGGACTTTGTATTTCGTAACTTTGTGCCCAGTACGGGACAGGTGTTGCAGGATTATCTAACCCAGTTTGCAGCGCAAACGGAAAATCTCACCGGCGTGGGTGGGGCGGTTTTGGTGGTCACGGCATTTTTGTTAATGCACGCGGTGCACGAAACGGTGAATACCATTTGGCAGGTCGGGGAGAGTCGCCCCTTGTATTTTAGTGTCCTGTTGTACGCGGGGGTGTTAACACTGGGACCGGTGCTAATTGTGGTAGGCATAGGTGCCACATCCTACGTGCTAACCCTGCCCTTGATTGATACGGCTGCATCCTTAGGCGCCGGCCTGAAGCATTTTTTGCCTTTTGCTTTTTCGGTTGTGGGAATGACCTTGGTGTATAAGTTTGTGCCCAATGCGCCTGTACTGATGCGCCACGCTTTGATCGGTGGAGCTGTGGCTGCCATGTTGTTTGAATTGGCCAAGCGCGCCTTTGCCTGGTATTTGTTGCAGTTCCCAACCTATGAAATCGTCTACGGAGCCGTGTCGGTGATCCCGATTTTTCTTTTGTGGCTATATATTTCCTGGGTGATTGCACTGGGTGGTGCAGTCTTAGTGTTTTGTTTGGGTAAAGCCGGGGATGTGTCAGCGCCGACATAAGTGATACACTGCGACTTTTTTGTGGGTGTCGAGAGCAAAGCCAATGAGCCAGTTTGCAAGCAAGTGTGAAAGTATTTTTGAGGGGATGTTGTGGCGAAGCCGGTTCATCGTATTGTTCGCCGTAATTGCCAGTTTGTTTTGTTCCTTGACCATGTTTTATATGGCGACAGTGGACGCGTTTTATACAGTGGTGCATTTTGTTCAATACGCGGATCCATCGATACAGGGAAACTCCAGGACTGAATTGCGCAGTCAGACCATTACACACATTGTAGAAATCGTCGACGGTTATTTGTTGGCTACAGTGTTGTTGATTTTTGCCTTGGGTTTGTATGAGCTGTTTATTAGTCGAATTGATGCAGCGGAAAAATCCGAAACTGCGTCCAATGTCTTGATTATTAACAGTCTGGATGACTTGAAAGCACGTTTGGCCAAAGTCATTCTGATGATACTTATTGTACGGTTTTTTGAATTTGCTATACGTATGCAATTCAAGGATAGCTTGGATTTACTTTATTTGGCTGCCGGGATAGCTCTAATAGGCTTGGCGCTTTTTTTAAGTCACGAGAGTGACAAGAGAGCCCATTGAGAAAAGAGATAGCGAAAATTGCGGCCGTTGCTGGGACGTAAATGCTCGATTTAAATTCTAGGGTTTAAATTGAACCCGGATGTTTTGTATTTTTTCGCGCCAGTGTTGCGGACCGGTCTGATGCACTGATTGGCCCATGACATCCACCGCGACGGTAACGGGCATATCCTCAACCACGAACTCGTGTATTGCTTCCATGCCCAAGTCTTCAAAGGCCACCACTTTAGCGCTGCGAATGGCCTTGGAAACCAGGTAAGCCGCTCCGCCGGTGGCGATTAAATAAACCACCCGATGTTTTTTGATCGCCTCGATAGCTTGCGGTCCTCGCTCTGCTTTGCCGATCATCCCCAGTAGAGGGACGTGTTGTAACAGGGTGTCTGTAAATTTATCCATACGTGTGGCCGTTGTGGGGCCGGCGGGGCCTACCACCTCGTTGCCGGTTGGATCCACCGGGCCTACGTAGTAAATAAAGCGGTTCTTGAAATCCACGCCTGAAGGCAATGGTTTGTTTGCCTCAATCAGTGAGACCAGTCGTTTGTGGGCAGCATCCCGTCCTGTGAGGATGGTGCCGCTTATGAGCAGTGTTTCCCCCGGTTGCCATTGAGCAATGGCTTCTTTGTTGAGCGTATCCAAGTTGACCTTGCGGGATGTCTTGCTGCTATCTTCCGTGATGTTGGGCCATTGATCCAGGTTTGGAGGGGGTAAAATCGCGGGGCCGCTACCGTCTAATGTGAAATGGATATGACGGGTGGCGGCGCAATTGGGGATCATGGCCACTGGTTTGGATGCGGCGTGGGTGGGGTATTCCAGTATTTTAACGTCCAATACCGTGCAGAGGCCGCCCAGACCCTGGGCGCCGATGCCCAGTGCATTGACCTGTTGGTAAATATCCAGGCGTAATTCTTCCAGTGCGTTTGTCGGTCCGCGTGCGATCAGTTCCTGAATATCAATAGGGTCCATGAGGGCGCGTTTGGCCAGCAGCATGGCCTTCTCTGCGGTGCCGCCAACCCCAAGGCCCAAGATCCCCGGTGGGCACCAGCCTGCACCCATGCCGGGCAGGGTGTCGACTACCCATTGGGCAATATCGTCGCTGGGGTTGAGATTGACGAAGCGGGCTTTATTTTCCGAGCCACCTCCCTTGGCGGCAATATGTACTTTTACCTCTGTTCCCGGGACCAAGGTAGTGTGTACAACCGCCGGTGTATTGTCTTTGGTGTTGATACGTTTACCAATAGGGTCGCTGAGCACGGAAGCGCGCAAAGGGTTGTTTGGATCGGTGTAGGCTTGACGAACGCCCAGGTTAATCATTTCTTCCACGCTGCGTCCGGCCTGCCAATGTACATCCATGCCGACTTCCAGGAACACCACCACAATCCCGGTGTCTTGACAGATGGGTCGATGTCCCTCTGCGCACATTCGAGAGTTTATAAGTATCTGAGCAAGCGCATTTTTCGCCGCTGCGGACGCTTCGTTTTCATAGGCACGAGTTAAGGCTCGGATGAAATCCGGGGGATGGTAATAAGAAATATATTGCAAGGAATCACAAATACTGGAGATAAAATCTTCTTCTTTAATTGTGGTCATTCTGCCGTAAGTGCCTTTGAAACCAATTTTTTTAAAATAAACGCAATACTAAGGGAGGTAAGCTGTTGACACAAGGTTGGATTTCCATCACACTACGGCGCTTCCTTTTTGGGAGGGGTTCCCGAGTGGCCAAAGGGGGCAGACTGTAAATCTGCTGGCTCCGCCTTCGGAGGTTCGAATCCTCCCCCCTCCACCATCTGGAAAGTATTTTTGGGTGATGTGAATTAAATTTCGTGTCAATGTTCAGCTTAGCACGTCTGGAGGTGCTGTAAATGCTGAACCTCAAGGAAGTAAAGAATTTGGTCTGGTGCGTGGAGCGCATCGGCCTGAGAACAAAAACAACTACGGGTTTCTGCTTCGTAAGCGGGGAAGGTCGTAAAAACATCGGGTGATGTGGTTGTGCGGGTGTAGTTCAATGGTAGAACCTCAGCCTTCCAAGCTGATGATGTGGGTTCGATCCCCATCACCCGCTCCAATTTTTTGGGGAGTTGACGTTTCCCCCGGTACGTGAAAAACGTGCGGCTAAAGAGTTAAAGTTGTTGCGGCAAACGTGTATGTAACTTATTGTGGAATGTTGCGTGGGCTGTTGCGACATATAAGGGTTTGCCCATATAGCTCAGGAGGTAGAGCACTTCCTTGGTAAGGAAGAGGTCACCGGTTCAAATCCGGTTATGGGCTCCAGAATTGAGTTAATTGAAACTGCGTTAATTATAATTTATTCCCGCTCTGGGGTTGCCGGTACCAACGGTACTAGACGGGAAGCGCAATACATTTCGGTGTGTGATTTTTACTGGACATTTATTCTTTAAGAGGGTCAGCTGATGTCAAAGGAAAAATTTGAACGAACGAAACCGCATGTGAATGTAGGAACGATCGGTCACGTCGATCACGGTAAGACGACGTTAACGGCGGCGTTAACCAAGGTGATGGCTGATAAATTCGGCGGGGAGACGAAGGCGTACGATCAAATCGACAGCGCCCCGGAAGAACGAGCACGCGGAATCACGATTGCTACGGCGCACGTAGAGTATGAATCTCCCAACCGCCACTACGCCCACGTAGACTGCCCCGGACACGCGGACTATGTAAAGAACATGATCACAGGTGCGGCGCAAATGGACGGAGCGATCCTGGTGGTATCCGCGGCTGACGGTCCGATGCCACAAACGCGGGAGCACATACTGCTGTCCCGCCAGGTTGGTGTACCGTACATACTGGTGTACATGAACAAAGCGGACATGGTGGATGACGCCGAGCTGCTGGAACTGGTAGAAATGGAGATCCGCGAACTGCTGGACACCTATGAATTTCCAGGCGACGACACCCCGATTGTAACGGGTTCAGCACTGAAAGCCTTGGAAGGGGATACCTCTGATATTGGCGTACCGTCCATTGAGAAGCTGATTGACGAAATGGACCGCTACATACCGGAACCTGAGCGTGCCATTGACGGAGACTTTCTGATGCCGGTAGAAGACGTATTCTCCATCTCCGGTCGTGGTACGGTAGTCACCGGACGAATTGAGCGCGGGATTGTGAAAGTGGGCGACGAAGTCCAGATCGTAGGCATAAAGGAAACGGCCTCCACCACCTGTACGGGAGTCGAGATGTTCCGTAAGTTGTTGGATCAGGGTCAGGCGGGTGACAACGTAGGGGTTCTGCTGCGAGGCACGAAGCGAGAGGAAGTAGAGCGAGGTCAAGTATTGGCCAAGCCGGGCTCGATTACCCCGCACACCAAGTTTGAAGCGGAAGTGTACGTACTGTCGAAGGACGAAGGTGGACGCCACACGCCGTTCTTCAATGGCTATCGTCCGCAGTTTTACTTCCGAACAACAGACGTAACGGGCGCGGTAGACCTGCCCAAAGACGTAGAGATGGTAATGCCTGGAGACAACGTGGCGATGACGGTGACATTGATTGCGCCGATCGCGATGGAAGATGGCCTGCGCTTTGCGATCCGTGAAGGCGGACGCACGGTAGGTGCCGGTGTGGTTTCCAAAATTATCGAATAGAGTTAGTCAGGACAGACCTGGGGCGGTGTGAACCCGCTGAGAGCATCGGGCTGTTGTAATGGTTCTTGTTTTAGCAGGGTAAGTTAGGCCAGTAGCTCAATTGGCAGAGCAGCGGTCTCCAAAACCGCAGGTTGGGGGTTCGATTCCCTCCTGGCCTGCCACTTGCTCAGCGGCAGGCATGGCAGTATTGAGAGAAAAATTTTGGAAAAGTTGAAACTGACAGTTGCTGTAATTCCTTTGGCGGCCGCTTTGGGTGGTTTTTACTACTACTCGGAAGAGTCGTTACTGTTGCGAGTCGTTGCGCTGCTGGTTGCTGCTGGATTGTCTATATTAATAGCAATGCAATCCGAAACAGGTCGGGCGGCGGCGGCATTTGTCCAAGATTCCAGAACTGAAGTACGCAAAGTCGTATGGCCTACTCGTAAAGAAACCTGGCAAACAACAGTGTTTGTATTGGTTGCAGTGTTATTTGTGGGCGTCTGCCTCTGGTTGATGGACATGTTTCTCGGCTGGGCAGTACGCTATTTCACCGTTTAAGAGGGCCCACTTATTATGGCAAAACACTGGTATGTGGTTCATGCCTATTCGGGATTTGAGCAACAAGTACGCCGATCGCTTCAAGAACGGGTAAATCGCAAGGGTTTACAGGACAAGTTTGGTGAAATATTAGTACCCACCGAAGAGGTTGTTGAAATGCGGGAAGGGCAGAAGCGCAAAAGCGAGCGTAAATTCTTTCCCGGATACGTGTTGGTCAATATGGAAATGGATGATGAGACCTGGCATTTGGTAAAAGATGCCCCTAAGGTCTTGGGCTTTATTGGTGGTACCGGTGACAAGCCGACCCCCATTAGCGAGAAGGAAGCAAACCAGATTCTGCAGAGAGTACAGGAAGGCGTGGAAAAACCGCGACCCAAAGTCTTGTTTGAGCCTGGTGAAATGGTGCGTATTATCGATGGACCCTTTAATGACTTTAACGGTGTCGTTGAAGAGGTGGATTACGAAAAGAGCAAAATGCGCGTCTCTGTCTTGATTTTTGGCCGTTCCACTCCGGTTGAGCTGGAGTTTGGGCAGGTCGAAAAAGGATAGTGAATTTATAGTTTCTGGATTTTTTGGTTCGGACTTATCCGAATTGGTTTAACAGGGGAGCCGGTTACTTTTTTAAAAACGTAACGGCGTTTGCACCCACACAGGAGTAATAATCATGGCGAAAAAAATTGATGCCTATATCAAGCTGCAGGTTGCTGCAGGTCAGGCAAATCCCAGTCCACCGGTGGGCCCGGCTTTGGGTCAACACGGTGTTAATATTATGGAATTCTGTAAAACCTTCAATGCCCAGACTCAAAGTCTGGAGCAAGGCATGCCAATTCCAGTTGTGATTACCGTCTACAGTGATCGTAGCTTTACCTTTGTCACCAAGACGCCGCCGGCCTCGATTTTGTTAAAGAAAGCTGCCGGTATTTCCAAGGGCTCCCCGGTACCTAACCGGGATAAAGTGGGTAAAGTCAACCGGGCCCAATTGGAAGAAATTGCCAAGACCAAAGAGCCGGATTTGACCGCTGCAGATCTGGATGCTGCTGTGCGCACGATCGCCGGCAGTGCTCGTAGCATGGGTATTGAGACGGAGGGTGTGTAATGGCTAAATTAAGCAAACGAGCAAAAGCCTTCCGGGAAAAAATTGAAGCAGGCAAATTTTACGATATTGGTGCGGCCCTGGATTTATTGAAATCCATGCCAACCACCAAATTTGCACAGTCTGTCGATGTGGCTGTGAATCTGGGTGTAGATCCGCGTAAATCCGATCAGGTTGTACGTGGTGCGACCGTATTGCCTAATGGTACTGGTAAATCCGTCCGCGTAGCGGTTTTTGCCCAAGGGGCCAACGCAGATGCGGCCAAAGAAGCCGGTGCTGATATCGTTGGTTTTGATGATTTGGCAGACAGTATTAAAAAAGGCAATATGGATTTCGACGTCGTTATTGCCTCTCCGGACGCTATGCGTGTCGTAGGTCAGTTAGGTCAAATTCTGGGGCCTCGCGGTCTGATGCCCAATCCCAAAGTGGGAACTGTAACCCCGGATGTGGCTAACGCAGTGAAAAATGCCAAAGCCGGACAGGTGCGCTATCGTGCTGACAAAGGCGGTATTATTCATTGCCCCATCGGTAAACTTAGTTTTGAAAATCCCAAGCTGCAGGAAAACCTGGAAGCTTTGCTGGCGGACTTGATCAAAATTAAGCCCAGTACTGCCAAAGGTGTTTATGTGCAGAAAGTAACCGTCTCCAGCACCATGGGGCCGGGTATAGCAGTGGATAAATCCACGCTGAAGATGTAACCGACTTTGTAACTTCGGCCCGGCATCCCTTGTGGGATACGGGGTCGGAGGTCGTCAAAGACCGTAGGTGCAGTACTTTTCCGGTATTGCTTAATGAGGATAATCCGACCTACGCAGACGGCGATGCCCAGACAAGCCCGACGCTTGGAAAAGGCCGCCGTAAACGGATGAATGTCCGCATTTGTCCTGTTTTAACTTAACTGGAGGTGTATAACGTGGCATTAAGTCTTGATCAGAAAAAGGCTGTTGTCGCGGAAGTATCAGAGGTTGCTGCCAAGGCTTATTCCGCAGTGGCTGCCGAGTATATCGGCTTGTCCGTTGATGATATGACCGTTTTGCGCAGCAAAGCCAGAGAGGCTTCTGTTTATATGCGAGTGGTGAAAAACTCCTTGGCCAAACGTGCCATTGAGGGTACCGAGTTCGCATGTATGTCAGACAGTTTGACTGGACCTTTGATACTGGCTTTTTCCCAGGATGATCCCGGTGCGGCGGCCAGAGTTATTTCCGATTTTTCAAAAGGAAATGACAAACTGGTGGCTAAAGTTGCCTCCGTTGGAGGCAAGTTGCTGCAAGCCGGCGAGATTTCGCGATTGGCCAGTATGCCCACCAAGGACCAGGCTATTGCTATGTTGATGTCAGTTATGAAAGCGCCCATTACCAAGTTTGTGCGCACTATGGCTGAACCGCATGCCAAGCTGGTTCGTACGGTGGCTGCAGTTCGCGACCAAAAACAGGCGGGTTAATTATTTCAACACCCAGGCTTTATGGGTATTAGAGGAGTTTATATACAATGGCTGTTTCTAAAGAAGATATTTTAGATACAATTTCAAACATGACTGTCATGGAAGTGGTGGATCTGATTGAAGCAATGGAAGAAAAATTCGGTGTTTCTGCCGCCGCTGCTACCGTTGTAGCTGCACCGGCTGACGCTCCTGCAGCAGCAGAAGAGAAGACCGAATTTGATGTTATTCTGGCCGGATTTGGCGACAACAAAGTTGGCGTTATCAAAGCCGTACGCGGTATCACCGGTCTGGGCCTGAAGGAAGCCAAAGCGCTGGTAGAAGGTGCACCTTCTGCAGTGAAAGAAGGCGTAGGCAAAGACGAAGCAGAAGACCTGAAAAAACAATTGGAAGAAGCTGGCGCTACTGTAGAATTGAAGTAAACTTGTTGCATAGACGATTGAATTTGCAACAAATTGTACACCTGAACTTGTGTAGTAATTTAACAGGTGTTTCTAGCTGGATGCATTGTTAATAGGACTTATTACATTAGATCAAGTGCTGGCTGTAATACAAAAGGCATCGGGCTGGTAGCGTAATGCTGCCGGCCTTTTGCTGCTTGTAAGTTTTTTATTGGTTTTAACATTTGCTGGTTGTAACAAGAGTCCCTGAGACCGGGCGTCTCACCACGTGTTGAATGATTTTGACTAAACAGAGGAACTCAAATGGGCTATTCCTTTACTGAAAAAAAGCGCATTCGTAAAGATTTTGGTAAATTTCCCAGTATCATGGATGTGCCGTATCTTTTGGCCATCCAAATAGAATCCTACCGCAAACTGTTGCAGGCTGACGTGCCTCTGGACAACAGAAAAGATTTGGGATTACACGGAGCCTTAAAAAGCGTTTTTCCCATCGTCAGTTACTCCGGCAACGCGGCTTTGGAATATGTCAGCTACCGTCTGGGTAATCCGACCTTTAATGTAAAGGAATGTCAATTACGGGGGCTCACCTATGCCGCGCCGTTACGGGTTACCGCGCGCCTGGTTATTTACGACAAAGACTCTAAGGCAACCCCCAAGCCTGTTAAGAACATCAAAGAACAGGAAATCTACATGGGCGAAATGCCCTTGATGACAGATAACGGTACCTTCGTGATCAACGGCACGGAGCGGGTTATTGTGTCTCAGTTACATCGTTCACCGGGTGTGTTTTTTGATCACGATAAGGGTAAAACCCATTCTTCCGGTAAACTGTTATATCATGCCCAGGTAATACCTTACCGTGGTTCCTGGTTGGATTTTGAATTCGATCCCAAAGATTGTGTATTCGTGCGCATTGACCGTCGCCGCAAATTGCCGGCCACGGTGATTTTACATGCCTTGGGGTACGACAATAACGAAATCCTGGGAATGTTTTTTGAGACCGATAGTTTTACCTTTACCAAAGAAGGGGCCAAGCTGGAATTGATTCCTGAGCGCCTGCGCGGGGAAACGGCCAGCTTTGATATAAAAATCAAGACCAAAGTATTGGTGGAAAAGGGCCGCAAAATCACAGCAAAACACATTCGGGATATGGACAAGGCCGGAATGAAAAGCCTGGTGGTTCCGTTGGAATATATTCACGGTAAATCTCTGGCAGAGGACATTGTGGAGAAATCCACAGGCGAAGTCATCGCCAACGCCAATGACGAACTCACCGAAGATTTATTGGCGGCCTTCGAAAAAGCCGATGTTAAATCCATCAAAACCATTTATACCAATGATTTAAATCAAGGACCGTTTATTTCGGACACGCTGCGGCTGGATTCCACCCGTACCGAGTTGGAAGCCCAGGTTGAAATTTACCGCATGATGCGTCCGGGCGAGCCGCCAACAAAAGAAGCAGCTCAAACCCTGTTCGAAAATCTGTTTTTCAATGAAGAACGCTATGACCTGTCTGCGGTAGGGCGGATGAAATTCAATCGCCGATTGGGATTGGACGATGCCAAGAAAGAACAGGGTGTTTTGGATAAGGAAGACATTGTCAACGTATTACGCAGTTTGATCGAAATCCGAAACGGCAACGGTTTCGTGGATGATATCGACCATTTGGGTAACCGTCGAGTGCGCTCCGTTGGTGAAATGGCGGAGAACCAGTTTCGCGTGGGCTTGGTCCGTGTCGAGCGTGCCGTGAAGGAGCGATTAAGTCTGGCGGAGAGCGAAGGCTTAATGCCTCAAGAACTCATCAATGCCAAACCGGTTTCGGCGGCTATCAAGGAATTTTTTGGTTCCAGTCAGCTGTCCCAGTTTATGGACCAGAACAATCCCTTATCTGAAATTACCCACAAGCGCCGTGTGTCGGCTTTGGGTCCGGGTGGTTTAACCCGTGAGCGCGCTGGGTTTGAGGTGCGTGACGTACACCCCACTCACTATGGTCGGGTTTGCCCTATCGAAACCCCTGAAGGCCCCAACATTGGTTTGATCAACTCCTTGGCGGTGTATGCTCGTACGAATGAATACGGGTTTCTGGAAACACCTTACCGCAAGGTGGTGAGTGGCAAGGTTACCGACGATATCGAATATTTATCCGCTATCGAGGAAGGGCAGTATGTGATTGCCCAGGCTAACGCCACCATTGATACGAAAGGACGGTTGACCGACGCTTTGGTATCATGCCGCCATCAAAACGAATTTACCATGTCCACACCGGATAAGATCGACTATATGGACGTTTCGCCACGACAGATCGTATCGGTTGCGGCCGCTTTGATTCCCTTCCTGGAGCATGACGATGCCAACCGGGCTTTGATGGGTTCCAATATGCAGCGTCAGGCGGTACCCACCTTAATAGCCGAAAAACCCGTGGTAGGTACCGGAATTGAGCGTTCTGTGGCGATGGACTCCGGGGTAACCGTATTGGCCAGACGCGGTGGTATTGTCGATTCGGTGGATGCCGGCCGTATTGTGGTCCGCGTGAATGACGAAGAAACAGCTGCCGGTGAGCCGGGTGTGGATATTTATAATTTAACCAAATACACCCGATCCAACCAAAACACTTGTATTAATCAAAAACCGCTGGTGCGTCCCGGAGATGCCGTGGAACGCGGCGATGTTTTGGCGGACGGGCCCAGCACGGACATGGGTGAACTGGCTTTAGGACAAAACATGCTGGTGGCGTTCATGCCCTGGAACGGTTACAACTTCGAGGACTCCATTCTGATTTCAGAGCGGGTGGTACAGGAAGACCGTTACACCACCATTCACATTGAAGAGCTTACCTGTATGGGGCGCGATACCAAATTGGGTCCGGAGGAAATCACCTCGGATATTCCCAATGTGGGTGAAAGTGCCTTATCCAAGTTGGATGAATCCGGCATTGTGTACGTCGGGGCAGAAGTTAAGCCCGGCGACATTTTGGTGGGTAAGGTAACGCCAAAAGGTGAAACTCAGCTTACTCCCGAAGAAAAACTGCTACGGGCGATCTTCGGTGAAAAAGCTTCTGACGTGAAAGATACTTCCTTACGCGTTCCCTCCGGTATGGACGGCACGGTTATCGACGTTCGCGTGTTTACCCGTGATGGTGTCGAGAAAGACGCCCGAGCGCTGCAGATTCAGGAAGCTTCTCTGGCCAGCGCCAAAAAAGACTTAAATGACCAGTACCGTATCGTGGAAGACGACATTTACCAACGTGCGGAAAAACTGCTGATCGGTAAAGTGGCAGCCGGTGGACCCGGTGGTTTGAAATCAGGAACCAAGATCGCCAAGTCTTATTTGGACGAAGTCCCGCAAGCGAACTGGTTTGAGATTCGACTCAAAGCTGACGATGCCAATGCACAGTTGGAAGGTTTGGCGGAGCAAATGAAGCAACAACGTGCCGAGTTGGATGCCCATTTCGAAGATCAACGGGCCAAACTGACCTCCGGTGACGAATTGGCTCCCGGTGTGTTGAAGATGGTGAAGGTCTACCTGGCAGTGAAACGTCGTATTCAGCCCGGCGACAAAATGGCCGGACGCCACGGTAATAAAGGGGTTATTTCCATGATTGTACCTGTGGAGGACATGCCTTATCAGGAAGACGGCACTCCGGTGGATATCGTGCTCAATCCTTTGGGGGTACCTTCGCGTATGAACGTGGGTCAGGTGTTGGAGACCCATTTGGGTTGGGCAGCCAAAGGCCTGGGGTTCAAGATTGGCCGCATGCTGGAAGAACAGCGTTCCATCGCAGAAGTGCGCGGTTTTATGGATGATATTTACAACCAAGGTGAAGGGGTGAAAGTAGACCTTAAATCCTTGAATGACGGCGAGGCGATGGAGCTGGCTAAAAATCTGGTAAAAGGGGTTCCCATGGGAACGCCTGTTTTCGACGGTGTGTCGGAAGATGAAATTCGCCGCATGTTGAAACTGGCCGGATTGCCGGAATCCGGACAGACCACGCTCTATGACGGTCGTACCGGAGAAGCTTTTGAGCGCCCGGTCACGGTTGGTTATATGTACATGCTCAAGTTGAATCATTTGGTCGATGACAAAATGCATGCCCGTTCCACCGGTCCTTACAGCTTGGTAACCCAGCAACCTCTGGGTGGTAAGGCCCAATTTGGTGGACAACGTTTTGGGGAGATGGAGGTCTGGGCTCTGGAAGCCTATGGTGCTGCCTATACCTTGCAGGAAATGTTGACGGTCAAATCCGATGACGTGAATGGTCGTACCAAGATGTATAAGAACATCGTTGATGGTGATCATCAGATGGAAGCAGGCATGCCGGAATCCTTTAACGTCTTGATTAAAGAGATTCGGTCCCTGGGTATCGATATCGAACTAGAGCATTAACAGAACATCAGCTGACATACGGCAGGAGAAGCGATGAAAGATCTATTGAAGATTTTAAAGGCGCAGGGGCAGGTTGAAGATTTTGACGCGATTCGCATCGGTCTGGCTTCACCGGAAAAGATTCGATCCTGGTCTTACGGAGAGGTAAAAAAACCGGAGACCATTAACTACCGCACTTTTAAACCGGAGCGGGACGGACTTTTTTGTGCCAAGATTTTTGGTCCTGTGAAGGACTATGAATGTTTGTGCGGTAAATATAAACGGCTGAAACACCGTGGCGTTATTTGTGAAAAATGCGGTGTGGAAGTCACGCTGGCTAAGGTGCGTCGTGAAAGAATGGGGCATATCGAGCTGGCCAGCCCGGTAGCGCATATCTGGTTTTTGAAATCACTACCGTCCCGCATTGGTTTATTGTTGGATATGACCTTGCGTGACATTGAGCGAGTACTGTATTTCGAAGCATTTGTGGTTATTGATCCGGGTATGACACAGTTGGAGCGCGGTCAGTTGCTCACCGATGAGCAGTACTTGGAAGCCATAGAAGAATATGGTGACGAATTTGACGCGCGAATGGGTGCCGAGAGTGTTTATGAGCTGCTGCGCAATATTAATTTGCAGGAAGAAGCGGCGACATTACGTGAAGATATCGCCGAGACTAAATCTGAGACCAAATATAAGAAATTCACCAAACGACTAAAACTGGTGGAGTCTTTTCTGGAGTCCGGCAATCGTCCCGAATGGATGGTTATGACGGTGTTGCCCGTATTACCACCGGAACTGCGTCCATTGGTGCCGCTGGACGGCGGGCGTTTTGCCACTTCCGATTTGAACGATTTGTATCGCCGGGTCATTAATCGAAACAACCGTCTGCGCCGCCTGTTGGAACTTAACGCGCCCGATATAATCGTACGGAACGAAAAACGTATGTTACAGGAGTCCGTAGACGCCTTATTGGATAACGGTCGCCGGGGTCGAGCCATTACCGGGTCCAACAAACGTCCATTAAAATCCTTGGCTGACATGATCAAGGGCAAGCAAGGTCGTTTCCGTCAGAACTTGCTGGGTAAACGCGTGGATTACTCCGGTCGTTCTGTTATCGTGGTGGGGCCTACCTTAAAACTGCATCAGTGCGGGTTGCCCAAGAAAATGGGTTTGGAGCTGTTTAAACCTTTTATTTTCAGTAAGTTGGAGTTGCGCGGTTTGGCAACTACGATCAAAGCGGCAAAGAAAATGGTGGAGCGGGAAGGTCCGGAGGTTTGGGATATCCTGGAAGAGGTGATTCGCGAGCATCCCGTCATGCTCAACCGTGCACCTACATTGCACCGTTTAGGTATCCAGGCATTCGAGCCGGTTTTAATTGAAGGTAAGGCAATCCAGTTGCATCCTCTGGTTTGTACCGCATTTAACGCCGACTTTGACGGTGACCAAATGGCGGTACACGTGCCGCTTTCCATTGAAGCGCAAATGGAAACCCGTGCTCTGATGATGTCCAGTAACAATATCCTGTCACCGGCCAATGGTGAACCTATCATCGTACCGTCTCAGGACGTGGTTTTAGGTTTGTACTATATGAGCCGCGAGCGCGTCAATGCCACGGGCGAAGGTATGATGTTTGCCGACATAAATGAAGCACACAAAGCCTATTCGCTGGGTTATGCCGATCTTCATGCTCGCGTCAAAGTGCGAGTTCGAGATCGTGTACGCAATGAAGCGGGTGAAATTGAATCCAAGTCGCGAGTCATTGATACCACGGTGGGTCGAGCTATCATCATGGAAATCCTGCCTCCGGGTCTGCCGCTGGAAATCGCCAATCAGCCTATGACGAAGAAAGCGATTTCCGGCATGATCAACGCCTGTTACCGACAGGTGGGGTTGAAAGAGACGGTTATATTTGCCGACCAGTTAATGTACACCGGTTTTCATTACTCTACCAAAGCGGCTGTTTCTTTCGGTCTGAACGATATGGTGGTACCGCCAGAGAAACAAAAAATTATCGCCAACGCCGATGCACAGGTTCAGGAAATTGAAGAACAATACAGTTCCGGTTTGGTGACTAACGGTGAGCGCTACAATAAAGTGGTAGATATCTGGTCCAATACCAATGATTTAGTCGCCAAGGCCATGATGGATGTGTTGGGGTCCGATACGGTTATTGACCGCGATGGTAACGAGATTAAACAAAAGTCCTTCAACTCCATTTACATGATGGCTGACTCCGGGGCACGAGGTAGTGCTGCCCAGATTCGCCAGTTGGCTGGGATGCGTGGTTTGATGGCAAAACCGGACGGTTCCATTATCGAAACGCCAATACCGGCTAACTTTCGCGAAGGTTTGAACGTATTACAGTACTTTATTTCGACCCACGGTGCTCGTAAGGGCTTGGCGGATACCGCGCTGAAAACAGCAAACTCCGGTTATTTGACCCGACGTTTGGTGGATGTGGCTCAGGATTTGGTCGTGGTTGAAACCGATTGTGGTACGGATAAAGGCTTGTTCAAACAACCACTGGTTGAAGGTGGTGACGTGGTGGAAACCTTGAGTGAGCGCGTGTTGGGTCGTGTTCTCGCCAGAGATGTATACAAGCCAGGTACGGACGATGTGTTGGTGGAAGGCGGTACCATGCTGGACGAGAAAATGGTGCAGACGTTGGAAGAAAATGGGGTGGATCAGTTATTGGCTCGTTCACCCATTACCTGCGAAACCCGTTATGGTGTGTGTGCCTCATGTTATGGTCGAGATCTGGCTCGCGGTCATTTGGTGAATTCCGGTGAGGCTGTGGGTGTTATTGCTGCCCAAAGTATCGGTGAGCCGGGTACTCAGTTGACCATGCGTACTTTCCACATTGGTGGTGCAGCGTCTCGGGCGGCAGCGGCGAACAATATCGAAATCAAATCGAAAGGTTTTGTGCGCTTACACAATATAAAAGTGGTGCAGCGTAAAAACGGTAATCTGGTGGCGGTCTCCCGTTCCGGTGAGGTCACCCTGGCAGATACCCATGGCCGTGAACGCGAGCGCTACAAAGTGCCCTATGGTTCGGAGATTAGTGTTAAAGAAGGGGATGAGGTGACTTCCGGTCAAGTGGTAGCGACCTGGGATCCACATACTCACCCCGTAATTACTGAGGTAGAGGGGATCATCCGCTTTAACGATTTGGTGGAAGGGATTACTGTACAAAGAGAGATGGATGAATATACCGGTATCTCCTCCCTGGTTATCATCGACCCCAAACAACGCGGTACCAGTGCCAAGGATATGCGTCCCATGGTTAAGCTGGTGGATGCGGACGGCAATGACTTAAACATTGCGGGCAGTGAAGTGCCGGCTCACTACGTACTGCCGGCCGGTGCTATTGTAAACCTCGAAGACGGAGCCAGAGCGGAAATTGGCGATGTTATTGCTCGTATTCCGCAAGAGTCCTCCAAAACCCGTGACATCACCGGTGGCTTGCCACGAGTTGCTGAGCTGTTTGAGGCAAGAAAGCCCAAAGAGCCGGCTATTTTAGCAGAGATTTCCGGAATTATCAGTTTCGGAAAAGAAACCAAAGGTAAGCGTCGTTTGGTAATTACACCTAACGATGGTGACGCCTATGAAGAGCTGATTCCCAAATGGCGCCATATCACTGCGTTTGAAGGTGAGCATGTGGAACGGGGTGAAACCATTGCCGATGGCCCACCCAACCCTCACGACATATTGCGCTTGCTGGGCGTGGAAGAGCTGGCAGTGTACATTGCCAATGAGGTTCAGGAGGTTTACCGTCTGCAGGGGGTGAAAATCAATGACAAGCACATAGAGGTCATTGTTCGTCAAATGTTGCGCCGAGTGGAAGTAGCATCTCCCGGTGACAGTAAATTCCTTAAGGGGGAGCAAATGGAACGCTCTCGCTTCCTGGAGGAAAACGAAAAACTGCAAGCGGAAGGGAAGCTTACGGCGACATATGAGCCTTTGCTGTTGGGTATTACTAAAGCCTCTTTGGCGACAGAATCCTTTATTTCTGCTGCCTCTTTCCAGGAAACCACCCGAGTGCTCACAGAAGCATCTGTTGGCGGAAAAGTGGACAACCTGAGAGGTTTGAAAGAAAACGTCATTGTTGGTCGTTTGATTCCGGCTGGGACCGGTTTGGCCTATCACGAAGAGCGTCGCCGCAGGCAATCGCCGGAAGAGCCGCAATTTGCTCCTAAGGAATCCTCTGTTGATGATGCCAGTTCTGATGGATCTGCTGAGGAGCAGGTTGTCAATCAATAAATTGGTCGCCATAAACCCTGTATTATATAGGGTTTATGGCTCTAATTTTGTCCCTTTACGTGTTTCCTAGGATAAATTGACTGGCCTCAGTGTTTTAGATCTATTTGCATCTTGACAGGATGCGGTCATAGGCCTAAAATTCGCGCTCTTTCTCAGACAGGCGGGACCGTCTCGCCTGTCGTTTTATTTTGGGTCGGAGCAACTGAATGCCAACAATCAATCAATTAGTACGGAAACCGCGTGTGCGCCAGACCGTAAAGAGCAATGTTCCCGCGCTGGAAGCCTGTCCGCAAAAACGCGGCGTGTGTACGCGTGTGTACACCACGACGCCGAAAAAACCGAATTCAGCTCTGCGTAAAGTGGCGCGTGTCAGGCTGACCAATGGTCAGGAAGTAACGACATATATTGGTGGTGAAGGGCACAATTTACAGGAGCACTCCGTAATCCTGATTCGTGGCGGTCGTGTAAAAGACTTGCCGGGTGTGCGATACCACACTGTTCGCGGTAGCCTGGATACATCCGGTGTTGCCGAGCGGCGCCAAGGGCGCTCCAAGTACGGCGCGAAACGACCAAAATCTTAGTAGATTCAGTCGTTTCAATACGTAGACATATACAAGGTAACCATAAGGTACACAGGTAGAAAAATGGCTAGAAGACGAGTTGCTGCAAAACGAAACGTGCTGCCAGACCCAAAATTCAAAAGCGAAACCGTGGCGAAGTTTGTCAATATGGTAATGCTGAATGGCAAAAAATCCGTCGCGGAAAAAATTGTTTACGGCGCGTTGGATGCGGCTATGGAAAAAACCAAAGCCGAGCCAATTGAAATGCTGACCAAAGCGTTGGACAACGTACGTCCCATGGTGGAAGTTAAATCCCGCCGCGTTGGTGGCGCAACTTATCAGGTGCCCGTAGAAGTTCGTGCTGAACGTCGCACGACGCTGGCCATGCGTTGGTTGGTGGACTCAGCAAGAAAGCGGAGCGAGAAATCCATGGAACGCCGCTTGGCCGGTGAAATTATGGATGCTGCTGATAATCGTGGCTCTGCAGTGAAGAAACGTGAAGATACACATAGAATGGCTGAAGCCAATAAAGCTTTCGCGCATTATCGCTGGTAAGATGTACGGCTGGCTGATCAAAGCAGACGCAGCGAGTTAAAGTTGATAGTCAAACAGACAAAAGTCAGAGACTTAAGAGCGTGGCACGGAAAACACCAATTCACCGTTATCGTAATATTGGCATCATGGCGCACATTGATGCCGGTAAGACGACAACAACAGAGCGAATCCTGTTTTACACAGGGATTTCGCACAAAATTGGTGAAGTTCACGATGGTGCCGCCACCATGGACTGGATGGAGCAGGAACAAGAGCGCGGGATTACCATTACTTCCGCGGCAACAACCTGCTTTTGGAAAGGCATGGATCAGCAGTTTGAAGAGCACCGGATCAATATCATCGATACGCCGGGGCATGTGGACTTCACCATTGAGGTTGAGCGTTCACTAAGAGTTTTGGATGGCGCCTGTGCCGTGTTTTGCGCGGTAGGTGGTGTCGAGCCCCAATCGGAAACCGTTTGGCGGCAAGCGAATAAATATCACGTACCGCGGTTAGCGTTCGTGAACAAGATGGATCGCGCCGGCGCAGACTTTTTGCGCGTGGTGAAGCAGATCAAAAAGCGTTTAGGCTCTACGGCAGTTCCAGTGCAGATCCCCATAGGCGCTGAAGAGTCGTTCCAAGGTGTGGTGGACCTTATTCGTATGAAGGCCATTTACTGGAACGAAGAGGATCGTGGCGCCACTTATGATGCCAAAGAGATTCCAGCCGAACTGCACGCCGAATGCGAACAGTGGCGGGAGAGCATGGTGGAGGCTGCGGCGGAAGCCAACGAAGAACTCATGGAGAAATACCTGGAAACAGGGGATTTGTCCGAAACAGAAATTAAGCTGGGTTTACGCATTCGAACTCTGGCCAACGAGATTGTCCCGGCCTTGTGCGGTTCGGCGTTTAAGAATAAAGGCGTTCAGGCAATGTTGGACGCAGTCGTGGAATACATGCCTGCGCCTACTGATGTGCCGGCAATCAAAGGTCATCTGGATGATAAGGCAGAGACCGAGGTGGAAGCGCCGGCATCCGATGGCGAGCCATTCGCGGCATTGGCTTTTAAGATTGCAACCGACCCGTTTGTGGGTACGTTGACTTTCTTCCGGGTATATTCAGGGGTGTTGAACTCCGGAGATACCGTTTACAACCCGGTCAAAAGTCGTAAGGAACGCATTGGCCGTTTGTTGCAAATGCATGCGAACAGTCGGGACGAGATTAAAGAAGTTCGTGCCGGTGATATTGCCGCAGCGGTAGGTTTAAAAGATGTAACCACAGGGGAAACCTTGTGTGATCTGAAGCGAATAATTACGTTGGAGAAGATGGATTTTCCCGATCCGGTTATCTCCGTCGCCATAGAGCCGAAGACTAAAGTGGACCAGGAAAGAATGGGTATCGCTTTATCCAAGCTGGCGCAAGAAGATCCTTCATTTCGAGTTCATACGGATGAAGAATCGGGTCAGACCATTATTTCCGGGATGGGCGAACTGCACCTGGAAATTATTGTAGATCGCATGAAACGTGAGTTTAAGGTTGAAGCCAATGTTGGGGCACCACAAGTGGCTTACCGCGAAGCGATTACCAAGCAAGTGGAGGCGGAAGGAAAGTTTGTACGCCAATCCGGTGGTCGGGGTCAATACGGCCATGTGTGGCTGCGAATTATGCCAAAAGAGCCGGGCAGCGGTTACGAGTTTGAAAACGCCATTGTCGGTGGTGTCGTTCCGAGAGAATACATCGGCGCGGTGGATGCGGGTATCCAGGAGCAAATGAAAAATGGAATTTTGGCCGGGTATCCTATTGAAGATGTGAAAGTGGCTTTATTTGACGGTTCCTATCACGATGTGGATTCCAGCGAGATGGCGTTTAAAATCGCCGGATCCATGGGGTTCAGAAAGGGTGCTTTAGAAGCTGACCCCGTGTTGCTGGAACCGATGATGAAAGTAGAAGTGGTAACCCCAGAGGAATACATGGGGGATGTGATGGGTGACTTGAACCGTCGTCGTGGCATAGTGCAGGGCATGGAAGACAGTCATACCGGAAAAATTATCCGGGCCGAAGTGCCGCTGGGCGAAATGTTCGGTTACGCCACGGACCTGCGTTCCATGAGTCAAGGCAGAGCCACGTATTCGATGGAATTTTGTAAATACAGTCAGGCGCCGTCCAGCGTGACTGAAGCAGTTATGAAACGTATGAGATAATAGATCGAGTTAAGCGTGACAAGATCTGAGAATTTAACTTTAAACCTACTGTAATGAAAAAGGGGTACCAGCGTGTCCAAAGAAAAATTTGAACGAACGAAACCGCATGTGAATGTAGGAACGATCGGTCACGTCGATCACGGTAAGACGACGTTAACGGCGGCGTTAACCAAGGTGATGGCTGATAAATTCGGCGGGGAGACGAAGG